>Ga0209112_10000212_pt1 | contig 10815 bp, 9 predicted proteins | sample TexAe_OM3H0_O3_FD_187947 | JGI IMG/M metagenome (GOLD analysis project Ga0209112, IMG submission 187947) | Forest soil microbial communities from Davy Crockett National Forest, Groveton, Texas, USA - Texas A ecozone_OM3H0_O3 (SPAdes) (version 2) | ecosystem: Environmental > Terrestrial > Soil >...
CGTCCTCGCGCACCGCAAAGTCAGCGCGCCGAAGAATGGACGAGTGCGGCGGGGGGCGGTGAAGCCCACGATCACCACCTCCTGCCGCTGCGCAGTCTTCACCTTCAGCCAGTCGGCGGTCCGGCTGCCAGAGGCGTACGGGCTGTCCGCGCGCTTAGCCATGATGCCTTCGAGATGCCTCCGTTCGGCTTCGGCGAAGAACTTCTTTCCATTGCCTTTGCGGTGGGCGCTGAACGCGATCAGTTTGTGGTGCGGCAGGATGGCCCTGAGCCGTTTCTTTCGCTCGAGCAACGGCAGCTTCCGCAGATCCTTGCCGTCCGCGAACATGAGGTCGAACGCGCAGTACAGAAGCTTGGCCTCATGGCGTAGCGCGTTCTGCAGCAGCTGGAAATGCGAGACGCCGTCTTTGCCGACGGCGACGAACTCGCCGTCGATGACCGCGTCGCTCTGCGCGCCTTCAAACGCTCTCGCGACCTCGATGTAGGAATGACTGATGATCTTTCCGTTGCGGCTGTACAGCGTGACCTTGCCGCGGCGGATCTCCGAGACCATCCGGAAGCCGTCATACTTGTCTTCAAATACCCATTCAGGATCGTCAAAGGGCGCACCCGTGAGTGTGGCAAGCATGGGCTGTAGGCGCTTCGGTAGCTTCGATTCCCGGCTCATGGGCGCTGCCGTTCGGGGGGCGAGATGACCGTTCCAGGCGCCGGTGCTGCCATCAGTCGCAACCTGAGCGGCGCTGGCCGTTTGATCGACCGTCTCAAGAGCATGCGGGAGGTCCTCCTGCCAGATTAACCCCAGCGATAACCTGAGGTTCCGGAGGCGGAACATAGCTCAGTTCCGGCGTCTTATGAGCGAGCGGGCGAGGAAAAAGGAAATGCAATGAGTGCTAGCGATGAGCGAATTTAGGAAGCTGTCGAAACCTTCAACCTGGAAGCCGAGGCAGCGGCCTGGCTAGCAGCCGCACCAGAAAGCTGGACACCGTCGCCGGCAAGGTCCCTGTTGCTCGCATCCGCCGACGCGCGTGGATGGCTGCTTGGCCCGCGTCGGTCGACCGTCGATCCTCAGCCGCCCCGCGATAGCGAACCGTCTCGACCACCATGGAGAAAGCAACGATCAACTAGGCATGGCGGCCGCCAGGACGGAGACGCAGAAGCCGCTTCCTCGTGGCACCGGTGCACGCCCAAGCGCCGGTATTAAGTTCGCCGAAATGCTCTTGGCGCTGCCGTTGGACAGCCGCCCGCATTTTGCCGCCATTGATGTGGGCAACCGTTCTCGCCCTATTGTTATGGCCGATGTATCTGAAATTTGCGAGGCGGTTTATGGATCGCAAGCCCCCTGTGACGAGACGAAAGGACCAGACGAGCATCTGTGCGGTGGCGCCATCATGGGGACCGATCCCAACACCAGCGCGATCAACCGTTATCAGCAGAGCTGAGATGTACCGATCTGGTCGTGATGGGCAGGCGCCTTTCCACAAAATGCCGGTTACAACCCATCGGGTACGCACGCGGCGTTGGTTTCGGCGGACGCCATCCGCGGCAAATATCTGGAAATGCCGGGCACCGATCAATGCGTAAGGCGCCGTTGATCGCTGCGATGGTTGCGCTCGGCGCGAGCACTGGGCCTGGCATGACCGCCCGCCAGGAAATGTCAAAGCTCGGTAGCTTCACAGCGCGTTCGCGCTTGCTGGCGACCATTGCATCACGCGTTCAAACAGTATGAAGCTAAATCCGGCGTTAACCGTCCGAGCGCAAGATATTGAGGAAGTCGTGAGCGCGATCGAAGGGGCGTCTTGTCCCCTCGTCGGCGTATAGAATTCGATCTTCTGACCGCCTCAAAGGTTTCCCTATTCGTTTGGGCAAGCTGCCCGGCAGGAATGTCGCCGCCACAGCCTCAGGCCCGATATCCATCCGTAAAATACCAAGCTGCCTGCACTCAAGTCTTAGCCGTGCCGCTGCGAACAGGTTTTTGGCCTCGGCCGGCAGCGGTCCGAAACGGCGCGTGGTCTCCTGTTCGACATCATCGAGATCATCTTCACTGTGGCATCGAGCGACACTACAGTAGATTTCGAGACGGACGGCGCTCGACTGCACGTAATCCGAGGGCACCATCTCTGCGACCGGTAGGTTTAATTCGGGAATCCACCAATCGGCGAATGTGCGGCTTGGTTTTTCGGAAGCCTGTTTTAAAAGATAACTGTACAGAACAGGCCCAAAGATCTGGACATGCCCCGACTGCTTCTCAGAAAAAAGGTCTCCTGATCCTCTTAGATCAAGATCGCGCGCGCTGATGGCGAAACCGGCGCCCGGTCTGCTTAGGTCCTGCAGCGCCGAAAGTCGCTTTCCCGATGCATCCGTTTCTTCCTCGGTCAGAAGATAGGCAAACGCACGGGTGCCGCTGCGTCCGACGCGTCCCCTGAGCTGGTGAAGTTGTGCCAGTCCAAAATGCTCCGGCCAACAGACGACGACGGTATTGGCGCGCGGAATATCCAAGCCGCTCTCCACAATATTGGTCGCCAATAAGACGTCGGCCTTGCCTTCGACGAAGCTCATCATGCGGTCGTCGATCTCGTCGACGGGCAGCCTTCCGTGCAGGCAGACGACGCTGAGATCGGGCACTATCAACGTCAAGCGCGACCGCATCGGCTCTAAATCCTGAATCCTCGGACAGATTAGGAAGCTGCGCCCGCGCCGTCGTTGTTCGCGAAGCAGCGCCGCCGCGATGGCGCCGTCGGACAGTGGAGCAACCTTGGTCACGATAGGTAACCGGTCAACCGGCGGGGTCGCGATGACGCTGATGTCCCTAAAGCCGGCAATACCTGCCGCAAGTGTCCGCGGTATGGGTGTGGCGGTCATCCAGAGCGCATGAAGGCCTTTCGAGAGGCTTGAAAGTTTCTCCTTTTCTGCCGCGCCAAAGTGCTGTTCTTCGTCGATGATCACCAGACCGAGTTCGGCAAACTTCACATCCTTCGAGGCAAGTGCCTGAGTGCCCACGACGATCTTGCACTCTCCGCGTCTCAATCTTACTTTAACATCTCGGACCTCCGCAGCCGACGTCGCCCGCGACAAGCTTTCGACCTCGATGCCGAAAGGGCCGAACCGCTTCGTAAAAGTTTCGACATGCTGACGGGCGAGGACGGTCGTTGGCACGGCGACCGCAACCTGCTTGCCTGACAACACTGCAACTGCGGCTGCCCGCAATGCTACTTCCGTCTTTCCGAAACCGACATCACCACAGACGATGCGATCCATCGGGTGACCTGACGCGAGATCGCCGAGAACGTCTTGGATGGCTTTCGTCTGATCGACCGTCGTGATGTGAGGAAAACGCGCAACAAACTTCTCGTACGCGGGCCCGGGCGCGACGAGCTTGGCCGCCTGCCGGCGACGCTGCTGGGCGCGATGCCTCAGGAGCTCCTTGGCGGCAACCTGGATTTCCCGTTCCGCCTCGCCGCGTCGCCCCCGCCACGTGGTTCCGTCGGCTTTGTCCAGCGTATGCCTGCCTGCGTCCACAGCGTAAGGCCATATCAATGCCAAGTCGGCTGGCGGGAGGAGCACCGCGTCGTCGCCGGAAAATTTCAGCCGCACCATCTCCCGGACCGGTCCCTGTCCCGTCTCGACTATGTCGAGACTGTCGAGTTTGGCCAGGCCTCTCTGAAGATGGACAACGATGTTGCCAAGCTCAGGAGCATCTAGCTCGTTCAGCGCTGTAGACCATGCCCTAGCCATCGGCTGCGGATGCCGTGCCCTGCTTCCAAGCACGTCGGTCGCGGTCACGACCACAAGCGCCTGTTTACCTGAGACAACGAAGCCAGCGTCGAAATCCGCTAAAAGCGCGCCTGCATCGCCGAGATCTTGCGTGGCCTCCTCCCAACAAGAGTGTCGCTCCGCCCTAAGAGCTGCCATCCGTTCCATCTTACGAAGGTCTTCTTCGACAGCCGCGACAAGGAGCAGCCGCGCCCTCGCGCGTTGCGTCTCCACAACGAACGAACGAAGGTCTTTGCCTGGTGTGCCCGATTTGCAGAAATCGGGCGTGGCCTCATACGCGGCCTGACCAGGCAGCAACGTGACCCGCTTTGAAGCTTTGTTCCACTCCGCCCGCCCCATGTACTCGTGTTGAGCCTCCTTGAAACCTACCGCCTGCTCGATTGTGTGGAGCCAGCTGTCAGCCCGGGCCGGCACCTCGAAGTCGGCGATCCAGTGCGCGCGGCCGCAGTAGTCCGTAAGTAATGCGGGTCGATGCCTCGTTTTATCAAATGCCACGCGTTCCGACATAGGGTCGATGAGTAATTCCTTAACCTCCGAGAGCGCATCGCGCCCGCCCGGATCGAAGGCCACGATTTTTTCGATCGCGTTGTCATTGTGCTCGATCCTAAATGGACTCAGCGCGCCAGCGGGAAAGATCTCGAACGTCTTTCCGTGGAAAAGCACCGCGCCGGGATAGTCGGCCTCTTGTTCAAGATCGTATCCTAGGTTTTCGAAACGTTTTTCGAGGCCTTGTTGGGAATATTTCGCCCCGCGTTTGAGGCTTACGGCCGAGCGCTTTGATGCTTCCGGCGTCGGTAGCCGCTCCATTATGGCTTCCGCAGTCGTGATCAAGAAGGCCGGCCTTTTCGTTCCCGCAAGGCGACGGAGAACGGATGCGCGCCTACCGGCGATCTCGCGAGATGGCTCAAGGCCATCGAATGGAAGACTGTCCAGGCGCGGGTAAACCATCACGTCGGCCGAGGAATCCAACGAGTGTACAACGTTGCCTATACGTTCCGCTCGATCCTGTTCTCCGGCGAGAAAAACCAGGCCGTCGCGGCCCGAATCTTGCCATTGTTTAAGCAGATGCAGCGCCAATAGACCGAGGGGCGACGATGAGGCAATCGCACTTCGCGAAACAATTCTCTTTTTGCTGGCCGCGGCTGATGGAGACGGACTTTTCTTGGCTGTTTTCACACCGCTTTTCACCTGGCAATCATCCTTGAGCGTCTATGAGGATGTCGTGCAAAAGGCCCTTCGCGAGCTTCTGCTCGACCTGATCCATGGTGCACTGGTCCGGACGTTTGTCCGATCGCCATCTAAGGATGGATGTGCCGTGTCGAAACCTACCGCCGGTGAAGTGATCGTAGGAAACCTCGAGAACGTATTTCGGTCTTACTGGTGTCCACTCGGACGAGCGTCTTGTCGACCATCGGCTCGGACCGCCTGGCGCTTTGCCCGAGAAGCTCCGTTTGCTGGCAATTTTCTCGAGTTTGTCCGTCATCCCTGGCTTGTCTTGTGCTTTTATCGCGGAGGAGAACCCGACATGATGCAGTAGACCATCGGCGTCGTAGAGGCCCAACAGCACCGATCCGGCGACCTTGCGCCCAGCTAATGTTTTCGTGGCGTATCGGAAACCGCCGATGACGCAGTCAGCGCTTCGGTACCGCTTTATTTTCTGCATGCCCTCGCGGTTGCCGGCCTGATAAGGCAGGTCAAGACGCTTTGCGATGACGCCATCGCTGCCGCCGCCGGCGGACTGCAGCCAAAGCTTCGCATCCTTGAAGACGAGACTGGCCGGCGATAGTTTGAAAAGGGCGCTATCCCCAAATCGGTTTATGGCGAAGTTTTCCAACAGCGGGCGCCGTTCAGACAGCGGCTTGACCGCGAGATCCTTTTTGCCTTCCTTCAAAAGATCGAAGGCCAAGTATAGCGCAGGTGTTTTAGCCGCTAACGTCTTTACACGGCTCGCAGCGGGATGGATTCGTTGCAGTAAGTCGTCGAATGAGAATTCGTCCTCAATCGGCACGACGATTTCGCCGTCCAAGGTGAATTGCTTGGATTTTAGGTCAAGCGCGGCGCTGACGATCTCGGGAAAATAACGCTTCAGATTCTCGCCGCTTTTGGACAACATCGCGACGTCGTCAGCGTCGCGAACAAGAATGCAGCGGAAACCATCCCATTTAGGCTCATACTGCCACTCGGGGCCTTGTGGTATATCGTCGACCGACCGGGCCTCCATGGCAGCGAACGACGCTAATTTCCTGTTCACTTCGTCCAGACGGACTTGGCGCCAGCGGACTTTAGGGCGTCCTCAATTTGCTTGGTTTCCTCGCCATGCAAGTCGACAGAAACTTCAATCGCACCTTCGAACTTGCCGCCCTGCTCTGGCATCGGAGCCGCTTTAGTGTCGGCGCCCGCCGGCCGGTTCCCGGACGTGTTATCGCTGCCTGTCGGCTGTACGAACACGTCGCTTCTCGGTACGCCGCACTCCTGCACGACGCGCTCTACCGCGAGTTCGGCTGCGCGGCGCGTGTCGAATTCCGCGATGAGTGTGCTTTCCATGGAGCGTCATCCTTCACTTAAAATCAGGTCGTCGATAACATCGCGAATGCTAGGGAGTTCCGGGAGCCCAAGCGTTCCGGTCAGCGTCGGCCAAACATCTGCCGGATCTTATGTTGCGTATGTTGCGGCAACACCCGGCAGCGCTCAAAACCCCTTTCTCCTACTCTTGTCCAAGGTGACCTTTCGGTACGGAAACCGTAGCGACTTCCTCGGCAGCTTTACAATAGGCTTCCGCTCCTCGCTGGCATCAGCGAACGTCATCAGCAGAAAGCGTTCATCGCCTTGCTGTTTAATTTCGATCTTGGTTAGAGTCTTCGCCATAGAAACAAACCCAGTTCACCATCGCCAGTTCCTCCTGCGAAGTCGTGTTCTGACAACCCAGTGGACCGGACAGCTACATCTCTACAAACGGCCGGTTACCATCGCTGCACTTTTGGCGTTGGTTTTGACGCGGTCCCGAGTTCAATTTAACCGGGTGCGTGATCGCAGCGTTCGGTTCTCCCCGAACATCACGGTCGACACCAACGGCTTTGCATCGAGGCGCGATCGCCGGATTATGGAGCGATGGCCGACCGAAGCCGGGCATGGCGCGGCCGTCGATCGCGTAGCTCCGTCCGGGCGTGATCCACGGAGCGCGTCGGTCACCCCATTCCGAGGAGCTTGGCGTACGCGGCGCGCCGCAGGTTGCCGTTTGGTGGGTGCATCGATGCTATGACCCGCATGAGAGTGCCGCACCAACCTGACGGTATGGAAACCGTTCAAACTATGTCTTCAGGCTTACCGGTCAGAACTCAAGGATAGCCTGACCGAGCGGCCTACGTCACTACGATAAGCAGGGCTGGCCAGATGTTTACGCAACCTAAAAGCCCGCCATCGGTTGTCGTTCGGGAATCACGAAAGGATCCAGAATGAAGAAAACGTCATTGATCGTTGCGGCACTCACCTTGAGTGCGGTGGCCGCGGCTACGGCACCTGCCGAAGCTCGGGGCTTCCGGGGCTACGGTGGAGCCGGTATTGGCCTCGGCATTGCCGCCGGCGCTCTAGCGGCTGGGGCCTACGGTCCAGGTTATGGTTACGGGTATGGTCCCCGTTACTACGCGCCGCGTTACGCTTATGGCCCAGGCTACGGCTATTATGGTCGCGGCTACTATCGAGGTGGACCCCGCTACTACGGCTACTATTGAACGAAGAAGAGCCCGGGAAATCCGGGCTCTTTTTTCTACGTCTCGATATTAAATCCATATCGCATTGTATTAGGCGGGCAGGCTTGCTGCTGGGATAGCCGCCGGAGCTTTCTCATCGGAGATAGGCCGAACGGATCCCTCCGCGTTAACGTGCGCCCCATGCTTTTTGATCTTCTCCGTCACTGAGCCGATCAATGCGTTCCAGCTTTTGACAAAGGACGCAACTCCTTCGCGTTCGAGGGTATCTGCCACGTCGGCCATGTCGAGACCCAGACGACTTAATTCATCAAGGGTGTCCCAAGCTTCGTCGTATCCTTTGCGGATGGTATCGCCCCGAACAACTCCATGGTCCGCGACGGCCCGCAGCGTCGCAGCCGGCATCGTGTTGACCGTGTCCGGTGCGACCAGATCGACGACGTATCGCGTGTCGCTGAACGTTTTGTCCTTTACACCTGTGGACGCCCAGAGGAGCCGCTGCGGACGCGCGCCGCTTGCCGCCAGGGCCTGCCAACGCGGAGAGCCCAACATGTCTTCGTATATCTGGTAGGCAAGGCGCGCGTTGGCGATGGCGGCTTGGCCATGCAGCCGCCGGGCCGCGGTGCCGTCTTCGCCACCTTTGGCCTCAGTCTGCGAAAGCCGGCGGTCGGTTTCCGTGTCGACACGACTGATGAAAAAAGAGGCGACGCTTTCGATTCCCGACAAGTTGCCACCCGAGGCCTTACGTGTTTCCAGCCCCGACAGGAAGGACTCGATCACCGCCTTGTATCGCTCGAGAGAGAATATCAGCGTCACGTTGACGCTGATACCGTCTGCCAAACTTGACGCGATGGCCGGCAGAGCGGCCTCTGTCGCGGGAATCTTGATGAAGAGATTGGGTCGATCGACCAGCCACCAGAGTCCGCGTGCCTCGGCCGCGGTCCGGTCTGCGTCGCCAGAAATGCGGGCGTCAACTTCGATCGAGACGCGACCATCTCGCCCGCCGGTGCGCTCGAACACGGGCCGGAGAACATCGCATGCCGCCCGCACGTCCCAGGCAGTCAGGAGCCGCAGAGTTTCGCCGATGGCAGTGCCGCGTAGCGCGAGTTCTCGAAGTTGGTCCTCATAGCCGGACCCGGACCCGATCGCCTTGGCGAAGATCGTTGGATTGGTTGTGATACCAACGATCTCGCCATCATACACCATTTTAGCAAGACCACCCGTTTCGATCAGCGGTCGGCTGAGGTCATCGAGCCATACGCTCACTCCCGCTTTAGCGAGATCGATTAGGGCGCTCGACATGGGATGGTCCTGCTTCTTTGTCCGCCTAGTTCGACAGGCTCGTTGCTCCGTCAAAGGCGAATAATGTTGATGTTGTGCGGCGTAGAGCGAACAAGCGAGACCTTGCTTTGTTCCTGCGCCTGGGGGTTAATCGCCCTCAGCCCGTTGCATCGCGGGAGCCGTACGCAGTTAACGCAAGGCAATTTTGTCCCGCCATTTATCCGGCTCCGGTCTCGATCTCGTCGCGGACCTGTCCATGCGCGACGACGGCGAACAGGCCGGTTCCGCCGATAAGATTGCCAAGCAAAGCTGGCAGGATAAAGCCGCCGGTTGCGGCGACGGCCGTGGCTTGCCCGGTCAGCATCAGCAACCAGGCTTCCGCGGAACCTGCGACGACGTGGCTGAACCCGCAGATAGCGATCACGTACGTGACGATAAGGATGATCCAGAACTCGCTGCCGCGTGCGTTTGGCAATGTCCAGGCGATTGATGCGATGAGGAAGCCCGCCGGCGTAGCGCTTAGTAGTGTGGTGAGCCAATCATGCGTCATAATTGGCTTCGACACCTCGATGGCCGAGGCAAGATGTTCAGGATCTACTATGATGCAGTGCGCAATCAGGAATGCGACGAAAAATGTGCCCGCCATGTTCGCGACGAAGACGGCCGCCCACAGGCGAAGCAGGCGCCCCAGATTGCGAAACGTCGGATGTGTTGCGAGCGGAAGTACCGCCGTCACTGTGCTTTCCGTGAAAAGCTGAAGCTTACCCAGAATGACGATGACGAAGCCCACCGGGTAGCCGAGGAAGACCAACAAATTTGTCCAATCGGCGTTTGGCAGAAACTTGTAAAGCGACGCCTCAGCCAAAAGCGAAGTGGAGATCGCCACACCGGCCGCGAAGCCGGAAAAGATCAGCGACTGGAGAGGACGGCCGAGTTCCTCGTCTCCCTGCAAGCGAACCACCTCGTGGACGACCTTCGCGGATCCGGAACCTCTCGCGTCGACTGACTTTTTGTCATCGTCGGACATACCGGACGATGGGTTACCCTCCCGTCCTTCTGAGCGGTCCGGAATCTGCTTCATACCTGCCTCATATCGATAAGTACGCGGAGCCGTTCCCGCCCGAACTTGGGCGACAAAGCGCCGCGTCAAGCCAAAGGAGTAATCGTGACTGAAGCTCGATCCTACATGTCGAATAGCTGTGATCCGTATTGAAGTGTTCGCGTGTAAGGCGTCCGCCATCGATCGTCAGGACGGCATCCGCAAGCAGGTCGCCTCCAAAGCGGAAGCCGTCATCGGCAGTCGCGATCAATAGCGGACGCCCTGCGAGACTTCGGCCATAGCTCGGCAGGCTCCATCGAGCCGCGTTGTGTCGGGCCTCCGCCGCCAGCTTCTCCCGCGACGTGCCCGCGAGAATGTGCAGCCCGGCACTGAACCCGACGTTATCGTCGATGATCTGGGAGGCACGTTCGGCATTGCCCACGCCGAAGACGGTCTCGAAGTCGACGCCCGAAATGATCGCCGTTGCCAGGATGCTTTCGTTTATAGACGCAAGGTAGGCAGCCACGAAACCACCTACGCTGTGGCCGACGACCACAATGCGTTGCGGGTCGATGCGAAATCTGCGGAAGTTTGCGGCGTCCTGAAGCCATGCTATTGCCGCCGCAGCGTCGCTGAGACAATTACCGATGGTGAAGGTGCCTGGGCATCCCCAAGAACCCCGATAGTGGATGGTGAGGACGTTACAGCCCGAACGCCTGAGGGATTGTGCGCAATCAAGGTTCTGCTCGTTTCCGGGAAGGCCGTGTAGCAGCAGTGCGGTCGGATGGGGTCCTTTCCCGCCGGCTAGGTAAAGAACGGCGTTAAGATTTACGCCACAGCTTGGAACCGCCTGCGGCAGCGTGCGCGCGGGGTTGATCGGATCGTTGGGAGGGTCACTCCAAATGGCGGACAATAGCCGCCTGGGCCCGACATCCCGCAAACTCTGCATGTTATCGCTCCCGCGTTCCGGCGACGCTGTCGCCCAGTGGGGTTTCTCCGTTCGATGCCTGCGGCGATTTCG
>Ga0209112_10000214_pt1 | contig 10809 bp, 7 predicted proteins | sample TexAe_OM3H0_O3_FD_187947 | JGI IMG/M metagenome (GOLD analysis project Ga0209112, IMG submission 187947) | Forest soil microbial communities from Davy Crockett National Forest, Groveton, Texas, USA - Texas A ecozone_OM3H0_O3 (SPAdes) (version 2) | ecosystem: Environmental > Terrestrial > Soil >...
ACCATCGCGCGCCACCTGGTGTGTGTCACCGCCAGCCGCTTGGTCTTCGCCGAAGCGATCGGAAATCGCGAATCTCTCGGACCCTGGCCGGGGGGCCGGCTTACGGGCAGGTTTCTTGGTCGCTTTCACTGGCGTTGAGGCCTTGGCCATCCATCGTCTCCCGTCCTGTTGAATAGACATCGCACTTCCCGCTGGTTGTCGCGATGATGCATTCGGAACCCTGAAGGCCATGTCGTGTTGCGGGATTTTTTGGCCGATTAACAATAATCATAGCGAATCGCCGCATTCTGTGGATGCCCAACCGCCGGCACAGACGTTGGAGATAAACCATGCTCTTCGTTAAATTTTTGCGCGACCGGCGCGGCGTGTCGCTTTCCGACCACGCCGACAGGCTTAGATTGCCTTCGCGCACTTCGCCTTCTGTGCCGTCGACTGTGATCTGCTTGCTCGCCAGCGATGCCGCGACGCCTTGACCGCAGCCCACCACGGCCACCCTGCCGAGTTCGCGGCTGAGCACGGCCGCATGGCTGGCGGCGCCGCCGACTTCGGTGACAATTCCCTGCGCGGCCAGCATGCCCGAAACGTCCTCGGGCCGGGTGTGATCGCGCACCAGGATCACCGCCTCACCCCGCTCGGCCGCGAGCAGCGCCTCGTCCACATCGGTGTACGCCTTGCCCGATACCACTCCCGGGCAAGCCGGCAGGCCCTTCGCCAATAGCGGTGCCGCCAAGCGTACTTCGGGCTGCAAAGCCGGCACCAGCAGCGCCCGCACGTGCGCCGGTGTCACCCGGCGCAACGTCTCCGCATCGTCGATGAGCCCCTCGTGCCGCAGCTGCAGCGCCAACCGGACCGCCGCCTGTGCGGAACGCTCAGCCGCGCGCGCCTGCAACAGCCACAGCTTGCCGTCTTCGACGGTGAACTCGATCTCTTGGACGTCGGACTCGAGCCGTTCCAAGGTTCGGGCGGCGTCCATCAGTTCGTCGTAGGCGGCCGGTTGCTCGTCCCGCAGGGCGGTGATCGGTTCCACGTCAAGCGATCCCGACACCACATCGTCGCCCTGGCCGCCCGGCAGCCATTCGCCGAACGGCTCGTTGTCGCCCGATATCGGATTGCGTGAAAACAGCGCTCCGGCACCGGAATTGGGACCGTGGTTGCCGAACACCATCGCCTGAACGACCACGGCGGTGCCATGCCGGTCGTCGATGCCGTAGTGCGCGCGGTAAGCCGCCGCGCGCGGTGAGTTCCACGAGGCGAACACCGCCTCGATGCCGGCGCGTAGTTGCACATAGGGGTCGTCGGGCACGACCCCTTGTTCACGGCCGCCCACGATGCGCCGAAACATGCGTGTGAATCGGCGGTGGGTGTCGAGGGCGAAGGCCGGGTCGCCGCTATCCGCCAGTGCCTGCTCGACCGCGTCGTTCATCCCGACGTTCAGGATCGTGTCCATCATGCCGGGCATCGACTGTGTTGCTCCCGAGCGGACGCTGACCAGCAACGGACTTGGGCCGTAACCAAACGTGCGGGAGACTTCGGCTTCCAGCCAGCTCATGCGGTCGAGCACGTCAGTCCAGATCGAGTCCATCGTCGCCGCGGGGTCGCCGAGATATCGCAAGCCCACCTCGGTGGTGATGCAGAACGCCGGCGGCACCGGCAGATTGTTCCGGCGCATCGTATCGACGCTGTGGCCCTTGTTCCCCAAGAGCTCTCGTGGGTGATTCGCTTTGCCGTCTAGCAACACCACGGATTGTCCGGTAGGCGCGGCCTCACATGCGCTTGACGCGTTTTGTCGGGCGCCGCTGCCCCGTTCGATACGGGCCGTGGTGCACCCCCTTATGAATCAGCTGCTCACAGGCCATTATTTCCAGGCTTACTCCGACCGCCCGCTATGTTCCCACACGGATCCGTAGCCTTAGCTGCTCGGCGCTCCTGTGATCCGATCCGCCGCATGATCTAGGTTTGCAGTTATGACTCCCTACGACACTTTCCACGATGTCGGGTTACTGATCCTGCGGCTGGTGTTGGGCGTGACGTTGGCCGCGCACGGCTACAACAAATTCTTCGGCGGTGGCCGCATCCCGGGCACCGCGCGCTGGTTCGAAAGCATCGGCATGAAGCCCGGTAAGTTCCACGCCACCGTCGCCGCGACCACGGAAATGGCCGCTGGCCTGGGCCTGGCCGCCGGGTTGCTCACGCCGATACCGGCGGCGGGCTTCGTGTCGCTGATGCTGGTCGCGGCCTGGACGGTGCACCGCCACAATGGCTTTTTCATCGTCAAAGAAGGCTGGGAATACAACCTGGTTCTGGCGGTCGCCGCCGTGGCGGTGGCCACCTTGGGCCCCGGGAAGTTCAGCCTGGATTACGTCATCTTCGGCGACAAGCTCTGGTTCCCCGGCTGGCACGGCCTGCTGATCTCCGTCGTGCTCGGCCTCGCCGGCGCCGTCGGCCAGCTGGCGATCTTCTACCGACCGCCGGCCAAACAAGCCGGCTAGCTACGGCTCGTCTTCGTCCGCCAACAGCCGCTCGGGGTGATGGAAGGCGTTGGTCCTCGGCTGTCCGCGATCAAGATGCGGCGGCGGAATCCATTCGGTGTCCCCGCTGGCCCGTTTGCGGGTGGCCCAGCCCTTGTCCAGAAGTCTGTGGTGCGGTCCGCAGGCAAAGGTGAGCTGGTTGATGTCGGTGCAGCGCGTCGTTGCCCAATCTTCGACGTGATGGACCTCGCAAAGGTAGCCGGGCATATCGCAGCCGGGTGCCGAGCAGCCGCGGTCCTTCGCGTAGAGGACGATCCGTTGCCCGGCAGAGGCGAGCCGTTTGGTGTGGTACAGCGCCAGGGCTTTGCCCTTGTCGAAGATGGCCAGATAGTGATGCGCGTGGCGGGCCAGGCGGATCACGTCGGACATCGGCAGCAGGGCGCCGCCGCCGGTAAGCCCCGCGCCGGCCGCCGATTCGAGGTCCTTGAGCGTGGCGGTGACGACGATCGACGCCGGTAGCCCGTTGTGTCGGCCCAAGTCGCCGCTGGCCAGCATTGCGCGCAGGGCCGCGGTCAGGCCGTCGTGGCTGCGTTGGCCGGGACTGCGGGTGTCGCGCTCGATCGCTTCTTCGGGGGCCGGGCCGTCGACGGTTGGGGTTGGGTCGTCGGGGTTGCACATGCCGGGGGAGGCCAGTTTGGCCAGCACCGCCTCGAGGGTGGCACGGGCTTCTGGCGTCAGCCAGCCGGTCAGTCTCGACATGCCGTCGGCATCCTGGTTGCCGAGTACCAACCCGCGGGCGCGCGCCCGGTCCTCATCGGTGAAATTGCCGTCGGGGTTGAGGCAGTCCATCAGGCGGCGGGCCAGCTTCGCGAGTTGATCGGGGCGAAACTGGGCGGCCTTCGACGCCAGGTGGCGTTCGGCCTGCTCACGTGTCTCGACGTCGACGGCCTCGGGCAGCTGGTGAAACAGTCGCCGGATCACCGCCACGTGGTCGGCTCCGATCGCCCCGGCGCGCTGTGCCGCGGCGGTGGCGGGCAACAGCGCGTCCAAGGGCTCGCCGGTCAGCGCGCGGCGCGGGCCCAGGTCGGCGGCGTCGGCGATCCGGCGACCGGCCTCCGCCCGAGTGATGTGCAACCGGTCGGCCAACGCGTGCGGAAGCTTTCCCCCGAGCTCGGAGCAATCGGATTGCAGGGCGAGCTGATTGATCAACTGATGACCGGGGACTTGGAGCCGGCGCCTCTCGTGTTCGAGTACCTCCAACAGCCCCAACCGCTCCGGGTTGGTCAGCGAGTCGTAGGAGTGCCCGACGAACCGAGACACCGCCGCGCGCAACGCTTCGACATCTCCGCGAAGCTCTGCACGATCAATCGAACGCATGTTCGAATACTACGTCGACCCTCTGACAAAGTTGGTCGTCCGCAACCACTGAAACTAAAGTGGCACAAGTGATTTGATCAGCCGACGGCCGCGGTCTCGGCTGCCGTCACCTCGGCCGCGGCGCGCTCGCCCGAACGGATCGCACCGTCGATCCAGCCGCACATGACGGCCGAGCTCTCGGTGCCCGCCCAGTGGATGCGGCCGCAGGGTTCGCGCAGGGTGTAGCCGAATTCGGTGAGCACGCCGGTCGGGGCGTGGCTGAGCATCCCGCCACCCGAGTACCGCTCGATCGTCCAGTTCTGTTCGTGGTACTCGACGGGTTTCCCCGCCTTTTCGCCGAACCGGTCGACCAGTTCGGCGATGACCGCCGATTTCCGTTCGGCCTCGGAGAGCCTCCCCAGCCGGCGCGCTGCGGGTCCCTCCGTGATGACGCACATGATCCCCGGGTCGCCGGTGTCCGTGCATGCGTCGATGGTCAGGGTGGCGGGGGAGTCCGGCGCGGCCGATTGACCGGATAATCCGTCGGCGCGCCAGAACGGAGCGTCGTAGACGATCGAGATCTTGAAGACCGCGCCGCTCGGCATGCGCTGGTGCAGAAACGCCCGATCCACCGGCAGCATCGGCTCGTAGACGATCGACGTCGCAATCGCGAGCGGGATCGCCACGATGGCCCGCCGCGCCCGCACCGTCATGCCGTCCGCGGTGACCGTCACGCCCTCGGCGTCCTGGGCGATCTGCCGGACCGGCTGCGAAAGATGCAGTGCGTCCCCGAGTTCGGTGGCGATCGGGCCATAGATGGCGCCCATGCCTCCGACGGGACGCGCGTCCTGAGCGCCCCCCTTGCCGGAGATGACGAAGGTCGGTCCGCCGCCGGACGCCATCTGCAGCAGCACCCACAGCAATGACGTCTCGGACGCGGCCGAGGTGTAGGGGCCGGCCAACGCCATGTCCAGCATCTCGCGGGCCTGCCTTGACAGGGTGTTCTTATTCAGCCATTCACCGAGGCTGATGCGATCCCACTCGTCGGCTTTCGTTGCCGTCCAAGGTGTTTCGCGCGGTATCGATTTGCACATCTTCTCGATCGACAGCAACCCCACACCGAGGTTGGTGACCGCCCACGGGCTCATCGTCCACGGGATGGTGCCGCCGTAGCGATGCTTCTTGCCGTCGACGATCATCATCGCGTCGCCGTCGTTGTGCTGCTTGTACTCCGCTACCCCGAACTCGTTCATCAGCGCGTAGATGCGGTCCTGGCCCGGGCCGATCCACGCGCCGCCGCGATCGATCCACGTTCCGTCCGGGCGGGTCTGGGTGAACGTCCGGCCGCCGACCCTGTCGCGCGCCTCCAGCAAGGCCACCGAGCGTCCCGCTCGTTGCAATCGCAGGGCGGCCGTCAATCCCGCGAATCCCGCGCCGACCACGCAAAAATCGACCTCCGACACGACCGGCTCCTCACCTTGTGCCACCCCAGCAGCAAAGTACTCCAGCGCCGGGCCCGGAAGTGGTGAGTTAGCAGAGATTTCCGCTCGGGTTCCGACGCGATCAGTGCATCCGCAAGTTCACGAGCTCGCCGACGATGTCGTGGAGGCGGGGGAGCGGGAAAGGTTCCTGGCCACCGTGGATTTTCAACGAATCGAGTAGCGCGAATGTAACACGGGTGAACGAAACACGGGCGAATGTAACACGGGTGAATGAAAAAGAGATCTATGAAAAAGATTGGACGAGTTGGCAATTCGTCTCGTCACGAGGTGGCTGCGGGGCCGCCGTACTGCCAGACCAATGTGTGATCGCCGGTCATCGTCGGGTTGCACCACATCGTTCGTCCGTTGACGTCCTCGGTGGTCGCGTGCAACACCGGGCACTCATCACCCGGAGTGGGCGCGTCGGGCCTGGCAGTAGCGCCTTCGGGAGCGAAAGCGATCGACGAGGAGACGGCGGTCACTGCCGCGATCAGGAACCCGATGGGGAACCGAAGTCTGCTCATGATGGATATCCCCTCAGACACGCGCCGACCCGATTTCACGGTATCCGTCGGTGAACTCGCAGGCAAAGGATTCTTAGCCCGAACTTAAGCCCGCTCGCTTAGAACGCGTTCTAGTGTGTGCACCATGGGATTTTTGAAGCCCGAGCTACCGCAGATCGACATGGACGAGTGGAACAAGGGCACTCGCAGCGAAAAGATCCGTCCGATGGCCAAGCATTGGGCCGAGGTGGGCTTCGGCACGCCGGTTGCGCTGCACCTCTTCTACGTCCTGAAGATCCTGCTCTACGTCCTGGGCGCGTGGTTGTTTGCCTTGACTACCAAGGGCGTTAACGGATTTACCGGCGTCATGTCGTGGTGGTCGGAGCCGATCGTTTTCGAGAAGGTCGTGCTCTACACCATGCTTTTCGAGGTGGTCGGCCTCGGATGCGGCTTCGGACCGCTGAACAACCGGTTCTTCCCCCCGCTGGGCTCGATCTTGTACTGGATGCGGTTCGGCACGATTCGGCTGCCACCGTGGCCGAATCGGGTCCCGCTGACCAAGGGCACCAAGCGCACCCCGATCGATGTCGCGCTGTACGGGCTGCTGCTTTTCGTCACGCTGGGGGCGCTGATCTCGGATGGCGATGGCGCCATACCCGAGCTGGGCACCAAAATCGGGCTGCTGCCGGCATGGAAGATCGCGGTGGTTCTGGTGGTGCTGGCCGTACTCGGGCTGCGCGACAAGGTGATCTTCCTGGCCGCTCGTGGCGAGGTCTACGCCACCATTGCGGTGACCTTCCTCTTCGGCGGGGTCGACATGATCGTCGCTTCCAAAGTCGTCTTCCTGGTGATCTGGATGGGCGCAGCGACATCGAAGCTCAACAAGCACTTTCCCTTCGTGATTTCCACGATGATGTCCAACAATCCGTTGGTACGGCCGAGGTCGCTCAAGCGGCGCTTCTTCGAGAAGTTCCCGGACGATCTGCGGCCGGGGCGGCTGTCACGATGGCTGGCTCACCTGAGCACCGCCATCGAGATGCTGGTGCCGCTGCCGTTGTTCTTCTGCCATGGCGGCTGGCCCACCACGGTGGCCGCCGTCGTGATGGTGTGCTTCCACTTGGGAATCCTCGTCTCGATTCCGATGGGCGTCCCTCTCGAGTGGAACGTCTTCATGATCTTCGGCGTCTTGTCACTGTTTGTCGCGCACGCCCGTCTGGGGCTCGGCGATTTGAGACACCCGGTGGTGGTCGCGATACTCTTCGTCGTCATCGCCGGAATCGTCGTGATAGGCAACATGTTTCCGCGCAAGGTCTCATTCCTGCCGGGGATGCGTTACTACGCGGGGAACTGGGATACGACGCTGTGGTGCCTCAAGCCGTCGGCGAACGACAAGATCGGCAGGGGAATCGTGGCGATCGCGAGCATGCCGCAGGCTCAGCTGGAGCGGTTCTACGGCAGCCCGGAAGCGGCGCAGATCCCCATCTACATGGGATATGCCTTCCGCGGGTTCAACACTCACGGCAGGGCGCTGTTCACGCTGGCGCATCGCGTCATGGCAGGCCAGAACGAGGACGACTACGTCATCACCGACGGCGAGCGAATCTGCAGCACGGCCATCGGCTGGAACTTCGGCGACGGCCACATGCACAACGAGCAGCTGATCGCCGCGATGCAGGAGCGCTGTCACTTCGCGCCGGGAGAGGTGCGGGTGGTCCTGCTCGACGCTCAGCCGATCCACAAGCAGACGCAGGCCTACCGCCTGGTGGACGCCGCGACCGGCGAGTTCGAGCACGGGATCATCCAGGTCGCCGACATGGTGACGCGGCAGCCCTGGGCCGACGATGTGCCGGTCCAGGTGCTGACGGAGTCAACGCAAGAGGCGGCTCAAGAGCCGGCCGCCGAGCCGGCCCAAGAGCCGGAGGCGACTTAGGCCCCCGCACGCACCTCCTGCGCCGCGGCGACCATGTTCTTCAGCGACGCGGTCACCTCGTCGGTGTTGCGCGTCTTCAGGCCGCAGTCGGGATTCACCCACAAGCGTTGCGCCGGAACGGCTTTCAGCGCATCACGAAGCGACGCGGCTATCTCGTCGGTGCTTGGCACCCGCGGTGAGTGGATGTCGTAGACGCCCGGGCCCACGCTGTTGGAGAAGCCGACCGCGTTGAGGTCGTCGAGCACCTCCATGTGTGAACGCGCCGCCTCGATGGACGTCACGTCGGCGTCCAGGTCCGCGATCGCGCCGATCACCTCGCCGAATTCCGAGTAGCACAGGTGAGTGTGGATCTGCGTCGAATCTTCGACCCCCGAGGTGGCCAAGCGGAAAGACCCTACGGCCCAACGCAAGTACTCCTCCTGGTCGGCACGCCGCAGCGGCAGCAGCTCACGCAGCGCGGGCTCGTCGACCTGAATCACCGCGATGCCCGCGGACTGCAGATCCACGGTCTCGTCGCGAATGGCCAGGGCCACCTGGTTGGCGGTATCGGCCAGCGGCTGGTCGTCGCGGACGAACGACCACGCCAGGATCGTGACGGGTCCGGTCAGCATGCCCTTGACCGGCTTGTCGGTCAGCGACTGCGCGTACTTGATCCACTCGACCGTCATCGGATGCTCGCGCACCACGTCGCCGTAGAGGACCGGCGGGCGGACGCACCGGCTGCCATACGACTGCACCCAGCCGTTCTGCGTCGCGAAGAAGCCCTCGAGTTGCTCGGCGAAGTACTGCACCATGTCGTTGCGCTCGGGCTCGCCGTGCACCAGCACATCGATCCCCAGGTCCTCCTGGAGCTGGATGACGTCGGCGATCTCCTGCTTCATCCGCTTGTCGTACTCGGCCTGGTCGATCTCGCCGGACCGCAGAGCCGCGCGCGCCTTGCGGATCGCCGAGGTCTGCGGGTACGAACCGATCGTGGTGGTCGGCAGCGGCGGCAGATGCAGCCGCGCGTCCTGGCTGGCGCGGCGCTCGGCCGCATCGCCGCGGTGCGTGCCGGTCTTCACGATCGAGTCGATGCGGTCGCGCAGCCGGTCGTTGTGCAGCCGCGGATCGCTCTTGCGGGAGGCCACCGCTGCGTTGGACGCCGCGATCTCGTCGGCGACGGCGTCGCGTCCGTCGCGTAGTGCGCGGGCGAGCGTCACCACCTCGGTCACCTTCTCCTGCCCGAACGCGAGCCAGCTGCGCAGCTCGTCGTCGAGGTCGGTCTCCGGCTCCAGCGAGTACGGCACGTGCAGAGTCGAGCAGGACGTCGAGACCGCGACGTTGGCCGCCGAACCCAGCAGCGTGGTCAGCTTGCCGAGTGCCGCCTCTAGATCCGTGCGCCAGATGTTGCGTCCGTCGACGACCCCGGCCACCAGGGTTTTGCCGGCCAGCTCGGGGACCGCAGCAATCGCCGTGTCGGCACCGTAAACGAGGTCGACGCCGATCGCCTCGACCGGCGTGCGGGCCAGCCCGGCCAGGGACGCACCGGGGTCGCCGAAGTAGGTGGCGACGTAGATGGCCGGCCGGTTGCTCGCCGAGCCGAGCTTGTTGTACACGGCCTCGGCCAGCGCGGGCGCGTCGGCCGAGATGTCGGTCACCAGCGCCGGCTCGTCGAATTGCACCCACTGCGCGCCGTTGTCGGCGAGCAGCGAGAGCAGCTCGGTGTAGATTCCCACCAGCTCTTCGAGCCGCTCGATCGGTGCGCCCGAGCCTTTGACGCCCTTGCTCAGCAGCAGGAATGTCACCGGTCCGATCACGACCGGGCGAGCTGGAATCCCAAGACCGCGAGCCTCTTTCAGTTCGGCGAGCACCTTGTCGGGGTTCAGGGCGAACTTGGTCCCTGGCTCGATCTCGGGAACGATGTAGTGGTAGTTCGTGTCGAACCACTTGGTCATCTCCAGCGGCGCGACGTCGGAGTTGCCGCGCGCCGCGGCGAAGTAGCGGTCCAGATCGTCGGAGACCTGCGCGGCCCGAGCCGGCAGGGCGCCGAGCATGACGGCCGTGTCCAGCATCTGGTCGTAGTACGAGAAGGTGTTCACCGGAATCGAGTCCAGGCCGGCGTCGGCTAAACCCTTCCAGGTGTCGCGGCGCAATGTCGCGGCGACGTTTTCCAATTCCGATCGGCTGGTACGGCCGGCCCAGTAGCCCTCGGTCGCGCGTTTGAGTTCGCGTTTCGGGCCGATGCGCGGTGAGCCGGTAACCGTGGCGGTGAATGGTTGAGAAGTCACGTTTTCGTCCTTTAATTCAACGGTATGGTCACCGCCGGCGGACGCGCAGCCGATACCGTCCTGGATGCGCACCAGCGGCACATAAACCAGAAACGGCCACGGCCTAACGCCCATTCCACGAGGCGATGAGCCCGCCGGACGCGGCGCGTCCGGCACAGCTGGCAGGTCTTCGGACTTGCAGGCGCACACCAAAAGGTGTTCCTAATGGCCGTCGCTTCCCAGTCTCAGTTCCTTTGAGGACCAGTGCTTGTGACGGCGGTCGTTCCTGCATACCGCTGCGGGACAGTCCCGGACTCTCACCGGGTTCCCTCTTGCGAAGCGTGTCTAACATGTTTCGCTCGATGCCTTCGCCGCGATTTGCGGCGACGACAGACCAGTTGCGTAGCGCAGCTTACTCCAGCTCAGCGGCCAGGGCTTCGGCGATCGGCGTCTCGCCGTTGTTGAACTCGATGGTGCGGCCGATCGTCGAGTCAATTGCCAGCACGGCGGCCACGACCAGGGCGACATCGGCGCGCGAGACCTCACTACCCGCACCGATGACGATCCGGCCGGTGGCCGGTTCGAGGGTCAGCCGGCCGGGCCCCAGGATGGTCCAGTCGAGGCGGCTGGCACGCAGGTGGGCGTCCGCTGCCGCCTTGGCCTCCGCATAGGGGAAGAATGGATCATCCTGTGGGACGCCATGATTGGGGCCGGCTCCGAAGTACGACACCATCGCGAACCGCTGCACATCCGCCTGTTCGGCGGCGTCGATCGTCCGGATTGCGGCGTCACGGTCGACGGCGTAGGTCCGCGCCGGGTTACCGC
>Ga0209112_10000215_pt1:2500-5000 | contig 10798 bp, 7 predicted proteins | sample TexAe_OM3H0_O3_FD_187947 | JGI IMG/M metagenome (GOLD analysis project Ga0209112, IMG submission 187947) | Forest soil microbial communities from Davy Crockett National Forest, Groveton, Texas, USA - Texas A ecozone_OM3H0_O3 (SPAdes) (version 2) | ecosystem: Environmental > Terrestrial...
TGTATACCTGTATACATGTATACACGTATACACGTATACACGTATGTATACTTGTATACCTCTATACGCGTATACGTGTATACCTGTTTACGTCTATACCTGTATACATGTATACACGTATACACGTATACCGGTATACGTGTATACGTATACGTGTATACATGTATAGGTGTATAACTGTATACATGTATACACCTATACACGTATGCGTATACATGTATACACGAATACACGTAGACATATACGTGTATGCATGTATACTTGTATACCCGTATACCTGTGTACATGTATACACGTATACATATACGTGTATGCATGTATACTTGTATACCTGTATGCATGTATACATGTAGACACGTTTGCACGTGTATACATGTACCGAATAGGAGTATGCATGTACGAGTATACACCTCTGTAGTTATCCGATACATGTGATAAGCGCGCCAGCATTTAGTAGAGATAGGTTTGCTATGTATACTAAAGCATCCGAGTTATACATAGGTTTGCTGGGTGTTTGGTTCGTATCAGATTATACATAGGTTTCCATATGTATTGCAGAGACAAGTTGAAAACGTGCGACATGCACGCTGCATGTCGCGCGTTTTCCTCGTACACTCACATATATGTTATATATATACTATATAATACATATTATATATATATATATATATATATATATATATATATATATATATATATATATGTATATATATATACACATATCTACGTGTCTACGTGTCTACCTGTGTACATATATAAATAAATGTACATAGGTTTGCTATGTGTACTGCAAAGGGAGAAATTGAAAACGCGCGACATGCAATCTGCATGTCGCGCGTTTTCAGTTTTTCCCGGAAAAGTGCAAAACCCGGGGCGCCGATGCAATCAAGTCTAAATTTAGACTTGATTGCACCGGCGCCCCGGGTTTCTTAAATTCTCTCCGGGAAAAAGCTGTCCTGAGGTATGTTAAGTCTGCCGAATTACTATATGTAGGTATATAGGGGGGGATATGAGTTTTGCTGCTTATATCCTCTAGATACCTCGTCGGCTAGTGTTTTGGATCTCTACGTTGGTGATCTGTTGATGTGCTATCTGAATTGAACGTTGAGTTTGATTTTCTTTCTGACGTTTGCTACGAACACGCGCTATCGTCGTCGCTGCCTCAACGCGTTGAGGATTGAGGGGAACGGGGCGGCGACGAGAGCGATCTGTTGTATTCTGGGCTGTGCATCGTATTCAGGGGAGTGCTGGATGGCTCTCTCTCTCTCTCCGGGGCGACCTTGCTCCGAGCAGACGCGATCGTCGTCGCTGCCTCAACGCGTTGAGCATTGAGGGGAACGGGGCGGCGACGAGAGCGAACTGCTGTATTCTGGTGGCGGCTACGCGTATCGGGGTGCCGTTTCGTCGGCTTAATTATCGCGCCGCCGCGCCCTATCGGCGGCGGGCGATGCCCCATGCTTTTCACACGTCGACGACGCGATCATCGTTGCTGCCTCGGAGCGATCGAGGGGGACGGGGCGACGATGGAAGCGTAGACCTGTCTCGTTGACGACGTTGTCCAGGGAAGCTCCGAGCTATTGCCGGGGTTACCCGAGCGAGGTCGAGATTCGAGATCTCGACCGACGCACGCGAAGCTGTGCTGTGAAACATCTATGTTTGGCGGTTATCGCGGCTATACCGCTCCGGCGCGTGTCAACTTCGTCGAACGTCTAATCGACACGGGCGGACTAGGGATCATCTGGGTTGAGCGAATGCTATTACTATCCAGACCCCTCGTTCTCGGCCGTGGTCAACCCCGTCCGATACGTTCCGAAGCCCACGCGCGCTGAGGCTTATATCCAAGGCGGTACCGCCGAACCGTGATCGGGTAGAGATTCGCGACGGCGGCGATTCGAAACCCGATCAGTGCCAGAGCCCGGCACTAAAAATCACGGGGAGTGCATCGCTCGCCGGGGCTGAAAAAGGGGAAAAAGAGAAGGATTAGATTTTTAGCGCCAGGGGCGCGAAAAAAACCGTGGTTTTTTTAAGGAAAAAGTTTGAAAACGCGCGACATGCAGTTGGAAACGCGCGACATGCACGCATGTCGCGCGTTTTCAAGCTTCAGGCAGCGCACCCCCGGGCGACGCAGTGCTCGCGGAATAGCGGCGAGGCTTCCGCAGCGTGGCTCAGACTCGCCCGGCGAGGGCCGGCTTCCTGTATTATTCCTGTATACGGGTCGGCCGCCCCGCGCAGAGGAATTTGATTTGGTCCGAAAATAAACTAAGTCCAAAACGCGCGACAGGCACGCCGCATGTCGCGCGTTTTCAATCTGTAAACGTTTACCTCGGATCTCAGTGGGCGCAAAACAACTCAGTGGACGCAGAATAGCGACGAGGCCGCCGCTACCGCAGCAAAACGGGCGACTTAGGAGGCGGCCGCCCCGCCCGCCCGGGTGAGCAGACCCGTATACGGGAATAGAAATTAATACGCTCAAAAAAACTAAGTCGAAAACGCGCGACAT
>Ga0209112_10000216_pt1 | contig 10770 bp, 7 predicted proteins | sample TexAe_OM3H0_O3_FD_187947 | JGI IMG/M metagenome (GOLD analysis project Ga0209112, IMG submission 187947) | Forest soil microbial communities from Davy Crockett National Forest, Groveton, Texas, USA - Texas A ecozone_OM3H0_O3 (SPAdes) (version 2) | ecosystem: Environmental > Terrestrial > Soil >...
TTTCCGTGATGCCCCGGGAGGGCGGGGAGGCGCGGTGCTGGGTCAGGCTTGGGTCAGCTGGGTGTAGGCGACAGCGACCTCGCCTGCGAGGCCGGCGTTGTCTTCGATGAGGCGGCGGTTGACTTCGACGCTGCGGCCCTGGCTCAGGTTGTCGAGGAGGGCCAGCACGGCGGGGGTGACGGCCTGGCCGGAGCGGTGCTCGCGGCTGACCAGCTCGACCGCCTCGTCGATCAGCGGGTCGATGTCGATGCCGTCGACCGGAGGGCGGGCCAGGAGCAGGCCCCCGCCCGGGTTGAGCTGCCAGTGGGCGGCGCAGATCCGGGCGACCTCGGGTGAGTCGGCGACCTGAGCTGACACCGGGGGGCCGCCGGCGGCGGTGTAGAACCGGGGCAGGGTCGCGGTCTGCCAGCCCAGCACCGGGATGGCCAGCGTCTCCAGCAGTTCGGCGGTGGCCCCCACGTCGAGCAGGGACTTCGGGCCGGAGGAAACCACCACCGCCTGGGTCCGGGCCAGCTGGAACAGGTCGCTGGAAATGTCCAGGGTCTCGGCGAAGCCGCGGTGCACCCCGCCGATGCCACCGGTGCCCATGAAGCTGATTCCGGCCTGGCGGCACACGGCCATCGTTCCCCCGACGGTCAGGGAGCCGACCGCTCCCTGGGCCAGGCAGGCGGCCAGGTCGCGGGCGCCGACCTTGCGGGCCGACAGCCCGGCCTCGGAGAAACGCTCCAGTTCGGCCGGGGTCAGGCCGATGTGAATGGCGCCGTCGAGGAGGCCGGCGGTGGCCGGGACGGCCCCGGCGGCCCGGACCCGGCGCTCGGATTCCAGGGCCACGGGCAGGCCGCGGCCGCCGGAGAAGCCGTGCGAGACCAGCGTGGTCTCCAGCGCGACAACCGGCCGGTGTTCCCGCAGCGCGGTGGCGACCTCCTCCGATACCTGCGTGTACACGGTCACGGCATCGCTCCCATCTTCGACACGGCCCGCGCGGCGGCCGCCAGTCCCAGCTCGACCCCGCCGACCAGGTAGCCGGCGGCGAACGCGTCACCCGCCCCGGTCGAGTCGACCGGCTCGGCGGGCGAGGCGGGGTAGGCACCGGCCGCGGTGCGGACTCCGCGCGGGCCCAGCTTGACCACGGTCTCGGCCCCGGCGATCGGCCCGACCAGTTCGGTCTCGGCTTCGGTGCCGAAGATCACGTCCGGCTGCAGCGCGGCGGCCAGCTCGCGGAACCGGTCCACCCCGAACTCAGTCACCGCCGCGACCGACGACAGGTCGAGGCTACGGTGCGGCACCCGCCCGGCCGCGGCCAGGGCCGCTCCCCGGACCGGCCACGACACCAGGCTGTAGGCGGGCAGGTGCAGCCACCCGCAGTCGGTCAGCCAGCGGTCCTCGACCGCGGCGAGCTGCGGCCCCACCCCGCGGTCGGTGAGCATCGACCGGGACCGGCCGCGGTCGGACAGCGACACCACGACCCCGGTCCGGCCGTCCAGGCCCGGGCCGGCCAGCTCGACGCCGCGCCGGGTGAGCTCGTCGGTGACCAGCCGGGCCGCCGGGTCGCTGCCCCGGGCCGCGATCAGCCGGGCCCGGCCGCCCAGCCCGGCGATCCAGGCCGCGACGTTGGCCGCCTGGCCGCCCACGCCGACCTCGGTACGGGCCGGGGTGTCGGTCTCCTCGGCCACCGGGCCGGCCAGCTGCACCACCACGTCCAGGTGGGCGTCGCCCAGGACGCAGATGATCGTGCCCGGGCCGGGCCAGCCTGCTGCCACCCGTTCATGATCGCAGCAGGCGGCCCGCGACGCCGGCCAGGGGCCAGCCCCCCTCAGCAGACCGCGTGCACCGCGTCGGCCAGGTGGGCCAGGCCCTGGTCCAGCTCGGCGTCGGTGATGGTCAGCGCGGGCAGCAGCTTGACCACCTGACCGGCCGACCCGGCCGTCTCCACCAGCAGCCCGCGCTCGAACGCGGCGGCGCAGACCTTGCCGGCCAGGTCGCCGTTGCCGAAGACCAGCCCCTGGGCCAGACCCCGGCCGCGGGCGCTGACCGCCGTCCCGCGCACTGAGGTGGCCAGCGCGGCCAGCGCCGCGGCGACGCGGTCGCCGTGGGCCCGGGTGGCCCGTTCGAGCTGGTCGTCGCCCCAGTAGGCCCGCAGCGCGGCGGCGCCCGCCACGAAGGCCAGGTTGAGGCCGCGGAAGGTGCCGTTGTGCTCCCCCGGCTGCCAGACGTCCAGGTCCGGGCGGATCAGGGTCAGCGCCAGCGGCAGCCCGTAGCCGCCGATCGACTTGGACAGGCACACCAGGTCGGGCCGCAGCGCCGCGTGCTCGAAGCTGAAGAACGGGCCGGTCCGCCCGCAGCCCATCTGGATGTCGTCCACGATCAGCAGCATCCCGTGCCGGCGACAGAGGGCGGCCAGGCCCTGCAGCCAGCCCGCGCTGGCCACATTGATTCCGCCCTCTCCCTGCACGGTCTCCACGATCACGGCGGCCGGGTGGTCCAGCCCGCTGCCCCGGTCGCCCAGCAGCCGCTCCAGCCACAGAAAGTCCGGGGTCTGGCCGCCCAGCGCCTGGTCGAACGGCATCGGCGTGGTGAAGGGCAGCGGGACCCCAGCGCCCCGGCGGTGGAACGCGTTGCCGGTGACCGACAGCGCGCCCAGCGTCATGCCGTGGAACCCGTTGGTGAACGAGATGATCCCGGTCCGCCCGGTGACCTTACGGGCGATCTTCAGCGCGGCCTCGACCGCGTTGGCCCCGCCGGGACCGGGGAACTGAACCCGGTAATCCAGCTCCCGCGGTTGCAGGATCACCTGATCGAACGTGTTCAGGAAATCCCGCTTGGCCACCGTGTACATGTCCAGCGAATGGACGACCCGGTCGCTGGCCAGGTATTCGGCCAGTGGGTTCTTGAGCAGCGGGTTGTTGTGGCCGTAATTCAGCGCCCCCGCGCCGCAGAAGAAGTCCAGATACGCGTGGCCTTCTTCGTCATACAGCCAGCTGCCGCTGGCCCGGTCGAAAACGACCGGCCAGGTCCGGCAGTAACTACGGACGGCTGATTCCTTGGTTTCGGCCCAATCCACCGGGGCCGCAGTAGTCATTGTTCTTTCTCTCCCCTTTGGTTACGACGCCGCGGCGGGATTGCCGCGCCACTGGGCGTGCGGACTGACGTGCTCTCCCTTCATCAGGAAGGAATCGGTGTCCAGGACCGCCCCGTCGCCCATGGTCACGCCGTAGTGCACGAAGGCCCCGGTCCCGACGGTGCAGCCGGTCCCGATGGTGATCGGGCCGGACTTGAACGCGCCGTCCTCGAGCGAATGCCCCTGGACGGTCGTGGCGGTGTTGAGCGTGCAGTCGCTGCCCACGCTGGTCAGCGTCCGCTCGACGATGTGGCAGCCGTCGTCGAACACGCGGCGGCCGATCCGCACCCCCAGCAGCCGCCAGATCAGGCCTTTGGCCGGGGTCCCGTTGAAGAGGTGGATGTAGGCGGTGGCCGGCACCTTCCAGAAGCGCTCGTGCCGCCAGAACTCCCGCTGGTAGACCGAGCAGTAGCGCGGCCGCAGCCGGCGGAAACCGGTGACAGCCCGTTCCACCAGCACGAAGTACCCGACGGTGAAGGCCAGGTCGGCCAGCGCGATGACCGTGATCTGGGCGGTTCCGGAGTGGCCGGCGGGGCCGGAGATCAGCAGCGAGATCAAGGCCAGCGCGAACACGAACCCCCAGCGGACCAGCAGGTACAGCCCAGCGGTGGCGGCGTTGTGCCGGTTCTTGGCGGCCAGCCGCCGGCGCCGCTCGGGCCCGGTGCTCAGGTGATCGAACTCGTGGTCCCGCCGGACCGACCGGGGGATCTCGAAGCACGGGGAGCCGAGCAGCCCGACGCCCTCCCGGACCGGGCCGGTCACCGGGATCATCACCTTGGTGGCCAGCAGGCAGTCGTCGCCGGTGCGGCCGCCGGCCGGGTAGACGATGCCGTTGCCGAGGAAGTTGCGCTGGCCGATGGTGGTGGGCAGCACCCGGAACGAGGTGCTGGAAAACTCGGCGTTCACGAACGACAGCCCGTCCGAGACCATGGTCCCGGCGCCAACCCGGCTGAGCCCGGGCACCTCGTGCTTGACGTCCATGCCGAAGTTGGAGCCGGTCTGCTCCATGGGCTTGAGCCGGTAGCCGATCGCGCTCAGGTAGTGCACGACCGCTGAGGTGTCGCCGAACAGGTAGTTGAAGAATTTGGCGTTGGTCAGCGCGGACACGGTGCGCTGCAGCGAGTAGTGGAGGCCGTAGAGCGGGTACACCCGGCCCGGCTTCAGCCCCGCGGCCAGCAGCCGGGGCACGGTGGACACGAACAGCAGGCCGGCCACGACCAGCACGCCGAACAGCACGGCCGAGATGAGCAGCGCGTCCCATTCGTCGGTCGCGGCGGTCAGCGCCCCATGGGTCCCTGGGACCAGGCGCGCGACCATCATCGGGCGGGCCAGCAGCAGGACCGCAGCGGCCATTTCCAGCGGCCCCAGCACGGCCAGCGCCACCACCAGCCGGGTGACCGAGGTGACGGCCCGGCGCACCGGACCGCACCGGGCCGGGGGCACCGTCAGGTAGGCGCAACCCGGCTCGGCGAGCTGGGCCGGGGATCCGTGCCAGACCTGCCCGGCCGGTACGGCCTGGCCCGCGTGCAGCGCCGAGGAGTGCCCGAGCTGGGCCCCATCGCCGAGCACGGTCCCGATCTCGAGCACGGTCTCCTCACCGACGAAGGCGCCCGCGCCCACCGTCACCGGGCCGGTCTCGATCCGGCCGGCCGCGGCCCGGTAGCCGTTGAGGTAGCTGTCCTTGCGGATGACCGCACCCGGCCCGACGGTGATCAGGTCGGTGCACACGGGCAGGTGGGTGGTGAAGATGACCGCGCCGCGGCCGACCCGGGCCCCCAGGGCCCGCAGGTACAGGTTGTACAGCGGGCTACCGGTGCACATCCGGGCCAGCGGGTTGGCCTGGGTCAGGATCTTGACCAGCCAGAACCGGAAGTAGCCCAGCGACCAGACCGGGAACGACCGCGGTGTCCAGCGGCCGATCAGCAGCCACTTGGCCACGATCGGGAGCACGGCCATGGCCACCAGCGTGCCGCCGCCCACGGCGGCCAGGCGGGCGTACAGCTGGAGCCCGTCCCCGTGCGCGCCCATGATCCAGTCGGCCCCGGTGTCCAGCCAGAGCGCGGCCAGGTAGGCGTAGCCCACGAACGTCAGCAGCTGGAGCAGCCCGCAGAGCAGGTAGCTGGCCGGGCTGACCCGTGGGGCAGGCGGGCCGGCTGAGATGGGTGGGGCGGTCGCAGCGGCCGGAGAGACGGCCGGGGAACCGACCGGGCCGGCGGCCGGGGCCAGGGCGGCGGCCAGGCGGCGCACGGTCGGGTGCAGGTAGACGTCCTTCATGGCCGCGGCGGGCAGGCCGCCGGCGTCCCGGATGGCGGCGGTGAACCGGGCCATTAAGAGCGAGTCGGCGCCCAGGTCGTCGAAGAAGTGACTGTCGGCCGAGACCCGGTCCAGCTGCAGGACCCCGGCCAGCAGCCCGGCCAGCTCCTGCTCGGTGCCCGCGGCCGGGGCCACGTAGTGCCCGCGGCCGGACTGGCGGCGCATGGTGGGCGCGGGCAGGCTCCGGCGGTCGGCCTTGCCGCTGGGCAGCATGGGCAGCACCGGCAGCTCGGTCAGGAAGGCCGGGATCATATAGGAGGGCAACCGCCCGCTCAGGTGCTCGTACACCTGGTCGGCGTCCGGGGCGGCCGCCTCGCTGCCGGGCCGCGGGCTGACGCTGTAGTAGGCGGCCAGCTCGGTGACGTCGGGCTCGGGGTGGTGGACATCGACCACGGCCTGGCCGATGCCGTCCAGGCTGAGCAGCGCCGACTCGATCTCGGTCAGCTCGACCCGGTAGCCGCGGATCTTGACCTGGGTGTCGATGCGGCCGTGGTGCTCGATCTCCCCGTCCGGGCTGACCCGGCCGAGGTCTCCGGTGCGGTAGATGCGCCCGGCCGGGTTGTCCGGGATACCGAGGAAGTCGGCGATGAACGCGCGCTCGGTCAGCTCGGGCCGGTTGAGGTAACCGCGGGCCAGGCCGATGCCCGCCAGGCCGATCTCGCCCAGCTCCCCCGGCGGCAGGATCCGGTCCGCGTCGGGGTCGAGGATGACGGCCGAATAGGTGGGCAGCGGGACACCGATCGTCACCCGCCGGTCCGGGTGCAGCACCGTCCAGGTCGCGGTCACGGTGGCCTCGGTGGGTCCGTAGACGTTGAGGAAGCGGCGGCCCGGCCGGTGCCAGCGGGCCACCAGGTCCTGTGGGCACGATTCGCCCGACACCAGCAGCACCCGCAGCCGGGCCTGCTCGCTGTCCAGGGTGGACAGCAGGGTCGGCACGCAGCACAGCGCGGTCACCCGGCGCTCGGCCAGGAAGGCGTCGAGGTCGTTCCCGAGCAGGCTGGACCGGCCGGGCTTGGGCACTAAGGTGGCGCCGCTGGCCCACGGCACCCAGATTTCCTCGACCGAGAAGTCGAACGCGATCGTCATCCCCTGGTAGACCCGGTCGTCGGTGACGATGCCGTAGACCTCGGCGGCCACGGTCACGAAGTTGCAGATGCTGGCGTGGCTGATCGCCACGCCCTTGGGCCGGCCGGTGGTGCCCGAGGTGTAGATGACGTAGCAGAGGTCCTCGTCCGGGGGGCCGGAGGCATCCGGGGCGGCGAGTTCGCCGGGGCCCAGCCGGTCCACCGATTCAGCCGCGATGAGGTCACGGGCTTCGTCCGCGCACAGCATCGGCGGCCACGGGCCCGGCTCACCCTGGAGCGGGCGGGCCAGGTGGGAGCTGGTCAGGATCAGCCGCAGGCCCGCGTCGGCCGCGATCCAGGCCACCCGGTCGGCCGGGAACGCCGCGTCGAGCGGCACGTAGGCCGCCCGGGCCTTGAGCACGGCCAGCATGCCGGTGTAGCTGTCGATGGCGTCGTCGAACAGCAGCCCGACCCGCTCCCCCGGCTGGATGCCCCGCCGCCGCAGGAACCGGGCCAGCTGGTTGGCCCGGGCGTCCAGCTGCCCATAGGTCAGCTGGACGTCGCCGCTGTCCACGGCCAGGTGACCGGCCCGGCCAGCGGCTCGCAGCTGGTCACACCAGAGCTCGTAGAGCTGTTCCAGGCGGTCACCGGGCCGCCAGCGCGGTGTGTTGTCGTAGCCGTCGGCGGTCAGCACCTGGCCGCCGAGTTCCGTCCGTGCGCGCGGCCAGCCCGCGTCCTGGCCCGCCCGGGTGGTTGTCGTCACCGGTTCCCCCACAGTTCATCGATCGTGTTTGATCTGTCGCAGTAGTGATCGATGAGGCACTGCGGGGTTGCGCCTCACGGTCCGCCGGCGGAACCAAAGCCCCTCCGGTCCGCCGGCGGGTCTCAACCCCGCCCTCGGTTACTTAACGATTACCGACGGCGAAAGGATTGGCATGGCTTGTGACTACTTGGTTACAATTGGTTATCGGGCGACTCTGACGGCCCGGCTGACGGGCTTGGTTGACGGCGGCGTCAGCAGCGCTGACGACACAGGGCGGGGCGGAACGTAGGCTGGCAGGGTGGTAGTCGCACCTGAGGGGCGGCGGATGCTGCGGCTCGAGGCCCGCAACAGCCAGGTCCCGATCGAGAAGAAGCCTCCCTGGATCAAGACGCGGCTCAGGACGGGCCCTGAGTACACCGAGCTGAAAAGCCTGGTGCGCCGGGAAGGCCTGCACACGGTGTGCGAAGAGGCCGGCTGCCCGAACATCTTCGAATGCTGGGAAGACCGCGAGGCGACGTTCCTCATCGGCGGCGACCAGTGCACGCGCCGATGTGACTTTTGCCAGATCGACACGGGCAGGCCGCAGCCGCTGGACCGGGACGAGCCGCGTCGTGTGGCCGAGTCGGTGGCCACGATGGGGCTGGCCTACGCGACCGTCACCGGGGTGGCCCGGGACGATCTGGACGACGGCGGGGCCTGGCTGTACGCGCAGACCGCGCGGGAGATCCACGCGGCCGTGCCGGGCTGCGGGGTCGAGCTGCTGATCCCCGACTTCAACGCGGTGCCCGAGCGGCTGGCCGAGGTGTTCAGCGCCCGGCCCGAGGTGCTGGCGCACAACGTGGAAACCGTGCCGCGGATCTTCAAGCGCATCCGGCCGGGGTTCCGCTACGAGCGATCACTGAGCGTCATCACGCAGGCCCGGACCGCGGGACTGGTGACCAAGTCGAACCTGATCCTGGGCATGGGCGAGGAACGGCCGGAGGTCAGCGCGGCCATGGCCGATCTGCACGCGGCCGGCTGCGACCTGCTGACCATCACCCAGTACCTGCGGCCGTCACCGCGGCACCACCCGGTGGAGCGCTGGGTCAAGCCTGAAGAGTTCGTTGAGCTCCAGGAAGAGGCCCTGGCTATGGGATTCGCCGGGGTCATGTCCGGGCCGCTGGTGCGCTCGTCGTACCGGGCCGGGCGGCTGTACCGGCAGGCCGCGGAGCGCCGGGCCGCGGAGGCAGGCGCGCGGACGGGTTCAGCCGCTAGCTGACCTGGGCGGGGCGGTTTCGCTCCGGGGGTCAGAAACCCTTATCCTGCCGTGCATGGCGAAGCAGCAGAACACCGACGACGAGGCCACACCCGGGCGTATCAAGCAGATACGCATGGTGGCCGGGATGGTGCACAAGGCCGACCGCCGCGCGCTACCGATTGTGATCGGCAGCGGCCTGGCGGTTCTGGTCGTGCTGGTCGTCGTGGGCCTGCTGACCGGGCTGGGCGGCTACCTGATCCCGCTCGGGGTCCTGGGCGGCATCCTGGTGTCGGTGTTCCTGTTCGGCCGGTTCGCCCAGCGGACCCAGTACTCGGCCATCGAGGGTCAGCCCGGGGCGGCCGCGGCCGTGCTGCAGAGCATGCGCGGGAACTGGACCGTCACTCCGGCCATCGCGGCCAACCGCAACATGGACGTGGTGCACCGCGCGGTCGGGCGCCCGGGCGTGGTCCTGGTCGGGGAGGGCTCACCGAACCGGCTGCCCAGCCTGCTGGCCGCGGAGAAGAAGCGCGTGACCCGGGTCGCGTTCGACGTGCCGGTGTTCGATTTCCAGGTCGGTGACGGCGAGGGGCAGGTGCCGCTCAGCAAGCTGCAGAAGAAGATCATGAAGCTGCCGCGCGACCTCAAGGGCCCCCAGGTGGCCGACCTGAACTTCCGGCTCAAGGCGCTGCCGCAGACGCTGCAGGCCCCCAAGGGCCCGGTTCCGCGCGGCGCCCGGCAGCCCAAGATGCCGCGGCCCCGCGCCCGCTGACCGGCACCCGGCGGCGGGTACCTTTTCTGGGTTTCCTAAATCCGGACGACGATCGTGTTGGCCGCCTTATCGTGCAGGCCACGGCGGTCACTGTCGATGACCAGCGGCGGGACCACGCACAGCAGTAGCAACGTGCGGACCGCGCTCCAGAAGAAGCCGACCGGCTTGCCGTCCAGCCGGGCCACCCGCATGCCGAGGACCCGCTTACCGACCGTGGTGCCGGTCAGCGCGGTCAGGATCCAGGTCTCGCCGCCGAAGAAGGCCAGCGTCCAGTACTGCGAATGCAGCAGGCCGGTCGCGATGACCGCGCAGATGATCCAGTCGATGAAAAGGGCAGCCAGGCGGCGTCCCATCCCGGGCACGGAGGCTGGCCCCTCCTCAGGCAGCCCGAACTTCTCGCCGGGATAGGCAGAGATCCGGGCGGCGCCGCTCGCGGTCCCGGCCTGGCGCGCACCGGCCAGCTGTTCTTCGGCCACGTCACCACGGTATCGCTCCTTACCACCCGGTTGGTCAGGTAGGTGCGGCCGGCCGATCGGCGAGCGGGCGGTGGGGTCCTGTCCGCTGGGGGGCGGCACGCGTAACATGTGCGAAACACAAGAGACACGGGGTGGAAATTGCCGGCGTCTAGCGTCCAAGGCGCGTCCGCCTAACGCGTGCTGATGTTTACGTATATGCCCGGCTAGGGAGGGTTAATGTTCCAAAACGCCGACGAGGTCCTGCGATTCATCGCGGATGAAGGTGTGCAGTTTATTGACGTCAGGTTTTGCGACCTACCGGGGACCATGCAGCACTTCACGGTGCCAGTTGAGGTCTTCGACGAGGACGTGTTCAACAATGGCCTGATGTTCGACGGCTCTTCGATCCGCGGATTCCAGGAGATCCACGAGTCGGACATGCTCCTCCTGCCGGACCCGTCCAGCGCTCAGCTCGACCCGTTCCGGACCTACAAGACGCTGAACCTCACGTTCTTCGTACACGACCCGCTGACCCAGGAGCCGTACTCCCGGGACCCGCGCCAGATCTCCCGCAAGGCCGAGGAGTATCTGAAGAGCACCGGCATCGGTGACACGGCGTTCTTCGGCCCGGAGGCCGAGTTCTACATCTTCGACTCGGCCCGGTTCGAGACCGCGCCGAACGCCGGCTACTACTACATCGACTCGATCGAGGGCGCCTGGAACACCGGTAGCGAGGACGGCGGCAACAACCTCGCCCACCGGCCCCCGTACAAGGGCGGCTACTTCCCGGTCCCGCCGATCGACCACTACACCGACCTGCGGTCGGAAATGACCCGGATGCTGATCGACTCGGGCATCCAGGTTGAGATGCAGCACCACGAAGTGGGCAGCCCGGGCCAGTCCGAGATCAACATGCGGTTCGGCTCGCTGCTGAACACGGCCGACCGGCTGATGCTGTTCAAGTACATCATCAAGAACGTCGCCGACAAGAACGGCAAGACCGTCACGTTCATGCCCAAGCCGGTGATGGGTGACAACGGCTCGGGCATGC
>Ga0209112_10000217_pt1 | contig 10762 bp, 9 predicted proteins | sample TexAe_OM3H0_O3_FD_187947 | JGI IMG/M metagenome (GOLD analysis project Ga0209112, IMG submission 187947) | Forest soil microbial communities from Davy Crockett National Forest, Groveton, Texas, USA - Texas A ecozone_OM3H0_O3 (SPAdes) (version 2) | ecosystem: Environmental > Terrestrial > Soil >...
CCGAGTGATCCCAGCAAGCCGCCGGCGCCGATCACCAGCTTCTTGCCCGCACCCGTCAGCGGTCGATCCATGCCATCTGCGCGTCGGCGTGGTGACCTCCAACGGCCGGTGTCAGGCCATCCAACCGGGCCAGCTGGTCGGGGGTCAGTTCGACGGAATCCGCCCCGACGTTTTCTTCGACGCGCGAGACACGTTTGGTTCCCGGGATCGGCACGATGTGCGGACCTTTCGCGAGCAGCCAGGCCAGGGCGACTTGGGCGGGAGTCGCCCCGACGTCGGCGCTGATGTCGCGTAACTCGTCTGCGCTGCGCAGGTTGTGCTGGAAGTTCTCGTCGAAGAAGCGCGGGTTCGTCTTGCGGTAGTCGGTGTCGGGGAACTCCTGGGTGGAGCGGATGGCGCCGGTGAGGAAGCCGCGGCCCAGCGGCGAGTAGGCGACAAATCCGATCCCGAGCTCGCTCAGTGCAGGCAATATCGCGTCTTCTTGGTCACGCGTCCACAGCGAGTATTCGGATTGCACCGCGGTGATCGGGTGCTCGGCGTGTGCGCGGCGGATGGTGTTGACGCCGACTTCCGAAAGCCCGATGTACCGGATCTTTCCCGCCGCGACCAGCTCTGCCAGCGCGCCGATCGTCTCTTCGATCGGGGTGTTGCGATCGAGGCGGTGTTGGTAGTAGAGGTCGATGTGGTCGGTCGCCAGCCTTTTCAGGGAGCCGTCCACCGCGACGCGGATGCTGGCCGGACTGCTGTCGAGGCCATCTCGCCCGGTGTGCGAGATCAGACCGAACTTGGTTGCCAGCACGACCTGGTCCCGGCGGCCCTGCAGGGCACGGGCGACGAGTTCCTCGTTGACGTAGGGCCCGTAGACCTCGGCCGTATCGATGAGTGTCACACCGAGATCGATGGCGCGATGAATCGTGCGGATTGATTCGGTGTCGTCGAAGCCACCGACCGCATACGCCACCGACATGCCCATCGCACCGAGCCCGATGCGTCCGACGTTCAGCTCGCCGAGTTGAGCCTGTTTCATGGCCTGTCTCCTGTTTGGTCGGGGGCGGTACCGTGGCGCTGTGTCCCGCGTTGAGCTTCCCCCGATCTGATGGACCACGCAAACACCGCACGACCGGCCCGAAATCTGGCGGTCGATTTTTATCGCGTATCAGGTGTGGTGCTCATCGTGCTCGGCCACTGGCTGGCCGGATCGGTCACCTATCGCGATGGGCAGTTCGGGCGGCAGAACCCGCTCGTCGAGCTGCCCTGGACCCAGTGGCTGACGTGGCCGTTCCAGGCGGTTCCGACGTTCTTTGTGGTGGCCGGCTACGCCGGCGCGGTGTCCTGGACGCATCGGCGTGACGCCGGCGGTGTCTCGCGCCGAGCCTGGCTGCAGCATCGACTGGCCCGGGTTCTCGGCCCGACAGCGGTGTACGCCGCCCTGGTGTCTGTGGTGGTGGTTGTTCTGGCCGCCTGCGGCATCGCCGGTTCGCTACTCGAATACGCCGGTTGGGCGGTGGCGATGCACCTGTGGTTCTTGGCCGTCTACCTGGTGGTGGTGTCGTTGACGCCGATTGCGATTGCCGCACAACGGCGTTGGGGTCTCATGGTGCCGGCCGCGCTCGCCCTGGGCGTCGTGGTGATGGACATCGTCCGCCTCGTCGGTCACGTGCAATACGTCGACTGGGTAAATTATCTGCTGGCCTGGGGAGCGCTCTATCAACTTGGAATCGCCTGGCGCCAAGGGGCGTTGGCTGGTGGCAGGCCCGCGTTGCTGGCAACCGCATCGGCAGTCCTGCTCGCGCTGTTGATGTGGCTGAAAATCTATCCGGTCAGCATGATCGGTGTTCCCGGTCAAACGATCGACAATACGACGCCGCCCACGGTGGCGCTGTTGGCGTTTGCGGGCGCACAAACCGGAATTGCGATCGCACTCGCGCCTGCGCTCAACCGCGCGCTGAACGCCATCCGTGTCGAGCGTGCCCTGTCCATCGGCAATCAGAACATCATGGCCCTTTACCTGTGGCACATGATTCCGGTGGTCATCGTCGCGATCGTCGGCTACCCGGCCGGACTGCTGCCCCAACCGCCGGTGGGAACCGCGGCCTGGTGGCTGGCCCGGCTGGAATGGGTGGCCGTCCTGGGCGTCGTGACGGCCGTCGAGATGGTGTTGTTGTGGTGGGGGCGGGGAGTTTTCGCGGCTCCTTTGCCGTTGGTCGGTGTCCCACTCTCACCACGCTGGGGCGAACCGGCCATGCTGGCCGGTGCCGTGATGGCGGCCTACGCGTTGTCCGCCGTCGCCGCCGAGGGCTTCGCTCCCGATGGCCGCTTTCCCTGGTTGGTCGCAGTCGTTTTCGGCGCCGGAGTGCTGCTGGTGGCGTTTCGTCCCACTGCCCGTTCGGCGACCCGCGATGCGAGTCCGCAGAGGTACGGGACCGCCTGACCGTGCGCGGGAAGGACGTCGTCAGCCCGCTTGTCGTGGACAGGCACAACGAGCAGACATATGGTGGCAGACATGGCATTTCAATTGCGCGACTGAGGGATTGCCGTATTCGTCGTACATGGCGGCTCGATCCCGTCGTCGGTGCGCCGACGGTAATACCTGCCTTGCGTCGCGGCGGCGAGGATCGGCGGCATCACCAACGCGACGATGATCGCCACCAGGGGCGAATAGGGCCGCAGCTCCGCACCTAGTCCACCGAAGAATGATCGACAGCCCGGCGGCCGGCAGCATCGACCCGAACCCGACCGGGTTGATCGCGTACAGCATGCCCCGCCGGAACTCCGGCTTCTTCGGCGACGGCTTCAGCAGGTACTTGTTGAAGACGATGTCCGAGGCCACCGCCACCAGTTCGGCATGAAGTTGCGTGCGCGGCGCGAAGCGCAGCGTGTAGTCCCCTCGAGTGTCTCCTTCGTGGCCGTCATGATGTCCAAGTCGACGGCGGCCGCGGATTGACTGTCGATTTCCGGCTCGGTTTCCTGGGTCATTCGCCCCTCGAAGCACGGCTACCGGGCGAACATATCCGACTCGGGTTGCAAGAAAGTGACGTCGGGTTCGTCGTCACGCCGCACCACGTAATGACACAAGCGCCGGGAAGGTTTGCCACGGCGGAGTTGTTGACTGATTGTGCAGTCGGGAAGGAAGTCTGAGATGACCGCGACGGGCTTTCATGAGGGCGAGATCGCCACGCAGCGCCGAGCCGGCGTGGAAGCGGACGCCAAACGGCTGGAGGTGATGCTCGATTCGCCCCGTCTATCTCACGGCGCCACACGGTTTCTCGCGTCGCAGCGATTCGTCGCGCTTACTGGACGCGACCGCGACGGGTTCCTCTGGACCTCGCCAGTGGTTTCAGAGCCCGGCTTTCTAGTCGGACGGGACGACATCCTGAGCCTGTCGAAAACACCCCGCGCCGGTGATCCGCTGCACGAGATGCCAATTGGCCAACAGGTCGGCCTGATCGCCATCGACTTTGCCACCCGTCGCCGGGTGCGCGTCAACGGCAAACTTCTCGGCGCCGACGATACGGGTCTGACCGTCGGCGTCGACCAGGCATACGGAAACTGTCCCCAGTACATTCACCGGCGCGCAATCGACGTCGGTGGTTTTGCCGGTTCCCCTTCGACACACGCACGGCGCGTGACGCTTCTGCACCCGTCCGACCAGGCAATGATCGTGGCCTCCGACACGTTCTTTCTCGGCACGACACATCCCTCCCGCGGCAACGACGCGTCGCACCGCGGAGGTCCGGTCGGCTTTGTCCGAGTCGACTCCCCCAGTCGGCTGTGGTGGCCAGATTTTCCGGGCAACAATATGTTCAACAGCTTTGGCAACCTCGCCGTCGATGACCAGGCCGCTTTGCTGTTCGTCGACTTCGTCACCGGGGCCTCGTTGCACCTGTCGGGAACCGCACGGGTTCGGTGGGCTACCCCGGACGCGTCCGGTGACGACGGCGGAGTGGGCCGCAGTGTCGTCTTCTCGGTCGACGCCGTCGTCGCGCTGGCCCACTGAGAGTCACCGACTCCGCATTTGCGGGCACTGCTGCGGCGTGGCACCGAGCGTGGCGAACACCACAGCTATCCGCTCCGGTAGCTGGGTAACTGCGAGCGGGGCCGCACGGCGGAGTGCCGCAGCGAGCGCAACTGGCGTGCGCATCGGCGGTATCTGTTGAGCAATCAAGCAACCCGGGTCAACCTGCAATGTCCGGGCGCCACGACGTTGTGGTCGGTCGATACCCGGCATCGCTGAACGCTCAGGCCTCGTCGAAGGGCTCGTCGGGCAAGGGGCGCCGGCACACCCCGCGGGCCTCAGCCGCACTGAGCCCGAACAGGCGCAAAACGTTTTCCGTTACCAGGTCAGCGGCAACCGCATCGTCGCGATCGGGATTGTCCCGCAACAGGTTTCCCAGCCCCAGCAATGCGCCGCCCGCCATGGCGAGGGCGAGTTCCGGATCGTCGCCGACGTCACCACGAAACCTCCCCGCTTCGACCCCGGCCTTGATGTCGCGCAGCGCGCGCGGCGCCAGTCCGCGTTCCGACGACAACAGCGCCATCCCGTTGGCCAATAGGATTCGGCTCTCCTGAGGGCGCCGTCGGAACAGCCGACCGGTTAATCGGAAGCTGATGGCAAACGTTTCGGCGGGGTCTTCGATGGACGCGGTGAGCCGGTCCAGCATCGCTCCGTACGCGTCGAGCACGTCGGCGACCGCGGCCTCGAACAATTCGTCCTTGCTGTCGAAGTGGTTATAGAACGAGCCCATCCCGACGTCGGCGGCCTGGGTGATCTCCAGGACCGGCACGTTGACCTTTCCGTCGGCGATCAACCTCTGCGCGGCCTTGACCAGCGCCGTCCTCGTACGCTGTTTGCGCCGCGCCAAGCGATTGGGCGGCTCTTCGTCAGGGATCGCGCTCATCTTTAGCAGTATGCATCAGTTGTGAAGAATCCGTCAGGACCCTTGACTGACTGTTGTCTCGTATGTGACGATTTCGTCAGTTGGTTGGGAGATGGTCATGGATTCGACGCAGGGTCTGGATGCGGATAGTCGACGGTTCGCGCTTTCCGGCGAACACCCGGGGCGGTCGCGAAACCCGGTGATCAAGGTCGTCGACATCGCGTGGCTGGAATTCGAGCGGCCGGACCTGGCCGCCGCCGAGTCATTTGCACGGGCGTTCGGCTTCCACACCGCACAGCGTGGCCCGGATGAGCTGCAGTTGCGCGGCACTGGGGCCGGCGGACCCTGCTTGGTCATGCGACGCGGGTCGCAGAAGCGGTTCGCCGGCGTTGCGTTTCGGGCTTGTGACGAGACCGACGTGCTCAGACTGGCCGATAAGTCCTGTGCAACCGTCCGACCGTTGCCGGACACGATCGGCGGCCTGTCGGTGACGTTGACCGACCCGAGCGGCATGCCGGTGCGGGTGGTCGCCGGGTTGCACGAACTTCCGGAACTGCCCGGCCAGCAACCCCATACCTTCAACTCGGGCGACGACACGCGCCGTACCAACATCGGCCAGCGCCCTCCCCGCGTTCCCGCCCGGGTGCAGCGCCTCGGCCATCTGGTGGTGCAATCGACCAGATACCTCGAGACGCTGAATTGGTATCTGGACAGCCTCGGGATGATCGTCAGTGATTTCCTGTACTTCCCGGGCCAGCGGGACCGAGGACCGACCATGAGTTTCATCCGCTGCGATCGTGGGTCGACGCCGGCCGACCACCACACACTGGCCGTGGCGCTCGGCCCGGCAAATCGTTACGTCCATTCGGCGTATCAGGTCAGCGATCTCGACGCTCTGGCCGCGGGTGGCGAATTCCTCAGAGAGCGAGGCTATTTCCGGTCCTGGGGAATCGGCAGGCACATCCAGGGCAGTCAGATCTTCGACTATTGGCGCGATCCCGACGGCTATTTGTTCGAGCACTTCACCGACGGCGATCTCTTCGACAACACTCTCGAACCCGGCTGGGCGCCGTTCACCGCCTCCGGGTTGGCCCAGTGGGGCCCGCCGGCTAGCCGCGACTTTCTTGGCACCGACCTCAAATCGGCTCGCCACGAGCTGGTTTCGTTGGTCTCCGCATTGCGCACCAGCAACGAGTTCGACATCAACCGTCTGATCGGCCTACTGAAAGTACCCACCTCATGACCGTTTCCGTGCTGCGCACCGCCGACGCTTGGTGGCTCAAAACCGCCGACGGCGCCGCGAAGATCAACACTCCCGCCACCAGCACCGCCGCGCTGCTGGGCGACCGGACGGCCATCGATGCCGCTGCAAGCAGCACGGACACCGTCGCGGTGGAGAGCCTGGCATTGGTCTCACCGGTGACTCGGCCGTGCCGGGTGATAGCGCAGATGACAAATTTCGAGTCGCACGTCAAAGACGCCGGCATGGATCCTGCAACCGTTCCGCTGACGTTTTTCCGCAAGGCGTCGGCGTCGATCAACGGTCCGTTCGACGACATCGTCAAACCGCCCCACGTCAAGCTTCTCGACTACGAGGTCGAGATCGGGCTGGTGATCGGGCGCGCAATCGGGGTCGGGACAACAATTTCCGACGCGAACCTCGGCGATTTCATCGCGGGGTTAGTCGTCACCAACGACGTCTCCGCGCGTGATATCCAACTTCCGCAAACCCAGTTCTATGAGGCCAAGTCGTATCCGACGTTCACTCCGGTCGGCCCGGAGCTGGTGCTGCTGAACGCCGACGAGCTCCTGCGGTTCGGCGAGTTGCGGTTGCGGCTGAGTGTCAATGGCGATCCGCGACAAGACGCTCTGGTCGATCCGGACATGCTTTATCGGCCACTGCAGGCGCTGCAGTCGCTCACCCAGTTCCAGGAGCTTGCCCCGGGAGACCTGATTCTCACCGGGACCCCTTCCGGCACCGCACTGAGCGCCCCGCCCAAGCCGATGCAGATGATCGGGGACCTGTTGCCGCCGAGCCTCAAGTGGAAATTGTTCTTCTCCCGTCAGGCCGGTAACCGGAATTACCTGCAACCGGGCGACATCGTCGAGGCGTCGGTGTCAACCGATGACGGCGCGATTGACCTTGGAAAGCAACGCAATACAGTCCGATTCGCGTGACCGAGCCGGCCATTCGGCGCGTTACCGTCGTCATCGTCGGCGCCGGACCGACCGGCATCACCGCCGCCACCTTGTTGGCCAAACACGGCGTCGACTGCCTGGTACTCGACCGCTGGCCCGGTGTATATCCGCAGCCGCGCGCCGTGCACCTGGACGACGAGATCTATCGTGTCATCGCGCGGTTGGGCATCGCCGACGAGTTCGCCGCCATTTCGCGCCCAACCCTGGGTTTGCGGCTGTTGGACAAGCGGTTTCGGATCCTCGCCGAATTCAAGCGGGACCCGTCCAACAGCGCGAGCGGCTACCCGCAGGCCAACATGTTCGACCAGCCCGAGTTGGAGGCGGTGCTGCGGGCGAACCTCAAGCACCACCCGAGCGCACAGTTGCGCGGGGACGCGGAGGTCACCGGCGTGCAGGCCGGAGACACGGACATCCGCGTCACCTTCACCGATCGCTGCACCGGTCGCGCTCACGAAATCGACGCCGACTATCTGCTGGGTTGCGACGGAGCCAACAGCATCGTGCGCTCCCAAATGAACTGCAGCATGCGGGATTTGAATTTTCAGCAGCGCTGGTTGGTCGTCGATGTCGCGAGCGACGCCGAGCTTCGTCAGTGGGACGGCGTGCACCAGGTGTGCGACCCGGTGCGCGCGGGAACGTTCATGCGGATCGGAGCGGCCCGTTACCGATGGGAATTCCAGTTACTGGCGGGCGAAACCGCCGGCGAATTCGGCACCTTAAACGCGTTGGAGCCGTTGATCGCACCCTGGACCGGCGAGGTGGCGAGCAGCGATCTGACGCTGGTGCGCGTCACCGAGTACACGTTTCGGGCACAGCTCGCCGACCACTGGCGTCGCGGGAACATCTTCATCCTCGGCGACGCGGCGCACCTCACTCCCCCGTTCATCGGCCAGGGTATGGGCGCGGGCATTCGGGATGCGGCGAACCTCGCGTGGAAGATCGCCGGAGTCCACCACGGCACGCTGGCATCGGACGTTCTCGACAGCTACGAGCAGGAACGTAAACCGCACGCCCAGAAGATGATTCGGTTGGCGCTAGGGGTCGGCTGGGCGATGACCGGTGGCGGCCGCGTCGGCAACGCGGCACGCCGGGTAGTGCTGCCGCGGCTGCGGTTCATTCCCGGTCTGCGTGACCGGGTCGTCGACTCAACCACGCCGGCACTGCACCGGTCCGCGCTGGTGTGCGGATCCCGCAACCGGCTCACCGGCAGACTGTGCCCGAATCCCCCGCTGCACGATGGCAAACGCCTCGACGACGTGCTTGGTACGGATTTCGCGTTGATCACCACCCACCGCCCCGATGCCGCCGGCGAAGCAGCGCTGCGGCGCCGCGGAGTCCTCGTGCTGCTCGCCGAACCCGGGACCGCGCTCGCCGCGTCCTTCGACACCAGGCTCAACGGGGTCCCCGTGATCACGGGCCGCGCCAGCCGGGGCATTTCACGGCTGCTGGCCAGCCGCGGCTGCCGTCTGCTTGTCCCGCCGGAAAGCTTCCTCGTTGGCAGGCAGAACACCCTGCTTGAAGGCGAGACCGCGCGAGCCCGCACGTGGGGAGCGCTGATCGGCGAGACCGCCCGCGAGGCTTATACCACCGTTGCCCAGGCGTAAGTCCCCAGGACGGGCGGTTCCCAGGGAGCGGAAAGCGAAATGTGAAAGTCGAGGTGGGTGTGATGATCGTGAATCAAGTGCACAACACGACTACAGGGGCGGGAGCAAACTCCTGGCGCTGGCCGGTGCCGCCCAACCCCGGTGACCTGAGCAGGCGCCTGGCGGCGCGGCGGGCGGAACTACGGCTCAGCCAGAGCCAGGTGGCCCAGCGGGCTGGGGTTGAATTGCGGTATCTGGCGTACCTGGAGAGCTTTCCAGGGCAGCCGGGTGCCGCCACGTTGCGCAGGCTCGCCACGGCGCTCCGCACCACCTCGGCCGCCCTGCTGGGCGCCGGGCAGGAAGCGTCGCCTGGTCGTGACCCCGGGGAAGCGTGCTGGGGCTCGGCAGGCCTGGTTGAGCGGATGGTTCCAGCGGAGTGCTACCGGATGCTCGCACCGCGAGGGATCGGCCGGATCGCCTTCGCTACCGCCTCCGGGCTGACGGTCCTGCCGGTGAACTACGCGGTGACAGACAGAACGATCGTGATCCGGACCGGTAGCGGCTCTCTCATCGGCGGGCACGGCGACGGCCCGGTCTCGTTCGAGGCCGACCACTTCGACCTGGAACTCGGCCAGGGGTGGAGCGTGTTGGTCCGCGGCGAGGCGCACCGGGTGCTGCAGCCAGGCGAACTCCGGCATCTGCGCGAAGGCTGCGACCTTCGGCCGTGGCCGGCCGGAGAACACGACCTGTTCGTCAGGATCGTCCCCAACCAGGTCACCGGCCGCCGCATCCGGTCCCAGTAAGTGAAGCCTGGCAGGAAGTTCCCGACCCGGAGATCACCGACGAGAGCGACGTGATCGTTCGGGTCGACGCGACCACGATCTGCGGCACCGACCTGCACATCCTGGCCGGCGACGTGCCAGAGGTGCACCCGGGCAGGATCCTCGGCCACGAGGCGGTGGGCACTGTGGACGAGGTCGGCGACAACGTCCACCGGCTCGCGCCGGGGGACCGGATCCTCGTCTCTTGCATCAGCGCGTGCGGAACCTGTCACTTCTGCCGCGAGGGGCACTACGGGCGGTGCGCCGAGGGCGGTGGCTGGGTCCTGGGCCACCGCATCGACGGCACCCAGGCCGAGTACGTCCGCGTCCCTTACCCTGACACCTCGACCTACCGGATCCCTGACGGAGTCTCCGACGAGGAGGCCCTTATGCTGGCCGACATCCTTCCGACCGGCTACGAGGTCGGCGTGCTAGCCGGGGGCGTGCGGCCCGGCGACGTGGTGGCCGTCGTGGGCGCTGGGCCGGTCGGCCTGTCCGCCATTACCTGCGCGCGGTTGTTCAGCCCCAGTCACGTCATCGCCATCGACCTGTCCGACGCGCGGCTCAAGGAAGCCAGGGAATTCGGCGCCGACATCACCATCAACGACTCCAGCGAGGACGCGGCGGCGGTCATCAGGGACCTGACCGGGCGACTCGGCGCGGACGTGGCAATCGAGGCCGTCGGTACACCGGCCACCTTCGAACTGGCGGTGAAGCTGGTCCGGCCGGGCGGCCGTGTCGCGAACATCGGCGTGTACGGCAAGCCGGCCACGCTGCACCTGGAAGAGCAGTGGGCCAGGGACATCACCATCACCACCGGACTGGTGGACGCCTCGTCCACCCCCACCCTCATGCGCCTGGTCGGCACCGGCCAGCTCGACGTCGGCCGGTTCGTCACTCACCGCTTCAGCATGGACGAGTTCGAGCAGGCTTACGATGTCTTCGACGACGCCGCCAGCAACGGCGCGCTCAAGGTCGTCCTGACCCGCCAGGAAGAGGGGGCAGACGAATGAGCGCCTTCGTCAGGGACGTGATGACCACCAATGTGATCTGGGTGAAGCGGGATACGCCGTTCGCCGCGATCGCCGCCGCCCTGCACGGGTACCGGGTCAGCGCGTTCCCGGTAATCGACGAGGCTGGCCAGGTCATCGGCGTGGTCTCAGAGTCCGACCTGCTGGCGAAGCTGGCCCTCGGCGGCGGGGAAGACCCGATGCCGGGAATGATCACCGGCATCCTGCACCAGCACCAGACGGAAAAGGCACGCGCGGTCACGGCAGGGGAG
>Ga0209112_10000218_pt1 | contig 10752 bp, 10 predicted proteins | sample TexAe_OM3H0_O3_FD_187947 | JGI IMG/M metagenome (GOLD analysis project Ga0209112, IMG submission 187947) | Forest soil microbial communities from Davy Crockett National Forest, Groveton, Texas, USA - Texas A ecozone_OM3H0_O3 (SPAdes) (version 2) | ecosystem: Environmental > Terrestrial > Soil >...
GAACTGCGCAAGAACACCGGCGACGACCGCCGCCGCACGCACGACATGAACACGGCGAACTGGATTCCCGATCTGTTCATGAAGCGCGTTCACGAGGGCGGCGACTGGACGCTGTTCTCGCCGTCCACCTGCCCGGATCTGCACGACAAGTTCGGCGCCGAGTTCGAAGCAGCTTACACAGCTTACGAAGACAAGGTCGCGCGCGGCGAGATCAAGCTGTTCAAGAAGATCCCGGCGGCGCAACTGTGGCGCAAGATGCTCGGCATGCTGTTCGAAACCGGCCATCCGTGGATCACGTTCAAGGATCCGTGCAATGTGCGCTCGCCGCAACAGCACGTCGGCGTCGTCCACTCGTCGAACCTTTGCACGGAAATCACGCTGAACACCAGCGACACCGAAATCGCCGTGTGTAACCTCGGCTCGGTGAACCTCGCCCGTCATGTGATCGATGGCGCGTTCGATTTCGCCAAGCTGGCAAGCACTGTGCGCACTGCCGTGCGTCAGCTCGACCGCGTGATCGATCTCAACTTCTATCCGATCGACACCGCCGCCACCGCCAACCGCAAGTGGCGTCCGGTCGGCCTGGGCGTGATGGGCCTGCAGGATGTGTTCTTCAAGCTGCGTCTGCCGTTCGATTCGAGCGAAGCGTTGACCCTGTCCACGCGCATCGCCGAAGAGATCTACTTCAATGCACTCGATGCATCGAACGAGATCGCGCAGACTCAAGGCGCGCATCCGGGCTTCGACGAAAGCCGTGCCGCCAATGGCGAGTTGCAGTTCGACTACTGGCCGCAAGCCCAGCCGAACGACATCGCACGCTGGAACGCACTGCGCGAGCGCATCAAGACGCACGGCCTGCGCAACTCGCTGCTGATCGCCATTGCGCCGACCGCGACCATCGCGTCGATCGCCGGCTGCTACGAGTGCATCGAGCCGCAGGTGAGCAACCTGTTCAAGCGCGAGACGCTGTCGGGCGACTTCCTGGTGGTCAACCGCTACCTGGCCGATGAGCTGAAGACGCTGGGCCTGTGGACGAGCGAAGTGCGCGATGCGATCAAGCTGGCCGACGGCTCGATCCAGGGCATCGCCTCGATCCCCGAGCGCCTGCGCCTGATCTACCGCACCGTGTGGGAACTGCCGCAGAAAGCACTGATCGACCTGGGCGCCGCACGCGGTGCGTATATCGACCAGAGTCAGTCGCTGAACCTGTTCATGGAGAACCCGAACATCGGTCAGCTGAGCTCGATGTATATGTATGCGTGGAAGTCGGGCATCAAGACGACGTATTACCTGCGTTCGCGTCCTGCTACGAAGATCGCCAAGACGACGGTGTCGGCTCCGACGGCCAAGGCCGAGGCGCCGGTGATCGAGCAGGACCAGGCGAATGCGGCGGTGTTTTGCTCGCTGGAAAACCCCGAGTACTGCGAGGCTTGCCAGTAAACCTCACGTCGCCCCGGCGGACGCCGGGGCCCAGCGACTTTCGCACCTGAGTCAAGGTTGAAAGGCACTGGGTCCCGGCGTTCGCCGGGACGACGGCTAGGTGATGTCGTCGTAGAGATCACGCCAGTAGGGATTCATAGCCTCGATGAGCTCCAGCTTCCAAACGCGCCGCCACTTCTTCAGCGTTTTCTCGCGTTTGATCGCTGATTCCATCGTGCCATGCTGCTCATACCAAACCAGATCATGCACTCGATAGCGCGCAGTGAATCCAGCAACAAATTCACCACGATGCTGCCAGATCCGCTTCACTAGATTCGAAGTCACACCCACATACAACGTTCCATTTCGTCCACTGGCAAGCATGTAAACGCAGGGTTCTCGCGACATGCCCCTATGATCGTCCAATAAAAACACGCCCTCCGTCGCTCAAGACCACTCTTGTTTGTCATCCCAGCGACTTCCGGCACATATCTATCAAGGCCACCCATGTCGACCCAAAACAAGCAACAACACATCCTCGACCCTGGCTTCGAACTCACCCTGCGCCCCATGCGCTATCCCGAGTTCTACGAGATGTATCGCAATGCGATCAAGAACACCTGGACGGTGGATGAGGTTGATTTCTCGCTCGACGTGACCGACCTCAAGTCGAAGATGTCCGAGGCGGATCGGCACCTGATCCATCGTCTGGTTGCCTTCTTCGCTACCGGTGACACGATCGTCTCGAACAACCTGGTGTTGAATCTCTACCAGCACATCAATTCGCCCGAAGCGCGCATGTATCTGTCGCGCCAGCTCTACGAAGAAGCGCTGCATGTGCAGTTCTATCTGACCCTGCTCGACACCTATATCCCTGATCCCAACGAGCGCAACAAGGCGTTCGATGCCATCGAGACCATCCCCTCGATCCGTCAGAAGGGTGAGTTCTGCTTCAAGTGGATCGACTCGATCCAGAACGTCCAGCGCCTGGAAACCAAGGAGCAACGCCGGCAGTTCCTGCTCAACCTGATCTGCTTCGCCGCCTGCATCGAAGGCCTGTTCTTCTATGCCGCGTTTGCCTATGTGTACTTCCTGCGTTCGCGCGGTTTGCTGCACGGCCTGGCCTCGGGCACCAACTGGGTGTTTCGCGACGAGAGCGGCCATATGGCGTTTGCCTTCGCCGTCGTGCGCAAGGTGCGCGAGGAAGAGCCTGAGCTTTTCGACGACGCCATGCGTACGCAGATCGAACAGATGATGGAAGACGCCATCGCCTGCGAAACCCAGTTCGCGGCCGACGTGCTGTCCGGTGGCGTTGCCGGCCTTTCGGTCAACGACATGCGCCAGTACCTGGAGTACTGCGCCGACCAGCGCCTGGTCCAGCTCGACCTGCCCAAGAAATACGGCACCAAGAATCCATTCGATTTCATGGATCTGCAGGACGTACAGGAAGTGACCAACTTCTTCGAGCGCCGCGTGTCGGCCTACCAGGTAGGCGTACAGGGCGAAGTGGCCTTCGACATGTCCTTCTGAGCCACTCGTAGCGCAGCTCCGGGACGGGCATACTCATGCCCGTCGCCTCTGGCGACCCAACCAAACGGGGGAGCCAAGGATGAAGCGGTCTGTTGTGGTTTTGTTGTCTCTGTTTTTTGCCGGCGCCGCCTTTGCCGCCGGCCCGGCGGCGGTACGCAAGCGCGTCGAAGCCAGCATGCTGGTCACGGGTATGGTTCAGGTGGCGGCCGATGGCTCGGTCGCGTCTTACACGCTGGATAAACGGGAGAAGCTGCCCCCAGTCGTGCTTGACCTGATCCAGAAAGCTACCTCCGTCTGGCACTTCAAGCTCGAGCCCATCAATGGCGTCGTTTCGCCCGTAGCGGCCAAGATGTCCATCCGCATGCTGGCCAAACCCATCGGCGACGACAACTACAGCGTCTCCGTCGCCGGCGCCAATTTTGGCGAATACCACGCGTCGAGCGATCAGATCAGTTACAAGGATCGCAAGTCACCGAGCTATCCACAGGAAGCGGTGCAATCGCGCGTGTCCGGCACGGTCTATCTTCTGGTGCGAGTGGGTCGCGACGGCAAGGTCGCCGACGTTGCCGTAGAACAGGTCAATCTTGACGTGGTCGACAGCGACACCGGCATGAAACACTGGCGCAAGCTGCTTGGCGAAGCATCGATGCGCGCGGCTCGCGACTGGACCTACAACATTCCCACGACAGGCAAGTTCGTCAATGCGCCGTATTACTTCGCCCGCGTTCCGGTGAATTACCACCTGACCGTTGTTGGCGAGTCCGAGCCGGACACCTATGGCAAGTGGGTGGGCTATGTTCCAGGGCCCAAAGAAACGATTTCCTGGCTCGCCCCCTACGAACACGACAAGCAGGTAGAGAAATTCAACGACGCGCTACCCGATGGCGGCGCCTATCTGGTGGGTAGCGGGCTGACTCTCACCACCCCACCCGACAATTCCTGATGCCTTGAAACAAGCGGAGCCCTTGAGAGGCTCCGCTTGTTCATGGCTTATGACCAGCTGCTATCGTCAAAATTGCTGTCGCTGAAATCGTCGTCAGCGATATCGCTGTTGAAGTCGTTATCAGTCGATGCAAAGTTGTCGTTGTTCGAGAAACCGTCGTTGTTCGAACGGCCATTGCCGTCATCGTAGAAGTTGTTCTCGGTAACGTTCTCGATGACCTGCGGCTGCCCGCCACCGCCGAACAGGCCACCACCATGATGGCCGCCGATCAGGCTTTCGATACCATCAAACAAGAACATGCCGCCTGCGACACCGGCCGCGGTCGTGGCCGCGCTGGCCAGGAAGCTCGGCGCACCACCTTGCTGCGGCTGCGGCGCACCACCGCCGAACAGGCGCTCACGCCAGCTCGGCGCGGCCGCTTGTTGCGGCATGGGCGGGGGTACCTGCTGCTGCGGTTGGTTCCATGCCGACTGCCCGCCGAGGAAGCTGGCGCCACCTTGCTGCTGGTTGCCGACTTGAGCCTGCAGCTGCGCGATCTGCGCCTTGGCGCTGTCCAGCGCATGCTGCTGCAGCAGGCTACGCTGCACCAGCAGATAGAGCGCATCGGGATGGCCAGCGAGTTGCTGCTGGATCAGTGCATCGGCCTGCGGATCCTTGCTCACGCCTTGCACAGCGGACAGACGTTGCAGGAAGTCTTCGAGTAGCTGTTGTTCTTGCGGGGTCATGGCAGGTCTACCTGTGGGATGAGTAGATGATAGGGGCGCCGACAGCCGGTTCAATGAACGCCAGCTCATCGTGTGGCTATATCCGGACTTCAGACAGTGCCGGAGCGGAGGCTTGAAAAACGCCGAACTGTCCAGCGCCCGCGTCGCAAAATAATGCGAGATCATTTAGCCGGAGCGCCCTGCGCACCGAGATTCAGGAACGGCAAGACACCGCTACCGTAATACGTCGGCAACTCGCCGTTCCATTTCTCGATCGCCGACATCTGCACCACATTCGGGTTCTGACGCAACGCCTCACCTTTCAGCGAGATCGCCTTGGCTTCCGCCTCGGCAATGGTCAGCTGCGCCTGCGCCTTGCCTTGGGCTTCGGCCTCGACCTTCTGTGCTTCGGCTTGCGCCTGCGCCACCTCGTTCTGGCGCTGCTCGGCCATCTGGGTCGCCTGGATTTTTGCATTGATCGATTGCACGACGTTTTCAGGCAGGCGCAACTCGCCGATCCAGTAGATTTTCTCGACCACGATGCCGACCGGGCCGACTTCGTCGGTTACGTCCTTTTGTACCGACTCGACCAGGCTGGCCTTGCCCTTGCCGTAGACCGATTCGATGTCCAGGCTGGAGGCCTCCTTGACCAGCGAGTCGCGAATCATGTTTCGCAGATACACGTCGGTGATCTCATCGATGCCCTTGCGGTACTTCTGGAAGATCAAGGTCACCTTGCTCGGATCGATGTGATAGGTGATACCCACGTCCGCATTGACGGTCAGGCCTTGCGCGGTCTGGAAACTGATCGACTCGTCGACTGCCCGTCCCTCGTTGCTGGAGCGCGTGAACGTATAGGTCTGCGTAAATGTGGGAAACGTATACAACTCGTAGCCCCAGCCTACCCAATAGCGACCCGGCGGCAGTTCCTGCAGGGAGCCCTTGCCGTCGCCATACATCTGGAATTTCACGCCGACATTGCCCGACGGCACCTTGTCGCAAGCGGCCAGCCATACGAGCGAGGAGAGCAACAATGCAATTTTGGACAGACGTTTCATGACTTATTTCCAATCCTTGTGACGAAGCATGTGAATGAAGAGCTGATAGCCCCACACGACGAGCAGAACCAGCAGCGCGAGGCCGCCGATGACCGCAAATGTGTCTTGCGATGAAATCAGGCGTGGGCCGACAAACCCCACGTAGAACACGACACAGGCTGCAAACCACCACGGCCTGTTGATCCAATGCCAGAACGATGCCTTCATGGTTTCTCCATAGACGACACAACGTGGTTTCGCATGGCGAAGGCGCACGAAGCCCTGGCGCTTCGCCATATCGATAAAAGAGGAAGAGGAACGAACTCGTGCACGGCGCACGGCGCCGCGTTGGCTTCGGTCAGGAGATGTAGCTAGCCCGTGGGAGCGATCACGCGCCGCGCGTAGCGGCTGACCGAATCAAGGCGATGGAAGATATTCAATGTGGCCTTCATAAGCGCACCCCGTGCGCGCCCTGCGATGACGACGGCGCGGATTCTACTCCGGCTTTTTTGCGCTTGCACAAATTCTGCAATGTAATCACGTAACACATGAAAAAGCCCCGGACAGTGCCGGGGCTTTATTTCGGGCGGGGCCTGTCTAGGCCTTACACGTTGACCCGGCGCATCATCGCTTCTGGATAACGCGTACCGGCAGCAACATCGGCAGGGAACGTCGCTTCGATATCGCGCAGCTCCTCATCGCTGAAGTGCACGTTGCATGCAGCGACATTTTCCTCAAGATACTTGCGACGCTTGGTGCCCGGAATCGGCACGATGTCCTTGCCCTGCGCCAGCACCCACGCCAACGCCAGCTGGCCGGGCGTACAACCTTTGCGCTCGGCCAATGCCTTCACCTTGTCGACCAGCTCAAGGTTGCGCGCAAAGTTCTCGCCCTGGAAGCGCGGGCTGTTGCGGCGGTAATCGTCGGCGTCGAAATCGTCAGGCGTAGTGATCTGCCCGGTGAGAAAACCACGGCCCAGCGGCGAGTAGGCGACAAGGCCGATCCCGAGCCGACGGCAGGTATCGAGCATGCCGTTGTTCTCGGGGTCGCGTGTCCACAGCGAGTACTCGACTTGCAGGGCACTGATCGGATGCACTGCGTGCGCGCGTTCGATGGTCTTTGCACCGGCTTCGGACAGACCCAGATAACGCACCTTGCCCGCCTTCACCAGCTCGGCCATGGCGCCTACGGTCTCTTCGATCGGTACGTCGAGATCGACACGATGCTGGTAGTACAGATCGATGTGGTCGACGCCCAGGCGCTGCAGGCTCGCATCGCAAGCGGAGCGTACATAGTCGGGGCGCCCATTGACGCCACGCGCCTGCGCGTTGTTCGGATCGCGCGTGAGGCCGAACTTGGTCGCCAGAACCACGCTGTCGCGACGGTCGCGGATCGTCTTGCCTACCAGCACCTCATTGGTATGCGGGCCATACGCATCGGAGGTGTCGAAAAAGTTGACGCCCAGTTCCAGCGCACGATGCATCGTGGCGATCGACTCGGCATCGTCGAAGGCGCCATAGAACTCGCTCATGCCCATGCAACCCAGGCCCTGGGCGGAAACCTTCAAACCTTGCGTGCCGAGCGCGCGTTGTTCCAGTTGAGTATCTAGCATGGGTTCTCTCTTGAGATGGGGAGGAAGGACCGACGCATTTTTCGCTTATTCGTCTTGTCGATAAATGCTCAATAATCGACAACTCTGTTTCATCCTGATAAATAATCAGCATGGACCGTCTACACGCCATGCGCGTCTTTGCCCGTATCGTCGAACTGCGCAGCTTCACGGCTGCCGCGGACGACATGAACCTGCCACGCGCCACGCTGACCCATACGATCAAGCGGCTGGAAGCGGAACTGGGCGTGCAGCTGTTGCAGCGTACAACCCGGCGCGTCAACGTAACGCGTGATGGCGAGACCTACTACGCCCACTGCCAGCGCCTGCTGGTCGACCTGGACGAAGTCGAGGCAAGTTTTCGCGATACCGCCCAGGGGCCGCGTGGCCGGCTGCGGATCGATCTGCCCGCCTCGCTTGCCCGCATGATGGTCATTCCTGCGCTGCCGGAATTTTATGCGGCTTATCCGCAGATCGAGCTGGACATCAGTACCGGCGACCGCTTCGTCAACCTGGTACAGGAAGGTGTCGATTGCGTGTTGCGCATCGGCGAGTTGGCCGATTCCGACCTGGTCGGGCGGCGCGTCGCCGTATTGCCCCAGGTGACCGTGGCCAGCGCGGCGTATCTGCGCAAGCATGGTGTGCCGGAACATCTTGCCGATTTGCAGGACGGGCATCTCGCAGTGAATTGGGCATCGCCGACGACACGTCGTGCCGAGCCGCTGGAGTTCCTGGTCAACCGCAAGAAGCGCGATGTGATGCTGCCGGGGCGGATTACCGTGAGCAGCACCGATGCCTATATGTCCGCGTGCCTTGCCGGGCTTGGGATTGCGCAGCTGTCGCGCTATCGGATCAGCGAGCATCTGGCCAAAGGGCGGCTGCGCGAGATCCTGCCCGCCTCGCCACCGCCGACGTTGCCGGTAACGGTGCTGTATCCGCAGCAGAAACGACTACCCACGCGATTGCGGGTATTTGTGGATTGGCTGGTGGCGTTGATGGGAAAGGTCTAGTGCTCAAGGTCAGTCCGACCTGCCCACCCCATGTCGCGCCACTTCCGACCCCATGGACTCGACAGTCAACGGCGCACCCATCTGCGCGAGCATCGCGCGCTGCTCGCCGATCGGCAGGCGCAGCATCGCGTCTTCATACCGTGCCAGCTTTTGAAACGGCGCCAATGCGAGCACTCGCGCAACCAGCCCAGCCGTGCGCGGCCACCGTTCCTGGTCGATCGCATAGCGTACGAACGACGCCGTACGAAAATACGACGCCACGCTGATATCGGCGATCGACAGCTCGCCGTACAGATACCCTTCGGCGGGCAGAAAACTTTCCAGGTAGTCCAGCGCCGCCGGAATATCCACCTCGCGCGCCTTGGCCACGACTGCCTCGTCGGTCGTCTCCCGGAACACATGGCGCTTGACGCCAATCTGATAGAACAGCCGCCAGATCAGCACGTTCGCCAGATGCGTATCGGCGTACTCCTCCAGCCAGCGTGCCCGCGCGCGATCGACGATATCGACGGGATAGATCGATGCCGCCGGATACTTGTCTTCCAGGTATTGGCAGATCACCGAGGAATCGTTGAGCACCAGGTCGCCATCGATCAACACCGGCACCCGCCGCAGCGGATTGAGTGCGGTGAAACGGTCATCGCCCACAAATGGCGTGATCGGGTCGATCTCGTAGGCCAGGCCCTTGAGCTCCATGCACACCAACACTTTGCGGACATACGGCGAAATGTAATTGCCGATGACCGTCAATGTGTTCATACGATGTCACCACCGGGCAGCGGTGGCACGTCGGTGGGCGTGCCATTGGAGTCCAGGGCCACCATGACAAAGCGGCCGGTCGTACAGATACGACGATCGCCGGTGAGCGGGTCTTCGGCGGTCATCTCCACTTCCACATGCATCGAGCTGTGGCCGACCTTGACCACTTTGGCCACCAATTCAACCAATTGCCCCTTGCGCACAGGCACCCGAAAACTGACTTCTTCCGAACGGGCCGTGACCACGATACGGCGAGCGTGCCGCGACGCAACGATAAACGCTGCCTTGTCCATCCAGGCCAATGCCTGGCCGCCGAACAGGGTGCCCAGGTGGTTGGTATGGTCCGGAAAGACCATTTCCAGCAGGCGTGCTTCGGGGAAGGTGGAGCTCATGGAGGTTTCCCTGGATATCAATGGACAACGCGTAGTTTGCCGGAAGCGCAGCCATGTCGCAGGACTTTCGGCAGGGGTCCCCTCGGCGGACCTGGGATTACGATCGAAGGATTTGAACGCACCAGCCATTGCGAGCCCCACCCGGCCCGCATCAACCGCAAGGGGAACTGCCCGTATGGGTCCGATGATTGCCACGCCGCGTCTGTTGGGCGCCCTGATCCTGACCGCGCTGTCGACCGCCACCATGGCGCAGACGACCAAACTCAGCAGTGAGGACTACGCGCGGGCCGAACGCTTCGCGATGTACAACGCGACACCGCTGGTCGACCACGCCGTCGCTACCGTCACCTGGATGGATGGCACGCATTTCTGGTATCGCGACCACGATGCCAGCGGCGATCACTACTTGCGTGTGGATGCGACTACCGGCAAGGCCGAGCCGGCCTTCGACCAGGCCAGGCTGGCTGCTGCGCTCGGCAAGGCATCGGGCAAGCCGGTCGATGCGAACAAGCTGATGCTCACCGACTTCACCCGCCTGGACGATGGACGTCTGGACGTAAAAAAGGGCGGCAAACATTACTTGTGTGACCTGGCGAGCGCCGATAGCTGCACCGCCAAACAGGACAAGGAGCCCGGCGTGCTCTCGCCGGACAAACACAGCGAAGCGTTTATCCGCGACTGGAACCTGTGGGTGCGCGACGTCGCCACCGGCAAGGAGACCCAGTTGACCACCGACGGTGTGGAAGACTTCGGTTACGCCACCGACAATGCCGGCTGGAAACATACCGATGCCGCGATCCTGGTCTGGTCGCCCGATTCCAGCAAGATCGCCACCTTCCAGCAGGACCAGCGCAAGACGGGTGAGATGTATCTGGTGTCGACCAATGTCGGCCATCCGAAACTTGAGAAATGGAAGTACCCGCTGGTCGGCGACACCGACGTGACGATGATCGAACGCGTGATCATCGATGTGCCCGGCAAGCATGTCGTGCGCTTGCAGATGCCCGCGGACCAGCACCGTTCCAGCTTGTGCGATGACGTGAGCTGCGGCCGCGACGGCGGTTGGGACGATGTGAAGTGGTCCAAAGACGGCAAGAGTCTTGCCTTCGTTTCCACCTCCCGCGATCACCGGCAGGAATGGTTCCGCATTGCCGATCCGCAGACCGGCAAGGTACGTACCGTGTTCGACGAAAAGGTCGCGACGTACTACGAAAGCGGCAACGACATGGTGAACTGGCAGTACCTGCCCGATACCAACGAAGCCATCTGGTTCAGCGAGCGCGATGGCTGGGGCCAGCTGTACCTGTACGACCTGAAGACCGGCAAGCTCAAGCAGCAGATCACTCACG
>Ga0209112_10000219_pt1 | contig 10716 bp, 7 predicted proteins | sample TexAe_OM3H0_O3_FD_187947 | JGI IMG/M metagenome (GOLD analysis project Ga0209112, IMG submission 187947) | Forest soil microbial communities from Davy Crockett National Forest, Groveton, Texas, USA - Texas A ecozone_OM3H0_O3 (SPAdes) (version 2) | ecosystem: Environmental > Terrestrial > Soil >...
TACTTGACGCCGGATGCGTCGCAGGAGACGACCTCGCTTCCGCCCGCGTTCCACTGGGCGGCGGTGTAGCCGACGGTCGCCTTCCAGGCGTCATTGGTGACGGCGCCGCTCAGGCCGCCCGGTGCCGGGGTGCAGGTGAGCCGCTGGAACAGCCGGAGCGTGGCGGTGTTCACCAAGTGAGCGTCCCCATACTCCTGCGCGCTGCCCCGCGGCGACTCAAGCAGGACCGGCCGCGCCAGCGGGATTCCGGCGCCCCTGGCCGCCCCGAGAGTGTGGGTCGGCGTGGACGCCGGGCCGGTCAGGGCCGGGATGCCGAACACCGCGGCGACGCTCAGGGCCAGGGCGCCAGCCGTTCCGGTGATCGCCGCGACGCGGCGCCGGTGCTTCTTCTGGTGGCCCAGGCGCATCGCCACCTCGACCGGCGGGTCGATGGGCGTGATCTCGGCGGCGATGTCGTCGAGAGCGTCGTGCAGTCCGGTCATCGTAGTTCGCCCTCCGTGATGTCAGCGTGCTTGCGCAGGGTGGCCAGCGCCCGGGAGGTCTGGCTCTTGACCGTGCCGACCGAGCAGTTGAGCGCCTGAGCGGTGGCGGCTTCGGACATGTCCAGCCAGAAGCGGAGGACGATCACCGCGCGCTGGCGCGGACCGAGCCTGCTCAGCGCGTCGCGCAGCGCCGTCCAGTCGGCCAGGCTGTCGTCAGCGCCGGCGCCGCTTTCCGGGACGGCCGCGCGCAGGTCCTCACGGACGCGCTGCTTGCGGAACCGCTTGCTGTTCTCGTGGATCACGATGGCCCGCACGTACGCGTCCGGGTCGCTGGCCCGCCTGACCCGCCCCCAGCCTGAGTAGGCATTGGCGAACGCCGCCTGCGCAATGTCCTCGGCGTGCCCCTGGTCGCCGGTCAGCGCGTACGCCAAGCGAACCATGGCCGGCCATCTGCTCCGCATGAAGTCCCGGAACTCATCGTCCGACTGGACGCTCATCGCCACCTCCTCACTTCCTAAGAGGGCAGTCACGCGCCAGCTGGTTGCATCATCGGCGGGCGTTCTTACGATGGCTGGATGAGGCATCCAACGTTGGCCCGTCACCGGGTCATCAGGATTGCTGTGTGGCCAGTAATCGTGACGATTTCCCCGGTGATCTTCTTGGCGGGGGAACCGGCGAACCGGTACGTGATGCGATGGCGGCGGTCCCGCTGGGCCGTCCGAACGGCTGAGGCGCCGCTCTCCCTCCCAGAATCAGTGATTCTGGCCGCTACGAGTAATCCGTTGTGGATCGCACTGACCGCGCCGGGACGTTGGATGGGTGACCATTTCGCCAGCCCAGCTTCGCCAGACCGCTGAGTAAGCGTGCCGTGCGGGCGCGGCCGTGGTCGTTGGTGATGACCCCGCTCACGCTGACCGAGTGCCGGGACCACTGACCAGTCATCCGATCACCTGGCCATCCGAGGCGGCCATCGGAACTGACGGCAGTCGTCCGAGTTTGCCTATGGGCCCGGCGGCAGGTTGAAAATCGCGTGGGTTCCATCGTTTTCCCAGAGGCCGCGCGGCGACTAGGGAGATTCCCTAGGGAATTTGTTTTCAGCCAGAGCGATAGTGGGCTTGTTCACGAAACAACTGAGCCGAGACAAGGAAACCCCGATGAGTCTTCAGTTCCGCACCTGGGCCGCGATCACCGGTACCGCCGCCGTCGCCACCCTGAGCCTGCTGATCCCCACCGCGGCCAACGCCGCGCAGATCCACGCCACCCCGGCCTCGACGTCCGCCAGCACGACGGTACAGCCGCACGACAGTACATCCACCGCTGGCGCGGTCAAGGCCACCCGTGAATGGTCGCTCAGCGCCCTTGGCTCTGGTGAGATGGTGATCGGGTGTCCCAGCGGATACGCCGTTCAGTTCAATGCCATCGGCGGCCCCAACTTCGGAAGCTCGAACAAGGCAATTTCGGCCACGCCGACCGGATACACCAGCACCGCGGTGACGTTCTGGCTGACCAATTGGAACCCGATCAGCCGGGAGACCACGACGGTGCACATCTGGTGCGATCCGTACTGAACTGTCCACCCTGACGCTGGCGGCAGTGCCGGGGGAGCGTAAGAAAGTGCCAGGTAGTGGCGGTGCTGAAGTGGAGCCGCCTATCGGAGTCGAACCGATGGCCTACGCATTACGAGGGGTTCTGGTGCGTTGCTCATGGGTCCGATTCCGGCGCTAGCTTCATGTTCGCAAGTCAGAGCCGATGGCGGTTGTTGGCTGGTAACGGTGGGATAGGGTCACTCCGTGCCGGACAGCCGCCTATCTGGACAGCTTGAGAAACTGGTTCGCGGGTCGCCGTGGATGATGGGGATACTTACGGCGGTACGTGCGTCTGCTCTTCCAGACTGGCTCGTGGGCGCGGGAGCACTGCGTGATCTGGTCTGGGACGAAATGCATGCTGGCTTTGATCCAGCGCAGGTCAAGGACGTTGACGTCGCCTTCTTTGACCCTGATGACCTATCTCCAGCGCGGGATGAGCTTGCCGAGGCGGTATTGCGGTCCAGTCGTCCGGACGTGCGATGGGATGTCAAGAACCAGGCCGCCGTGCACTTGTGGTACGAGTCGCGTTTCGGGGTTGCGGTGGAGCCGCTGACCTCGGTGGCGGATGGAGTCGGAACGTGGCCTGAGACGGCCACATCGGTCGGGCTGCGGCTACAGGTTGATGATCGGCTGGAAATTGTGGCTCCGTGCGGCCTGGACGACCTGCTTGGCGGCGTGTGCCGGAGAAATCCGCGCCGGGTCACGACGGAGGAATACCGCCGCCGCCTTCAGCGCAAGAACGTCGCGCAGCGCTGGCCGAAGGTAAGAGTGGTTGATTTGCGATAGCTGAGGTTTGGGTCGGCGCGCGTCGGCCGGGGCCGCCAAGGCCAGAGGCCGACGCTGGCGCCGACCCTGGCGCCGCGCGGCAGCGCCGCTCGATTCCCAACGCGAACCGCCCAAAGTGGCCTGATGGGTGTCCAGCGCTACACGCTGCCACCGGTTGCGGTGCGGTACCGGGCTCGGGTGAAGTCGCACGGCCGCTATGTTGCTACCCGCGTCTTCGAGCGGAAGGCGGACGCAGTCGCCTGGGACCAGGACCAACGGCGGCGGCTTCGCCTGGGTGAGTAAATCGACCCTCGTCGGGGCCAGGTGCCGCTGTCGGCGGTGGCCGTAGACTGGTTGGAGTCGCGCAGTTCGGTCAAGCGCCGGACCCGTGAGAGTGATGCGTCGATCGCTGGAGCGCTGGCAAGGGGCCGGGCGACTGGCTGTTCGGGGCACCGAACGGTGGCCCGCTCCGTGAGTCGAACTGGAAGCGCTCGGTCGGCCTGGAATGCTGCTACCTCGGCGGCCGGGCTCCAGGGGTTCCGGGTGCACGACTTGCGGCACACAGCTGCGTCGGTCTGGCTCGGTGCTCGCGCTGATCCCAAGGTGGTGCAGCGGGTCCTTGGGCACGCCCCGGCGTCGATGACGATGGACCTCTACGGCCACCTGGTCGATGCCAACTTGTGGGAGGCGGCGCAGGCGATCGGGGACATCCTGGGGACATCTGAGCCGACCGGACAGCAGGGCGAGGATGCCGACGGCCCGGAAGCGGGCGGAAGTACCAGGTAGTGGCGATGCGCTGGGTGGAGCCGCCTATCGGAGTCGAACCGATGACCTACGCATTACGAGTGCGTCGCTCTAACCGACTGAGCTAAGGCGGCATGCCGCCGGAGCCGACGACGCGATGAGTTTACCGGGTTGGCGGGGGCGGTGCAGCGCCCGTGGGCGGGATGGGGCGCGCGTCCGGCGCCGGGAACCGCCGCAGAGTGGCGAGGGTCACGCTGACCTGCTGGAACTCTCGGCTGATCCTCAGGAAACCTGCACAGCGGCGTCAGGCCGATTTTTAACAATTGTTTCTTATGATCACCGAGCCCAGCCTGCCCGGCACCGCGCCCATGGCGGTCCCGCGGGAGCGGCGAGCCCGGCGGATTACGCAACGGTCAGCCTCTGTCCTGCGGCGGCACTGGATGCTGGCCGTGCTGCTGACGGCGGGGCTGGGGCTGCGGGTGGTCACGCAGATCGCGTACCGGCCGGTGCTGTTTTACATCGACTCGTACAAGTATCTGACCGGGTCGGGGGGGATCGATCCCGAGGGTTACCGGGTCCTGATGGCCCCGTTCCTGTGGGCCACGCACAACCTGGCCGTGGTGCCGATCATCCAGCACGGGCTGGGGCTGGCCACGGGCCTGGCCATCTACACCGTGCTGGTCCGGCGGGGCGCGCCGCGGTGGGCCGGGGCGCTGGCGGCGGCGCCGATTCTGCTCGACGGCTACCAGCTCCAGATGGAGCAGACGCTCATGCCGGACGTCGCGTTCGAGGCGATCATCGCGGCCGGGCTGACCATCCTGTTGTGGACGCCGCGGCCCGGCTGGACGCGGCTGGTCGCGGGCGCGCTGGTCCTGGGCCTGGCCGCGGACGTCCGCCAGATCGGCGAGGTGCTGTTCATCCCGGTCGCGCTGTTCGCGGTGTTCGTGACCCGGGGTGGCTGGCGGCGGGTGTGCTACCTGGTCGTGGGCGCGGTCAGCTGCGCGGTCCCGATGCTCGTTTACATGTCGGTCTCCCAGGCCACCGGTAACGGGTTCACGCTGGCCGGCCACGGCCCCAACGTGCTGTACGGGCGGGCCGCGGTGGCCGCCAACTGCGCCACGCTGAAGCTCCCGGCCGGCGAGACCTCCCTGTGCCCGACCCCGGCCCAGGTCGCGTTGGGCATCGACGCCATCATCAACAACGCCGACGGGCCCTACGAGGCCTACAAGCCGCCGCCCGGGCAGACGGCCAAGCAGGGCTACAACGACTTCGTCGTCCGGGTGGCGGAGCAGCAGCCGCTGGCCATGCCGCTGTCGGTGCTGCGGGACGCGGCCCGGCTGTTCGCGCTGACCCGGGACGGCGTCTCCTCGATCACCCCGATTTCCCGCTGGCAGTTCCAGCCCGCCTACGCGACCTACCCGCCGGGGGTCACGCTGCCGTTCGTGGCCGAGCAGGGCCAGCACTACGGCGGCGGTGGCCCGAAGACGGTCAAGCCGCTGGCCTCGTTCCTGCGGGCCTACCAGCTGAACGGTGGCTACACCCCGGGACCGCTGCTGGCCGTGCTGACCGCGGGCGGCCTGGCGGGCTCGCTGCTGGTGTTCAGCCGCCGCCGGATGGACCCGGCCCGGACCCGGCCGCCGGATGCGCGGCTGGCCCGGGCCACGGCGGATCCCCAGTCGCTGGCGGCGGGCACGCTGCTGGCCACGGTGACCGTGCTCGGCGTGGTGCTGGGCTCGGACATCTACGAGTTTTCCTGGCGCTACCAGCTCCCGGCCCTGGTCATGCTGCCGATCGCCGGGGTGCTCGGCGGCACGCTGATCGCCGGCCGGATCGCGACGCGCCGACGTGAGCGCGTCGAGAAAGTGCTGGCCACCGAAACCGAGCGGTCCATAGCCGACTAGTTCGGCTCGCCGCTCTTGGCACCGGTGCCGTGCTCGGCCTCGTAGGCCTGGCGGGAACCGCACACGCTGGCCCGCGGGCAGGCGTGCGCGGAGCCGTCCGCGTACAGCTTGACCACGACCTTGTCGCCGGGGACGTTGTGGCCGGTGACCGTGCCCGGCCCGTCCGGGGTCTCGACCGACTCGCCGATGCGCGGGGCGTTCTTACGGAAGTCCTGGTACAGCGGGTGCTCGTACTTCAGGCAGCACATCAGCCGCCCGCACGCGCCGGCGATGCGCATCGGGTTGACCGGCAGGTCCTGCTCCTTGGCCATCCGGACCGACACCGGCTCGAAGTCCTTGAGGAACGTGGCGCAGCACAGGTCCCGTCCGCACGGGCCGATGCCGCCCTGCAGCCGGGCCTCGTCCCGGGGGCCGATCTGGCGCAGCTCGACCCGGGCCCGCAGCTGGCCGGCCAGGTCCCGGACCAGGGCCCGGAAATCCACCCGGTTCGGGGCGCTGAAGTAGATCGTGAACGCGTTGGTCGCGGCCACGAAGTCGACCGCGGTCACCTTCATCGGCAGCTTGTGGGTGCGGATGAAACGTTTGGCCGCGATCCGGCACTCGGCCCGGCGGCGGCGGCTGGCCTCGTCCCGCTCCAGGTCCTCGTCGGTGGCCAGGCCCGCGCACTCCGGCAGGCCGCCGATGTCGTCCGAGATCCACTGGGGAGCCCAGATGCACTCGGCCACCTCGGGGCCGGAGTCGGTGGGCACGAGCACCTTGTCGCCGATGGCCGGGGTGTAGGGGCCGGGGTCCAGGTAGTACAGCCGCCCGCGCCGTTCGAAAGCGACCGCCATCATCATGCCCATCAGGTCAGAGTACGGCGCAAACCGCCTGCATCACCGCCTCGGGGCCAGTTTTCTGCCGGCCGGCTGCTCGCCCACCGAACTTCACTCCCCGGCGTGAAACCCCCGCAGCGCGGGCTACCCCAACCCGAGTAAAGCTTTTATCTTAGGGCAGCCGGCCGAGGCGGTGCGCTGGGCGGTGGGCCGCATCCGCGAGAACCCGGCCTACGAGCAGCTTCAGCAGCGGGTGAGCGAGATCAACGAGCTCAAGACCCGGTTCTGACCGGCACGCTCTCGCCCGGGATCAGGATGGTCTCCAGCATCTCGCCCGGGCTGGGGTCGTCGGCGCCCGCCTGCGTGATGACCCGGCCGATGAGCCGCTTGGCCAGCTCGCCCAGCGGTATCGCCATCGTGGTCAGGGCCGGGGTGAGCATGCGGGAGATCACGCTGCCGTCGAACCCGGTCACAGCCACGTCCACGCCGACCCGCAGCCCGGCCCGGCTGGCCGCCGAATAGCAGGCCGCGGCGAGCACGTCGCTGCCGGTCACCACCGCGGTGGGCCGGTCCGGGTCGGTGAGCAGCTCGGTCACCTTGGCGTTCACCGCGGCCGCGGCCAGCCCGGTGCGGGTCAGCACGAGCGGCAGCCCGGCCGCGGTCACCGCGTCCCGGTACCCGGCTTCGCGCTCGTCGTCCCAGGGCCCCTGCGGGGTGTAACCGAGGTAGCTGAGGCGGGTGTGCCCGCGGGCCAGCACGTGTTCGGTCATCGACCGGACCGCGGCCCGGTTGTCGATGTTGACCCAGCTCTGGGGGAGCGGCGGCGCGACCCGGCCGAAGCAGGCGAACGGGATCTGACGGGCGGCCAGGAACTCGATCCGCGGGTCGTCGTCGGTCACCGAGGCGAGCACGAACCCGTCCACGGACTTGGTCTCGACCAGCTCATCGATGGCCGCCAGGCCGGTCTCGGAACTGCTGGCCAGCAGCACCTGATGATCCCGGCTCCGGGCCGCGGCCACCAGGAACTGAAGGAACTCCAGCATGATGACGTTGTCCGGGAGGAACTCGTTGGCCGGTATCGGGTAGGCGATCCGGTAGGTCCGGCCCGAGCGCAGGCTGGCCGCGCCGGCGTGCGGTTTGTAGTCCAGCGCCTCGATCGCGGCCACCACGCGGTCCCGGGTGGTGCTGGCCAGCCGTCCCCGCTTGCGGACCACGTTGGACACGGTCTGCCGGGACACCCCGGCCGCCCGCGCGACGTCATCGATCGTGGCCCGACGGGCGGTACCCGGCGGACCGGAGCGAGGACCAGGCTCCGAGATCGGCATTCCCTCCATAGTGGGCCCTGCGGGCTCAGCCTGCCAGCAGGGAAATCGTCATTTCCTCCACCGCCAGCAACGGGGCCACGCTGGCGGCCAGCCGTTCCCGGCAGCGCATGATGGCCTCGATCCGGTGCAGGGTCGCCTCCGGGCTGGACGCCGAGGCCAGCTCGTGCAGGTCGGCTTCGTGGTCGGCGTTGGCCAGTTCCACCTGGGCGCCGGCCTGGATCATCAACACGTCCCGGTAGAAGCCGGCCAGGTCGAGCAGGGCCCGGTCCAGGCTGTCCCGCTTGAGCCGGGTGGCCCGGGACTTCTGCCGGTCCTCCAGGTCGCGCAGGGCTCCGGCCCCGCCGCGGACCGCCTTGGCCACGCCCTTGCCGGTGGACCCTTCGCCGAACGCCTGGCGCAGGGCATCCCGCTCCGGCTCGTCCAGCTCCTCGGTCACCGCCTTGGCCTCGTCCTCGGCCGTCTTGACCAGGGCGGCCGCCGCCGACAGCGCCGGGCCGAGCGAGGTGGCCCGGACCGGGACGGCCAGCACCTGCTGGCGGCGGCTGCGGGCCTCGGGGTCGGTGGCCAGCCGCCGGGCCCGGCCGACGTGACCCTGCGCGGCCCGGGCCGCGGCCAGCGCGGCCCCCGGCTCGATGCCGTCCCGCGTGGTCAGCACCTCGGCCACCGCCGCCGCCGAGGGCACCCGCAAGGTGACCACCCGGCAGCGCGAGCGGATCGTGGTCACCAGGTCTTCGGCCGACGGCGCGCAGAGCAGCCACACGGTCCGGGGCGCGGGCTCCTCGATCGCCTTGAGCAGAGCGTTGGCGGCCTGCTCGGTGCACCGGTCGGCGTCCTCGAACAGCACCACCCGCCAGCGCCCGCCGGACGGCGCGCCGGCCGCCCGGAGCACCAGGTCACGGGTCTGCTTGACCCCGTAGGAGAGCCCGTCCGGGCGGACCACCATGAGGTCGGCGTGGGTGCCCGCGTGTACCTGCCGGCACGCCGGGCAGCCCTGGCCGCAATTGGGCCCGCCGCCACCGTCCGGGCAGAGCAGTGCGGCGGCGAACGCGCGCGCGGCCACCGACCGCCCGGACCCGGGCGGGCCGGTGAACAGCCAGGCGTGGGTCATGCCGCCGGCCCCGCGCGGCTCTCCGGCCAGCAGGCGCGCGGCCGCGTCCGCGGCCCGGCGCAGCTGAGCGACCACCTCGTCCTGCCCGGCCAGGTCGGCGAACGCGCCGTCCGGCATCAGGACCTCCGGTGCGACGTCACCGGCAGGCCGGCGTCCGCTGGCCGCATGGCGTCGGTGATGGCCGGGAACGAGCCGGTGTCGGCCTCGGACACCACCGGTACCGGGTCGGGCAGCAGGTCCGGCAGCCGTTCCTTGACCTCGGCGGTCAGTTCGGCGGCCGGCCGGGTGGCGTCGAGCACCAGGTACCGCCCGGGCTCGCGGCGGGCCAGGTCGAGGAAACCGCCCCGGACCCGCTCGTGGAACTCGGCCGGCTCGGCCTCCAGCCGGTCCGCGGACCGGGCCCGCCGGCCCAGACCGTCCTGGGGCGGCAGGTCGAGCAGGATGGTCAGGTCGGGCACCAGGTCACCGGTGGCCCAGCGGCTCAGCCAGGCGATGTCCTCGGCCCGCAGCCCGCGGGCCGCGCCCTGGTAGGCCAGCGAGGAGTCGACGTACCGGTCGGTGATGACGACCGCGCCGCGGGCCAGCGCCGGCCGGATCACCTCGTCCACGTGCTGGGCCCGGTCGGCGGCGTACATGAGCGCCTCGGCCCGCGGTGACATCTCCGTGTGCGCGGTGTCCAGCAGCAGCGCGCGCAGCCGCATCCCGATCTTGGTCGCGCCGGGCTCACGGGTGGTGATCACGTCGAAGCCCTGCTCGCGGAGCCAGATGGCCAGCATCCGGGCCTGGGTGGTCTTGCCCGCGCCCTCGCCGCCCTCCAGCGCGATGAACAGGCCGCCGTGACCTGAGGGTGGCTCGTCGGCGGCGCTGAGGCTGCCGGTCCCGGACGGCACCGGGCCGATCGGCGTACCCCGGATCGCGGCGACCAGGTCCTGGCGCAGCGGCACGCCCCGCCGGTCGTCCATCTGCCGGTAGGCGCTGATGCCCACCAGCACCGCGATCAGCGCGGCCAGCAGCAGCACCACGTTCTGCCCGGCCGACGCGTACACCACGCCGCCGACCTTCAGGTTGCTGGAGCCGGTCGCGCTGTGGATGAGCTCGGTGAACGCCTTGGACAGGAACGGGGACACCGCGATGACCAGGAACAGGATGACCTGGGTGGCGGAGGCGAAGAAGGCGAACACCCGGCCCCGGGTGCTGTCGTCGACCTCCAGGCCGACGATCGTGAACCCGGTGGCGTAGGCGATGCCGCCCATCGCGCCGATGACCACGACCCCGAGCGTCACGATGACCAGGTTCGGCACCACGGCGATGATGGCCAGCGGGATCGCCGCGGACACGATGGCCACGCCGAACAGCCGTCGCCGGCTGAAGTCCTTGAGGAAGCGTGTCCCCGGCAGCATGCCCAGCGCGATGCCGATGAAGATGGCCGCGAAGACCAGGCCCCAGCCCGCGTTCCCCCCGTGCAGGGTCTGGGTGATGTAGGTGTAGCCGAGCCCGATGACCACCCCGGCCGCGATGAACGCGCCGACCATGCCGATGGCCAGGCCGCGGACGATCGGGTTGCCCCCGATGAACCGCCAGCCTTCCCACACCGACTTGAGCACGGACGGGGACGAGATCTTGTCGCTGACGCTGCGCTTGGCGATCTCGCGGATCATGAACACGGTCACCGCGGAGATGAAGTAGGTGGCCGCGTTGAAGTACAGCGCCAGGTCGACGTTGTTGGTGGTGAAGAAGTGCGAGGTGCTGCCCAGCACCTTGCTGACCAGGGCCAGCACGCTGAACAGGCCGGCCGCCACCGGCGCGGTCCCGTACGTGGTCAGCAGGCTGAGCTGGTTGGCCCGCTCCAGCTTGTCCGGTGGCACCAGGTTGGGCACCGACGCGTTCGTGGCCGGCGTCCAGAACAAGGTGGCGCAGCCGGCCAGGAACTTGGCCGCGTAGATCCAGGTCAGGTTGGGGAACAGCGGAATCGACAGGAACAGCAGGCCCC
>Ga0209112_10000220_pt1 | contig 10687 bp, 6 predicted proteins | sample TexAe_OM3H0_O3_FD_187947 | JGI IMG/M metagenome (GOLD analysis project Ga0209112, IMG submission 187947) | Forest soil microbial communities from Davy Crockett National Forest, Groveton, Texas, USA - Texas A ecozone_OM3H0_O3 (SPAdes) (version 2) | ecosystem: Environmental > Terrestrial > Soil >...
CGGCGACCGCCCCGGGTTGGGCGCAACGCCAGCACGCTGCCCTCACCGTCGGCCGAGACGTAGAGCGTCCCGTCGGGGGCGGCGGCGATCCCCGCGAACGGCCCCTGCGGCCCGGAGAACGGCGGCATGCCCTTCAGCGGCTTGGGCTGCACGCCAGGCGGGGGGCCAACCGGCAATCCGGACGCGATCGTTTCCCGGACGCCGGTGCCGAGGTCGAAAGCGATCAACTCCTTCGCGCCGGCCTCGACGATGTAAAGAACGCCGTCGCAGACCGAAATACCTTGGGGGCGCTGTAAGTCGGCCACCACGGTGTCGACCCGGGGGCCATTCACCTTGACCACTCGCCCGGCACCGGCCTCCGCCACCAGGCAGGCCCCGTCGGAGCCGGTCGCGACGCCGACCGGCTCGCGCAGGTCGCTCGCCAGCACCTCGACAGCGCCCGCACGCACGGAGAGCACCCGCCCGGTGCCCAGCTCGGCGAAGACGACGCCGTCGGGCGTGATCGTGACACCATAGAGTTGGTCGAAACCGTCTGCAAGCACCTCGCTTTCGCTCGCTCCCGGCCGGTAGCGGCTGACCTGGCCACCCGAGGTCGTCACGACGAATTCGCCGGGACCGCTCGACGTGACCCCGCGCAGAAATCCGGGATACGCAGGACTGAACAGCATTCCGATGGTCTGCAGCGAACCGTCGGTCAGCACGGCATAGAAATAGGTGCCGTCGGCGATGTAGAGCTGCCCGTCGTCACCCACGGTCAGATCAAGTGGCCAGTTGAGCCCACCCGGCAGCACCGTTCTGGTTGTGCCGTCGGGCGATATCTCGGTGATCTCGCCAGTGAAGTTGGACGCCAGGAGGCCGTCGCCGACGAAGGTGCAGTTGTCCAGCCCCGGACTGAGCTGGGCCAGCACTCGCTGGTTGCCGCTGCGGGGATCGATGCGCAGCACCTGCCCGCTGGCGACCTGAGTCGAGACGATGTAGCCGTGGGCATCGAATTTCACCGAGTCGGGCACGCCGAGATCACGCGCGACGCACTGCGGCTCGCCCCCGTCGGGGTCGATGCGCCAGATCTCGTTGGCGCCCATCACCGGGAAGTACAGCAGGCCGTCCGGCCCGATCTCCATGGCATTCGGTGACGGCACGTTCTCCAGCAGTACCCGGGGCGGCCCGCCGCCCAAATCGAATTCCAGCAGGCGACCACCCTCACGGCATTCGCCGATGAACAGCCGGCCCCGATGGACGGTGATGCCGTTCGCAGAGGGAACGTCGTCGCGCAGCACGCGGGTCCGTCCCGCCGTATCGAGCATGCTGACCCGGCCGTCCATGACCTCGGTCGCGAAGAGGTTGCCGCGGTCGTCGAATGCGACGTCGTCGGGCGCCACTATGTCGCCGCCCTTGGCGCTGACGGTTTCCATGTGCCCGGTGCGGTGATCCAGTGCGCTGATCTGGCTGCCCGTCACCTGTGCGATATAGACGCGACCGTCAGGACCCGTCCGTAGACCGTTGGCGCCGAACAGGCGACTGGGCGCGGTCACCCGCTCGAGTCGCCAACCCTCGGCGACTTCGACGGCATGATTTCCCGAGGTCCAGCCCGCATACCGCGACGGCTGCGCCGTGATGTCCTTCGAACTGGGCCTAGAAATGGACATGTCGTGCCGAGATCCTTCCCAACTAGACGGAAGTGCCCGCTTGGCCCGGACGCTATCAAAGTCCGGCTAGTCCAGACAATAGCTGCCACGACGTCCGAGTCGACCTTGACAGCGGCGTCTGCCGATCGGAATAGTGTTCTCCAAAGGGCAGAACCCGGTATTTTGTCCGGACAAGGTTGGCGAAGACATCCCTGGTGGACCGAGATGTCGGCCGTGGCACGACGGAAGCAGGCTATGGAGGACTTCCTCAGGCTCGACGGTCGCATCGTGGTGGTTTCCGGCGCAGGCGGTGGTGGCATCGGCACGACGGTGACCGCCATGACCGCGCGGGCGGGGGCCACCGTGATCGCGGTGAGCCGCTCGAAGGAGAACCTCGACGAGCACGTCGCGCCGCTGGCGCAGCAGGGTCTGTCCGTCGTGCCCGTCGCGGCCGACGCGTCGACCGACGAGGGCATCGCCGCGGTGATCGAGCAGGCGCGCCGCGCCGAGGGCCGCCTCTACGGTCTGGTCAATGTCGCCGGCGGCGCGGCACCGTCGACATGGATGCCGTCAACCCGGGTGGCCCGAGATGACTGGCGCCAGATCTTCACCGACAACCTGGAGACGGCCTTCTTCATGAGCCGGGCCATTGCGGCCGAACTCGTCGCCGCGCAGCGGTCCGGGTCGATCGTGTCGATCTCCTCGATCAGTGGCATGAACGCCGCGCCCTTCCACGTTGCCTACGGGACCGCCAAGGCCGCGATCGCGGCGATGACCCGCACGATGGCTCTCGAGCTGGCGCTCTCGGGGATCCGGGTGAATGCCGTGGCGCCGGGCGTCACCGAGACGGCGGCTTCGCGTACCTACGTCGACGAGGACCCTGACCGGGACCGACAGGCGATCGCGATGGGACGGCGCGGGCGGCCCGAGGAGCAGGCCGGCGCCATCCTCTTTCTGCTTTCGGAGTTGTCGAGCTACATCACCGGCCAGACGCTGCTCGTCGACGGCGGACTGGATCTCAAATGGAGCCATCTGGGCGCCGACAACACATCGCTGTTTCTCAAAGACGAATCCTTCCGCGCGGCGATTAGGAGGATGTGATGACCGATCTAGCAAGAGGCGTGAATTCGGCTGGGGCAGAGGAACTCTCGAAACCGGTGACGATCGGCGTCGAGGCGTACATCGCCGAGGACTATGCCCGCGCCGAGCGGGACAGGCTGTGGCGCAAAGTCTGGCAGCAGGTCGGCCGGGTGGAAGAGCTGCCCGAGGTGGGCAGTTACCTGACCTACGACATTCTCGACGACTCGATCATCGTGGTGCGCACCGGCCAGCAGGAGTTCCGCGCCCATCACAACGTCTGCATGCACCGCGGGCGCCGGCTCATCGACAGACCCGAGGGCGCCAAAAACGCCTGCGGCCGCACTCGGAAGTCGTTCGTCTGCGGCTTTCACGGTTGGACCTACGGCCTGGACGGGGCGTGCACGCACATCCGAGAACAACAGGATTGGCAGGAAGCGCTGACCCCGGACAACACCCACCTTCGACCGGTCAAGGTCGACACCTGGGGTGGCTGGCTGTGGATCAACATGGATCCCGACTGCGAGCCACTGGCCGATTTTTTGTTCCCGGCCTCGAAGATTCTCGACCCGTTCGGCCTGGAGAACATGCGCTTCAAATGGCGCAAGTGGTTGGAATTCGACTGCAACTGGAAGGTCGCGATGGAGGCCTTCAACGAGACCTACCACGTCTACACAACGCATCCCGAGTTCAACAAGTTCGGCGAATTCAAGGGATGGGCCAAAGCGCAAGGACGGCATAGCAATATCGGTTACGACGCCCCGGAGGACATGGAGGCCACCAGGTCCAAGATCCGCCTCGGCACGGGGGCCGATCCCCGGGTGTCGACGGCGGAGATGCAGGTGTACACGATGGAGGAGACCAACGCCACCACCACTCAGACGCTGGTGAACGCGGCCAAGCGGCTGGTCGACGAATTGCCCGCGGACACACCGGCCGACAAGGTGCTCGAGCACTGGCTGGCGTCGGCGCGCCGCGACGATGAAGCCCGCGGCGTGATCTGGCCGATCATCCCATCCGACATCCTCGGCCAGGCCGGCACCGCATGGCAGATCTTTCCGAATTTCCAGATCGGGCAGGGCCTCACCAGCGCGCTGTGTTACTCCGCTCGCCCGCACCCCAGTTACAACCCCGACAAATGCATTTTCGAGGTCTCGGTGTTCGAACTGTATCCGAAAGGCCAAGAACCCCAGACGGAATGGGAGTACACCCCGGTCGGCGACCCCAGGTGGCGCTCGGTCCTGCCGCAGGATTTCTCCAACATGGCCGCCGTCCAGCAGGGCATGAAATCCCTTGGCTTCTCGGGCACCAAACCCAATCCCTACCGCGAGCGCAGCACGGTGAACCTGCACTACCAGTTGTCGAAATACATGGGCACCGGCGAACCACGGGAGCTTTGAGACAGATGACAGTGTTCGAAACCTGCGGACCGACACAGACGCCGGACGACATCGATATCGACGCGCTGCGCGCGAAGTACTTGTTCGAGCGTGATAAGCGACTGCGCCCGGAGGGCTCGAAGCAGTACCTGGAGGTAAAGGACGACTTCGCGGAATTCGGCGAGGTGGATCCCCACACGCCGGTGACGCCACGCACGCCGATCGACGAGGACATCGACGTGGCGGTGCTCGGCGGTGGCATCACCGGGCTGCTGGCGGGCGCGTACCTCAAGAAGGCGGGCGTCGAAGACGTGCACATCATCGAGATGGGCGGCGACGTCGGCGGGGTCTGGTACTGGAATCGTTTTCCCGGCATCCAGTGCGACAACGACGCCTACTGCTATATCCCGATGCTGGAGGAACTCGACTTCCTCCCGTCGAAGAAGTTCGCCGACGGTGCCGAGATCTACGAGCACTGCCGGCGTATCGCAAAGCATTTCGGGCTCTACGACGGGGCGATCCTGTCGACGCAGGTTCGCACGGCGCGCTGGGACGAGGCGATCGGCCGCTGGCGATTGACCACCAACCGCGGCGACGACATTCGCGCCCGATTCGTGGTGATGGCGCAGGGCTCGTTCAACCGGCCCAAGCTGCCGGGTATCCCCGGGCTCAAAGACTTCACGGGACACATGTTCCATTCCGCCCGCTGGGATTACGACTACACGGGCGGGGATGCCAATGGCGGACTGCACAAACTGCATGACAAGCGCGTCGCGCTGGTCGGTACCGGCGCCACCGGCGTGCAGTTGGTTCCGCACCTGGGCCGGGATGCCCAGCACCTCTTCGTGTTTCAGCGGACGCCGTCGTCGGTGGACTTGCGCGGCAACGAGCCGACCGACCCGCAATGGGCGGCAACGCTGCGGCCGGGTTGGCAGGAGCAACGCAAGCGCAACTTCCATCGCTGGTCACCGCTCGGGGAAGGCGCGGTGTTCGACGAGCCCGACATGGTGTGCGATTTCTGGACCGAACTCGGGCGCAACCTGACTGCGCGGATCGCGGCCGCCGACGATCCGACCGCGCTGTCCATCGAGCAGATCATGACCTTCCGCGAGGAAGAGGACTACAAGGTCATGGAGCGGTTGCGACGGCGAGTCGAGGAGGTCGTCGACGACCCGGAGACCGCCGAAGCCCTCAAGCCGTATTACCGGTTCATGTGCAAACGTCCGTGCAGCAATGACGAATACCTGCCGACTTTCAATCGGCAGAACGTCACGCTGGTTGACGTCTCCGAATCCAAAGGCGTCGAACGGCTCACCGAGAAGGGGATCGTCGCCAACGGTGTCGAGTACGAGGTCGACTGCGTCATCTTCGCCAGCGGTTTCGAGATCACCACGGATATCAGCCGTCGCTACGCGATCGATGTGATCGAGGGCCGCGACGGCCTGTCGCTCTTCGATCACTGGCGGGACGGCTATAAGTCGCTGCATGGGATGACAAGCCGTGGTTTCCCGAACCAGTTCTTCACCGGCTTCATTCAGGGCGGCGTCGCGGGAAACACGACCGCGATGCTCGAGCAGCAGGCCGAACACATCGCCTACATCATTTCGGAGGCGCTGGCTCGCCGCGCGACGTCCGTAGAGCCGAGCCAGGAAGCGCAGGACAGCTGGGTCGCCACGATCCGCGAAACCTCGATAGACGCCTCGGAGTTCGCGGTCTCCTGCACGCCCGGTTACTACAACAACGAGGGCGGCGGAGGCGGCGAGGGGATCCGTTCGGCCATCGGCGATCCCTACATGCCGGGCTTCTACGTGTTCGACGAGTTGCTGAAGGAGTGGCGCGCCAAGGGTGATCTCGATGGCCTGGTCCTTGGAAGCTGAATGCCTGACTTGAGATTTGACGGCCGCGTCGCCGTCGTGACCGGCGCCGGGCGCGGGCTCGGACGCGAGTACGCGCGGCTGCTCGCCGCGCGCGGCGCCAAGGTCGTCGTCAACGATCCCGGCGGCAGCCTCGGCGGCGAGGGGGCCGACGCGGGCCCGGCCGAGCTGGTGGTCCGTGAGATCACCGCGGCCGGGGGAGAAGCCCTCGCCTGCACCGCATCGGTTGCCACCCGCGAAGGTGGCGAGGCGATCATCGCGACCGCAACCGAACACTATGGCGGCATCGACGTTTTGATTCACAACGCCGGCAACGTGCGTCGCGGCTCACTGAAGGACATGAGCTACGAGGACTTCGATGCGGTGCTCGACGTACACCTGCGCGGCGCTTTCAACGTTGTGCGGCCGGCCTTTCCGGTCATGTGTGCCGCCGGTTACGGACGCATCGTACTCACCTCGTCGATCGGCGGGTTGTACGGAAATCACGGGGTGGCCAACTATGCGGCCGCCAAGGCCGGCGTCATCGGGCTGTCCAACGTCGCCGCCCTCGAAGGTGCTCCGGAGGGAGTGACGTCCAACGTGATCGTGCCCGCCGCGGTGACACGAATGGCCGCCGGAATCGACACCTCCGCCTACCCGCCGATGGGACCGGATCTTGTTGCGCCGGTGGCGGGTTGGCTCGCGCACGAATCCTGCTCGGTGAGCGGCGAGCTCTTCATCGCACTGGCCGGCCGGGTGGCCCGCGCGGTCATCGCCGAGAGCCCTGGCGTGTGCCGCCCATCCTGGACGGTCGAGGACGTCGGCACCCATCTTGACGCGATTCGAAACCTAGAGGCACCCTTGATTTTCCCGGTCCTGCCCGACGGGCACGACCAGCACATCCGCTACAGCTTCCAACTGGCACAGCGCTCAAACGATCGGGGTGCACTGCATGGCTGACCGCAAGGGACCGCTGGCCGGGTTGCGGGTAATCGACCTCACCGCGATGGTGATGGGACCGTACTGCACGCAGATCATGGCCGATATGGGCGCCGATGTGATCAAAGTCGAGCCGCCGCAGGGTGATAACACCCGGTACATCTCGGTCGGTCCGGCGCCGGGGATGAGCGGCGTCTTCGTCAACGTAAACCGCGGCAAGCGCAGTGTCGTGCTGGACCTGCGAACCGACGCCGGAATACAAGCGCTCCGGGCGCTTATCGAGTCGGCGGATGTGTTCATCCATTCGATGCGCGCCAAGGCGGTCGCCAAGCTGGGCTTCAGCTACGAGGACGTCGCCGCCGTCAACCCGGCGATCATCTACACCAATTGCTATGGATACGGCCGCCGGGGACCCGACCGCGACCGGCCCGCATACGACGACACGATCCAGGCCGAATGTGGGCTGCCCGCGGTCCAGCAGCAACTGACCGGCGAGGCCGACTACGTCGGAACCATCATGGCGGACAAGGTCGCCGGCCTGACCGCGCTATATGCGACGACCATGGCGCTGTTCCATCGCGAGCGCACCGGGGAGGGCCAGGAGGTCGAGGTGGCCATGTTCGAGACCATGGCCTCGTTCATGCTCGTCGAGCACGCCAATGGCGCCCTGTTCGATCCGCCGCTGGGGCCGGCAGTGTATCCGCGCACCGTGGCACCTAACCGCCGGCCCTACCGCACCAGCGACGGCTACATCGCCGCGTTGATCTACAACGACAAGCACTGGAACGCATTCGTCAACGCCGTGCGGCCGCCCTGGGCGAACGAGCGCTACGCCACCCTCGAACAGCGCGCGGGTCAGATCGACGCCGTCTACGGGCTGGTCGCCGAGACGATGAAACAACGCACCACCGGAGAATGGCTGGAGTTGTTGCGGGAGCTGGAAATTCCGGCCGCGCCGCTGAACACACCCGGCTCGCTGTTCGACGATCCGCATCTCAACGCCGTCGGCATGTTCGAAACCGTGGACACCCCCCACGGGCCGGTGCGATTCCCGGGCGTACCCACCTGGTTCTCGCAGACACCCGGCCGCGTCGCAGGGCCGGCGCCGCAGCTCGGCGCCCACACCGAAGAGATCCTCGACGAGCTGGGCCTGGCGCCGTCGGAAGAGAACTCGCTAAAAACTACCTACCGCTAAGGAGTCTTGGAACCATGGCTGTACCCGTCTACAAGCGCATACTCGACCTGTTCGAGGCCGAGGGCGTGAATACCCTGTTCGGGATCCCGGACCCGAACTTCGTGCACATGTTCGCCGAGGCCGACGCTCGTGGGTGGTCGGTGGTCGCACCGCATCACGAACTGAGCGCAGGATTCATGGCCGAGGCGGCGTCGCGCATGACGGGCAAACCCGGCCTGTGCATCGGCACGCTCGGCCCCGGCATGGCCAACATCGCCGGAGCGATTCAGTGTGCGCTGGTGGAGAACTCGCCGGTGATCTTCCTCGGTGGCCAGCGCGCCCGGGTCACCGAGCGCCGGGTCCGGCGCGGACGCATCCAATTCGTCCGCCAGGAGCCCCTCGTCGCGGCGTCCGTCAAATACAGCGCGTCCATCGAGTACGCCGACCAGACCGATGAGGTCATTCACGAGGCGATCCGCAGGGCAATGTCCGGTACACCGGGCCCGGCGTACATCGAGTACCCATCGCACGTCATCCTCGAAGAGCTCGACGTGCCGGATCCGCTGCCGCCCAATCGGTACCGGCTCGTCGACCAGACGGCGGGTGAGCGCGAGGTGACCGAAGCCGCGAAGTCGATCCGTGCGGCTGAGAGCCCAATCCTGTTGGTCGGACACGGGGTCCACACCTCGCGCACCGGTGCGGCGGTCAGGGAGCTGGCCGACCTGATGCAGTGCCCGGTGATCCAGACCTCCGGCGGCACGTCCTTCATCGAGGGTCTCGAGGACCGCACCTTCGCCTACGGATTCTCACCGGCGGCCGTCGAGGCTGTGGTCAAATCCGATCTGTGTGTGGCGCTCGGCACGGAGCTCGGCGAACCGAGCCACTACGGCAGGACCCGCCACTGGGCCCAGAACGACGCGAAGCGCAAATGGGTTCTGGTTGAACAGGATCCGGTGGCCATCGGCGTCAACCGTCCCATTGACATACCGCTGGTCGGGGACCTGCGTGGGGTGGTGCCGCAACTGGTAGCGGCGCTTAAGGACAACCCGAGAAAGCCATCGGTCGACCTCGATCGCTGGATCAAGGAGGACGCGGCGGAGTTGGCTCAGCTCGCCGAGAACGCCCCGATGGGCCGAACACCGGTACACCCGGCGCGGTTCGTCGTCGAGGCAACCAAAGCGTTTCCCAGGGACGGCATCATGGTCCGTGACGGCGGTGCCACCGTGATCTTCGGTTGGACCTACTCGCAGGCCAAACCGCACGATGTCATCTGGAACCAGAACTTCGGCCATCTCGGCACCGGCCTGCCCTATGCGGTCGGCGCGTCGGTGGCAGAGGGCGGGAAGCGCCCGGTCATGCTGCTGACCAGCGACTCGGCGTTCCTCTTCCACATCGCCGAACTGGAGACCGCTGCACGTCAGAAGCTTCCGCTGGTGTGCGTGGTGGGTGTAGACCACCAGTGGGGCCTTGAGGTGGGCGTCTACAAGCGCACCTTCGAACAACCCTCGCCGCAGCCTGGCGTGCACTGGAGCAAGGACGTCCGCTTCGACAAGATCGCCGAGGGCTTCGGCTGCCACGGCGAGTTTGTCGAAAAGGAGGACGAGATCGGCCCGGCGATCGAGCGGGCCTACGCGAGTGGTAAGACCGCCGTCGTGCACGTCTGCATCGATCCAAAGGCGAATTCCGAGGAGATGCCCAAGTACGACGAGTTCCGCACCTGGTATGCCGAAGGCACCCAGTAAGGCCCACCCAGTAAGAAAGGGATCGACGTCATGCGCGAATACCTGAAGTTCTACATCGACGGCCGCTGGGTAGACCCGCTGCAGCCCAATCCTTTTGACGTGGAGAATCCGGCTACCGAGGAGGTTGCGGGCAAGATATCACTCGGTTCGGCGGGCGATGTCGACGCGGCGGTCACGGCCGCCCGAGGCGCTTTCGCCAACTGGTCGCAGACCACCCGCGAGGAGCGGCTGGAACTGCTGGAGGCCATCCTCGCCGAATATCAGAAGCGCCTTGGCGATCTCGCCGACGCCGTCACCGAGGAAATGGGCGCGCCGCCCTCGCTGGCCGCGGGCCCACAGGCTCAACTCGGGCTCGGTCACCTGGTCACGGCGATCGATGTGCTGAAGAACTTCCAATTCGAGGAACAACACGGGGCGACGCTGATCGCCAAGGAGCCCATCGGTGTCTGCGGGCTGATCACTCCGTGGAACTGGCCGCTCAACCAGATCGCGGTCAAGGTGTACCCGGCCTTGGCAACGGGCTGCACGATGATCCTGAAACCGTCTGAGATCGCTCCGTATTCGGCCTACATCTTCACCGAGATTCTCGATGCTGCGGGTGTGCCGGCCGGTGTCTACAACCTTGTCAACGGCGATGGTCCCGGCGTCGGTGTCGCCCTGGCCAGCCACCCCGACGTCGACATGGTGTCGTTCACCGGCTCCACGCGCGCCGGCGTCCAGGTGGCAACGAATGCCGCTCCAACGGTGAAGCGGGTGACGCAGGAGCTCGGCGGCAAGAGCCCTAACATCGTTCTCGATGACGTGGGCTTCGCCGACAGCGTGCGCGCCGGTGTGGTCAACATGATGCCGAATTCCGGGCAGAGTTGTAACGCGCCGTCGCGGATGCTGGTCCCGAATT
>Ga0209112_10000221_pt1 | contig 10673 bp, 11 predicted proteins | sample TexAe_OM3H0_O3_FD_187947 | JGI IMG/M metagenome (GOLD analysis project Ga0209112, IMG submission 187947) | Forest soil microbial communities from Davy Crockett National Forest, Groveton, Texas, USA - Texas A ecozone_OM3H0_O3 (SPAdes) (version 2) | ecosystem: Environmental > Terrestrial > Soil >...
AACGAGGAAAACCACTTCTCGCCGTTGATGATCCAGTGATCGCCGTCTGGGGTCGCCGTGGTGGTGAACACTTTCGGATCGGCTCCGCCCTGCGGCTCGGTCATCGAAAAACAGGAGACGATCCGGTTGTCCAGCAGCGGCTCGAGGTAGCGCGATTTGAGCTCGGGCGTGCCGTAATGAGCCAGGATCTCACTGTTGCCCGAATCGGGTGCCTGCGAACCGAAGACGATCGGAGCGCACTCCGAGCGGCCGAGGATCTCGTTGAGCAGGGCGAGTTTCACCTGGCCGAAGCCCTGCCCGCCCAACTCGGGGCGCAGGTGCGCGGCCCACAGGCCCTGGTCCTTCACCTGCTGCTGTAGCGGCCGCAGGATGGCCATCATCTCGGCGTTCTTTTTGTCGTAGGGGTCGAGCGCGACCAGGTCGAGCGGTTCGAGCTCCTCGCTCATGAACTTGTGCACCCAATCCAGCTTCGCCTGGTATTCCGGGTCTGTTTCGAAGTCCCACACTTGTGGCCACCATTCCCCGGCGCAGCGCCGCACCGGACTCGTTGATGAAGCCAACTCATCCTAGTCGGCGGCAACACCCGTCAAGTCACGCCGCGGGTGTCTACGACGCGCCGCGCGATGTCCACCAGCTTCATCTGACTTTCCTGAGAAAGCTTCCGCAACAACTCGAAGGCCCGCACATCGTCTACGCCGAAGCGCTCCATGATGATGCCTTTGGCCTGCCCGATCCGGTCACGGGTCGACAACGCCGACTCCAGTTGCTCACCGTGACGTGCCGCCAGAATCGCGGCGGCGGCATGGGCCGCCAACACCGAGCCGATGGTCTCGGCTTCGACATCCCATGGACCGGCCTCGAAGCTGAACAGGTTCAGCGCCCCGGCGGTGCGGTCCGCCGTGTACAGCTTGAACGAGAGGCTGCCGAGCACGCCGTGCTCCACCGCTGCCGGGGCGTATTTCGGCCAGCGCGACTCGCCGCGCATATCGTCGCTGCGCACGATGGTTTCTTGAAGAGCAGCCTCGGCGCAGGGGCCCTCACCGAATTTGTGCTGAAGCGCGTCGAGTTGCGCGGCCAAGTCGTGGGTGTCGCCCAGAGATTCAAACTCGCCACCCTTTTTCAGCAGCAGCACACCCGAGACGTCAGCCCGCGGTATCAGCTCCACCGCCGTGGCGGTCACATCCGCCAGCACCTGATCGACGCTGCGGGGCGCGGAAATCTGACGCACCAGCTCCGCCATACGCACGGCGAGCTGGTGTTCGGGGTGGGATTCCGAAACGCTCATAAGACCTTCGTATTACCCCTACCGGGCGGAACTATGCCCGAACAGGCATCAGTGCAGCTTAGGCAGGACGCTGGCGCGGTAGAACTCGATCGCGGTCATCGGTTCGGTCTGCGGGAAATGCAGAAAGGGAACGGCGCCGGCGTCCAGGAGCGCCTGCACGGCGTCGACGTGGGGGCCGGGATCCGTGCCGACGGTCCAGTTGGCGAGCACCTTGTCGATGGGGTTGGCCTCGGCGGCGCGCTGGATTTCGACCGGGTTGGGCTGGTCGACCGCGCCGGCGGTGAAGCGCCACAGCGTGGCCGCCCGAACGGCTTCGGTGTGGTCGCCCACGACCGCGAACATCTCGGCCCGCTTGCCGAGGCGCGCCGGATCGCGGCCCGAGGCGTGTGCGCCCGCGCTGAACGCGGCGAGCAGTTTCGGGTTCGTGACGTCTCGGGCCTGGGTGATCCAACCGTCGCCGTATTGACCCGCCAACGTCGCGCTCTTTGGGCCGCCGGCCGCCACGTAGATCGGCGGCGGCGTCGGCGGCACGTCGTACAACTTCAGTGCGTTCGTCTGAAAGTAGCGGCCGGAGAACGAGATCCGCGATCCACTCCACAGCTGGCGGATCAGGCCGATGGCCTCGACCAGACGGTCGTGGCGCTCGGTGTAGGCGCCGAACGCGTTGGTGGTCGCCTGTTCGTTGAGCCGCTCACCGGTGCCGACGCCGAGGAACACCCGGCCGGGATACAGGAGCGCCAGCGACGCGAATGCCTGCGCCACCACGGCCGGGTGGTAGCGGTAGGTGGGACAGGTTACCCCGGTGCCAAAGGAGATGCGGCTGGTGGTGTTACCCACCAGCGCCAGCGTCAGCCACGGAAACATCGCGTGGCCCTCGTCGTCCTGCCACGGCTGGATATGGTCGCTGGCCCAGACGTACTGAAAACCGGCCCGTTCGGCCGCCTCTGCCTGTGCCACCAGCTGGTCGGTGCGGAACTGCTCGTGGGACAGCGTCAATCCCACACCCTTTCCAGCGGGCGGCGGGGCAGCCGGTGTGAGGTGGTCGCCCGGTTTGCCGCAACTTGTCCAGAATCCCGCGCTGCCGAGCACACCCGTCCCGGCGGCCAACCGCCCGAACGCTCGCCGCGATATGCCGGTCACCGCGTGTAAGTACCCGCCGTGCCGGCGATCACACGCTGGCGGTGCCGCCCCGGTGCCCGACCGCTAGCGTGAGGAGGGTGGCTCCGCAGACGCGCCCGGCGCGCAAGGATGACATCCGAGAGTTGTCGAGCACGCTGGCGCGGGCGTTTTACGACGACCCGGTGATGATGTGGCTGCTGCCCAAGCAGCAGGCGCGGACCGCAAAGCTACGCCGATTGTTCGCGACGATGACCCGGCACCACCATCTGGCCCGCGGCGGCGTGGAGGTGGCGTGCGACGGCGTGGCCATCGGCGCCGCGGCACTGTGGGATCCGCCGAACCAATGGCAGGAAACCTGGCGAGGACAGCTCATGATGTCGCCGACGTTCATCCGCGTTTTCGGCTTGCGCTCGGCGCAGGGGCAGGCGGTCCAGGAGCTGATGAAACGCGTGCACCCCGAAGAGCCGCACTGGTATCTGGCGGTGATCGGCAGCGATCCCACCGTGCGGGGCAAGGGTTTTGGACAGGTGTTGATGGAGTCGCGGCTACGTCGCGTGGACGCCGAACATGCCCCCGCCTACCTCGAGTCCACCAAGCAGGAGAACATCGGGTACTACCAGCGGTACGGCTTCGAGGTGACCGGCGAGATCGTGCTGCCCGATGGTGGCCCCACCATGTGGCCGATGTGGCGACTGCCGCGCTGAGCGGCACACTTCCGAAGGGCTACTACCGCTTCGAGGCCGAAGACTCCCACGCCCGAAGACATGCTCGGGTGCGCTGTCCTCCCTCGGCCGACGGGTCGAACGGAATGCAGACGAACTCGTCCACGCCCGCATCCCGCAGCTCGTCGAGGTGGTGTGACACCGTCGCCTCGTCGCCGATCAACGCGGCGTCCTCCGGGCCGGCGAAGCCCTCGCGATCGAGCATCGCGCGATACGACGGCAGGTGACCGTACATCGCGAATTCCTGGGCGGCCAGCGATCGCAGCGCGGCGACGTCGTCGGTCACGCCGACCGGCAGCGCGGCGGCCACGGAGACCGACCCGTCCGGGCGGCCGGCATCGGTGGCCGCGGCGCGCAGCGTGGGACCCACGTGTTCGCGCAGCGTCTTGGGGCCCGTCATCCAGGTGATGGTTCCCGCGGTGCGCCGGCCGGCGACCCGCAGCATCTGTGGCCCCAGCGCGGCGACGTACACCTGGGGCGTCGGTGCGTTCGCGATCTGCAGCGCGCCCCGGGTCGTGACGAGTTCGCCGACCGCGTCGGCCTGTTCCCCGGCGAGCAGCGGTAGCAAGCCGTCGAGGTACTCGGACAGTCGCTTCACCGACCTGTCCCATGAGATGCCCCACATCCCCTCGGTCACGGCCCGGTGGGTGACTCCGATGCCCAACGTGAACCGTCCGCCGCCAATGATGTTGAGTGTCAATGCTCGTTGCGCCATCAGCGTCGGATGCTGGTTTTGAATCGGCACCACGCCACTGGCTACTTCGATGTCGGGCACTTGTGGCAATGCCGCCGCCAACACGGTGAGCAGGTCGACGTCGAAGGGCATCTGGGTCAGCCACAGCCGCGAGAAGCCCTCGTCGCGCGCCTGGGTCAAGTCACGGATGCACGACTCGATCGGCGACCGGTTGTCAAGATTGGCTATCAGGCTTATGCGCATGGACCGACCTTTCGTGTGGATGCAGCGTATGCCACGGCCACCGGCAGGCCCGCGTTGCGGCCACGTGTGACACCGATTGCTTTGTCGATCAACGCTTCTGCGTTTAGCAGCCCGAGGGGCGGGGCAACCGGCAACCCATGAGCGATAACCACGAAGACGGACCCGGCGACACGCTGAACCCGAGCGAAGGCACCGATTCCGACGAGGTGCGCAACCGTGACGGCGACATCGTCGTCGACCCTCCCGAACACTGGAGCGAAGCCGACAAGTTCGGCATGACGGCACGCGAAGAGCGAGAGGGTGAATCCCTCGAGGATCGACTGGCCGCCGAGGAGCCGGACGTGGCCGACCACGCGATCGAGGCGGTCGCCGATGATCTTCCCCGGCGCGCGCATCGCGGCCAGATCGACGGCACGCCCGAGGACGGCGAGTCGCTTTACGAGGTCGCCGACGAGTAAGTCGCCGACGAGTAATTAGTGCTCAGTTGTTCACTGCCCGAACAGCGACACGTCAAGGGGTGCTTCGCCAACCGGCTATGCCGACGGCGATCATCCGCAATTGCTTGACCGCGATCCGCCGGATGTCTTCCAACGCCTCGGCGCTCTGAGAGTCCTCGATCGCCTCCGCGATCACGATCATCGCGTTGACGAACAGGGTCGCCAGCACGTTGAGGTCCTCAGTGGTCCAACTGTTGAGTCCCGGAAAGCGTGCCAGGTCGGTGGCCAGCTCTGAGGTGATGAGCCGGATCTCGGTGCGAATGGCATAGCGCAGCACGCTGAGCCCGCTGTTGCGCTCGCGGCCGATGAGTCGCCAATGCTCACGCCGATCGCCGACGCTGGCGATCAGGATCTCGACCGACGATTCGATCACCCGGTTCGGGTCGAGCTTGCCGGCGCGCGCATCGCGCAGGGTGTCCCGCAGGCTGCGGAACGACTCGTCGATCAGAACCAGCCCCAGGGCCTCCATCGAATCGAAGTGCCGGTAGAACGCCGCAGGGACGATATCGACCGCGCGGGTGACCTCGCGCAGGCTCAGGCTGGAAAAGCTGCGGTCCTGCAGCAGCTTGAGAGCGGCGCCGATGATCGCGCGGCGGGTGGCTTCCTTGCGCTCCGCGCGTGAGGGGCTTTCGCTTGAACGTTCCCGACGGGAGCCGCGTGTCCGTGAGCTAGGAGTACGACTGTTCACTATTGTGAACCCTACCACAGACCTGCGGTAAACCCTTGACTGACCGGGGGCTTTGGCCTCACAGTGTACATATGTTTACTCAAACTGCTTCAACTTCAGGGCGGGCCATCGCCCGAACTTTTCGGAAGCGAGTCTTGGGTTCGGAACTTGTGGACCTGCTCACGGGACCGCACGGCGTGGACCGCTACACCGAGCTGGTGGCGCCGACGTGGACGCTGGGCGAGCACCGCGCCAAGGTGATCGACGTGCGCCGCACGACGCCGCGCAGCGTCACCCTCACCCTCGCGCCGAACGACAGCTTCAGGTCGGCCAACACCGTCAAAGCGGGTCAGTACGTCAACCTCGCGATCGACGTCGACGGCCGCCGGCACACCCGCTGCTATTCCCCGGCCAACGCCGAGGGATCCGCCAACCTTGAGCTGACGATCGGTCAGCACGACGGTGGGTTGGTCTCCACCTATCTGTACGAGCGAGCCCGCCGCGGCATGATCGTCGGCCTGACGGGTGTGGGGGGCGACTTCGTGTTGCCCGAGGTGCGGCCGCGGCGGATCCTCCTCGTCTCGGGAGGAAGCGGCATCACTCCAGTGATGGCGATGCTGCGCACCCTGATAGCCGAAGGCCACCGGGGGGACATCGCCTTCGTCCACTATTCCCGTACCCCCGCCGAGGCGTGCTACCGCGACGAGCTGGCCGCCCTTCATCGTCAGTCGGGCGTCCGCGTCCTGCACGGCTACACCCGGTCAAAGACCGGTGACCTGGCCGGCCGATTCGGCGCCGAGCACCTGGCCGCCGCGATGCCGTCACCCGATGCGGTGTTCGTCTGCGGCCCAACGCCATTGGTCGACGCGGTGCGGACGCACTGCGACAACGTGTACACCGAGAGTTTCGTGCCGCCGGCCTTCGACGCCCCGGCGAATCCGTCGGGCGGCCGAATTACGTTCGCCGACAGTGGGATCGACGTTGTCGACGACGGACGCCCGCTGCTCGAGCAGGCCGAATCGGCCGGACTGACACCGGAGAACGGATGCCGCATGGGCATCTGCCACACCTGCACCCGGCGCAAGGCCAGCGGCACCGTACGCAACCTCGTCACCGGCGCGGTGTCAACCGTCCCCGACGAGGACGTGCAGATCTGCGTGTCTGTCCCCGTCGGTGACGTTGACCTGTCTCTCTAGGAGGAAAAGCCATGACACAGAACAAGATCACCCTGACTACCGAACAGGCCGACGCGTTCGGCCGTGAACTCGACGCCATCAAGGAACGCGTGATGGCAGGCCTCGGCGAGGAAGACGCCGACTACATCCGCCGCGTCATCAAGGCCCAGCGCGGGCTGGAAGTCGGTGGCCGCCTGCTGCTGTTCCTGCCGCCGGCCTGGCTGCTGGGCACCGCGATGCTGGGCGTGGCGAAAATCCTGGACAACATGGAGATCGGCCACAACATCATGCACGGCCAGTACGACTGGATGCGCGACCCGGCGATCTCCGGCCGTGCCTTCGAGTGGGACACGGCGTGCCCGGCCGATCAGTGGCGGCACTCGCACAACTACATGCACCACACCCACACCAACATCGTGGGCATGGACCGCGACATCGGCTACGGCATTCTGCGGATGAGCGAAGACCAGAGGTGGCACCCGTATTACCTGGGCAACCCCGTCTACGCCTTCCTGCTGATGGTGCTGTTCCAGTACGGGGTCGCGCTGCATGAACTGGAAACCGAGCGAATCCGCTCGGGCGAGATCCGGCTGGCCGACAAGCGCGACGTGCTCAAGGCCATCTGGAAAAAGACCCGGCGCCAGACCCTCAAGGACTATGTCGCCTTCCCGCTGCTGGCCGGACCCTTCGCGCCGTTTGTCTTCACCGGCAACCTCACGGCCAACCTGATGCGCAACGTGTGGTCGTACATGATCATCTTCTGCGGCCACTTCCCCGATGGCACTCAGGAATTCACCGTCGAGGAGACCAAGGACGAGTCCCGCGGCCAGTGGTACTTCCGCCAGGTCCTCGGCTCGGCGAACCTGACCGGCGGCAAGATCTTCCACCTGCTGTCGGGCAACCTGTCACACCAGATCGAACACCACCTGTTCCCGGACATGCCGGCCCGTCGTTACTCCGATATCGCGCCGGAGGTGCAGGCGATCTGCGAGCGCTACGGCATTCCGTACAACAAGGGCCCGCTGCCGCAACAGTTCGGCACCGTGGTCCGCAAGATCGTCCGGCTCGCCTTGCCGCACTCGTGGCTGCGGACGCCGGACGCCGGCAAGTCCGCCGATCGAGTCCCGGTCGCCGCATAACTCATCGGGCCCGGGGCATTGCCTCGGGCCCGTTTGGGTGGACAATTGCCACCGTGGAGTGGACCGGTGCGCGTTACGCAGATACCCCGACGGTGGAAGCCTCGACGTGGATCGACGCTGACCCGGCCCGAGTGTGGAGTCTGGTCTCCGACATCGCGCTGATGCCGACGTTGAGCAGCGAGCTGCAGTCGGTCGAGTGGGAACAGGGTTGCGCCGGGCCTCGCGTCGGTGCCCGTTTCGTCGGGTACAACGAGCATGAGGCGTTCGGGCAGTGGAGCACCACGTCGCACATCGTCTCCTGCGATGAGCCACACGAATTCGCCTGGGCCGTAGGTGGACCCGAGGAGCCCGCGGCAATGTGGCGATTCCGCCTGAAGCCCCATGGCGGCGGCACGGAGTTGAGCTATTGGATGCAGATGGGGCCGGGACGTTCGGGTTTGTCGGTGGCCATCGATTCGATGCCCGACAAAGAACAAAAGATCGTGTTCGTGCGGATGCGCGAGTTCGAGGCCGCGATCGGCAAGACACTCGCCGCGATCAAGAGGCTGGCCGAACACGGGGTCCGTTGATGCGAACCGCGACGACGGTCGAATTGTCAGGCACCGCAGACAAAGTCGCCGACATCGTGACGTTCGTCGTCGAGGCGGAAAGGCTGGGCCTCGATGTGTGCTGGGTGGCCGAGGCGTGGGGTTCGGACGCGCCGTCGGCGCTGGGTTACCTGGCGGCCCGAACCTCGCGGGTACTGCTGGGTTCCGGTGTCTTGCAGGTCGGCACCCGCTCGCCCGTGATGGTCGCCCAGACGGCGATCACGCTGTCCAACCTGTCGGGCGGGCGGTTCCTGCTGGGGCTGGGCGCCTCGGGCCCGCAAGTGATCGAGGGGTTGCACGGCATCTCGTTCAGCCGACCGCTCGCGCGCATCTCCGAAACCGTCGACATCGTGCGACAGGTCTTCGCGGGAGGCAAAGTCTCCTACTCCGGCAAGGAATTTCAACTGCCTCGTCCCGACGGTGAGGCCGTGCCGATGCGGCTGTCCACGCGGCCCGAACACAGCATTCCTGTCTATCTGGCCGCGCTGTCCCCGGCGATGCTGAAGTTGACCGGGCGGATCGCCGACGGGTGGCTGGGCACCAGCTTTGTCCCCGAAGGTGCCGGTGAGGCCTACTTCTTTCACCTCGACGAGGGGCTGCAGGCGGCCGGCCGTCGTCGCGCCGACATCGACATCTGCCAGGGCGCCGAAGTGGCCTTCGCGGCGGACGAAGACGAGTTGCGTTCGATGGTGGCCGGTCGCAAGGGCGAACTCGCCTTCAGCCTGGGTGGGATGGGGTCGTCGAGCACGAATTTCTACAACCAGGCCTATAGCAGGCAGGGATGGGCCGAGGTTGCGGCGGAGGTACGCGAGCGCTGGCAGCAAGGCGACCGCCAAGGCGCGGCCGACGTGGTGACCGACGAAATGGTCTTGGCCACCACGCTTATCGGGACCGAGGAGATGGTTCGCGCTCGCCTCGCGGTCTGGCGCGACGCCGGCGTGGACACCGTGCGGCTGTATCCGGCGGGCGACTCGCTCGATGCCAGACTGCGCACCCTGGACCGCGCCGTCGAGCTGGTCCGCGAAGTCGGCTGATTATCGGACGAGTGTCGGTGCCTTCGCTGCCTTCACGAGTTCCACTTCGGGGCGCACCGGTAGCCCGTCGGGCAGGAACCAGCGGAACGCGAGGTTGCCCTGCGGATAGCCCAGCGTGGTAAGGGAATTCGGGTGGGACGTCACGTTCCGTGACAGCACGATCGTCACCGAGCCGTCACTGTTGGGCGCGGCGCTACGGCCATTGACCGAGCAGCGGGCATCGGGGCCCTCCGCCGCGCCGTAGGTGGCCATGAACTGATTCCACACCACCATGTTCCAGAATCTGCATGACGGAGGTCGATGCGTGATGACCAGCGCCTCGTCGTCCCCGAGCACGAAGCTGCCGTAGGAATAGCAGGCGTCGCGCGCCGACCAGCCGAAGTTGGCATCGGGAACCTGATAGGGATCAGCGAATTGGTTTGCGGCGTGCGCGGTTTCGTGCCCAAGCGCATGCTCGTCGTCAACCCGGCTTCCGACCGCGAGTGGCACGATGGCGAACATGGTGCGCAACCAGGTGGCGGTCGCCCGCAGCCGTGCGGCGGTCTCCGCGTCGCCGTGCTGGATCGGGTCGGGTTCATCGAGCGCCTCGATATGCCAGCTGACCGGGCGCCCGGTCAGCGGGTCGGCCTGGTAGTCGCGGGTCATCAGCACGGCGGCGTCGGGCGTAGGCGGGAATTCGAAGGAGAAGTTGCCGTCACCGTCCACGCCGTCGACCCGGGGGCGTTCGTGATCGCCGAATCGGGGTTGAACGACCCGAAGGTGATGCGAGACCGCGAGCGCGGCGGCTACGGCTGTGACGCCGCGTGGGCCGACGACTTCCACCACGCCCTGCGCACGCTGCTCACCGACGTCGTCAGCTTCGCCGAGAGCCCGCTGTCGGTGGTGCCCGCGCTCCAGCGGGCGCTGCGGTGGCTGCCCAGTCAGCGCCGCTTCGCCGGCGCCCGCCGCCGGGTCGACGCCGAGCTGTTCGAGCTGATCGAGGAGCGTCGCGCGGCGCCCGATCCCGACGCCGACGACGTGCTGGCGATGCTGCTGCAGGCCCGTCATCAGGACGGCTCACCGATGAGCGACCGGGAGCTGCGCGACGAGCTGATGACCGCGCTGGTCGCCGGCCACGAGACGACCGCGTCCCAGCTGGCCTGGGCGCTGGAGCGCCTGGCGCGCGAGCCCGCGGTCCGCGCGCGCCTCACCGACGAGCTCGACGCCGGCGAGTCCGACGCGTACCTGGGCGCCACCATCACCGAGATCCTGCGCCTGCGCCCGGTGCTCCCCAACGCCGAGCCCCGGCTGACCAAGCGCGAGGTGGAGATCGGCGGCCACCGCTACCCGCCGGGCGTGGTGCTGCTGGCCAGCGCCTATCTCGTCCACCACGATCCGGACATCTATCCCGAGCCGTACGCCTTCCGCCCCGAGCGGTTCCTGCAGGCCACGCCCGATGCGTACGCGTGGATCCCGTTCGGCGGCGGCGTGCGCCGCTGCATCGGAGCCTCGTTCGCGCAGTTCGAGATGCG
>Ga0209112_10000222_pt1 | contig 10637 bp, 9 predicted proteins | sample TexAe_OM3H0_O3_FD_187947 | JGI IMG/M metagenome (GOLD analysis project Ga0209112, IMG submission 187947) | Forest soil microbial communities from Davy Crockett National Forest, Groveton, Texas, USA - Texas A ecozone_OM3H0_O3 (SPAdes) (version 2) | ecosystem: Environmental > Terrestrial > Soil >...
CGTCGAGCACCATGGCGCCGCTGTCCTCGCCGGAAGCCCTCTTGTGCCAATAACCACCACCGCCGTCGACCGCGACGACCGCAAACGGGGGCAGCCCCGCGTTGACGGCCTGCGCCAGCCCCTGCTCGACGCCGCCGGCCATCACGGTTGACGCGTCACTGCCCTTGCCGTGCAGCGCGATCACCGGTCGTAGCGGCTTCGTCTGACCGGGTGGACGCGCGATGGCCCAATTGGTGTTGATGCCGCCGCGCGCGGACGAGACGAACGAGCCGGTAACCATCGTCGGCGCGGGCGCGGCCGGGGGAGCGGGCTCGAGTGGCGCCGGGGCCAACGGCGCCTGCGTACCGGCGGGCTTCACCGGCATGGCTTGAGATGTGCGGGGCCGCAGCAGAATGTCGAGCGCATATGTGCCGACCGCGCCGACGGCCGCGCCGGCGCCGAGCCCGAGCACGGCGCGGCGGCTCAAGTCGGGCATGCGGGCAATCATGCCATGGTCGTTTGGCCGAAATGGCAATGCAGTACCACTTTGGCTGGCACGATGGCTACTCGTGACAGCAGCTGTTACTCCGAAAGGAGAACGTCGACGGTATGCGCTCGTCAGCGCGGCCGCCGAGCTGCTTGACGAGGGCGGTTTCGAAGCGGTGCGGCACCGCGCGGTCGCTCGGCGGGCGGGACTGCCGTTGGCGTCCACCACGTACTACTTCTCTTCTCTCGACGATTTGATGGCACGCGCCGTCGAACACATCGCGATGATTGAGGTGGCGCAACTACGTTCGCGCGTCACCACTTTATCCCGGCGTCGTCGGGGACCGGAGACCATCGCGGAGGTGCTGGCGGACCTGCTTGTGGGGGACGTGTCCGGCCCGGGTCTCACCGAACAACTGATATCGCGATACGAACGGCACATCGCGTGCACCCGATTGCCCGCGCTGCGCGAAACCATGCGTCGCAGCCTGCGGCAGCGCGCTGAAGCGGTGGCGGAGGCCATCGAGCGCTCGGGGCGGTCGGTGCAGATCGAACTGGTGTGCACCCTGATCTCCGCGGTGGACGGTTCGGTGGTGTCCGCTCTCGTCGAGGGCCGTGATCCCCACGCGGCGGCGTTGGGGGCGGTGGTCGATCTCATCGACGTGCTGGCGCCGATCGACACGCGACCCGTGCAGATCTGACGCCCTACAGGCGGGCCGGGTCGGGCGGCAGCGACGGTGTCACGATGTACCCCGTGGCGAAGTCGCCGTAGATCGTCACGCCGGCCGGGCGGCGCGCAGCGTACAACGCCACGTACGCGCAGACGACGGCGTCGACGGGATCCTCGACGCGGCGAAGGGCGCTCTTGCGTTCCGCGGTGACCGCTTGGCGGCGCAGCGCGCCCCAGTCCTGATGATCCGCGACGTGTAACGGCACATCCGCCCGGGCGAGCGTTTCGATGCCGTCCATCAGCAAAAGCAGCTCGGATTTGAGCCGGTCGAGGTCACGACCGGGTTTGGCCTTGTATTTGAGTGTTCGCGCCAGCCGGAACAGCACCACGGTCGCGGGATGCGGATAGACCTCGATCGCGCGCCGCCCAGCCGGCGACCGCGGGTCCATGACGAGATCCAGGGCCCGCGCCAGTCGCGCCGCGCGCGGACCGTCGGCGAACTCGGGTTTTCCGGTGTTCACCGGGTGCGCACCGGCTTCGTACCTGCGGAAATCACGATTGAACGCGGCCTCGGCCGGCCGCTGTCCGGTGGGGTTGGCCACCACCAGCGGGGCGTCGAAGCCGACCAGGCAGTCAGCCTGCACATACGGCTGCAACTCGGCCAGTATCGCGGCGTCATCGCGAACAGCGGCGATGCGCACCAGTCGGCCGTCATCGTCGACCACGGCGATCCCCGTCGGGTTGCGACCTGCCCAGGCGAGGTCGACGCCGGCGAAGTACACCCGCACAGGGTATTGCGCCACTTCCGGTCTCACCCACCACACCGGCCTCTGGCTAGTGGGGGCTTGTCGAGCCGGCAGGCGCCGAGACGGATGTGACGACAGTGACCCGAAGCCGGTCGGTACGGCGGGCCGATCCGTAAGCTGTGTGTTTGTGAGCATTCCGAATGTGCTGGCCGCGCGCTACGCCAGCCCCGAGATGGTCGCGATCTGGTCGCCGGAGGCCAAAATCGTCGCCGAGCGGCGCCTGTGGCTGGCCGTCCTGCGGGCGCAGGCGGAACTGGGGGTCGCCGTGCCTGCCGAAGCCGTTACCGACTATGAACGGGTTCTCGAGGACGTCGACCTGGCCTCGATCGCGGGGCGCGAGCGCGTGTTGCGCCACGATGTCAAGGCACGCATCGAAGAATTCAACGCCCTGGCCGGCCATGAGCATGTGCACAAAGGGATGACCAGCCGCGACCTGACCGAGAACGTCGAGCAGCTGCAAATACGACGGTCGCTGGAATTGGTCTTCTCCCATGGGGTGGCGGTGGCCGCCCGGCTCGCCGAACGTGCCGTGAGCTATCGGGATCTGGTGATGGCGGGACGTAGCCACAACGTCGCCGCACAGGCCACCACCTTGGGTAAGAGGTTTGCCTCGGCGGCCCAGGAGACGCTGATCGCTCTGACCAGGCTGCGGGAGTTGATCGACCGCTACCCGCTGCGCGGCATCAAGGGTCCGATGGGCACCTCACAGGACATGCTCGACTTGCTGGATTCAGACACGGCGAAGCTGGCCGAACTCGAGCGTCGAGTCGCTGAATTCCTGGGCTTCTCAACGGTTTTGACCAGTGTCGGACAGGTGTATCCTCGTTCGCTCGATCACGACGTACTGTCGGCCCTCGTGCAACTGGGTGCCGGGCCGTCATCGATGGCCCACACCATCCGGCTGATGGCCGGGCACGAGCTCGTCACCGAGGGCTTCGCCGAAGGGCAGGTGGGCTCGTCGGCGATGCCGCACAAGATGAACACCCGCAGCTGCGAGCGGGTGAACGGACTGCAGGTCGTGCTGCGCGGCTACGCGTCGATGGCCGCCGAACTGGCGGGCGCCCAGTGGAACGAGGGCGACGTGTTCTGTTCCGTGGTCCGACGAGTGGCCTTGCCGGACAGCTTCTTTGCCCTCGATGGCCAGATCGAGACCTTCCTGACGGTGCTCGACGAATTCGGCGCCTACCCGGCGGTGATCCAGCGCGAACTGGATCGCTACCTGCCGTTCCTGGCCACCACCAAGGTGCTGATCGCCGCGGTGCGCGCGGGTATGGGTCGGGAGGCCGCGCACCACGTGATCCGCGAACACGCGGTGGCGACGGCGCTGGCCATGCGCGAACGGGGCGCCGAGCCCGACCTGCTCGACCGGTTGGCCGCCGATCCGCAATTGCCTTTGGACCGAGCGGCTTTGGATGCCGCGCTGGCGGACAAGGGGGCGTTCACGGGCGCCGCCGGTGACCAAGTCGACCGGGTGGCGTCGATGGTGGACGCGCTGGTGAGCCACTACCCCGATGCGGCCAAATACACGCCGGGCGCGATCCTGTGACGCTCGCGGGCGCGCTCGACCGGATCGATTTCACTGATCTGGACAACTTCGCCAACGGATTTCCTCACGACCTGTTCGCCATCCATCGGCGAGAGGCGCCGGTCTACTGGCACGAGCCCACCGACAACACCCCCGACGACGAGGGTTTCTGGTCCGTCGCCACCTACGCGGAAACGCTTGAGGTGCTGAAGGATCCGGTGACGTACTCGTCAGTCACCGGCGGCCAACGACCCTACGGCGGCACCCTGCTGCAGGACCTGGCCATCGCCGGCCAGGTGCTCAACATGATGGATGACCCACGTCATTCGCAGATCCGGCGGCTCGTCAGCTCGGGGCTGACGCCGCGGATGATCCGGCTTGTCGAGGACGACCTGCGGGCCCGGGCCCGCAGGCTGCTGGACGCGGTGGTGCCGGGCGAGCCGTTCGACTTTCTGGTTGACGTCGCTGCCGAGTTGCCGATGCAGATGATCTGCATCCTGCTGGGAGTGCCCGAATCCGAACGGCATTGGCTATTCGAGGCCATCGAGCCGCAGTTCGACTTCGGGGGCTCGCGTAAGGCATCCCTGTCCCAGTTGTCGGCGGAGGAAGCCGGCTCGCGGATGTACGCGTACGGCCAGGAGTTGATCGCGTCGAAGCGGGTCGCACCGACCGATGACATGTTGTCGATCGTCGCGAACGCGATTGTCGACGATGACGAAGCCCCCGCCCTGTCGGATCTCGAGCTGTACCTGTTCTTCAGCCTGCTGTTCAGCGCCGGCGCGGAGACGACGCGCAACGCGGTCGCGGGCGGGTTGCTGGTGCTTGCCGAGCATCCGGAGCAAATGCGCGCGCTGCGTGGCGATCTCGATGCGCTACCGGCGGCAGTCGAGGAGATGGTGCGGTGGACATCGCCGTCACCGTCCAAGCGGCGCACTGCGACACGCGATGTCACGCTCGGCGGACAGTCGATCGCGGCTGGACAGAAGATACAGATCTGGGAAGGCTCGGCGAATCGCGACGCCGATGCTTTCGAGCGGGCCGACGAGTTCGACATCGGCCGAAAACCCAATCCGCACCTGGGTTTCGGGCAGGGTGTGCATTATTGCCTGGGCGCCAATCTGGCTCGGCTGGAATTGCGTGTGCTGTACGAGGAACTGCTCTCGCGCTTCGGTGCGGTGCGGGTCGTGAAGCCGGTCGAATGGACGCGCAGCAACCGCCACACCGGTATCCGGCACCTGGTCGTGGAACTCCTCGGGGAGAAGTGACGATTCGGCTCGTCCCGCTAGAACCCGCGAAGCGTGATACCGGCCGAGCGTAATTCGAGTGCGGCCAGGGCGCGGATGGTGAAGGGATCTTCGTGGCGCCAGCCGCCGACCGGGTCCGGGCTGATGGCCGCCAATTTGCGCGGCGGGCGGTTGGTCAGCGCCCGCAGGGCAAGCAGCTGTTCACCGGCAGGGGTGGCGGCCAGCGCGGTCACCGTCAATTTGCGTCGAAAGAACCGCAGCCGCAGGAAGAACCACGGCACCACCGCGATGAGGATCGGCAACGCGACGACAGCCATCGCAAGCAGCACCGCGAGCCAACTCGCGGTGGTGTCGAGATCGTGGCCCGCGCCTGCGATGTCGAGCGCGGCCTGACTGGCCGACGTGAGCGGCTTGCTGACGTCATCGCCCACCAACGGAATGTGCTGGGCGCTGTGGCCGGCCGACGCCAAGTTGCCGGCGATGCCGTGCGCGCCGCTCTCGACTTGCCTGCCGGCCTCGGCGATGGTCGAGATGGCGTCGTATACGGCCAGGCCGACGAGCAGCCAAAGCGCCGTCCAGATGACGACGGCGAAGTCGCTGAACAACTGAGCCGCCAGCCGTCCGGGTCTGGTGGAATAGGGCAAGAACCGCGCTGTCATAACTTCGATCCCAGCACAGCTCCCAACTCAAGTCCCGCTTCGAGGTGCCCGATAGGCTGACCGGATGCGCCCCGCACTGTCCGACTACCCGCATCTGGCCAGCGGCAAGGTCCGTGAGCTGTATCGCGTCGACGACGATCATCTGCTGCTGGTCGCGTCCGACCGGATCTCGGCGTACGACTACGTCCTGGACAGCACGATCCCGGACAAGGGCCGCATCTTGACCGCGATGAGCGTCTTCTTCTTCGGACTGGTCGACGCGCCGAACCATTTGGCCGGGCCGCCGGATGACCCGCGCATCCCCGACGAGGTCCTGGGTCGCGCACTGGTGGTGCGCAAACTTCAGATGCTGCCCGTGGAATGCGTGGCCCGCGGCTACCTGACCGGCTCCGGGTTGCTCGACTACGAGGCGACCGGGAAGGTATGCGGCATCGCGTTGCCGCCGGGATTGGTCGAGGCCAGTCGGTTTTCCGTGCCGCTGTTCACACCCGCGACGAAGGCGGCGCTGGGTGACCACGACGAGAACGTGTCGTTCGCCCAAGTGATCGAGATGGTGGGTGCGGTACGCGCCAACCAGCTGCGTGACCGCACGCTGCAGATCTATGTTCAGGCCGCCGACCACTCTCTCAAGAAGGGAATCATCGTCGCCGACACCAAGTTCGAATTCGGTACCGACCCCGCGGGCAACCTGGTGCTGGCCGACGAGATCTTCACACCGGATTCCTCGCGATACTGGCCTGCAGCGGACTATCGGGAGGGTGTGGTCCAGACCAGCTTCGACAAGCAATTCGTCCGCAACTGGCTCACCAGCGAGGAGTCCGGCTGGGACCGGCACGGCTCGCAACCCCCACCGCCGCTGCCCAACGACATCATCGAGGCCACGCGAGAGCGCTATATCGAGGCCTACGAACGCATCTCCGGCCTGAAGTTCGTTGACTGGATTGGTCCGGCCGCATGACCGAAGCATCCATCGGCGCGGTCGAGCCGCCCGTCGCCAAGCGCGTGGATACGCGGCGTGAACACCACGGAGACGTCTTCATCGATCCGTACGAATGGCTGCGCGACAAGGCGAATCCGGAAGTCATCTCATACCTCGAGGCGGAAAACGACTACGTCGACCGGATGACTGCGCACTTGAAACCGTTGGAGCAGCAGATTTTCGACGAGATCAAATCGCGTACGAAGGAAACCGACCTGTCGGTGCCGACCCGACAGGGCGAATGGTGGTATTACGCACGCACTTACGAAGGAAAGCAGTACCGCGTTCAGTGCCGTTGTCCGGTAAGTGATCCCAATGACTGGGATCCGCCAACTTTGGACGAGAACACCGAGATAGCGGGCGAACAAGTCTTGCTTGATTCGAACGCCGAAGCGCAAGACCATGAATTCTTCTCACTCGGTGCCATCACGGTCAGCCTGGACGGCCACCTGCTGGCCTACTCGGTCGATATCGTCGGCGACGAACGTTATACATTGCGGTTCAAAGACTTACGTACCGGCGAACTGTATGCGGATGAGATCGCCGATATCGGCGCGGGAGCTACCTGGGCCGCCGACAACCAAACGGTGTATTACCAGACCCTGGACCCCGCACACCGCCCCGACAAGGTATGGCGCTACCGGGTGGGGTCGGGCGAGGCGTCGGAGCTGGTGTATCACGAAGCCGACGAACGGTTTTGGCTGGGGGTCGGGTTAACCCGCAGCGAGGCATACATACTCATCGCGTCCGGCTCCTCCATTACATCCGAGATGCGCTACGCCGATGCCGCCGATCCCCAGGCGCAGTTCACTGTCATCCTCCCGCGACGCGAAGGCGTCGAGTACTCGGTCGAACATGCGGTGATCGGCGGCCAGGACCGGTTCTTGATACTGCACAACGACGGCGCGGTGAACTTCACACTGACCGAAGCGCCAGTCAGCGATCCGACACAGCAGCGCACCTTGATCCCGCACCGCGACGATGTTCGGCTCGACGCGGTGGATGCGTTCGCCGGCCACTTGGTGGTGAGTTACCGACGCGAGGCACTACCCCGAATCCAGTTGTGGGACATCAGTTCCGACGGAACCTATGGTGAGCCGGAAGAGCTCCCTTTCGACTCCGAGTTGATGTCGGCCGGACTGGCCGGCAACCCGAACTGGGATGCGCCCAAGCTGCGGATCAGGGTGGGATCTCTGGTCGTTCCGGCGCGGGTTTACGACATCGACCTCGCCACCGGCGAACGTACCTTGCTGCGCGAGCAGCCCGTTCTGGGCGACTACCGTCCCACCGATTACGTAGAGCGGCGTGACTGGGCGGTTGCAGACGACGGTGCCCGCATACCGGTATCCCTCGTGTACCGCTCGGGCATCCAATTCCCGGCGCCTGCAGTGCTTTACGGCTATGGCGCTTACGAGATCTGCACCGATCCCAGCTTTTCCATCGCGAGGTTGTCGCTGCTGGACCGCGGCATGGTGTTCGCCATAGCGCATGTTCGCGGCGGCGGTGAGATGGGCAGGCTGTGGTACGAGCACGGCAAGCTGCTTGAGAAGAAGAACACCTTCACCGACTTCGTAGCGGTGGCAAGGCATTTGGTGGACGAGAAGATCACCCAACCAGATCAGCTGGTGGCGTTGGGGGGCAGTGCGGGCGGTCTGCTGGTGGGCGCGGTGGCCAATCTGGCCCCGGACCTTTTCGCCGGAATCCTCGCGCAGGTACCGTTCGTCGACCCGCTGACCACCATCCTCGACCCCTCGCTGCCGCTGACCGTCACCGAATGGGACGAATGGGGAAACCCGTTGGCCGACAGCGATGTCTATTCCTACATGAAGTCGTATTCGCCGTATGAGAATGTCGAGGCCAAGAAGTATCCCGCAATCCTGGCGATGACATCGCTGAACGACACCCGGGTCTACTACGTCGAACCGGCGAAGTGGGTGGCGGCACTGCGGCACGCCAACGCCGATGGCAGCCCGCTTCTGCTGAAGACCCAGATGAACGCCGGCCACGGCGGCGTCAGCGGTCGCTACAAGGCGTGGCAGGAAGCCGCGTTCCAATACGCCTGGCTGCTAGATACCGCCGACGGCGACCGTTACGGCGGCGGCCAGAAAGACGACCTCGACGGCGGTGCGTGACCGTAGTTGCGTCGTCATCGACGCGGGCGGGTTAGGCATCCGGGCGGCGTGGACGTTGGCCGGGAACATGACGAGCATCAGTGCCAACAGGCATAGGGCCGCCGCCACCCGCATCGTCGGGTGCAGCAATCCCGCGGCGCCCACCAGCTCCAGCACGCCGGTGATGGTGACCAGCAGGCCGGGTGCGGGCAGTCGGGGCGGCACGATCGCGACGAGGTCGGCCCGCATCGAGGGTGCGAAGTGCGCGATTCCGGTCAGCACGAACATCGCGGCCAGCCCGACGGAGATCGCCGCGGTCCAGTTGTTGACGAAGTCGACTCCGACCCAGCCGACGACCCGGGCGACGACGCTGCCCAGGAGCAGGGTGATCAACGGCGCCATCGCAACCTCCGCAATCTAGACGATGACAAGTTCCACTCACCAAAGCTTGGTTCGGAATCTAGTCATTGTCAAGATCACGCGTATGCTGGCCACATGGACCGTCCGACCTACCATCACGGAGACCTGCGCGCGGTGATCCTGGCCGAAGCCGCCCGCCTGGTGTCCGAGCGCGGCGCCGATGGGATCTCGCTGCGGGAGTTGGCCCGGAGCGCGGGGGTCTCGCACGCGGCGCCGGCGCATCATTTCACCGACCGTCGCGGGCTGTTCACCGCGCTGGCCACCCAGGGATTTCAGTTGTTGACCGAGGCGCTCGTCGAGGCGTGGGGCGACTTCACCGATGCGGCCCTGGCCTACGTCCGATTCGCCATCGACCACCCCGGCCACTACGAGGTCATGTTCAACAAGTCGTTGCTCGACGTTTCGGACGCCGACCTGGCCGCCGCCGAGGCTGCTGCCGGCGCCGAACTATCGCGAGGCGTAGCGACACTGCGGGACCCCGACGCACGCGCCGACCCCGAGGGCGCTCAGCTGGCTGCGTGGTCGCTGGTGCACGGGTTCGCCACGTTGTGGCGAAACGATGCCGTCAATGCCCAAATCAGGGCGACCGATCCGATGGAAACCGTGCGGCGTATCGCAACGATGTTGTTCGTGGGCTAATCGCGCGATTCGTCGATGGCGTGGACCGCGGGCTTCTTCGGAAGGAACATCGCGGGGATGATGGTCGACGCGATCAACACGACTGCCAGTACGAACACGATCGTGTAGGCGTGCGAAAGGCCGTGAACCACGGTGTGCGCGAAATCGGGGGCAAGGGTTTGTCTCGGAATCGCCGACGGGTCGACCTGCACCCCACGACGGCTGGCGTCCAGTTGGAGTTCCGTGAGTTTGTTGGCGGCGACGATAGCGTCGTTGCGGTTGAACTCACTGGTCAGGATCACCGCCATGAGCGAGGCGCCCATCGCCCCGCCCGCCTGCTGGTTGACGGTCATCAGCGTCGTACCGCGGGCGACCTGGTGGGGAGCGAGCGCCTGCAAAACCGTCGAAGAGATCGGCGTCGTGGTGCATCCGATGCCCATGCCCATGATCAGCAACCCAACCAACAGGATCGGTGCGTAGTCGGCCTGCGTTGCGACCCCGAACGTGAAGATGCCCAGGCCCAGTGCCATGGTCGGGAGGCCGAGCAGCACGACCTTGCCGGCGCCGTTCTTGTCCGTGAATGCCCCGGCGAACGGCATCGTCAACACGGCGCCGATCCCCACGGGGACCATGCGCAGGCCCGCCTGCATCGGCGTCGCATGCAACACCATCTGGAAATAGCTCGGTAGCAGCACTCCGGTGCCGACAAAGGCGACCGAGAAGACCAGCAATGTCACGCTGGCGTTACTGACAATTCGGTTCTTGAATAACCGGAGGTCGATCAGCGGATTATCAGCGCGATACCAGACGTGGAAGACGAAGGCGACGATCAGCGTGAGGCCGACGATCATCGGCAGCAACACGTACCGATCGGCCACCGTATGCCGGCCCGGAATGGACGACACCCCCGCGAGGAAAATCGCCGCACCGGGCGACAGCAGTAGCACCCCGACAATGTCGAGTGAGTCCGTCGGGGCCGGGCGATCTTTCGGAAACATGATCGCCGCGAGAATGATCGCCGCAACCCCGACCGGCAGGTTGACCAAGAAGATCGACTTCCAGCCAAATGTGCCGACCAGCCAGCCGCCCAGGACCGGCCCACCGATCGGGCCGAGCAGAATCGGAATTCCGCCCACCGCC
>Ga0209112_10000223_pt1 | contig 10635 bp, 5 predicted proteins | sample TexAe_OM3H0_O3_FD_187947 | JGI IMG/M metagenome (GOLD analysis project Ga0209112, IMG submission 187947) | Forest soil microbial communities from Davy Crockett National Forest, Groveton, Texas, USA - Texas A ecozone_OM3H0_O3 (SPAdes) (version 2) | ecosystem: Environmental > Terrestrial > Soil >...
ACTTCCAGTTTCTAATATATCTGTTAATTTTATATTGATCATCATAATAACAAATAAAAATAGTACAGCAATAGCACCTACGTATACAATTATATAAGATATACCTACAAAATTTACCCCAATTAAAATTAGATAACCTGCAGATAGAACAAAAGTACCAATTAAAAAAGTAACTGAAATTACTGGATTTTTAGAAGTTATTGAAAAAACACCCGATAATAAAGTTGAAAAAGCTATTATATTTATTAAAATAGTTGTCATTGTATATAAAATAAATTTTTAGCCCACGTGTAGTTATTTTATATTTTAGTTTATATTTGCTATGATCCTGCTTCTATTCAAACAAATTAAAATTTGTTTATTTTTAAATTTTCACCTTATCCTGCCTTAAAAATAATAGCTTTACTTAAAAATAAAGAGATTAAGTATGAGATATAGTTATGAAAAAAAATCTATCTTTATAAGGTTAAAATAAATAATAAATATAAAGATAAAGAAAAGGATAAATATAAAATATAAAATATAAAATTTTAACAAAATAATATAATAAAAACTATAATTATTTAATAATAAAGGCTGAAGGCTATAGATTAAATTATTATAACACTTAATTTAAGTTTAAAAATAATCCCTACCTTCTAGTATTTAAAAAAAAGCGCTATGCTGTTCATTCATATATTCTTCTCATAGTGTAGAAAGGGGAGTATAAGAAAATATTAGGGTTTAATAAAAATTTAAGAATAATGATTACTTGCTGCACGCTTGTAAATTTTTATAATAAAAAGTAAGGATAAACTTAGTGTAGTGTTAAAATTTATAATTTAAAATAGCAGGTTTAACCAAAAAAATGACCTTATAATTAGTATAAAGGCAGAATGATTTACTAAAAATGTAAATTTAAAAAAGAGTACTCCTTCCCTTCGGCTGCGGAACCTTGTGAAAAAGACTAGTCTTTTTCATTATTGTGGGTATACGCACTACTACCAACGGAAGGCTTTGTATTTAATGTTTAAACACAATCTATATGTTATTAAAAAGCACTCTTTTAAATCTATAGATTTAATAAAAATGTATAAAAACCGCAAACTAAATTTTTAATTTAATAATTAAAAGCCCTGCCTGCCAAAGTGCGACCGCGGCTCTAACTCACTACGCTGAAGAGCATCATACTGAAGCGCTTCAATTTCTTACGAAAGACTGCGAAGCCTTCCTATGATGTTGTTCTCGAGCTCTCACACCCCCTTAAAGGCCTTAAAAGACAAGAGAGGTATGACAGCATATCCGACTAAGCTAGCAGGTCAAGCATAGTAGGCTGGAAGGAGATAGTTATAAGGTTTATAATAGTAAAAAAAATAATTAACTATTTTACTTTTATTTTTATAATATTTAAAGTATTGCTAGTTAATTATATATATATAATAAATAAATTAAATTACGTTAATTTTCACTAATTTTAATAAAGTAGAAATAAAAATTAACAAATAAATAGTCCCATTAGCATTTTCTGACTCAGACCTTTACAAGAGAACTCCATTTTTAGCATACGCTTCTAAGGCTACTATGCTTTATCTAACTATGCCTAAGGTCAAGATCTTTCCTATTTCCCTTATTCTACTTATAAAAAGTAGGCATAGTTAAAATTACTTTTGGTTTGTTTTCTTTTTAAGCAACGAAGCAGGGGTGTAGTATTAGTAGTATTAATTTGTTTTTTAATTAAATTTTTATAAAATTAAAATATTACTATGAAAAAGGTAGAAAAGAGTATAAGGTAATCTTATAAAAATAAAAATCCACAGCATCTTGCTCATTAGACTAGGTTAAGAGTTATAATGTTTGTACTTTTAAACTATTAAAAATCGCTATCGAAATCGCCTAGCTTAAAGTCTTCAACATCACCATCATAATCAGATTCTTGTTCTGGTTCTAGTTTTTTTATAATCCTTTCCTTTCTCTCCTCCCCTTCCGACTCTTCCGATTCTCCGTTCCAGTCAAAGTCTGACCAATATCCTGTTCCTGATTTTGAGTTTTCGCCTTTATTTTCTTCACCTTCGCTCGCAAGGGAGCTTTCATTTTCTCCTAAGGAGGCTGCTTGTCCACCTCCTTCCTCTCCTTTTTTAGTGGACTCTTCTGTATTTAAGGATCAATGTGATGGTTGATCCTTAGGTAAGGAAGGATTGCTTTCTTTATCCTCTTTTATTTCGGAGGACTCTATTGTAGGAGTTGAAGGGGAATTTGAATTTTCCAGCGTATTATTAGAGGTATACTCGTTTTCATTGATGTTTTCACTATATTTACTCATTTTAATAAAAGGTGTTTTATCTTCACCCTCAAAAGAAAATGTAATATTATAGAAACCAATCAATCTCTCTACACAACTAAAAATAACGCTGTGAATTGATAAACTTTTGTTCATATATCTTTCTTGCCACTCCAGTGATGGTACAGCCAGCTCACACCTTACTAAAAAACTTTTTATTTTTAGCATGAAGATAAGTGGTTTCGCAGCATATAATAATGGGCTACACTGTAACCGAGCTTCTCCTATTTTTCCGTTTATAACTCCCTCCATTGTTGATTGTGATATTACAGAATTAGATAAGGCTGGAGCAAAACAGAAACTGAGACTAATTGTCATATTTAACTCAACCGGACCTATGCATGATGGAAAAAAATTTGTGAACAGGTTAGGTATTCTTGTAATACTTCCTATATAAATAAAAATTAAAAATAAACAACAAAAAAATATACAATTATATAAAGTATCTATATTTATGTTTTTACTTAAATTAAAATAGATCGAATTTGTAACTTTCCGTCTTACAGCTATGGCGTGTTGCTGAAGAAATAAGAGAAATTTTCTTAGCCGCAGCACAGTTATTCCACCAAAATACCCTAGCACAGTTAAAGCCCTCTCTACTTCTAATAAAACAATCTCGCAGGCAGATTGTGAACCTGGAGATGTAAGAGGGCCAGATTGAGGCTGCTGACCTTGACCGGGTTGAGGCAGCGGTTGGGGCTCTGGTGTATTAGGAGGTGCTGGGGGTACTGGTCTTTCGGGAGAGTTAGCCATTGGTGGATCTATTATAAATATACGAAAATTTCCTATTATTGTACTAGAAAATATAGTTTTATTATGCTCAGGTATGTAAGATTGAGCAAATGTGATAGATCTATTTCGTTGAATTATAATTAAAATTAGTAAAAAAACTAATATAGATACAGCAATAATTTTTAAATAAAAACTATGAGAGTGAATCCAGTCTAAAAATGGATTCATTATTTGTAATTGAAAACTATTATAATTAGTTAAACCTAATAATGGATTATTTTCTTGTAATTTAGAACTCTCCAAATCTACTATGCTGGCGAAAGATCGCTCATTAACGGTAGTTAAAGGAGAGTAAATTAAGCCAAATAAGGAACTCATTATTAGTAACTCATTTCCCTCACCGCCTGTCAAAAGGTGAAAGGGATAACCTATCCCTAAAAAAGGAATAGAACTATGAAAGTGAATCAAGTCAAATAAGAAATTCATTACTTGAAACTGCTTCCACTGCAATTGGCATGAATCCATGTCAAACACCACAAATCTCAGAGCATTGTCCATAGAAGGTACCTGTTCTTTCAGAGAGAAAAGATACTTGGTTAAGTCTTCCTGGTACACAATCCAATTTAAGTCCAAGTGAAGGAACTGCAAATGAGTGGAGAACATCAGCACCTGTAACAATTAATCTAATATGGCAATCTACTGGTACTACTAATTTATTATCAACATCAAGTAATCTAAATTGTCCTAATTCTAAATCTGACTCAGGTATCATGTAGCTATCAAAATCTATAGACTCTCCGCTTTCTGTTATGAAATCACTATATTCATAAGACCAGTATCATTGGTGCCCTACCACTTTAATAGTTAATGTAGGTGATAGAACTTCATCCATTAAATATAATAATTTAAATGAAGGGAAAGCAATAGCAATTAATATAAATGCAGGAGTAATAGTTCAAATAAGTTCTATGATTGAACCGTGAGTTAAGTATTTATAAGCTATAGGATTTTTATTGTTGTTGTAGTAATAAATAATAGTGAAAAGAACTCAGAATACTGAAAAACTAATTAAAACTAAGTAGAATCCAATAGTATTATGAAGTGTTACAAGACCTGTAAATCCTGGTGCAGCACTATCTTGAAAACCTAATTGTCAAGGCTGAGCAGCATCATTTAATATATTATTAAAGATTGAAAAAAAATGTGTCATCGTTTTTAAATAAAAATATTGTCAGTCTTAATTTACTGATTCATCTTTCTTATTTAAAATTTATTATTTCTTGGTCCTATTAAACTAAGTCTCTTATACTAACAGATTAATACAGGAGAAACAATGTTGCTTATGCGAAGCTACTCCTAACTATTTCTCCTGCCTTTAACCCTTTCCTTTCTTTTTTTTCCATCATTTATGATAGGAAGGAAGGTTGGTTAGAATAATTTGGATTAGGAACAATCCTTTCCTTGTGTTTAGGACTGGGTTGCAGAGAAAATATATTTATATTTATTATTAAGAAAGAGAATTTAAACACCATCTTATTACATTATATTTTGTAGATAAGAATTAAACACTCGATAGCTCTGCTTGTAGCAGAGCTAGTCCTCGCTACACAACTCTTTCCACCTCACGTTACCTATCTGTTGCGTAAGCGCACCCTTAAACATACACAAACAAGCCTACAAAAGTGTAGCTTGAGAAAGGTAGAGTGCCCAGTGTAGCACTGCTACAAGGAGCCTAGCTAGTGCGAAGCGAGACTTATGCCAGGAGGCGGTAGTGTTGGAAGAGGGAATTATTCCTTCTAGTACTCACCTTAGAAGACGTGAGGAAATTAAAAATAAAGAGTAACTACTCTTTAATGCCTAAGATAAAACTACTGAATAATGCAAATAGTTCAGTGTAAACTCTATATATATTATACAGTAGAGATTTGGAGTAAGTTAAAAAAGTGTAGGGTCTTCTCCTTCGTAATACTATAGGCCTGCTCCGCACACAACCATTTCTGTCATCAATTCCTTCAAGTGCGGAGCATAAGGTTTCGTATAGAGTTAGAAAAAGTGAAGATAAAAATTGGGTTTTTCTCTCCAAACTACTTGCCGTTCCGCACTACAGCATCAATAAATAAATTTAACTTTCTCTTTGAAAGGTTAGGAGTCAAAATCTTAGCGGAAGGTAAAAAATACACTTATTATTAATTTTTTTAATAATACTTAGGACTTGTTTTGAGCTTATTGGTATCTTAAGATTTATCTTTGTCTTTATTCTTATATAACTTTTATGGGGGGTATTATTTTTGATTATGTTATATAATCTAAGGAGTAAAGGATTTGAACCTTATTAATAATATTTTATAAGATATAAATTGTATAATTTATATTTCCACTTTCCATAAGTAGGTAAACTACTCCTTTTTTAATATGCAGCTACGTGTCGTAGAAGCCCCCGTGGGTTGACCTGTTGGCCAAAGGCCTGTGGCGAAGCTAGCCATAGACGGACCCTACAAGTTAGACTCTATAATTAACAAACTAATTAATATAAAGGGTATGCCTTAATTTATACCTTACTTAATTTTTAAGTTTAAAAACTATCCTTTAGGAAGATTTTCACTCTAGTTATACCTTCTTATAAATAGGTTGAATAGCTGCTTTTAAGGTGGACAGATAAGCAACGGAACTCCGTTGTTTAAGATATAAATTTAATAAATTTAGTTAGTAGTTTATTAATAATAACAGGGTGTAGTAGTATTAATTTAGGTTTTAACTTTATATATTTTTAGTGTTATTTAAAATGTATTTGTACCTAGTTAGTAAATAGGTTTTAATAAAAATAAGAAAACAACAAGCTGTAAAAGCCAATATGGTCCGTTTCAGGTAGCAAAGCATAGACTAGCTAGGCTTTTCAGTATCTACCTGAAAAGTGTTTGTGCTACGAAAAACAGATAGGTAGGGCAGATTGCTTAATGTTTTTATTAAAATCATTGATTATTTTTTATTGGCAACATCAAAAAATGTATTTTCCATAATACCACATAATGGCACTATAGCTAAGAATCACAAGAAATAAAAAGCTGTTGCAGCCTGTCCTACTTCAACGAAAGGAGACTCAGGGTGTTGTGATCCAATTCAAAATAAAATTAGGAAATCTACTACAAAAAATCAAAAGATTAATTTCATAGCTGGTCTAAATTGATTACTTCTTGTTCTAGATAAATCTGTGAAAGGTAAAACTAATAATATTAATAATGATCCGAACATTGCAACTACTCCTAACAATTTGTTTGGTATACTTCTAAGTATAGCATAGAATGGTAATAAATATCATTCAGGTACGATTGAAGCAGGTGTTACCATAGGATTAGCTGGAATATAATTATCGCTGTGACCCATAACATTAGGATAGTAAAATACAATAATAGATAAAACTAAAAAGAATGCAAATATAGTAACTAAATCTTTAAAAATAAAATAAGGATAGAAAGCATATCTATCACCACCTCCATTAACCCCATTTGGATTATTAGAACCATGGATATGCAGAGCCATCAAGTGAGCAACAGCTAAAGCAGCTAATAAAAATGGTAAAATATAGTGTAGAGAGAAGAATCTATTTAATGTGGCATTTGAAACAGAAAACCCTCCTCAAATTAACTCAACAATATCATGTCCAAATACTGGGATAGCTGATAATAAGTTAGTAATAACTGTAGCACCTCATAGTGACATTTGCCCATATGGTAAAACGTATAAACTTACTCATTAATGAAAATATTCATAACAAGCTAGAATAACTTTAAATTCGTATATTCTATTAGTTAAATTATTTAACTAAAAGTTCCGACTGTGCATTAAGCATCATTTCAGACACCCATTAGTGACCCAGTCTGTCGCGATTATCTAGATAACCGACGATCTCTTATCATAATTTTAATTTATGATCTTTTGATCGTTTTCACTAACATTGCCAAAGAAATAAATTATTTCTTCAATAACCCTGTCAGGTTATTCCACTTTAATTCTTATTTCCTTCTAGAAGTTAGCATAAGAAATTTTTACTTGTGGGACTATGATTTAAATATAAGATTATTTAAATTTAACAATTCAACGTCTTAATAATATTTTTTTATCTGTTTGCAATGATCTTCTTATAGTTTTTACATTACAATTTATAACAGAAGCTGCTTCTGCTATACTGTTAAATTCGCCATATACAGTATTATCATTAATGTTATATAATATAATTGGTTTAGATTTTTTTCTCATATTTGATAAAGCTTTTTCTTGCAGAGAAAAAGTAGGTTTAACTCTAGATAAAGCACTTTTTCTAATTTTATTTTTAGTTTCTTCACTAAGAGTTTTACCTTTATTTAAATTACCTATAGCTTCACGACGTTCATGACTATAGCTAGCTCTCATCTTTATACGAGTGATTTCAGTATGTTTATATCCAAAACTAGAACCAGCTTCTGTTAATATATTATAATTAGGTAGTAGAGATTTTAAATAAAAATCTTCTAAGTCTAATAATTTTTTATTATTTTCTACATTAACTTTTTCTGGAAATAATTCTAAAACTAAAAAAGAAAAATTATCAATACCATATTTTTTTACTGCTAATTTAACTATTTTACTTCCAGTTAAATTGATTAAATGTCTATAAAATCTAGTATAAAATTTACCAGTAGAAGCTGAACCAATATAGTAATCTAGAGTACTTTTATTTAAAATTAAATAAACACCACTTAAATCTTTAGTATTATTTTTAATTTTATCTTTAACATCTTGATTTTTTAGATCTTCATAAATAAATACAGGTTTTAAATTTTTTTCTTTTATAAAATATTCTACTATTTTGGAAACTGATCTATCATTATTCCAATTATTATTATCAGAATTATTAAATGAATTATAAAGCCTATTACTCGAAATATTATTAAGATTAATAGTATTTTTAATTGTTGTTTTATATTTAAATCATTTTAGGCTACGTATATAACCTAAGAAAGCAATAGCCATCATAAGTATTAATATAATTACTCCAATAGATCATAATAAAATTCTAGGTTGTCTATATGAACCATAGTATAATCCTCTTGAAATATGAGCGTAAACAAAAATAAAAAAGAATGAAGCTACATTAGCGTGTAAATATCTTATCAATCATCCATTATTTACATCTCTCATAATATGCTCAACTGAATTAAAAGCAAAATCTACGTGTGGTGTATAGTGCATAGCTAAAAAACACCCTGTTAATATTTGTATTATTAAACAAACTCCTAATAAAGAACCAAAATTTCATAAATATGAAATATTAGCGGGTTCAGGGTTATCTACAATATAAGAATTAGCCAGCCTAAGTATCACATTATTTTTTAAAAGTCTCATTTTTGTATTTATTTAATTAATACTCTACTGTACTTTTTCTACCGAATTTTCTACCTCATACTTATTTGTATTATACTATCACCATAGTAAAGGTAGGACTAGTGAAAAGTGTAAGTGTTACGAAGAACAGGCCGAAAAAAGAAAACAACTAGTTCTTTGTCATCACTACGGGTGCCGCTGTAGGCGGCTCGACAGCAATAGTTAAAGTAGTGGAGTGGTACTAGAATTGTACAAATTTTGAGTTCAGTGGATGCAAAAACCAAAGATGTTAAGGAGAACGCAAAATCCTTTTCTTCCTACCACAAACAAACCAAAAGAAGAAATATTTTCATCTGCCCTATCCTGATATTCAAAAAGCAGAACCTCATACAAAAAATTGAAAAAGAAATTACACCGTGCCTGACGCTAAAGCTCGCCTCGCATTAATAATAGTAGACATAGAGCTTGACCGATCAGTGCTTTTAAGACACTTTAGCAGGCCCACCGTAGTGCTAGAAGCACTCTAGCAGGTAGTTTCCCTCATAATATTTCCAGCCCTGATGCTCACTTAACTCACTTAAAACTACCTTAAGTCTCTTAGGTGATGAAAATGTCTTTGAGAAGGTAGAGAAAACCGACTAAGTTTGCTAGTTAAGGATGATCAGAGTTATAATAGCTCCTTCCCTATTTTAATTGAAAATTAACAACAAAAGTAAGTCAGAGCACAGTAGGAGGAGGTCGGTAGAAAAATTTTTTAATTTAACTTTATGTTAATTTATATAAAGTTAAATAGAATCTTTATTACTGAATTTGAATAATTATTCTTAATAAATAATACTATTATAGAAATTATATATTTTTACCAGCTTAAACTCAGCTAAAAACCTTTGTTTTTAAGGACTTACAAATATAACACTATGACAATATAAAAACCTTTATTTATCTCTATACTAATTCTATTGTCTTTTAGTGCTATGCTTTAAACATCTTCCCTTATCCGAGTAGTGAAATAGTACTGTCGTTCGTTCCCTCTCCCTTTTTTAATTTTATAGCCGCGGCAAAGGTGGCGCTGCAATAAGCGAGACACTCTGCAGTCTTTAGTTTTTATTTATTTAAAGTATTTAAAGTAAGATTAAGGTTGTACTTATAATATTTATTTAATATAATGTAGATTACCTCTTAAGTTAATTATTTAATTATTAATGTTTGATATATTAATAAATAAAAATCACTTAAATCACTTATAACTTTTAAATTAAGATTCTTTTAGAAACTACATTATAAGTGATTTAGACAAGCACGGATACGCATCTATCTCATTAAAGGACAGGGATTTAGGTCGGAAAAATATTTTCTTCTATTAAAGATTTAAAATAATGTTTAAAGATTTAAACACATTATTTAATACAAATAATAAAGTAGTTTTAGGAATTAATAATTTTGTTAATTTACTTTTTTCTATTTTTCACTACTAAGTTAATTACTAAAGGAAGTAACTAGGCTTAATACTAAGTATATTAGTAAGGTACTATATCAAATGCTACTAATATACTTGGCACCAAAATAATTAGAGCTACTGCTACAGGTAATAAGTTTAATCAACATAAATCTATTAATTGATCATATCTTAATCTAGGAAGTGTAGCTCGCACCAATACAAATAAGAAGCAAGGTAAACAGGTTTTTAAACCTAAAAAAATAGATTGTAAATTTAAAACTGATTCATTTACGAAAACTTCAGGCATATTATAGCCACCAAAAAATAGAATTGATGTAATACAACTAAATAAAACAATAGATGAGTATTCCCCAAGGAAAAAGAACACGAATGGTACTGAACTGTGTTCAGTCATAAACCCTGAAACTAATTCTGATTCAGCCTCTTGTAAATCAAAAGGAGTTCTTGAAGTTTCAGCTAGTACAGATATAAAATAGAAAATAAATACAGGGAATAATGGAATTATAAACCAAATAGCTTGTTGAATTTCTATTATATTTGTAAAATTAAATGAACCAGTTAAAAATATAATTATAAGTATAGCTGAACTTAAAATTAATTCGTAAGATATCATAGCTGCTGTACTTCTCAGAGATCCTAAGAAAGCATATTTTGAGTTAGCACTTCAACCTGCAAATAAAATACCATATACTCCTAACGAAGACAATGCTAAAGTATATAATATTCCTAGAGAATAGTCAGATATTGCTAAACCTTTTCCAAAAGGAAT
>Ga0209112_10000224_pt1 | contig 10619 bp, 10 predicted proteins | sample TexAe_OM3H0_O3_FD_187947 | JGI IMG/M metagenome (GOLD analysis project Ga0209112, IMG submission 187947) | Forest soil microbial communities from Davy Crockett National Forest, Groveton, Texas, USA - Texas A ecozone_OM3H0_O3 (SPAdes) (version 2) | ecosystem: Environmental > Terrestrial > Soil >...
CGACGATGCCCAGCTCGGGCAGCCGCTTGACCAGCGGCCAGCAGATCTCGGCCCGTTCCCAGTACGGGCCGACGATCGGCACCACCTCTTCGTCGACGAACCGCCGGACGGTGATGAAGCGGTCCCACTGCTCGTCGGTGAACTGGTCGCGGACGAAGAAGAAATCCGTCCCGAGCGACTCGCCGAGATGCTCGCTAGTCGTCGCCTGCGTCATGGCTGGCCTCCGGGTTGAGATCACTATCGAGGAACGCCTCGACCACGGGGGCCAGGCGTCCGGCGTCGGCGGCCAGCTCAAGATGGCCGCCCGGATAGATATGCAATTGGCTGCCCGCGATCAGCCGGTGCATGATGCGGCCGTTGATCAGCGGGATGATCGGGTCGTCGTCACCGGCCAGGATCAGCGTGGGCGGCTTCAGCCGGCGCAGACACGGCAGGCTCGTCCAGCCCCACGCGGCCAGCAGCTGGTAGTAGTAGCCCCGGGCCGGGCCCAGGCGAGTGGTCGCGTGCAGCAGGTCCCGGGCCACGACCGGGTCGGTCCGCGCCCGGCCCCCGTACAGGTCTCCCGCGACGCGGGCCGCGTACTCCGGGTCTCGGTGACGGCGCGGCGAGAGCATCCGCACCAGGATTCGCGGGTTCCCGGGGACCATGAGGGCCCCGGTCCCGGTGGCCACCAGCACCAGGCGCCGCACCCGGTCCGGGCGGCTCAGCGCGAACTGCTGGGCCAGCCCGCCGCCCCAGGAAATGCCCAGCACGTCGGCCTGGGTGTAGCCGAGCTGGTCGAGCAGGCCGGCCAGCAGCGAGCCCAGCATGGTCAGGTGGTAGGGAACGACCGGCGCGGGCGAGCCGCCGACACCGGGCATGTCGAACCGGACAACCGGGCGGCGCCGGTCGAGGGCGTTGACGAACGGCTGGAAGACCTCCAGGCTGGCCCCGATACCGTTGCACAACAGCAGCGGCGTCCAGTCCGGGTCTCCGGCGCACACCGAGACCCGCAGGGCCCGGCCGCCCACCGTGACGATCCTCATCCGCTCAGGGCGGGGCTGGTCAACGGTCATAGACGTAGGTTCCGGGCGCGTCACCGATCGGGACCAGGCCGCCGCCACCCAGCTCGTCCGCTGCGGCCTGTTCGGGCCCGCACCGGTCAGCCAGCCAGTTCGCGTAGTCCGGCCACCAGGATCCGTGCACGGTTTCGGCCCGGCGCAGCCACTCCTGCGGATCTTCGGGGGTGTCCTTGGCCAGCTGGAACCGGGCCTTCTCGTTACCCGGCGGGTTGACCATGGCGGCGATGTGGCCGCTGGTCGACAAGACGAAGCGCTGGCGGCCGCCGAGCAGCTGGGTGGACCGGTAACAGCCCGGCCAGGGGCAGATGTGGTCGGTGATCCCCGCCACCAGATAGGCGTCCCGGTCGACCGCGGCCAGGTCCACCGGTGAGCCGAGCATGGTCGCGGCACCCGGGGTGACCAGGGCGTTGGCCACGCCCAGCTGGAGGAAGTCCCGGTGCAGGCCCGCGGCCATCCGGGTGGTGTCGGCGTTCCAGAACAGGATGTCGAACCGGGGCGGTTTGCGGCCGAGCAGGTAGTTGTTGACCCAGTAGTTCCAGATCAGGTCGTTCGGGCGCAGCCAGGCGAACACCTCGGCCAGGGCCCGGCCGTCCAGGTAGCCGCGGGCCCGGGACGTGGCCTCCGCCAGCCGCGCGGTCCGGTCGTCGATGACCGCGCTGGCCAGGCCGGCCCGCGCCTGGTCCAGCACGGTGACCATGAGGGTCAGCGCGGCGATCCGGCCCTGCTGGGCGCGGTGGGCCAGGTGGGCGGCCACCATCGCGGCGATGATGCCGCCGGAACAGGTCCCGGCCAGCGCGGTCTGCTCGCTGCCGGTGACCCGCTGCACCGCGTCCATGGCGTCGAGGACGGCCTGGCCGTAGGTGTCCAGGTCCCACTCGGAGTTCCGGGCATCGGGGTTGCGCCAGGAGATCATGAACACCTGCTGGCCCGCACCGACCAGGTACTCCACCATGCTCCGGCCGGGCGCCAGGTCCAGCACGTAGTACTTGTTGATCACCGGCGGCACCACCAGCAGCGGGACGGCCCGGACGGTGGCCGTGGCCGGCTGGTACTGGATCAGCTCGAACACCGGGGTCCGCAGGATGACCGACCCGGGAGTGACGGCCAGATCCACGCCGACCTGGTAGGCGTCCGGCTCGACCATGGCGGGCACCCGCGGCGAGGCCGCCATGTCGGTGGCGAAGTGCCGCAGGCCAGCCAGCACGCTCCCGCCGCCGGTGTCGACGGCCGCCTTGACCGCGGCCGGGTTCAGCAGCGGGTTGTTGCTCGGGGACAGCGCGTCGACCAGGTTGGTGAGGACGAAGCCCACCCGTTCCGCGTCGGCCTCGTCCAGGCCGGCGCCGGCCACCACGCCCTCCACGCTCTCCGCCGCGGCCAGGTAGGCCTGGACCGTGCGGCGTAGCAGCGGGTTGCCGGTCCAGGCCGGGTCCGCGAACCGGCGGTCCCGCCGGGACGGCTGTACCTGGGATCGGCCCACGGCCACCCGGGCCAGCTCGCCGGCCAGCTGCCGCCCTCGCCCGGCCACCAGCCCCGGCCGGCCGACCAGCGCCGCGGCCAGGCGCAGGCCTGCCGCGCCCGGATTGAGACGCCGCAGCATCCCGGTGGCGGCGTCGGTGAGGAGCAGGTCCAGCGGTACCGTTGCGGCTTCGCCCGGGTCTTCGGCGGTACCGGCTTCGTTGCCATCGCCGTTCATTTCCTGAGCGTAAGCCGCCGGCCGGCGATGTTCCATTGGTCGCCGGTCACGAACCCGGCTGCCGCCGTGGTTCTGCGGGCACAGCGGTCAGCCGATGGCCTTTTCCAGCAGGGCGCGGTGGCGGATCATCCAGGCGGCGGAGCGGGCGCGCCAGGCCAGGGCCCACAGCGGCGCCGGGTCGGTGGCTTCCGGGGTCACGCCCGCCTGGACCGCCTCGGCGGCGCAGTCGCGGACCGCGTACTCGATCATCCGGGTGATCAGGCCGTCGCGGCCGGCCGCGGGCAGGCGGTAGCCGTCGAGGAACCAGCGCAGCTGCCGGGCCCGGGCCGTGGCGGGCGGCAGGGCGTTGCGCTCGGCCACATCGTCGTCGACCAGCTGGGCGTTCCACCAGGCCGTGGCGACGAGATCGTCGAGCTGGCCGGTGGGCCCGGCGGTGTCCCAGTCGATCAGCGCGACCGGCAGGCCGTCGCGGGCCACGATGTTCCACGGGCCGGCGTCGCAGTGGCTGATGACGCTGCCGGGTTCGTCTGCTCCGGTCCGGAACGGCCACGGGCACCAGAGCGCGTCCGGTGGCGGCCGGAAGGTGGCGGTGGCGTCGTGCAGGTCCCGCAGCAGCTGCCCGGCCTGCGCGATTCCCTCGTCACCCCAGGCGTACGGGTGGACGAAGGCCCCCTCGATGAACGTCAGCACCTCGTGGCCCTGACCGTCGTACCCCTCCCCCACCACCCGCGGTGAGCCGGCGAAACCGGCCCGCTCCAGATGGCGCAGCAGCGCGTGCACGGTCGGCGTCCACGGCCGGGCCGGGCGCAGCACGTGCGGGCCGCGCCGCGACACCCGGGACGGGCCGCCGCCGGGATAGTTCAGCGGCGTGGCCGGAACACTGGAAGGCACGGGGGCAGCATCGGGCACTGCGCCGCCCACGGCAACTGGTTATCGCGCCGGGTGCCGGCCTGGCCGGGCCACGAGTCCGCCCGTCCACCCGCCCGGTTCGGCGAACCACTCGGTCCCGCACAGGGCGGCGAAGACCGGCTGGGGCAACCTGATCAGCAGGTTGAACAGCCTGGTCCCCCGCCCCTTCCGTGACGCCTGCGTCCGGTGCGCCGCCAGCGCGGCCTGCTTCTGCGCGGCGTAACGGCGGACGTCGACCCGGTGGGTGATCGCCGCCCGCGGCGTGCCGTAGCCGCGTACCTCGTCCAGGCGATAACGGGTCAGCAGGCGCGACGCCAGCAGCGGCCGCGTGGCCATAATGGCCAGCTCGCGGGGCACCGTGGCCTCCACCACCCGGACCCCGGCCCGGGCGGCCGCCCGCGCGCCGACGTGATGGACCCGGACGTGATCGCGATGGCCGTACCCGCCCTGCGGGTCGTAGCTCAGCAGCAGGTCCGCGTGCTCTTCGGTCAGCACGGCGGCCAGCTTCGCCGCTGCCTGGCCGGTGTCGGCCCGCGCGAAGCGGATCCGGCCCGGCGGGTCCCGGAACAGCAGGGGCCCGTGCCCACTGTCGGCGTAGCCGAGATGCACGGTCCGGCCCGCGCCCAGGATCGCGGCACTCCGGCGCAGCTCCGCCAGCCGGCGGCCCTGATGCGGGCCGGGCCACATGTCGCCGTCGCAGGCCACGACGACGACCACCCGGTGGCCTGCGGCCGCCAGCCCAGCGATCGTCCCGCCGGTCAGCAGCACCTCGTCGTCCGGATGAGCGTGAAACGCCACCACCGTCGCCACCCGCGCGAGCCTACCCATCCGGCCGGCTGGCCCGCGCTCACAACGGACCTTTTGGCGGGCGGCTGGGGACCTTCGTCCCTGCCGGCACACTGGCCGGTTTGCCTACTTTCGTACCAGCTGCACCAGGTGACTCCGCGGGGGGCGCGGGAGCCAGGGCGCACACAGCGGGGGCGCAGGCAGCGAAAGCCAAGACGGGAAAGCATGGGTGGCTGATGACCGAAACCGGGTCTTCCGATCAGGTGATCACGGTGTTCCTGCTCGACGACCACGAGCTGGTCCGGGAGGGCGTAAGGGACTTCCTGGAGACCCAGCCGGACATCCGGGTCATCGGCGAGGCCGGGACCGCGTCGTCGGCCCTGGAGCAGATCCCGGCGCTGCGTCCGGACGTGGCCATCCTGGACCTCCGGCTGCCGGACGGCGACGGGGTGAGCGTCTGCCGCCAGGTCCGCTCCCGGCGGCCCGAGGTCGCCTGCCTGATGCTGAGCACCACCGAAACCGACCGGGCGCTGTCCGACGCGATGCTGGCCGGAGCGGCCGGCTGGGTGCTCAAGCAGATTCGCGGCACCGACCTGGCCGGGGCGGTGCGGACCGCGGCCGGGCGGCCGGATCCGCTGGCCGAGCTGACCGGCCCGGAGCGGCACCTGCTGGAGCTGATCGGCGAGGGCCTGACCAACCGGCAGATCGCCCAGCAGTTGCACCTGGCCGAGAAGACGGTCAAGAACTACGCCTCCGTGCTGTTCACCAAGCTGGGCGTGAAGCGGCGGGCCCCGGCCGCCGCGCGCGTCGCCTGACCGGACTCTCGTCGCAGCGCCGTCCGGCTGCGTACAGTGGTGACCGCAGGGCAGGCGGCTGAAGTCAAGCCACCCTGGGGAGGCGTTCATGGCCACCAACGGTGCGGCCCAGCCGGTACAGCGATCTGAATTTTCATCCCGGGACGAGGGTGAGGTCGAAGCGTTCATCCGGCAGATGCACATCGGGAACCAGACCCGGTTCGTCTCGGTCAACGAGGAGGCCCGGTTCACCGCGACCGTGGCCGAAGCCGACGGGATCGCGGCCGACCGGATCCGGACCACGGTCGATTACTGGGCGGTGACCGACCCGTTCGACTACTTCTTCTTCCTCGCGCTTCATCACGGCCGCATGCAGGTCAGGAACGGCCGCGACGAGCTGCGGATCCCGGCCGGGAGCGCCTTGTTCTACCCGCTGGCCGTGCCGCTGGAGGTCGGCGTGTTCGACGCGGCCGCGCAGGTGCTGCGGCTGCCCGCCGCCCGGCTGGCCGCGGCGGCGGAGGAGTCAGCCGGTATCGACCCGGCCAGCCTGCGCTTCGAGTCGGTCACGCCGGCCACGCCGGCCATGGGCCGCCACTGGCTCGCCCTGCTGGACCTGGCCAGCAACGCGCTGCTGGCCGACAACTCGGTGATGACCCACCCGGTGCTGGCCGGGGAACTGACCCGCACGGTGGCGATCACGGCACTGCACACCTTCCCCAACACCGCCATGACCGTCCCCTACCAGCCCGGCCCCGGGTGGGTTCCGCCGGCCACGGTGCGCCGGGCGACCGACTTCATGCAGTCGCACGCCGGCCAGCCGCTGACCCTCGAGCAGATCGCCGCGGCCGCGGGCGTGACGGGCCGGGCGCTGCAGTACGCGTTCCGCCGCTACTACGGCACCACCCCGATCGGGTACCTCCGCCGGATCCGGCTGGAACGCGCCGACGCCGAACTGCGCACCGCCGACCCGGACGCCGGCGTTCAGGTCGGCTTGGTGGCGCGTAAGTGGGGCTGGGCCAGCCCGAGCCAGTTCAGCCAGGCCTACCAGGAACGGTTCGGTGTCCGGCCCAGCCACACCCTCAGGAACCGCTGACCCGGTTACCGCAGCAGGGCCAGCTGGCCGGTGATCCGGTCGACGCTCCGGCGTTCGCCGTAGGCGGCGAACGCCAGCACCTGCCAGCCGTTCGCCGGGTCCTGGAGCCGGGCAGTGTAGGCGTCGTAATCCCGCGAGGCCACCGCCGAATCGGTGACGTCGAAGACGTCCAGATCGGCCCGGGCCACCGCGTCGCGGTACGCGGCCCCGACCGCCGCCGGGCCCGCGGCCAGCACCGGCAGGCCGATCGTGCTCATGCCCGGGTGCACGAGACCCTCGCTGTCCGGCACGTCCGCGCCGACGATGTCCCGGACGTGATGCCCGATGCTGATGCCGAGCAGCCCGGCCACGTTGGCCGACGTGCCCCGGTCCAGTTCATCGCTGACCACGATGACCAGCTTCTTCATGCGACCACCTTTTCTCAAATTTATAGAAGAAAAGGTTAGGATAATTTCGGTTGTGGTCGACTTATACCGAAGTTAATTCGGCCAGAAGGGACGAGAGGCGGCTGTGGACGAAACTGACCGGGCCATCGTGGCCCGTTTGCAGCAAGATGCTCGGCTGAGCAACCGCCAGCTGGCGCGGGAGCTGGGGATCGCCGAGTCGACCTGCCTGGCCCGGGTGGGGTCCCTGCAGGACCGGGGGGTCATCGCCGGGTTCCGGGCTGAGGTCGACCTGGCCAGGATCGGCCGCCCCGTGCAGGCCCACGTGTCGCTCAAGATCCGGCCGCAGGCGCTCCCCGCGGCCGCGGCGTTCAGTCAGGAGGTCGCGGCCCTGCCCGACGTGCTCGCCCTCCATATGGTCACCGGGGCCAGCGACTTCGTCGCCCACGTCGCCGTGCCGTCCACCGACCACCTGCGCGACTTCGTGCTGACCCTGGCCGCCCGGCCCGAGATCGCCGACATCCGCACCTCGATCATCTACCAGAGCCTCCGCACCGCCGCCGTCCCCGTGGCCGAGTTACCGGGCTGGCTCGGCGGTACGAATCAGGCTCTCAGGGCCTGGCGGACGGCGAGGTCGAGGTCCTCTTCGAGCAGGAAGCGGGCCTCGGCCAAACGGTGGGCGGCGGCGCGGAGGTCGCGCTCGGCGGGGGTGGCCGGGGACGGCAGGCGGCTGCCCACCATGTCGTACAGCACATCGGGCAGGCCGTCGACGGCGCGGCGCGGGTTCCAGCCGGTGTAGGCGGCGGCTCCGGTGGCCCGGCTGACCGCGGTCCCCCCGGCCTGGCGCGGGACCGCGCTCGGCGGGGGCTCGATCCCGTCGGCGGCCCAGCGTTCGAGCGCGACGAACAGGGCTCGCACCACCGGCCCCGGGTCGAGCTCGTGCGGCGGGTTGGCCGTCGGGAACTGCCGTTTCAGCGCGCCCATGGGCCCGATGTACCAGCCGGGACGGCCCCATTTGCGCCGGCCGGACCCGCAGGCTGGCCGCCGGATCACCCGGGTCGCTGGCCGGGTAGGCGGTGAAGGCGATGGGCGGGATCGCCGCCCCGAGCGCGATGACGTCGCCGAGCGGCCGCTCCGGCGCTGGCACGTCGACGCGGAAGTCGCCCCGCAGCCAGCCCGGTTCGACGTCGGCGACCGGCGCCTCCAGGCCGGCGAAGCCCGCGTCGCGGGGCACGTCCCACTGCCAGCCGGGCAACGCAATCGTCCACCCCCGCCGGAGCAGGAACCCGTCCCCCGGTGGCGGCGGATTCCGCACCCCGGTCGGCAGCCCGCCAGAGCCGGAATAGGGCAGGCGCACCATGCCGCGGTTGGGCACCGACACGACGGCTCGCCGGTTCCCGCCGTCGGCCGGCCGCACCAGCACGAGGTCACCGCAGAAGCGGACCTTCCCGTCCCGGCCGCGCGGCGCCAGACCGAGGTCGGCGATCCGGTCACTGCCGGGCGCGTCGGGGTCGACCGCGTAGTGCACCACCGCCGACACCCACTCGTACCGGTCCCCGAACCGCTCGGCCGACCGTACCTCCAGCGATTCGATCATCGCTGGCTGACTTTACTTGGCGGTGGTGAAGACGTCGACGGTGCCGTCGCCCTGGTCGCTGACGTAGGCCTGGCGGCCGTTGGGCAGCATCGAGATGCTGGTCGGAGCCTTGCCCGTGCGGATCGTCGCGGTGACCTTGTCGGTCGTGGTGTCGATCACCGAGACCGTGTTGGACCCGGCGTTGACCGTGTAGAGATGCCGTCCGTCCGGCGCGTAGACGGCGGCCTGCGGGTTCGTGCCGACCGGGATCCGGGCGGTGACCTTGTCGGTCGCGGTGCTGACCATGAAGACCTCGTTGCCGCTCCAGCTCGTGACGGCCAGCATCTTGCCGCCGCCGGGCGAGACGGCCTCCCCGTGCGGGGTCTCGCCGACCGGGATCTCCTTGACGATTTTGTTGGTCTGGGCGCTCAGAACCGTGACCTCGCCCTCCATGTGGTCCGAGGTGTAGAAGTACTTCCCGCCGTCACCGAATACCAGCCCGTGCGGATTCATCGGGACGACGATGGTGTCGGTCAGTTTCCTGGCGGACGTGTCGATCACGTCGACCTTGTCCCCGTCGCTGAAGCTCATCGTCATGTCGTGGTTGGGCACGTAGAGGTAGCGCCCGTCGGGGCTGGTCGTCGTGGGGCCCGGTTTTTGGTTGTTCACCTGCACGGTGCCGGTCACCTTGCCGGTGGCGGTGTCGACGAAGGCGATCAGGTGCACCGTGGCGCTGTCGTTGTCGTAGCTGGCCCCGTTGTAGACGCTGACGTAGGCGGTGCTGCTGTCCGGCGAGAACGAGACGAACTGGGGCGAGCCCGACGGGATGTTGATGGTCCCGGTGACCTTGTCGTCGGCCGTGTTGAGCACCTTGATCACGTTGTCGTCAGCGTCGGCGACGTAGGCGAACTTGCCGTTCGGGGCGACCTGGACCGAGTTGGCGCTCTTCCCGGCCGCTACCGCCTTCGCGAACGTGGGAACGGCCAGGCTGGCCGGGCCGCTGGGGCCGCCGCCCGCCGTACCCCCGCCCTTGGCCGTGTGCGGGTGGCCAGATCCCGGCCAGGCAAAAACCAGGACGAGCGCGATCACGGCGACAGCCGCCGCGATGGCGCTCCCGACGAGCACGCCGCGACGGCGCCGTCCGGGTTGGTCCGGCTGTTCAGCTGGTGGTGCGCTGCCCGGCTCGGCCACCGCCGCCGGCTCGGCCACCGCCGCCACCTCGGCCGGCTCGGCCGGCTCAGCCACCTCGGCCGGCTCGGGCTCGGGGGCGGGTGACGTCGTCGTCTCGGGCGGATCCACGATTGTGGCCTGGGGACGGGGGGCGGGAGCAGGTACCGCCCGTCGCCAGGCGGGAGCCGGTTCCTCCACCAGCAACGCATCGCCGGCCGCGTCGATCAGCCCGGTAGCGGTCGGGAAGCGGTCGGCCGGATCCTTGGCCATGCCGCGGGCGATCACCGCGTCCATGGTTCGCGATACACCCGCGACCATCGTGCTGGCCTGCGGCGGGCTGCCGTTGAGGTGCGCATACATCAGTGAGGGCAGATCTTCGCCCTCGAACGGCGGCTTGCCGGTCAGGCACTCGTGCAGGACGCAAGCCAGCGAGTAGATGTCGGCCCGGCCGTCGACCGCGCGGCCCGCGAACCGCTCCGGGGCCATGTAGTCCAGCGTGCCGATCGTCGCGCCGGTGATGGTCAGCGACGTCTGGCGGCCACGCATCGGCCGGGCGATGCCGAAGTCGACCACATAGACGAAATCCCTGGGCGTGACCAGGATGTTCGACGGCTTGATGTCGCGATGGACCAGATCATCGGCGTGGGCGGCGTCCAGGGCCTGGGCCACCTGGCCGAGGAGACTCACGGCCCGCTGGGGGGCGATCGGGCCGTGCTCATCCAGCATCGTGCGGATATCGCCGCCGTCGACCAGGCGCATGTCGATGAACAACCGGCCGTCGATCTCGCCGAAGTCGTGAATCGGGATCACGTGCGGTTCCCGCAACCGGGCCGCCACGTGCGACTCCCGCTGGAACCGCTTCAGGTACTCCTGGTCATCGGAAAACACTTCCGGCAGCAGCTTGAGGGCGATGAACCGGTCCCGCTGCGTGTCGTACGCCTGAAAGACCTCGCCCATGCCGCCGACGCCCAGCAGCCGGTCCAGGCGGTAATTGCCGATTTGCCGTGGGGTCATGAGAACGTCACCCCCCCGGGAACGTCGCCGGATCGAACTCTTGCACCGCCGACGTTAGAGGCTGTTCAGGACGTCGTCACTCGTGTTCTGGGTGCAAGTCCAATAACAATTTGGCCTTTGGGGCGATCTGCCCCGTTCTG
>Ga0209112_10000225_pt1 | contig 10609 bp, 7 predicted proteins | sample TexAe_OM3H0_O3_FD_187947 | JGI IMG/M metagenome (GOLD analysis project Ga0209112, IMG submission 187947) | Forest soil microbial communities from Davy Crockett National Forest, Groveton, Texas, USA - Texas A ecozone_OM3H0_O3 (SPAdes) (version 2) | ecosystem: Environmental > Terrestrial > Soil >...
GTCGGCGTTGATCGAGCCCGCCTCGGCCTGGGTGACCACGTTCTGGTCGTAGGTCGCGAACGGCCAGCCGACCCACTTCACCTCGATGTTCGGGTGGGCCGCCTCGAACTCGCTGACCACCTTGAACCAGGCCGCTTTCTCCGCGACCTCGAACTGCTCCCAGGACATCAGCGTGAGGGTGGTCTTGCCGCCCTTGCTGCCGGAGCTGCCGCTGCTCTTGGTCGAACTGCCGCTGCTGCTGCAGGCGGACAGCAGCGAAGCACCCGCGCCCGCGGCGGCCAGGCCGCCCGAGAGCTGGAAGAAGTTGCGCCGGCTCAGCTGCTTGGCGGCTGGAACAACGTTCGCGTCCTTACGTGCGTTGTCATCCATCTCTTTCCTCTGTTAATTGGGTGGGCGGCAGCGGGTCGCCGGGGGCTGAATATCGAGGTCACATAGCCGGCTAGAACGGAAGTATCTCCCGCTGTTTGTCAACTGTCGACTATTTACGGATTGCAAAATGGCTGCTCAGCCCGCGAAGGACTCAGCTGGCCGTCCGCGTACGCCCGGCCGCACGGCGAACAGCGCACCGGAGGCCGGCTGGGCCTTCGTGTCCGCGCCGATCTGCGAGGTCGTGACGTACAGGGTGTCCAGGTCAGGGCCGCCGAAGGTACAGGCGGTCACCTGGGACACCGGCAGGGTGATGACCGCGTCCAGGGCCCCGGACGGGTCGTAGCGATGGACCGCGGATCCCTCCATCAGGGCCAGCCACACGCCCCCCTCGGCGTCCACGGTCAGGCCGTCGGGCCGCCCCGCGTCGCCGGGGATGTCGACCCAGCGCCGCCGGTTCGCCAGGCCGATGGCGGCGGAGTAGTCGAAGATGTCGATGCTCTGCTCGGGCGTGTCGACGTAGTACGCGGTGCCGCCGTCGGGGGAGAAGCCGAACCCGTTGGAGATCGTCACCTTCTCCATCACCGGGCGCACCGATCCGTCCGGATCGAGCTGGTAGAACGTCCCGGCCTGCGGGCTCTCGTCGGTGGCCATGGACCCGCAGTAGAAGCGCCCGTCCGGATCGCAACCCCCTTCGTTCAGGCGGACGCCCGGTGGCAGCCCGACCCGGGCCACGGTCCGCAGCTTGGTCAGGTCGCCGTCGGTCACGGCGAAACGGTCTTTGAGGGCCAGCACGGCGCCGCCGGACGCCCGCGGCCTGATCACCGCGGCGACCTCCCCGACGTGGGTCCGGCTCACCGCGCCGTCGGCGCCCAGGGACAGGACGTCACCGGCCAGCATGTCGACGAAGCGCAGCCCGCCCCCGGCCTCGCCCCAGTCATCGGCCCAGCACGGCCCCTCGCCGTGATAGCACTGCGTGCCCGGTACCTGCTCTGGCTGTACCACGGTGTCCTCCTTTGGCCCGCGGCCGGTTACTGACTGACGATGGACCCGTGCGTGACCGAACCGGAGGCCAGGTACTCGATCGCGTCCCCGATCGTCCAGTGCGACAGCCGGTGGGCCGAGCGCACCGACACCGACGCGGAGTGCGGAGTGAACAAGGTGTTCGGCGCGTCCAGCAGCGGCGAGGTGCGGGGGAGCGGCTCGGTCTCGAACACGTCGAGACCCGCCCCGGCCAGGTGGCCGCTCCGCAGCAGCTCGGCCAGCGCGTCCTCGTCGATGAGCCCGCCCCGGGCCACGTTGATCACGATCGCCCCGGCCGGCAGCATGAGCAGCTCGTCCCGGCCGATCAGTCCCCTGGTCGCCGGGACCAGCGGCAGGTGCAGGCTCAGCAGGTGGCTGCGCCCGAGCAGCTCAGGCAGGCTGACCGCGCGATCCACGCCGGGTGGCAGGCTGACCGGGGCCGGGTCGTAGACCACCACCTCATGGACCAGCGGCCGGACTCGTTCGGCGAAGGCCTGCCCGATCCGGCCCCCGCCGACCACGCCGGCGGTGGCCTCGTCGAGGGCCCTGATCCCGCCGAGGTCGAGGGCGCCCTGCCAGCCGTCCCGGACGAAGGTGTCGGAGGGCCGCAGCCTGCGCTCCAGGGCCAGCAGCAGCGCCAGGGCGTGGGTCGCCACCTCGGGCGCGCCGTAGGCGGGCTGGTTGACCACCGCGATGCCACGGTCGGCCGCGGTGGCCAGGTCGATGGTGTCCAGGCCGACCCCGGCCCGGCCGATCACGCGCACCGAGGGCGCGAAGGCGGCGATGATGTCGGTGGTCAGCCGCTGCAGCGTCACCACCACGGCGTCGGCCTCGCTGGTGGACTTCCGCACCGCGTCGGCGTCGGACAGGTCAATCCAGCGGAGCTCGGCCTGGTCGCGGAAGTCGTTCTCCAGGTCGGCGTGGTTGGCGAAGGCCGAGCCGGCCACGGCGATGACGGGCCTGCTCATGGGCGGCCGGGCCGCGGGCCGGTATGCCTGGTCATGCCAACGAACGGTAGATGGACGTCTTGTAAACTGTCAACAATCTGTTTCTAATCGTGATCATTGACCCTATCGCTCGTGTCTCACCTCCATCATTCGCGAGCCCCGGCCGGCCGGAGCCCGGCTACGGCAGGCCGGAGCCGCCCGGGGAGGGGTCTCGGGCGGCTCCGGTTCCGTTGATTGTTGATCTTTTCCACCCTGGCCGATCAGGGCTGAAGGTCCCATAGCTGGGCTATTCGGTCAGGACTTTAGGTCCCACTGCTGGCAGGTGTTGTCGAGCTGGGCCCACTGCCGGACCACGGTGCCGTTGGCCGTCCCGCAGTTCACCGAGTCCAGTACGGTGCCGCTGGCCACGTTGGTGATGACGTAGTGCCCGTCGCCCGCGCTGGCCCGTCAAGCTCCGGGCCGGCTCATTCTTCCTTGATGAACGCGCCGCCCGGCAGCTGCCGGTACCGCCGTCCGGCGTTCTTGGCGATCTTCGCCCCGACCGCATCGCCCAGGTCGATCCCGGTCATCTCGGCCAGCGCCAGCACGTAAATCGCCACGTCAGCCAGCTCTTCGGCCAGATTGTCCCGGCCCTTGTGCCAGGCCTCGAACGCCTCCGCCATCTCCGCTTGCAGCAGGCAGAACTCGAGCGGCACGTCCGTGGTGCCGAACCCCTTGGCCACCTTGTTCTGCCACACCAGCTGCTGCGCTGTCGTGAAATCCACGCCGCTCCCTCGCCAAGACACGCCCCGCTCCCCGACATCAGGTGCTATCGCCGCAGGTACGGCATATGTCAGGCTGGGGCAGAGATCATTATCTGACGTGAGCCGGAGGCCATTTTGAGCATTGGCGAGGTGCTGAGCGAAGCCCGGTACACCGCTGCGCTCAGCGTCAGCGACGTCAGCCGGCTGACCCGGATCCGCGAGGGCGTCATCTGGGACATCGAGCGCGACGACTTCCGGTACTGCGGCGGCGACTTCTACGCCCGCGGGCACATCCGCGCCATCGCCGACGCCATTGGCATCGACCCCGCCCCGCTGATCGAAGAGTACGACGCGACCTACCGGACCGGGCCCCGGCCCCAGGACCAGGGCCCCGGGCTGATCGCCTGGCGCCCGCCCGACCCGACCGGCCGGGACGAGCGCCGCCGGAACCGCACCAGCCGCCGTCGCCGCAACCGGAGCCCGGTGCCCTGGGTCACCGCCATCTGCCTGGTCGTGCTGGCCATCTTCGGCTGGGGCGTGTACAACGTCGCGCACCTCAACCGCCATTCGTCGGAAAGCGCCGCCCAGGCGGCGTACAACCGCACCGCCAGCCCCCGCGCCGCCAGTTCGGCCCACGGCACAACCAAGCCGGGGTCCAGTTCCCCGAGCCCGGCCTCGTCACCGACCACGGCGTCCCCGCTCCAGGCGATCAAGCCGGTCAGCGTCAAGGCCTACGGCCCCTACGGCGCCGCGGGCGATGACCCCCAGGCCGCCGGCGAGGCCATCGACGGCAGCACCGCCACCCGCTGGCGCAGCGACTGGTACTCCACCGCCAGCTTCGGCAACACGCAGTCCGGCACCGGCCTGATGATCGACCTGGGCCACCCCGTCACCATCGACTCGGCCACGATCACCATCGGCACCCCCGGCGCCTCCATCCAGCTCCGCGGCGGCGACACCCCCGCCGAAGCGGCCGCCCAGATCATCGGCGGCGATCTGAGCGCGCCCGCCACCGCGGTGATCCGCCCCGAAGAGCACCCGATCCGGTACCTGCTGATCTGGTTCACCCAGCTCCCGCCCGACACCGACGGCACCTACCGCGCCGTCGTCTACAACGTCGCCCTCCAAGGCCACCCCTGACCGCCCTGCTCGGCGAACTACGTCGGCCGGTCAGCCGAGCTTGAGCGGCACGTCGGCGTAGGGGTCCAGCGCGTAGGCCAGGGAGACCCGGTGGTAGCCGTCCGCGATGTCTCCCTCCGAGACGAGCACCGGAGACAGCTTCTCCCCGGCCAGCACCTTCTGCAGGTCCCGCAGCACGCCCGGGTCCGACAGCGGCAGCGGCTCGCGCCGGGTGGCCCGCAGAATGTCGTTGGCGCGGCGCTGGATGACCGGGAGCTTCCGCAGCTGCTTCGACACCTCCCGCGACCGGCTCTCCCCGTAACGGATGCTGAGGTAGCTGGAGGCCGCGGCGTAGTCGTGTTCGGCCACGTCCTTCCTCCACCGCAGATACTGGATGGCTCCTTCGGCGCTGGTCATTCGCCTGTGCCCCCTCCCGTCCCGGGTCCGCCGGATTCCGGCTGGCCCAAGGCCAATAAGGTCATCTACACCGTACGGCCGGCCCCGCGCCCGCCGGTTCCGCCGTTGCTGCGATATTTCGGGTCATTCTGTGCTATCGCGAGCAGCTCACCGTGTGTCACCCTGATCTGGGAACCGACGGCGGCGGAAATGTCGGTGTGAGGGTGCCGAGGGGAGGCGCCGTGAGCATCGGTGAGGTGCTGAACGACGCACGCAGCCGGTCGGGTCTCAGCATTCACGAGGTCGCCCGGCGCACGGGGATCGTCGAAGAGACGATCTGGGCCATTGAGCTGGACGATTTCGCCAAGTGCGGCGAGGATTTCTACGCCCGCAGTTACATCAGCGTCATCGCCGCCGTGGTCCGGGTGGACTCCGCGCCGCTGATCGCCGAGTTCGACGCCACCCACGCGACGCCCGGCACCGGGGAGCCGACCGAGCCGTTTCCGCTGCCCGCGTTGCCCGAGTCGAATCCGCCCGATCGCCCCCGGCCGCCGACCCGGTCCGAGCGCTACAAGTGGCGGCATCGCCGGCGGGTCACCTTGAGCACGGCGCTGTGCCTGATCGTCCTGTTCATCTTCGGCGCCGAGGCCTACCACTTCGCCCACGACGGGAACAGCGCCACCGACAGTGCCGGCCAGGTCGCATACAACCAGGCCACCACCCGGGCCCAGCCCACAACGACCAAACCCGCCCAGCCGACGGCCAAGGCCAGCCCCTCCGCGGCGGCATCGCTTTCGGTACGGGCCCTGAAACCGGTCAGCGCCACCGCGTACGGCTCGTCGGGTGCCGAGGCCGGTGATCCGCGGATCGCGGCCCGGGCCATCGACGCCAGTTCGTCCTCCGCCTGGCAGAGCAAGGCCTATGGCTCGCCCGACTTCGACGGCCTGCAGACCGGGACCGGCGTGCTCCTCGACCTGGGCCACCCCGTCACCGTCGTCTCGGCCGAGATCGCCATCGGCGCGCCCGGTGCCTGGGTGGAAGTGCGCGGCGGTACCTCCGACAGCCCGTCTGCCCTGTCGGTCATCGGCGGCACCAAGGACGCCGGCACCACCACGACGATCCGCCCGCAGCAGACCCCGATCCGCTACCTGCTCATCTGGTTCACCACGTTGCCCCAGACCACCGCGGGCAACTACCAGGCCAGCATCCAGAACGTCACCCTCCAGGGCCATTCCTGAGGAAAGAACACGCACGAGACTGGCGCTTTCCTTACTCAGAAAAGGTCTTACCTGAATGGCTTTCAGGCTGCGGGGAGTGGCGGCCAAAATGACTCGGGAAAAGGGCCTCCGCGCGCACTCCTCCGCGCGCCAGCTCACCGTGCTCGGCAGTTGCGGCGCCTTCCCTGAACCAGGCCGCGCCTGCTCTGGCTTCGCCATCGACTGGGACGGTTACCGCCTGGTGCTCGACCTCGGCTACGCCACCCTCCCGCGCTTGCTCGCCCACTGGCCCGACGGCGCCGTGGACGCCGTGGCCGTCACCCACGAGCACCCTGATCACTGTATTGACCTGCACGGCCTGTTCCGCCAGCGCTACTACGGCGCTCCATCCGAGCCCCGGCTCCCGTTGTACTGCCCGCCCGGCGTCCTCGACCGGCTCACCGGCCTGGAGCCGGACGTGGACCTGACCACGGTCTTCGACCCGCACCCGCTACCCGGCCGGTACCAGGTCGGCCCGTTCGAACTGACCGGCGTTACGCTCCCGCACTTTGTCCCCACCGCCGGCATCCGCCTTCAAGCAGGCCCGGCCGCTCTGGCCTATTCCGGCGACACCGGCCCGGATCCCGCGCTGGCCGAACTCGGCCGTGACACGGATCTGTTCATCATCGAGGCCACCGATCGCTCCGGTGAGACCGAGCGCCCCACCCGCAACCTGCTGACCTCCGCCGAGGCCGGCCGCTCCGGCCGCCAGGCGGGCACCCGCCGCCTCATGCTCACGCACTTCTGGCCCGGCAACGACCGCGCCGCCTCGATCGCCACCGCCACGGCCGAGTTCGGGGCCCCGGTCCTGGCGGCCACCGAAGGCCTCACGATCCAGTTCGAAAGCTGAGCGTCAGTGGCCGCCGCTATGGTGCCAACGCCAGGTGTCGGCACCGCGACGAACGTAATCGCGTGGCTACGATTAGTTGGATTTGCGGACAGGGAGGCGAGTGCGGGTGGGGCTTACCGAGGCTCGGACGGAACGGCGCACGCTGATCGACCGGGCCGTCCGGACCTGGACGGGTGAGCTGATCGATCTCGGTGGCCGCAACACCCTGCTCTACTACCGGGACCTCAAGCAGGGCACGCTCGACATCGGTCCTGCTTCACCCGCCCACGACGTCGCGGTCGGGCAGCTGCTGTCGTCCCGGACGATGCACCTGTCCACGCTGTTCGGCGAGACGTCGATCGCCACGGCCGCCCGCCGGGCCCGGGCCGTGAAGGCCAAGGCCACCGAGAACTTCGAAGAACGCGGCCTGCGGACGCTGTTTCTGGCCTGGGGCATGGCGACCTGGACCAATGCGCGGAGCGAAACGGTGCCGGCCGCGCCCGTGCTGCTCCGCCAGGCGGCATTGACCGCCCGGGGCGGCACGGGGGAGGACTTCGACCTCAGCCTGCCGGGGGAGTGGGAGGTCAACCCGACCCTGCTGCACCTGCTCCGCACCGATTTCGAGGTCGACGTGGACGAGGCCGAGATTCTGGGCCTGCTCGACCAGGACCTGGAACCGCCCGGCGCGACCCTGGTCTTCGACCGGCTGGCCAAGGCGTGCGCCGCGATGCCCGGTTTCGCGGTCGAGAATCGCCTGGTGCTGGGGAACTTCTCCTACGCCAAGCTGCCCATGGTGCTGGACCTGCAGACCGCGGCCGACCTGCTGGCCGGCTCCGACCTGATCTGTGCCATCGCCGGCGACGAGCAGGCCCGGGACGCCATCCGGGCCCGGCACCCCCACCTGTCTGCGGCCGAGCCGGACTTCACGCCGCCCGCGGATGAATTCCTCGTCCTGGACGCCGACGCCAGCCAGTCGTACGCGGTCAACTGTGCCGTGGCCGGGGCGGACCTGGTGATCGACGGCCCGCCCGGCACCGGCAAGTCCCAGACGATCGCCAACCTGATCGCTTCGCTGTCGGCCCGGGGTAAGCGTGTGCTGTTCGTAGCGGAGAAAAGGGCGGCCATCGATGCGGTCCTGGACCGCCTCGACCGGGTCGGGCTCGCCGATCTGGTGCTGGACCTGCACGACGGCGCGGGGTCGAAACGCAAGCTGGCCGCCGACCTGGCCCGGACCCTGGCCGCGACCGCCAGTATCGCCAGGCCGGACATGACCGCGGCCCAGGAGACGCTGGTCCGCAACCGGCGCGTTCTGGTCGACCGGACCGATGCCCTGCACACGCCGCGCGAACCGTGGGACGTGAGCGTCTATGACATCTTCGCCCGGCTGACCGGACTCCCCTCGACGGTCTCATCGGCGCAGCGCCTGGCCGGCCAGCCCCTGACCGACCTCGACGCCGCCGCCATCGGCCAGGCCCGAGCCGACCTGGAAACGTTCGCCGGGCTGGGTGGCCTGGTCATTTCCCCGGGGCGCACGCCGTGGGCCGCCGCGTTCGCCGCGGACCGCATCACTACACCGGACGCGGCCCAGGCTGCGCTCAGCACCGCGCGGGCCCTGGCCGGACGGACCCTCCCCGAGACGACAGCCCTCCTCCGGGGCCTCATGACCCGATGCGGCCTGACCGTTCCGGAGACGGTGGGCGGGTGGATCCAGGCGCTGGCTCTGCTCAAGGATGTCGCCGCCACCTTGACCCTGTTCGACCCGGCCGTGTTCGGTGCACCGCTGGACCAGCTGGCCACCGATCTCGCGCCCGGCCGCGCCAACCCGCTGGCCCGCACGTGGGCCCAGCTCACCAACGGCACCTACCGTCGCGCCCGGGACACCGTGCTCGGCTGGTGGCGTCCGGAGCGGAAGCCCGCTCCGGCCGAGCTTCATCAGGCGGTGGCCGCAGCCGCCGGGCAGCTCAGCGCCTGGCGCCAGGCCGCCACCGACGGACGGGGTCCCCGGCCGGTGCCGAATTTGGCCAGTCCGGATTTGGCCAGCCCAAATGTGACTAACACTGACCTGGCCGGCGCGGAGGGTGCCTTCACCCAGCTGCACACGGAAATGGCCGACCTGGCCCGCTGGGCCTGCCTGCCCGACATCGGCCACATGTCCATCAGCGAATTTCAGGTCCAGGTGCAGGCGCTGCTGACCGACCGGGAGACCCTGTACCGCCTGCCCGAGCTGGCCCGGCTCCGTGGCTCGCTGCGCGCGAGAGGTCTCTGGCCGCTGGTGGAAGAGATCAGTCACCGCCGTCTCACCGCGGACGACGCCAGCGCCTGCCTGGAACACGTCTGGCTGTCGTCGATCCTGGAGACGGTCATGTTCACCGATCCGCGGGTGGGCGCGTTCGACGGGGCGGCCCACCTCCGTACGGTGACGGCGTTCGCTGCCGCCGACCGTGATCACATCGGCAGCACCGCCCGGCGGGTACAGCGCGCCGTGGCCGAGAACGCCACCCGCCTCCGGGATGAATACCCCCGCGAGTCGGACGTGATCGAGCACCAGGCCCGGCTCAAACGGGGGCACCAGCCGATCCGGCAACTGTTCCAGATGGCGCCGCACGTTCTCGGGGCGCTCCGGCCCTGCTGGGCCATGTCGCCCCTGGTCGTCGCCCAGCTGCTGCCCCTGGACACCGTGTTCGACGTGGTGATCTTCGATGAGGCGTCCCAGATCACCCCGGCCGACGCGATGGGCGCGCTGGCCCGCGCCCCGCAGGCGATCGTCGCCGGGGACCCCCGGCAGCTGCCGCCGACCAGCTTCTTCGCGTCTTCCACCGACACGGAGGAGGACGAGGAGCACGACGCGCCCGGCCTGCTGGCGGGCACCCGCAATATGGAATCGATCCTCGACGTGATGAGCTTCCAGCTCCCGCCGCCCAAGGGCACCCGCACCCTGGGCTGGCACTACCGGTCCCGGGACGAGCGGCTCATCGCCTTTTCCAACGCCCAGCCCAACCTGTACAACTGGGCCCTCACCACGTTCCCCGGTGTCGCCGGCCCCGCCTGCCTGTCGCACGTCGCGATCCCGTTCCGCCCCGGCCGCCTCGGCCAGGAGGACTCCGTCACCGACGAGGTGGCCCGCGTCGTGGAACTGGTCGCCGGCCACGCCCGCAACCGCCCCGGGGTTTCCCTGGGCGTGATCGCCATGGGCATCAAGCACGCCAACCGGATCGAGGAGGCGCTGCGCCAGGAACGAGCCACCGACGCCGACCTCGACGCCTTCATGTCCGGCGACGCGTCGGCCCGGGCGGCCCAGGAGCGATTCTTCGTCAAGAACCTGGAGCGGGTCCAGGGTGACGAGCGCGACGCCATCATCCTGACCATTGGTTACGGCAAAACCATCGACGGCCGGATGCTGTACCGCTTCGGCCCCATCAACAACCAGGGCGGCGAGCGGCGCCTCAACGTCGCCATCACCCGCGCCCGCCAGTCGATGACCGTGGTCTCGTCCTTCTCCGCCCAGGAAATGGACCCGAACCGGTTGCGATCCGAGGGCGCCCGGATGCTCTGCCGCTACCTCGCCTACGCCGAATCCGGTGGCGCCGACCTGGGCCACGCCGCCAAACCCAAGCCCGCCCTCAACCCCTTCGAACGCGACGTCGAGACCCACCTGCTCAAAGCCGGCATCCCGGTCGTTGCCCAATACGGCGCCTCCGGCTACTGGATCGACTTCGCCGCCCAGCACCCCACCCGCCCGGGCCAGATGGTCCTGGCCATCGAGTGCGACGGAGCGACGTACCACTCCTCGCCCACCACAAGGGACAGGGATCGGTTGCGCCAGGAGCACTTGGAGCGCTTGGGCTGGCGTTTCCACCGCATCTGGTCCCAAGACTGGTTCTCCCACCGCGAGTCTGAGATCGCCAGGGCCCGCGCCGCCTACGAAGCCGC
>Ga0209112_10000226_pt1 | contig 10581 bp, 7 predicted proteins | sample TexAe_OM3H0_O3_FD_187947 | JGI IMG/M metagenome (GOLD analysis project Ga0209112, IMG submission 187947) | Forest soil microbial communities from Davy Crockett National Forest, Groveton, Texas, USA - Texas A ecozone_OM3H0_O3 (SPAdes) (version 2) | ecosystem: Environmental > Terrestrial > Soil >...
GCGGTATGTGGTGAACATCTATGTGCAGGGCCGCAAGCCGGCGCCGTTCGACGTGTTGTTCTGGAACGCCGACACCACCCGGATGGCCGCCGCGTTGCACCGCGACATGGTGCTGATGGGTCTGCGCAACGCACTGGTCACCCCGGGCGCGGTCAGCATGCTGGGTAGCCCGGTTGACCTAGGCAAGATCACCGCCGACGCCTATGTCATCGGCGGCGTCGCCGACCACATCTCACCGTGGCAGGCCACTTACCGCAGCGCGCGCTTGCTCGGCAGCAAGGACAACCGCTACGTCCTGTCCACAAGCGGTCACATCGCGGCGCTGGTCAACCCGCCCGGCAATCCGAAAGCATCGTTCCGCACGGGTCCGGTCGGGGCCGAGGGCCCCGAAGAATGGCTGGACTCCGCCGAAAAGTTCGCCGACTCCTGGTGGACGGACTACGTGAGCTGGCTCGCCGAGCGCAGTGGCGCGGAGATCGAACCCCCCAAAGCCCTTGGCAGTGAGGATCTTCCGCCTCTTGGGCCAGCGCCGGGCAGCTACGTCATGGAGAAGTGAGCGATGCGCGGCGCAACCCAAAGGAGACTTCGAGTGGTAACGCCAAGCACTGTCGGCGAAGAGCGTTACGTGAACGCCGGCGGACAGCGGATCCGGGTCAACGTACGCCACGGCAGCGGCGTTCCGTTGGTGCTGTGCAACGGCATCGGCGCCAGCTTGGAGGTGCTTGACCCGCTCGTCGAGCGGTTGGGTTGCACGGTGGTGAGATTCGACGTTCCCGGGACCGGGGGCTCACCCACCTCCCTCGCGCCCTATGGGTTTCCCTACCTCGCCTGGGTGCTGGGCCGGGTGCTGTCCAAGTTGGGATTCGGCGTGGTCGATGTGCTCGGGCTCTCCTGGGGCGGAGCCCTTGCACAGCAGTTCGCCTTCCAGAACCCACGTCGGTGCCGACGCCTGGTGCTGGTGGCGACCGGCACCGGAGCGGTGATGGTGCCCGCGCATCCACGCGTGTTGGCGAAAATGGTTACCCCGCGCAGGTTCTCGGATCCCGACTACGCCGCCGCCATCGCGGGTGAGCTGTACGGCGGCACGGTTCGCGCCCACGGTGAGGACGTCGCACGGCTGTTCGTGCGGCAGCTGCACGCCGGATCGAAGGTCGGCTACCTGCACCAGTTGCTTGCGGGCGCGGTCTGGACGAGTGTGTTAGCACTCCCGGCGGTACGGCAGGAGACCTTGATCGTGTCGGGCACCGACGACCCGATCATCCCGGTGATCAACGCCCACGTCATGAACGCGTTGCTGCCCCATTCGCGGTTGCACCTGCATGCCGGCGGACATATCGACCTGGTGCACAATGCGGACGAGCTCGCACCCGTCGTCGAGAGGTTTTTGAGCGAACCCGGGCAAAGGGCATGAGCGCCAACGACCTTCCGGACTTCGATACGTCGGACTTCTACTCCTACGAGCGCCTGCTCACCGACCCGGAGCGCGAACTCCTGCACGCCGTGCGCACGTTCACCGCCACCGAGGTGGCGCCCGTTCTGCTCGAACACTGGTCGCGTGCGACGTTTCCGTTCCAGATCGTGCCCGCGATGCGCAAGCTGGGTATCGCGGGTCTGCCATATCACGGCTTCGGCTGCGGGGGACAGCGCTTTCTGCTCGACGGGATGATCGCGATGGAACTCGCGCGCACCGACTGCTCGATCGCCACCTTCAACGGCGTGCACGGCGGGCTGGCCATGGGGTCGATCTACCTGTGTGGTTCTGACGAACAACGCGAACGCTTCTTACCGGCGATGGCGCTCTACGACAAGATCGGCTCGTTCGGGCTGACCGAACCGGACGTCGGTTCGGGCGCCTCGGGCGGGCTGCAGACCACGGCACGTCGCGACGGTGACGGCTGGATCCTGAACGGGCAGAAGAAGTGGATCGGCAACGCCACATTCGGGGACTTGACGGTGATCTGGGCCAAGGACGTCGCAGACGGTCAGGTGAAGGGCTTCGTGGTGCAAAACAATTCGCCGGGGTTCACCGCCGACAAGCAGATGCACAAAATCGCCCTGCGCATCGTGCAGAACGGGCTGATCACCCTCGACAACGTGCGCGTCGCGGAGTCCGACAGGCTGCAGCGGGCCACCTCCTTCAAGGACACCGCCGCCGTGCTGCGCATGACCCGCGCCGGGGTGGCATGGATGGCGGTCGGGTGCGCGCTCGGCGCGTACGAGAACGCTTTGGCCTACGCGCGTACCCGGGAGCAATTCGGCCGGCCGATCGCCGGCTTCCAGTTGGTGCAGGACCTGCTCGTCCGGATGCTCGGCAACGTCACCGCGGCGTACGGGCTGTGTGTGCGCCTGTCGCAGTTGCAGGACGAGGGAATCGCCGAGGACCGGCATTCCTCGCTGGCCAAGGCTTTCTGCACGGTCCGGATGCGGGAGACCGTGGGTTGGGCGCGGGAGCTGCTCGGCGGCAACGGGATCTTGTTGGAGCACAACGTGGGTCGCTTCGTCGCGGACGCCGAGGCGATCTACTCCTACGAAGGCACTCGGGAGATGAACACCCTGATCGTGGGCCGAGCGATCACCGGGCGGAGCGCCTTCGCCTGAGTTGTTGTTCCGGGGTACATCGCCGGCCGGTCGTCATTGTTGCCGACGCCATCGACATTGAGCACGAACTGATTCGATGATCGCAGGACATGGCTATCAGCCCGAGAGACTGCGATGACCAACCTGAGCCTGTATCTGACCGAGTCGGCCGACATGTACCCGAGCGCAGCCGCGCTCAGATGCGAGGGTGTGACGATGTCGTACTCAGAGTTGGCGGATCAGGCTACGCGGTTCGCCGCATACCTCTACGAGCATGGCGTGGGGCCCGGAGATCGGGTGGGGGTCATGCTGGGAAACCGCCCGGAGTTCGCCACTGCGTTCTACGGCACATTACATGCGGGAGCCGTTGCGGTTCCGCTGGATCCGATTCGAAACGCTCGCCAAGTTCAACGGGCACTGTCGGATAGCGGTGCGCGAATCCTGTTTCACGCATCCGGTTGTGCGCCCGCGGCAACCGCGGCCTCGCTCGCCGCCGGGGCATCGACGATCGAACTCGACGACGACAGGCTGGCCGAACTAATCGGCGATTTCGCCGGGCGGCCCCGGCCAGTCAGCCGCGCCGCCCAAGACGACGCGGTAATCCTGTACACGTTCGGCACCAGCGGCGCGCCGATAGGTGTTCAGCTGACGCACGGCAACCTGGGTACTACTCAGGCCGTCATCGCACGCAAGGTGCTGGACCTGGGGCCCGAGGATGTCGTGCTGGGATGCTTGCCGCTCTCGCACGCCTTCGGACTGACCTGCGAGCTGATTGCCACGGTCAGCACGGGATCCACCTTGGATCTGCTGCCCAGCCTCGACCCGCGGCGGGCGCTGGACAGGGTTGCGGCCCAACATGTCAGCGTGATGGAGGCCGAACCCGCGATGTACATGGCGATGCTGGATGTAAGCGATGACGCTGGTCTGGACCTCCGCTCGCTGCGCGTGTGCGTTTCCGGTGGCCCGGCAATGCCCGGGGACACGCGCCGCCGGTACGAAGAACGGTTCGGCTGCATCGTGCTGGAGGGATACGGCCGATCGGATTCGGCCCCTGCGGCGTGCTTCAACCAGCTGGATAAGCCCCGCAAGACCGGATCGGTCGGCACACCGGTGAAGGGGGTGCAAATGCGGGTGGTGGACAAAACCCGCAAGGAGGTTCCAGTGGGCGCCGTCGGAGAACTTCAGATCCGCGGCAACAACGTGATGAAAGGGTATTGGAATCAGCCGGCGGCAACCGCGGCCGCTCTTGTCGAAGGTTGGTTGTCGAGCGGAGACACCGGCTTCGTAGACGCAGACGGGTACTTCTATCTCGTCAACTAGGGCGTGAGCACCACCGAGCCCACGGTCTTGCGCCCCTCTAGGTCGCGATGGGCTTGAGCAGCGTTCTGCAGCGGGTAGTGGGCGCTCACGGTGACCGCGACCGTGCCGTTGGCGATCGCATCGAATAGTTGGCCTGTGCGCCAGGTGAATTCGTCACGAGTCAGCATGAAATGCGGTCGCAGCGGGCGGGTCAGATACACGGAGCCGGCCGCGTTGAGCCGTTGCGGGTCAACTGGGGGCACCGGACCGCTGGCTGCGCCGAACAGTACCAGCGTGCCCCTTACCGCCAGGCTGTCAAGGCTCGCGTCGAAGGTGGACTTGCCCACACCGTCGTAGACGGCCTCGACACCCTCGCCGCCCGTGAGCTCGCGCACCCGGGCAGCGAATTGTTTTGGGTCCTCGGGATAGTTGAGCACCTCTACCGCGCCGGCGGTGCGCGACAGCTCCGCCTTGTGCGCGGTGGAGACCGTCGTGATGACGCGGGCCCCAAGGCTGGTCGCCCACTGCGTCAGGATCAAACCCACACCGCCGGCGCCGGCGTGCAGCAGGACCGTGTCGCCGGATTGCACGGGATAAGCCGACTTGATGAGCAAGTGCGCGGTCATGCCCTTGAGGATGGCTGCCGCGGCAACGTCGGCTGCCACGGCATCCGGTACCGGTGCCACGACATCGGCTGCCGCGACACAGTATTCGGCGTAGGCGCCGATCGCGTCGGCGGTCGCGACCCGGTCACCGGGCCGCAACGTGGTCACGCCCGCACCGACCGCCACGACGGTACCGGCCACCTCGGCGCCAAGGATGAAGGGAAGTTCATGGGGGTACAACCCGGAGCGGAAATAGGTGTCGACGAAGTTCACGCCGATTGCCTCGGCTTTGATCAGCACTTCGCCGGGCCCGGGCGAAGGTAGCGGCTTGTCGACGTAGGAAAGGACCTCGGGTCCGCCGGTTCGCTCGACTTCGATCGCATACATGTTGAGCCATTCGAACACGGCGTGCGGTGGCCGTCGATGGACCGTCTCACAACATGCGTCGCCGGCAACTGTGCCGGGCGACAATGTTGTGGTCGGGCACATCAACCCGCGGGAACATTTGTTACGCGGAACATCGACATCAAGAGCCGCTTGGCCGACCCTGATGTGGGAGAACAAGGGCCAGAATGTGAAGGGTGACACCTTCGGAAGGAGCGGTAGGTCGATGGCGCACGCCAGAACAGTCCACGAGGTGACCTACGACTTGCTGCGTGAGCTAGGGCTCACGACGGTATTCGGCAATCCGGGCTCCACCGAGGAGACGTTTTTGAAGAACTTCCCCGACGACTTCACCTATGTCCTGGGATTGCAAGAGGCGTCGGTGATAGCGATGGCAGACGGGTTCGCCCAGTCCACGGGCAAGCCCGCTTTGGTCAATGTGCACACCGCCGCGGGGATGGGAAACGCGATGGGCAACCTGGTGGCGGCGGCTAAGGGCAATACCCCGCTGATCGTCACAGCCGGGCAGCAAACCCGCGAAATGGTTTTGTGCGAGCCATATCTGACTAATAAAGACGAAACTGTGTTTCCGCAACCGTGGGTGAAGTGGGCGTATGAGCCCAAGCGCGCCGAGGACGTGCCCGCGGCGATCATGCGCGCCTACGCAGTGGCGTTACAGCCACCGGCCGGCCCGGTGTTTGTGTCGATCCCGCTTGATGACTGGGAGAAGCCTGCGCTGGGTCCCGCTGTGATTCGCACAGTGAGTCACCGGGTCAGCCCGGATGCCGACCGGCTGCGCGGATTCGCCGAGCGCATCAACCGCGCGCAGCGGCCACTGCTGGTGTTCGGGCCGGAGGTCGATCGCAGCGGTGCTTGGGACGCCGGTGTGGCGTTCGCCGAAAAGGTCGGCGCACCGGTATACAGCGGCCCGCTGCCCGACCGGGCTTCGTTCCCCGAGGATCACCGGTCGTTCCAGGGACAGCTGCCGATGACCATCGCCGGTGTCACCGAGGTGCTGCGTGGTCATGACCTGGTTGTGGTGATCGGGGCGCAGGTCTTCCGGTACTACCCGTACGTGGCCGGCGAGTACCTGCCCGAGGGCACCGAACTGCTGCATATCACCGCCGATCCGGGACTGGCCGGTGCGGCGCCGGTCGGCGACAGTGTGCTGGGGGACACGCTGCTGGCGTTGGAGCAACTCGTGGACATGATCGATGATCACAGCGACCGGGAGGTACCAGCTAGGCAGGTGCCCACCTCCACAGTCGACGTGACCGGGTCGGCACCGCTCGAGCCGGATGCGGTGTGGTCCACCTTGAGAGACGTCACGCCCGCCGATTCGCCGTTGGTCACCGAATCGACGTCGACGATGGCCCAACAATTGCGATTCCTGCCCAGCACCAGGCCCGCATCATTTTTCGCCACTGCCAGCGGCGGCATCGGGTGGGGGTTGCCCGCTGCAGTGGGCGTCGCTCTGGGAGACCGTGCCCGTGGCGTCAAGCGCCACGTGCTTGCCACCATCGGCGACGGGTCCTTCCAGTACTCGGTGCAGGCCCTCTACACTGCCGCCCAGCACCGGCTACCGATCGTGTTCGTCGCGATGCGCAACGGCGAATACTCGATCCTGAAGTCCTTCGCTGTGTTGGAAGAGACACCCGGCGTGCCTGCACTGGACTTGCCTGGCCTCGATATCGCCTCCCTCGCAACGGGTTTCGGGTGCCGCGCGGTCAATGTGGACAGCTGCGAAAAGCTCGCCCACGAATTCAACGCCGCGCTGAAGGCCGACGGGCCCACCGTGATCGTGGTGCCGACCAAAGTCCAGGCTGCGCATCTGGGCTGAACGCTTTCAAGGAGTCAACGGTGCCCATTTATACCTGCACCACAACAGAATCGACATTGTCCGCTCAGGCCAAGATGGCGCTGGCGGGGGAGATTGCGACGATTCACTCGGAGATCAATCACGTGCCGAGCACCTACGTCAACGTGGTCTTCCACGAACTGCCCGCCGACAGCGTCTACACCGACGGGGTGCCGGCCGGTCCTGTCCTCGTCAGTGGCTGGATCCGCGAGGGCCACCCGAAGGCCGAGGTTACCCGCCTTGCAACCGAAATCGCCACCGCCGTAACGCGAATCGCGGACATCGCGGTCGACAGGGTTCTGGTGGTCTTCGAAAGCAGTCCGGCCAGTTTCGCCGTCGAGGGAGGGCGTGTTTTGCCCGAACCCGGTGAGGAAGCAGCCTGGATCGCCGGCAGCTGACCGCCGTCGATTCGATGCATTGGTCTTGTGTAGCGCCCGAGCGTCCTACGTGACTGGAGTAGCGCTGCGCTGGGATGGTCGTCGGCCGGTAGCGCAGTCGTTACGCGGCGTCAGTGTCTGGAAAGGTGATAACGACGCCCTTCTGTGGGTCGACTTCTCCACCTTGGAGTCGGGTCCACTGCTCCTGCAAGGCTTTTGGGCCTGCGACGGTAACGACGTCCAGGTTGTCGCGAAGCAATGTTTGGAAATCTTCCCATGCGCTGCGATACCGTCGCGCGATTTCCTGTTGCATGGCGGGAGTAAGCAGATAGTCGAATGCGCCGAAGACTGTTGGCTTCGGTCCGCCGAGTTCGTCGGTTTGCAGTGAAGTCGGGCGTGAGATGTGGGAGATGCCAAGCACCGCATCGTGAGTCAGGTTGTCGGCAAGGTGACGGTGCAGCCGCCTGCGCAGGTCGGCGTCGCCGGCGACGTCAGCGTATAAGGTCGGCACCTGGGAAAGCGATTCAACGTCGTCGTAGGTGATCACGGTGTCGTAGCACCCGAGCCGTTGGCTGAACATGACGTTGGCCGGGCTCGTGATGCCGACAACCTCAGTGCCGCCGCGGCTGTGGGCGAGGCTTGCGATGCCGTAACCGGTTTTGCTTGACGCGGAGGAGATGAGGATTCGGCGTGCCCCAAACCACTGGTTGGCGGCGCCGAACGCTTCGAACGCAAAGCTCGTCATGAACAGCGGCCTGTACAGCGCTGTAAGGTTTTCGCGCTCCGGCGAGCGAGGAGCTCCGGTGATAACGGTGTACTCGTTGTAGATCGGCATCAGCTCGTCGCGATGGGGTGCGGCATCGCGGAACCGATCGGTGCCCAGCGGCGACGGAGTGACGAGCAGATGGCTGGCGCTGGGCAAGTAGCCAAATACGCGGGCACCCGTTTTCAATGCATCGGTTTCGCTCGCAGCCACCTGCGCGTAACCCCACAGGGGAATGTGTGCCATACCGGGGACCTGAGTGGGAAAGTAGCCCCAGTAACCCAGTGCGTCGCCCAGCGCGCAGTAGGTCAGATTGTTTGTTGTCAGGCCGACACGCTCCACGCGCAGCAGCGCTTGCCCGGCAGTGGGGCGGACACTGGCAGCCTCGACCAGTCTCGTTGAGGACAGATCAGACCGGTCGACGATGACGGACCAAGTATTCATGAAAGTAGTGTCACAGCATCGCGTCCGCTGCGGTACCAGGATGTGCTCACTGCCGCCGGCGGTTGTGTGCCGCCAGGGCTGAGACTCCTATGGCGAGGACCGCCGTCAGCTCGGCGCAGCCGGGGCGTCCGGACAACCAAAGTGATTGCAGCAAAATACTTTTCAGTTCGTCATCTGCGGCTGGGATCGCGGGTTGGCATGGCCGGTCCAGGCGCCCGTCGGTGCACCGGCGAAGTGTCGATTCACCCTGCCATGTGTTCCCGATCCGGCGATCACATCGCTGTTTGCAGCTTGGAAGATCGGTAATTCACACCATCGCCGGCGTTGAAATCGGTGCGGTGTTCGCATCGGATGCGGGCTCGCGACCGCCCCTCTTCACGATCTTGAAGGTGTTCAATGGCCACCAGAACCAGCGTCCCAGCGCTGCGGCGATCGAGGGGGTCATGAACGATCGCACGATGAGCGTGTCGACCAGCAGGCCTATGCCGATGGTCATGCCCAGCTGGCCGACCACGCGCAGGTCGCTGACGATCATCGACATCATCGTGAACGCGAACACCAGGCCGGCGGCGGTGACCACCCGGCCGGTCGCGCCCATGCCGCGGATGATGCCGGTGTTGAGGCCGGCGTGGATCTCCTCCCTGAGTCGGGAGACGACCAGCAGGTTGTAGTCCGAACCAACGGCTAGCAGGATCACAACCGACAGGGGGATCACGACCCATTGCAAGCCGAGTCCCAGGATGTCCTGCCACAGCAGCACGGACAGCCCACATGCGGTGCCCAGCGAGGCGGCGACCGTGCTGACGATGACCAGGGCGGCTACCACACTGCGGGTGATCAGCAGCATGATCGCGAAGATCAGGATCATCGAGGCGATGCAGGCGATCAACAAGTCGACGGTGACGCCGTTCTGCATGTCGCTGTAGAGCGAGGCGGTACCGGCCAGTGAGACCTTCGCATTCTCCAGCGGGGTGCCCTTGACGGCGTCGGCGACGGTTTCCTTGATCCCGGCGACGTGCTCGATGCCCTCCACCGAGGCCGGGTCACCTTGGTGGGTGATGATCAGCCGGACGGCTTTGCCGTCGGGCGAGACGAACATCTTCAGGCCGCGTTGGAAGTCGGGGTTCTTGAACACTTCCGGCGGCAGGTAGAAGGAGTCGTCGTTCTTGGCCTCGTCGAAGTAATTGCCCATCAGCGTCGAGCCCTCCGCGAGTTCCTGCTGGTGGGCCTGGATGCCTGCCATCGTGCTGTGCGTGGCCACCATGAAGTCGCGCATCGTCTTCATGGAGGCGATGGTGGGCGGCAGCGTCGCCAGCACTTGCGGCATCAACTGGTCGAGACGATCGAGACTCCCCGTCATAACCTGCAATTGGTCGGCGAGCTCATCGATCCCGTCGAGAGTATCGAAGATCGAGCGAAGCGACCAACAACTCGGGATGTCGAAGCAGTGTTTTTCCCAGTAGAAGTAGCTGCGAATAGGTCGGAAGAAGTCGTCGAAGTCGGCGATGTGGTCCCGCAACTCGTTGGTGGTGTCAACTATGTTGTGCGTCTGAGCGACGATGTCGTGGGTGGTGGCCGTGAGCTCCTTCATGATCGCGTACATGTGCTCCATGTTGGCGATGGTCTTGCTCAACTCGTCTGCCTGCTCGAGCATTTGCGCGGTGTTGTCGTTCTGAATCTTGGCCGTCTGCAGCGTGCCCGAGTTCTGCATGGCGATCTGGAACGGGATCGAACTGTGTTCGATCGGCGCCCCCAGCGGCCGGGTGATGGTCTGGACCCGCTCGATGCCATGCAAGTGGAACACGCTCTTGGCGACCCGGTCGATGACGAGCATGTCCGCCGGGTTGCGCAGGTCGTGATCGGCTTCCAGCATCAGCAACTCGGGATTCATCCGGGCTTGGGAGAAGTGCCGCTCGGCCGCCTTCATCGCGACGTTAGCGGGCATGTCGGTGGGCGTGAACTTCTCGTCGTTGTACTGCGGCACGTAGGTCAGCAGACTGATGAAGCCGATGATCGCGATCACCAGCGTCACGACGATGATGGGCACGGGCCAGCGGACTACAGCCGTGCCGACCTTGCGCCAGCCCCGCGTCGAGAGCTCCTGCTTAGCATCGAGCAGACCGAACCGGGACCCCACGGCGAGGATCGCCGGCGCCAACGTCAACGCGGCCGCCACGATCACCAAAAGTGCGATTGCGCAAGGCAAACCCATCGAATTGAAGTACGGCAACGTGCACATCGTGAGGCACATACACGCACCCGCGATCGTCAACC
>Ga0209112_10000227_pt1 | contig 10580 bp, 8 predicted proteins | sample TexAe_OM3H0_O3_FD_187947 | JGI IMG/M metagenome (GOLD analysis project Ga0209112, IMG submission 187947) | Forest soil microbial communities from Davy Crockett National Forest, Groveton, Texas, USA - Texas A ecozone_OM3H0_O3 (SPAdes) (version 2) | ecosystem: Environmental > Terrestrial > Soil >...
CGTCGAGACTCCCGCGATCAGGACGACCGCTGCCGCCGCGGCGGCGATCCAGGTTGGTGGCGTCTGGCGGCGGCGTCGGCGGATTTCGCTGAGGTCCGGAACGACGGTGTCGCCGGCAGGCGCGTCTCCGGCGCCGGCAAGTGCGCGGTCGAGTCGTGCGGCCACGTCGGCCGGCATCGCGACCGGACCGAGGTCTCGCAACGCCACGGACGTCTGCGCCAGCGTCGCCGCACGCTCGGTGCACTCGTCACAGGTCGCGAGGTGGTCCAGCGCTGCTTTGGCGGCTTTGCGCGTGAGCAGCCCTTCGACGTCGTCCATGCCGGCAACCCGCCGGCGTTCCTGAACGGAGGCGCCAAGCAGCTGTTGATCGACGGCAAGTGGGTGGCCGCCATCTCGCCCCAGCCCCGGCAGCAGCGCGAGGCCGGAGTGCCTCCGGCCTGGAACTCGTACATCACCGTCGAGAACGTCGACGAGACGGCGGCCCGGGCGCGTGACCTGGGCGCGACGCTGCACGCGGAGCCGTTCGACGTGCTCCAGGCCGGACGGATGGCGGTGGTGCAGGACCCGCAGGGCGCCTGGTTCTTGCTGTGGCAGCCCCGGGACCACATCGGCGCCGGCCTGGTCAACGCTCCGGGCGCCCTGTCCTGGAACGAGCTGGGATCGCCTGACCTGGATGGGTCGGCGAAGTTCTACGGCGACCTGTTCGGCTGGAAGACCACGCCGATGGAGGGGACCGATCCGCCGTACCTGGTCATCAGCACCGCGGACGGGCACAGCAACGGCGGTATCCGCCCGCCCGCTCCACCGGGGACCCCGCCGTTCTGGCTGGTGTACTTCGCCACCTCTGACATCGAGCGCAGTGTCGCCCGGGTCGGCGAACTGGGGGGCGGCGTGCTCGTCCCTTCGACCGACATCGGCATCGCCCGCATCGCCGTCGTACAGGATCCGCAGGGCGGGGTGTTTGCGCTGTACGACGGCGCGCTCGAGGACTGACGGCTCGGATCGCCGCACCGGCCGGTCGATGTTCGGCATACTCGGCCGGGTGCGACGGCGCGGCCTCCCCCTCCTCGGCGTCTCAGCGGTTCTGCTGTGCGCCGGCTGCGGCAGCCAGGCGACGACGACCGGGTCCAGCCGCCCGGCCGCGGACCGCGCAGCCGGGTCAGGACAGGCTCCGGTGGCCCATCCGCAGGCGATCGAGCCAGTCGCCGGCGCTGCCGCCCAGGCGAGCGGCGGGACCGGCGGGACCGGGCCCGCTCCGCAGTCGGCCGGGGTCAGTGTCCAGAGCCCCAGCGCCACCGCGGCCCTCCCGCAGCCGACGTCGCTGAGCGAGGTCCGGCGCCAGCTCACCGAGAGCGGCCTGCAGCCGAGCACCACGCGCGCCACCCTGACCCCCGGCGGCCTGGCGGTGGCGCCGATCGACGCCCCGGCCGCGGTCCAGGCGGTGATCGCCGCCGGGAACGAGATCGCGCGGCTCCCGTACATCTGGGGCGGCGGGCACATGACCTACGAGGACAACGGCTATGACTGCAGCGGGTCCATCAGCTACGTGTTCGCGGCCGCCGGGATCCTCAACCACACCGTGACCTCGGGCGAGCTGGAGAACTGGGGCGACGCGGGTCCGGGCAAGTGGATCACGGTGTTCGCCAACGCCGGGCACACGTTCATGTACGTGGCCGGGCTGCGCTTCGACACCGTCGCGCTGGCCGAGACCGGCTCCCGGTGGTCGGATCGGCCGGCCGATGAGAGCGATCTCAGCTCGTTCAGCGTGCGCCATCCGCCCGGGCTGTAGACCCCGCGCGCGGCCGCCGGCTGCCGTCCGGGCACCGGTCTATCGTCGTTGAAGCCATGCAAGTCCGGGAATTCCAGGACGGTTGCCGGGTCGAAACCACTCTGCTGGTGCGGGGGGTGGAGACGCGCCGGCGGCGCGAGGGCGACGAGTATCTGAAGCTCACGCTCGGCGATCGCACGGGCAGCGTGCCCGCGGTCGTGCTGGACGGGGTCGACGCCGCCCGGGAGGTGTGCGCCCCCGGTGCCCACGCTGGTCGAGATGTCCAAAGAAGCGGAACTGGTGGTGGTTGGCAGCAACGGGCACAGCGCGCTGGCCAGGCTGCTGCTGGGTTCGGTGAGCTCCAGTGTGGTGCGCAGCGCGCGCTGCCCGGTAGCGGTCATCCGCGACGAGGATCCGCTGATGACGCAACCGCAGCGGGCCCCGGTGCTTGTGGGCATCGATGGATCCCACGCCTCCGATCTCGCGACGGCGGTGGCGTTCGACGAAGCGTCGCGTCGCGGTGTGGAGCTGGTGGCATTGCATGCGTGGAGCGACACGGGCGCGTTCGAATTGCCCGGGATAGATTGGGCGGCAGTCAAATCAGAAGCCGAGCGGAGTCTGGCCGAACAGTTGGCCGGCTGGCAGGAACGCTATCCCGATGTCACCGTGCATCGCGAGCTCGTCTGCGATCGGCCGGCCCGACAGCTGATCGAGCGGTCGGAGTCCGCCCAGCTCGTCGTCGTGGGCAGCCACGGCAGGGGCGGCCTGAGCGGCGTGCTGCTCGGCTCGGTCAGCAATGCCGTCGTTCATTCGGTCCGGATGCCAGTGATCGTCGCGCGGCCGGCTTAGCTGCGGCGTATTGGCGTGCCCGCATGACTCACGCTCCCCGGGGGCCGATACGCCGATACGCGGTCAGCAGGAGGTGGTCGAACTCCGACTGGGCATTGGCGGCCAAACCCGCTTCGCGGAACTCGTCGCGGATCCGCTCGGCCAGCGCCCGCAACTTGATATTCGTTTCCTGGGAAAGCCATTTCAGTAACTCGAAGGCCGCCGTGTCGGTGATGCCGTAAATGAGCATCAGCATGCCTTTGACCTGTTCGATGCTGGCACGGTTTTCGCTGATCTCGGCAAGCTTCGCCGAGACGACCTCCTCGTTCGCCCTGTCAGACGGCGGGGAGACGTCGATGTAGAACCCGTGCGTTCCGATCACATCGCCACCGTCATCGAACAGCCGATCGCCGACAACCACGACGTGGCGGACCTTTCCGCCGGTGTCGATGATGCGATGGCGAGTGCTGAATGCCTGCCGATTATTGACGATTTGATCGATGGTGGCCGCCACCTGCCCGCGGTCGTCGGGGTGCTTATGGGACAGCACCAACTCGGTTGTCGGCGTCACGCTGCCGGGTGTGTACCCGTGCATCCGTTGCACCGCTTCCGACCATTCCCAGCGCCGGTCGGTGAAGTAGAAGCGAAACCAGCCCGCGGGCTGCGCAGCGCCGCCGGCCAGCGCTTGTTCGACATTGGACGTTTGGCCGTCGAGATCCCAACTCATCGTGATCGGGCTCCTCGGGGTTCAGCGATTAAGGACGTTCCGTCGGCCGGCGGTGGCGGCGGCCACGACATCGACACGGGATTCGTGCCGGCGCGGCCGCCGCCCGGGCGGTTGATCAGGCGTTGACGACCTCGCGCTGCGAGGTGTTGTCGTCGATTGCCTGGCGCGCGTCGCCACGGCCGACCGTGATCTTGCGTGGCTTTGCCCGTTCGGCCACCGGAATACGCAGAGTCAGGACGCCTTCGCGGTAGGCGGCCTCGATCTTCTCGGTGTCGAGGTTTTCGCCGAGCACCAATTGGCGACTGAACACGCCACGCGGCCGCTCGGTGGCAAGCATTTCGCGATTGGGATCAACGGCCGGGCGCTCGGCGCGCACCGTTACCACGTTGCGCTCGATGTCGATGTCCAGCGAGTCCGCGTCGATGCCGGGCAGGTCGAACTCGACGACGAATTCCTCGCCCTCGCGCCAGGCGTCCATCGGCATCACGGCCGGCCTGGCGGCGGTACCCAGCACCTGCTGGGCGAAGCGGTCGAGTTCACGGAACGGATCGGTACGCATCAGCATGGCGGTCACCTCTCACTCCAATCTCTGGTTTTGGATCAGCAGTTATCTATGTCTATCGACATAGGTTTTGTATATCATCGTCGACATAATGATGCAAGTATGGTAAACAAGTTTTCTATAGGACCACGTAGGAGGATTAGGGATGGCCGACCAGCGCAATGAATCTGGTGCTCCGGCGCCCGATCACGGCGTGTACGGCATCTCGGTCGCCGCCGAACTTTCCGGCGTGGCGGTGCAGTCACTACGCCTCTACGAACGCTACGGACTGCTCACCCCGTCCCGCAGTGATGGCGGAACCCGCCGCTACAGCGCCGACGACTTGGCCCGGCTCAAGCGCATCGGCGAGCTGGTCGAGGCCGGAGTCAATCTGGCCGGCATCGGCCGCATCCTCAACCTCGAAGACGACAACGCCACGCTGTCGGCGGCCAACACCGACCTGCAGTCCACCAACCGAACCTTGCGGAAGGCCGCCAAGACCGCGAAGTTCAAGGAAGCCACCGACGGGGGCGCGACCCGTTGACTCGCGCGTCAGCTCGTTTTGGGCATCGGGATGCCCTCGCTGGCCGCGAATTGCGCATCCTCCGCCGAGGACAACCCGATCGACACGACCGAGCGGTCGAATAACGCATCCGTCAGGTAGGCCAGTGACACCGCCCACCTGTTCACCGGCCGCGGAATCGCGTACAGGTGATACGACCTGGTGACGATTTTCGCAGGGAAGCCGGACAAGTGGATGTTGAGCGGATTGGCCACCGCGTAGCGCGGTCCCAGGTCGACCACCAGGCCAAGGTTGCGGTGCTTGTACTGCTTCACTGTCCCGTAGCCGAGGCTGGCGGCCACGTTGCGGGCCAGCACTTTGCCCTGCCGGGTCGCGTGCTGGGCGGTCGGCGGCGTGATCTTCCCCGGTTGGGTGAGGTCGGGAACCGCAGCGGCATCCCCGGCCGCAAATACGTCGGGATGATCCGGCACCTGCAGGTCGGGCTGAACTTTGAGGCGGCCCTTTTCTGTTGGCAATTCCAGGTCTTGGATCAACGGCGCACCGGTCACGCCGGTCACCCAGGCGATGGTGTGCGTGTCGATACGCGAATCATCGCTCAGCACAACGTGATCGGCGTGCGCCTCTTTGAGCGTGACGCCGAGCCGGACATCGATACCGCGCCGCCGTAGCACTTTCATCGCGGCTTTGCCCAGCTTCTCTCCGACTTCGGGCATCACCTGCTCGGCGAGATCGAGGAGCAGAAACCGGACCTCGTTGCGGTCGAACCCCATTTGCTTGGCAGCCGCGTCCGCCAGCGCACGCAGCTGCGCCACCAGTTCGGTGCCCGAATAGGACGCACCGACCACCACGACCGTGCGCCGGGCCGCGGCCGCCTTCGGATCGTCTTCGATGCTGGCCAGCTCGAGCTGTTCGACGAAGTGATCCCGCAGGTAGAGCGCCTCGGCGGTGGACTTCAGCCCCCGTGCGAATCTCGCGAGTCCGGGTACGTCGAACAGCCGCGTCACCGATCCCGGGGTGAGCACCAGCCGGTCCCAGGACAGGTTGTGGCTGCGCTCTTCTGGATCGCGATATGTCAGGGTGTGCTTGTCGAAGTCCACGCCATCCACCCGACCACGCACCGCGTGCACCCGGTTGAGGGCATTGGCCAGCGGAATCGCGACGAACCGGGCGTCGACGACACCGCCGGCCACGTCGGGCAACAACGGCGTGTAGAGCATGTAATCCACCGGAGAAATCATCGTGATCTCAACGGACGCGTGCTTTCGGCGAAGGATGCGGGCCAGCCGGCGGGCGCAGGTGAAACCGGTGAAGCCGCTGCCAACGATCACAATGGAGGTCACCCGTCCGAGTGTAGGTCGGCGGGGGAGATGTGCGGGTTCCCCGCATATCCCCGCGGCGGTGAGTCGTACGAAAACGATTGACTATGAGGGCATTACGTGTGTAGTCAATTGACAGCAGGCCTCGTCATTTGACAAACGGGCCCCTTGGGCCGAATCCGGTCGTGGGCGGCCCCCTTGCGCTTCGCTTTTGGCTCATGGACTTTGAAAAACGGGGGTCCGTAGCGCGTTGGCGTCGAGGGACATCATCGGCCAGGCCAAGTGAGTGGTGATGGAGCGCTTCCACCCGATGCCGTCGAGGCTTTCGAGCTGCTGAGTCGCCTCTCGCAGCAGTCGAACACCAGGCCGGCCGACATCGCGAAGCCGCTGATCGACAGCGAGCATCCGCTCAAGGGAAAAGAGCGCTGACCGGCCGGTACGGTTACCGCATGGGCACCGGGGCGGGCCGACGCTGGCTTATCAGCTGTTCGCCCAGGTCGTAGTCGTCGTCGGCGTCGTAGGTGAGGACCCCGACCACGGCCCTGTCCGACTCGTAGCCAGACTCGTACCACACGGTGAAGCCGTCGCCGCGCTCCAGCAGCCGGCTGCGTTCGTACCCGTCGCCCCACGCGTGGTACTTCACCGTCGCGTCGCCGATGGAGGTCCAAAACCCCGGCACGCCATCCCATTTCGGTTGCTGACCCGCGGCCCGCGCCCCGGCGATCGAGCCTTGGTCCGTCGCGTCCTGCCAATGTTCGATCGCCAGATGGCGTCCGGCAATCTCGTGGCGCGCCAGCGCGACGTCGCCCGCGGCGTACACGCCGGGGGCCGAGGTGGCCATGTCAGAGCCGACGACGATCCGGGAATCACGGATCTGCAGACCCGCGTCGGCGGCGATGCGACTCTGCGGGGCCACGCCCGTGGCCGCGAGCACCAGATCGCAGTCGATGGTGACGCCGCTGTCCAGCCGCACACCGGCTTCGGTGATCTCCTGGACCGCCGCCCCGCCGGCGTGCCGGGCGCCCGCCTGGGTCACCAGATCGCGCAGCCGTTCGGCGGCCGCACTGCCGAGCCGCTTCTCCTGCGGAAGCTGTTCTGGGGCAACCAAAGTCACCGGGATGCCGCGGAGAGCCAACGATGCCGCGGCTTCGCAGCCGATGAAGCCCGACCCGATCACGACGGCCGACGTGGCGCTTTCGGCGGCCTCGCGCAGCGCGGCCGCGTCGGCCAGCGAGCGCAACAACCTCGCGCGCTCGGCGCCCGGAAACGGAGGTGTCATCGGCGCCGCACCGCAGGCCAGCACCAAGGTGTCGAAGGCGTGGCGCTGATCGCCGACATAGACGGCGCGCTCGGCGAGATCCAGCCGATCCACCGGTGCCTTCGCGATGAGCTCGATCGACCGCTCGTCGAACCACTGCGCGGGGTGCAACGCGACATCGTCGGTCTCACCGCGCAGGTATTCCTTGCTCAACGGCGGTCGGGCATAAGGCGGATCGACGTCCGCGCTGAGAATCCGCACCGGCGTCTGCGCGTCGTGCTCGCGGAACGACTCCGCGGCGGCCACGCCCGCCGGCCCGCTGCCCACGATGATCAGTCCCGGCTCATTCACTTCCCGGTAGTACCCGCAGCAGACGGGCTCAACACGGGCGTTTCGGTGGGCACGAGGCGGGTATGCGCCACCCACATGAAGGCTGTTACCTGGCACGGAAAGCGCGACGTACGGGTCGAATCAGTGCCCGACCCGAAGATTGAAGAACCCACCGACGCCATCATCGAAATAACGTCGACCAACATCTGCGGGTCCGACCTGCATCTCTACGAGATTCTCGGGGCTTTCATGAAACCGGGGGACATCCTCGGTCACGAGCCGATGGGTATCGTGCGGGAGGTGGGCACCGACACCGGCGACCTGCGCGTCGGCGACCGCGTCGTCATTCCCTTCCAGATCTCTTGCGGCAGTTGCTACATGTGCGACGAGCAGCTCTATACCCAGTGCGAAACCACCCAGGTGCGCGATCAGGGCATGGGAGCCGCTTTGTTCGGCTATTCGGAGCTCTACGGCGAGGTTCCCGGCGGGCAAGCGGAGCTGTTGCGCGTCCCGCAGGCACAGTTCACCCACATCAAAGTTCCTGTGGGGCCACCGGATTCGCGGTTCGTCTACCTGTCCGATGTGCTGCCCACTGCCTGGCAGTCGGTGATGTATGCCGACATCCCGAAGGGCGGCACGGTGACCGTGCTCGGTTTGGGTCCCATCGGGGACATGGCCGCGCGTATTGCCGATCACCTGGGTTATCGCGTCTTCGCCGTCGACCTGGTGCCCGAGCGCCTCGGCCGAGCCGCGAAACGCGGTATCCACACCATCGATTTGGGGCGGCTCGACTCCTCGCTCGGTGACGCGATCCGGGACCTCACCGACGGGCGGGGCAGTGACTCGGTGATCGACGCGGTCGGCATGGAGGCGCACGGCTCCCCGGTCGGGAAGCTGGCCCAGCAGGCCACCGGCTTGCTGCCGGACGCGCTTGCCAAGCGACTCATGCAGAACGCCGGCGTGGACCGGCTCAGCGCCCTTTACTCGGCCATCGACATCGTGCGGCGGGGCGGAACGATCTCGCTGATCGGGGTGTATGGCGGGATGGCCGACCCGCTGCCGCTGCTCACGCTGTTCGACAAGCAGGTGACGCTGCGCATGGGGCAGGCAAACGTCAAGAGGTGGGTCGACGACATCATGCCGCTGCTGACCGACGAGGACCCGCTCGGCGTCGACGGCTTCGCGTCACACGTGCTGCCCCTCGACCAGGCTCCCCACGCGTATGACATCTTCCAGAAGAAGCAGGACGGTGCGGTGAAGGTCATACTCAAGCCGTAATCACTTATCCCACAATTCTTTCCCGCCTGCCACCGGGAACGTCACAAGCCGTCGCCGTTTGACGGCGACAGCCGCAGGGTATTGAATGCGCCATGACCTCCGCACAGGCTCCTGCCCCCACGCCCACAGGTGAAGTGTGGCCGGGCAGGGCCTATCCCCTCGGCGCGACCTACGACGGCGCAGGCACCAATTTCGCCGTGTTCAGCGAGGTGGCCGAGCGGGTGGAGTTGTGCCTGTTCGACGCCGACGACAACGAAAGCCGCGTCATCCTGCCCGAGGTCGACGGATTCATCTGGCATGCGTACATACCCAACATCGAGCCGGGCCAGCGCTACGGGTACCGCGTGTACGGTCCCTACGACCCGCAGGCGGGTCTGCGGTGCAACCCGAACAAGCTGTTGGTGGACCCGTATTCAAAGGCCATCGACGGCACCTTTGAGTGGAACCAGTCCCTGTTTGCCTACAACTTCGGGGATCCCGACAGCCGCAACGATGACGACTCCGCGGACAGCATGCCCAAATCGGTGGTGATCAGTCCCTATTTCGACTGGGGCAACGACCGCCCACCGGACCATCACTACGCGGACACCGTCATCTACGAGGCACACGTCAAGGGCCTCACTCAGACGCATCCGGACATCCCCGAGCCGCTGCGCGGCACCTACTCCGCCGTGGCGCACCCGGTGATCATCGAACATCTCAAGGCCCTCGGTGTCACCGCGATCGAGCTGATGCCGGTCCACCACTTTGCCAACGACTCCACCCTCATCGAGAAGGGGCTGTCAAACTACTGGGGCTACAACACAATCGGATTTTTCGCCCCCGACTTCAAGTACTCCAGCTCCACCACGCCGGGCGGACAGGTGCAGGAGTTCAAGGCGATGGTGCGCTCCCTGCATGAGGCCGACATCGAAGTCATCCTCGACGTGGTCTACAACCACACGGCGGAGGGCAATCACATGGGCCCGACGTTGTCGATGCGTGGGATCGACAACGCCGCGTACTACCGGCTCGTCGACGACGACAAGCAGTACTACATGGACTACACCGGCACCGGGAACAGCCTCAACGTCGGGCATCCGCACGCGCTGCAGCTGATCATGGATTCGCTGCGATACTGGGTGACCGAGATGCATGTCGACGGCTTCCGTTTCGATCTGGCCTCCACGCTCGCTCGCGAGTTCTACGACGTCGACAAACTGTCGACTTTTTTCGAACTCGTGCAACAGGATCCGACGGTCAGCCAGGTCAAGCTGATCGCCGAACCGTGGGACGTCGGTCCCGGTGGCTACCAGGTGGGCAACTTCCCGCCGCAGTGGACCGAGTGGAACGGCAAGTACCGCGACACCGTCCGCGACTTCTGGCGCGGCGAGCCCGCCACCCTCGACGAATTCGCCTACCGGTTGTCCGGGTCGGCCGACCTCTACGAGCACACGGCACGGCGTCCGGTGGCCTCGATCAACTTCGTCACCGCGCACGACGGTTTCACGCTGCGCGATCTGGTGTCCTACAACGAGAAGCACAACGAGGCCAACGGCGAGGACAACAACGACGGCGAGAGCCACAACCGATCGTGGAACTGCGGGGCCGAGGGTCCCACCGACGACCCCGCGATCAACGAGTTGCGTGCCCGCCAGCAGCGCAACTTCCTGACCACGTTGCTGCTGTCCCAGGGTGTGCCGATGATCTGCCACGGCGATGAACTCGGACGCACGCAGAACGGCAACAACAACGGCTACTGCCAGGACAACGAGCTCACCTGGATCGACTGGGCCACCGCTGACACCGACCTGCTGGAGTTCACTCGCGTGGTGTCAACGCTGCGCGCCGAGCACCCGGTGTTCCGCAGGCGTCGCTTCTTCAGCGGAAAGCCGGTGGGTCGCCGCGGCCAGGACGGATTACCCGACATTGCCTGGTTCACGCCTGAAGGCGCCGAGATGACCGACGAGGACTGGGGCGCGGGCTTCGCAAAATCCGTCGCGGTCTTCCTGAACGGCCACGGCATCCCCGA
>Ga0209112_10000228_pt1 | contig 10574 bp, 6 predicted proteins | sample TexAe_OM3H0_O3_FD_187947 | JGI IMG/M metagenome (GOLD analysis project Ga0209112, IMG submission 187947) | Forest soil microbial communities from Davy Crockett National Forest, Groveton, Texas, USA - Texas A ecozone_OM3H0_O3 (SPAdes) (version 2) | ecosystem: Environmental > Terrestrial > Soil >...
GATCACGTATCCCTTGGGCATCAGGAATCCTCCCTGGTGGCTACGGTGCCACGGAGTTGACTGGCCTCGACCCTGGTCAGGATCTCATGCGGCGCCGACCACCTCGGCGGCCGCCCGGCGAGCCAGCGAGTACGCGGCCTGGGCGATGGTCTGGCCGAGGCTGATACGGCAGACTCCGGCCGCCCGCAACTCGCCCACGACCCGCCGCGGCAGCCGCGGTCGGGGCGGCGCCGATCCGGGCCGCCTGCGCTTCCGGGCCGGACAGCGGCCCGCCCGGAGCCAGCGAGTCTTCCGGGTTGATCCCGACCGCGCCGGCCTCGACCACGGCGCGCGACCGGCATGTCCAACAGCGAGATCGCGGCCAGCTTGTTCCTGTCGGAGGGCACGGTGAAAATTCACGTCGGCCGGATCCTGGCCAAGCTCGGCCTGCGCGACCGCGTCCAGGCCGTCGTCCTGGCCTATGAATCCGGGCTGGTGGTGCCCGGGGCGCCGCCGCCCGGGCAACCGGACTGATCACGGATCCAGGCCGCGGCCCGGGTGGGCGAGTGGCTCGAGGGCGAGCGCCGCTAAGTGGTTCTGCTCCCGGGCCGGGCCCGGCGCCGATTCCTGAGCCGACACGATGTTGGCCAGCTCGACCCGGGAATTGACGCCGAGCTTGCTGAACGCGCTGCGCAAGTGGGAACTGACCGTGTGCACCGAGAGGTAGAGCCGTTCGGCCGTCTCGCGGTTGGTGAGACCGCGGGCCACCAGGCGCACGACGTTCAGCTCGGAGGAAGTCAGGCTGGTCCAGCCGCGCCGGGGCCGGGGCGCGGTGACCAGCCGGCGGCGGACGCCGAGCTCGCGGAGCTGGCCCCGCACGCGCGAGGCGTCCCAGGACGCACCCAGGTCCGCGTAAATCTCCAGAGCCCGGGTGAGCTGCGCGACGGCGGAATCGGCGGCACCACGGCGGACCGCGAGCCGGGCGGCGTCTTCGAGTGCGGAAGCGAGCGCGAGCGGGCGGGGGCAGGCGGCGAACCACTCGATCGCCTGGTCGAGGTCTTCGCTGTTGTCGTCGCGCAAGCCCCGGCAGTGGGCCGCGACGCCGGCCAGGGTGGCCACGTCCGGATTTCGAGCGGTCCGCTGCTCGGCGCTGGTCACCGCCAGCTCGGCGAGCACGCCGTCGCCCGCGGCCCGGGCGATCCGGGTCATTTCAATCTCGTCCGTGGCGTCGTGCGGCAGGCGCGGCTCAAGCCCGGATCGGTCGCCATTGACCAGGACCTGCACATCGTCCCGGGCCCGGCCGCTGTCCCCCCGGGCCATGGCGGCGAGGGCGGACAGCCAGGCGGCCTGCTGGCGGACCGCGGGCGTCCCGGTGCCGCGCAGCGACTCGGTGTAGGCGAGGCAGCGCTCCAGCCCGGTCGCGTCGCCGGTGTGGATGGCGAGCTGGCCCCGGGCGACGGCGGCCGCGGTGTCGAGCACTCCGGCCAGGGACTCGTTCCCGGCCATCTCGACCGCCGGTTCCAGCGAGGCGCGGGCGTCCTCCAGGCGGCCCAGCTGCATCAGGTGCCGGCCGCGGCAGCCCTCGAACAGGAACGACCCCCATACCTGGCGGTCGTGCAGCGCCCGGGCCAGGCTGGCCGAGGTGAACTGGAGCGCCTCGTCGTACCGGTCGAGCACGCTGTACACCTCCGAACGCCAGTACTGCACCAGCACCATGCGGCCGGGGTCGGCGAGCCCGGCACCGGTGCGGACGGAAGCCTCGACCCGCTGCCGGGCGGTTTCGTACTCGCCGGCCAGATAGTGCAGCCCGCTTTCGACGAGCTCGAGCGTGCACCGCGAGGCGAAGTCCCCGGTGCGCTCGACCGCCGCTTGCACGGTGGGCAGCAGGGCCGCGGCATCGGCCGACCGGCCGCCGGTGGTCCGGTTGTGGGCCAGGTAGGCCAGGTGCCGGGCCCGGATCAGCTCGGGCAGGTCCGGCAGGGCCAGGGCCCGGACATCGGCGTCCGCCCGTTGATCGGCCGACAGGCCGTACATGTTGGCGATGCTGAGCAGAACCTCGGCTTCGTGCTCGGGGGTCAGTGACTGGCGCAGGACGCTGTCGGCGAATTCCCGGCCCTCGCCCACCCGTCCGGCCGCGTGCAGCAGCAGAGCCAGCTCCGCGATGAGCGCGGCCCGATCCGGGTAGTGCGGGCTCGCCAGTTCCAGCGCTTTCCTGGTCAGGTCGGCGGCCGCACCAGGCGCGGCGGCGGCGAGGGTCCGGGCCGCCTGGTGCAGCGTTTCGACCGCCGCGTCGTCGCCGGGTTCGGCGCTGTCGGCCAGTTGCGCGGCGATCTCCACGGGCAGCGCGCCGGCGGTCAGCAGGGTGTCGACCGCCTGACGTTGCAGCACCCGGAGGGCCGTCGCCGGGAGGGTGCTGCGGACCGCCTCGCGGATCAGGTCGTGGCTGAAGCCAAGCGCGCTGCCGGTCTCGGCCAGCAGGTCGACGGCCAGCAGCTCCTCGACCGGCGCGAGGAGCGAAACGGCTGGCTCCCCGGTCATCGCGGCCAGTTGCTCGAAGGTGAAGGAACGGCCCAGTACGGTGGCGGTCCTGGCCACTCGGCGGGTCAGCTCCGGCATCCGCCCGAGCCGGGCCCGCATGCTGTCGTCGACCCGGGCCGGCAGCCGGTCTTCGAGCAGAACGGCCTGCCCGTCCTCGACCCGGATCAGCGATTCCTCCTGCAGCCCGCGCACCAGCTGAGTGAGCAGGAAGGGGCTGCCGCCCGCTCGCCGGGTCAGCGCGAGCAGGTCCGGGCCGGGGGCCGCCCCCACCAGGTCGGTGACGACCTCGGCGACGGCACCTTCGCCCAGCGGGGTGAGCCGGACCCGCAGGCCACCGTCGTCCACGAGCCGGTCGGCGAGGGTGAGCACCTCGACCGGCGCGGCCGTGCTGCGGATCGAGGCGAGCCAGACGATGGGAAGACTGTTCAAACGAGCGGGCAGCGTCCGCAGGGCGAGAAGGCTGCCGCTGTCGGCCCACTGCAGGTCGTCGATGGCCAGCAGCAGCGGGTGTTCCACCGCCGCCTGCTCGATCAGCGATTCGATCTCTTCGAGCAGCCAGTACCGCTGTTCCGGCAGGTAGTGCAGCCGGCCCCGCTCGCCCGGATTCACCAGCGGCTGCGGGCCGTCGAACAGGGCCGCGAAAAACGGTCTCATCGGCACGGTGTTGTCCCCGGGGGCGGCCGACCCGAGACCGGCGCGCAGCCCGGCCTCCTCGGCCAGGCTGATGCCCGCCTCCAGGATCCGGGTCTTGCCGAATCCGGCGCCGCCCTCCACCAGCACCACCGAGTTGTGACCGGCCTTGGCCCGTTCGCAGCGTTCGCGCAGGGCCGCAAGCAGCGGCTCGCGATCGCGCACGCGAGGCAGGCTCGCCAAGGCAGCTCCTGGTGGTCAGGCGACCGGGTGCTTCGAGCGTATACGTAACCTCCAGACACCTATAAGACGCCAGCATCGGCCCGGGCCGGCCGGGGTCAGATAGCGCTCCGGCCGCCATCGACGGACACGATCGCGCCGGTGACGTAGCTGGCCGCGGGAGAGGCGAGGAACGCGACGACGCGGGCGATCTCGGCGGGCTGCGCGGCCCGCGCGAACACGGTGGTCGCACCGACCGCGTCGGTCACGCTGGCCGGCTGGATGGAGGTGTAGACGGGACCCGAGGCGACGGTGAGGACCCGGACTCCGGCCGGGCTGTACTCGGCGGTCCAGGACCGGGTCATGGCGTCGAGCGAAGCCTTGGTGGCGCCGTAGGCGGCGCCACCCGGCATGCCGACCTCGCCGGCCATGCTCCCGATGTTGATGACGCAGCCGCTCCCCCGGGCGGCCATCGCCGGAGCGAGCGCCGCCGTCAGGAAATAGGCCGGCCGGACGTTCGCGGTGAACAACTCGTCGAACCGGGCGACATCGAGCTCGTTCGTGGGCCCGAACCAGGCCGTACCGGCGTTGTTGACCAGGATGTCGACCTGACCAGCGTCTTCGACCAGAGCGTCAAGCTCGGAGGGGCGGGTCAGATCCGCCTGGGCAAACCGGGCCTTGCCTCCGGCCGCGGTGATCCCGTCGACGACCTCCCCGCCGCGGGCCGCGTTCCGCCCGTGCACGATCACGTCGGCCCCGCACTCGGCCAGCTGTTCCGCTATCGCTCTCCCGATCCCCGAGGTCGCGCCGGTGACCAGCGCGGCCTGCCCGGTCAAGTCCTGCTCGTCGCTCATGTGCGGTCCTTCCGGTGGGCTGCCGCCACCATGACCCGCGCTGAGGCCATCCCGGTATAAGCAACGTGACTGGATTTCGCCGCCCGGTGGGGCGATCCCGGGAGATATCACACGTTCGTGCGATTCCCGGAGGCCAGCACCTCGGCTCATGCTCAGATCAGCGTGTACGTCACGACTTTGGCGGGCTGGTACAGCGGATGAAGGGCGACCTGTTCGGACGGGAGCGTGAGCTTGACCAGGTACGGGGCCTGCTGGACGGGGCGGCGGGCCAGGGCGGCGCTCTGCTGGTGCGGGGCGGGGCCGGCCTGGGCAAATCCAGGCTGCTCCAATCGGTGGTCGCGGCCGCGACCCAGCGGCGGATGCGGGTCCTGACCCTCAGCGGGGTCCGGCTGGAAGCGGGCTTTCCCTTCGCCGGCCTGCACCGGCTGGTGCAGCCGTTCCTCGACCAGCTCGGCGAGCTGCCGGAGCGACAGCGGGACGCCGTACGGGCCGCCTTCGGACTGACCGGGGTCACCCGGCCGGAGCCGTTCCTGATCGCGCTGGCCGTGCTGAGCCTGCTCGGGGACATCACCAGCGGCGCGCCGCTGCTCATGGCCGTGGACGACGTTCAGTGGCTTGACCCGCCCAGCTCCGCGGTGCTGGCGGTCGTGGCCCGGCGCCTGCAACCGACCTCGGTGCTGCTGGTCGCGGCCGGACGCACCGGGCACGACTCGCCGCTGATGAACGCGGGACTGCCCGCGCTGGACCTGGCCCCGCTCGACGCCAGCGCGGCCAGCGCCCTGATCGGTGCCTCGTTCCCGGATCTGACCCAGCCCCAGCGCGAGCAGGTTCTCGCGCACGCGGCCGGCAACCCGCTGGCTCTGCTCGAGCTGGCGCGGATGCGGCCGGCCCGGCCGGCCGGCTACCGCACGGCGCTGCCGCCGCTGGCGCCACTGACACCCCGGCTCGAGCAGGCGTTCGCCACCGCCGAGTTCCGGTTGCCGGACCCCACCCGCAGGCTGCTGCTGATCGCGGCGGCCAGTGATAGCGGAAACCTGGACGAGGTGATCAGGGCCGCAGCGGCGCTGGCCGTCGAACCGATGCCCGCGGAATGGCTGACCCCCGCCATCGACGCCGGGCTGATTCAGGTCGAGGACCCCGCCATCCGGTTCCGCACCCCATTGCTCCGTGCCGTCATCTACGGCGAAGCGTCACCACCGGAGCGGCGGGCGGCCCATGCCGCGCTGGCGGGACTGCTCGATGACCAGCCCGAGCGGCAGGCCTGGCACGATGCCGCCACCGTGACCGGTCCCGACGAGACCGTGGCCGAACGGCTGGAACAGGCCGCCGGGCAGGCGATGCGGCGCGGAGCCGTGGCCGCCGCCGTGGCGGCGGCCGAGCGGTCCGCGACGTTGACCGCCGAGCCGATGCTGCGCGGCAGCCGGCTGCTGCACGCCGCCGAGCTGGCCCTGGACCTGGGGCAGGACGACGTGGTCGGCCGGCTGACGGCCGCCGCACGGTGGCTTCCGCTCCGGACCAGCGATCAGATCAAGGCGGCCTGGCTGGAGCGGACGGCGGATCAGCAACTGGGCGAAGACCAGGCGGCGTTGCACTCCCTGGCCGAGCTGGCCGACCGGGCCAGCCGGGCGGACGCCCCCAGCCTGGCCCTGAACATCCTGCTGGAAGCGGCCTTCCGCTCGTTCTGGAGTGGCGGCCACGACCGCCGGCTCGGGCAGCGCCTCACGGACGGCCTGGCCAGGCTGCCCGGCCCGGCCGACGATCCACGGCGACTGGCCGCGCTGGCCTTCGCTGATCCGGTCGGCCAGGGGCCGGTGGTGACCGAAGCCATCACCCGTCTGGACCAGGCCATCCGCACCGACGCCCGATCGGCCTACGCAGCCGGCGTCTCAGCGGCCATCGTGGGCGAAGCCGGCCTGAGCGCATCCCTGCTGGCCAGCGCCGTGGCCATGTTCCGGTCCCAGGGCCGGCCCCAGCTGCTGGCCCGGGCGCTGGCCGTGCAGGCCTGGAACGCCGTGCACCGGGCCGACTGGGCCACGGCCGTCCCGGCCGCGCAGGAAAGCATCAAGCTGGCGACCGAGACCGGCCAGCCGCTGTTCGTGACGGTGGGGCAGGAAACGCTGCTGGTCCTGTCGGCGCAACGAGGAGACGACGATGCGGCCGCGACGCTTTCCTGCGCTGATCACGCCGGCTACGGGCTGGCGGTGACGCAGGTGGCCCACGGACTGTCCGCGCTCGGAGCCGCACGGTACGGCGAAGCCTACGAACACCTGCGGCGGATCTTTGATCCCACCGATCCCGCCCGTCATCACGCCCGGCAGTACTGGCATATCCACGACCTGGCCGAGGCCGCCGCGCGCAGCAACCACCACGAGCACGCCCGCGGCCGGCTGGCCGCGCTGGAACCGGGCCCGGGCCGCACCGTCGCCCCCTGGCTGCGGGCCGGGCTGTTCTACGCCCGGGCCCTGCTGGCGGACGACAACCACGCCGAACAGCTTTTCTGTGCCGCCATCGATACCTCGGCCAGCGTGCCGTTCGTCCGGGCCCGGGCTGAGCTGGCGTACGGAATCTGGCTGCGCCGCCAGCGTCGCATCGCCGAGTCGCGGAAGCCGCTCCACACCGCCGCCGCGTCGTTTGACACGCTCGGGTTCAGGCCGTGGGCGAACCGGGCAGGCCAGGAACTGCGGGCCTCGGGCGACGTGGCCTCGATTCCGGCCGCCCCGGCCCGGAGCATGCTGTCGGCGCAGGAACGGCAGATTGCCGAGCTGGCGGCCAGCGGCCTCAGCAACCGCCAGATCGGGCAGCGGCTGTACATGTCCCACCGGACGGTCGGCACCCACCTGTACCGGATCTTCCCCAAGCTCGGCGTCAGCTCCCGTCATCAGATCCGGGCGGCCCTCGGTCTGTGAGCAGGCTCTCCGGCCCAGATTCAGTCATGGGACGTATGCCGCGGCCAGTGCGGCGGCCGCCACACTGAAACCGCTCGACAGAAGGGAGCGGCCAGGTGGATGGCTCAGCGATCCAGACCCAGACAACTCTGATTGACGGCCTGACGATCCGGTACGCCGACAGCGGGACACCGGGACCGGCCATCCTGCTGACCAGCCCGTGGCCGGAAAGCCTGCTGGCCTTCCGGCGGATCTGGGCCGCTCTGGCCGCGGCCGGCCGGCCCGTGGCGATTGACCTGCCCGGGTTTGGCCATTCGCAGGGACGCGACGAGCTGTTCGCGCCCGACGCCGCCGGTGAGTTCCTCGGCCGGTTCATCACCGAGTTCGGGCTGGGCGCCCCGCACCTGGTCACGCCGGACGTGGGCAGCGATGCCAGCCTGTTCCTGGCGGCCCGGCACCCGGACCTCGTGGCCAGCATCGTCACCGGTGGCGGTGCCGCGGCCTACCCGCTGGAGGTCGGGGGCGCGCTGGCGGACATCATCGCGGCCCCCGGCATCGAGGTGTTCCAGGACCAGGACATCCGGGCCACCATCGGTGCGACGGTGGAGCCGGTCGCGTCGCGGGCCACCGAGCCCGAGGTCTGGGAAGACTACGTCACCGCCTACGAGAACGGCCGGTTCGCCCAGTCGACCCGGTACGTGCGGAGCTATCCGCAACAGCTGCCGGTGCTACGGGACCTGCTCCCCCAGGTGAAGGCGCCCGTACACATCGTGACCGGGGCGAACGACCCGCTCGTGCCGCCGGCCAACGGAAGCTACCTGGCCGACCGAATCCCGGGCAGCGAGCTGACCGTCCTGGACGTGGGCCACTTTCCCTGGGAAGAGGCTCCCGGCGACTACGCCGCCATCATCACGGACTGGATCGCCCGATGACCGCCTACATGATCGCCCAGGTCCAGATCCTGGAACCGGAGCGGTGGGAGCACTACCGGCAGCTCGCCGCGCCGGCGATCGCCCGGTACGGCGGCCGGTACCTGGCCCGCGGGGCCCGCCCCGAGGTCGACGAGGCCGACTGGGAACAGCCGGAGGACCTGCAGGTCAACATCGTCGAGTTTCCCAGCCTGGCGCAGGCGCACGCCTGGTACGCCTCCCCCGAGTACGCCGAGGCGCTGGCCTACCGGAAGGGCGCGGTGCTCCGCCGTCTCTTCTTCGTACGCGGCACGGACGAGCCGGAGTAAGCAGAGGCGACAGGAAGGACGGTCATGGCGCGTGCCTTGTACGCCGTAGGCCGGTGGGCCGTGCGGCACCGGGGGCGGGTGGTCCTGGCCTGGCTGGCCCTGCTGGTGGTGGTGGGCGGGCTCGGTGTGGCGCTCCATGGCCAGCTGTCGTCCGTGTTCACCGTGCCCGGGACCGAATCGCAGAACGCGCAGAACCTGCTGCAGCAGAAGTTCCCAGTGGCCGCGGGCGGCACCGCGCGGGTCGTTTTCGCCGCTCCAGCGGGGACCACGCTTGCGGCGGCGAAAGACGTCAGCGCGATCAGGGCCAGCCTGGCCGCGGCGGGGCGGGTCCCCGGGGTGATCAGCGTCGGCAACCCGTACCAGGACGGCGCGCTCTCGGCCAGCAAGGCCATCGGCTACGCGGACGTGCTGTTCCGCCAGCAGGCGGCGAACGTGCCTCAGCCGGCCAGGAACGACCTGCAGGCCGCGATGAGCCCGGCCCGGTCCGCAGGCATCACGGTCGCCTACGGCGGCACCGCCTACGCCGCGAACGGCAAGGTCGAGGGCACGGGCGAGGTGTCCGGGATCGTGGTGGCGTTCATCGTGCTCGCCGTCGCCCTCGGCTCGCTCCTCGCGGCCGGCTTCCCGCTGGTGGCGGCCCTGGCGGGGGTGGCCATCGGCGTGCTGTTCACCGAGTTCCTGGCCCGCTTCATCCAGATGACCAACACGGCCACCGTGCTCGCCACCATGATCGGGATCGCCGTCGGCATCGACTACGCCCTGTTCATCGTCTCGCGGCACCGCGAGCAGCTGGCCGATCCGGGCCAGGAAGCCGAAGACTCGATCGGCCGCGCGATCGGCACGGCCGGCACCTCGGTGGTGTTCGCCGGGTCGACGGTCATCGTCGCCCTGGCCGCGCTGTCGGCGGCCGGTATCCCGTTCCTGACCGTAATGGGTCTCGTGGCCGCGGGCACCGTCGCCCTGTCCGTGCTGGTGGCGATCACCCTGGTGCCCGCCATGCTCGGCTTCGCCGGCGAGCGGCTCCGGCCACGGCCCGGGCGCCCGGGGCGTCCCTGGACCCGGGCCCATCCGTGGCAGGAACGGCGCGGCCGGTGGGGGCTGGCCTGGGCCCGGCTGATCCGCCGGGGCCCCGCGGTGGTCCTGCTCGTCTTCATCGCCGCCCTGGTGGTCATCGCGCTGCCGGCCCGGGGCCTGCGCCTCGGGCTGCCCGGCAACAACTCAGAACCAGCGGCCAGCACCCAGCACCAGAGCTATGAGCTGCTGGCTCAGGGTTTCGGGCCCGGTTTCAACGCCACGCTCGCGGTCGTCGTCGACGCCAGCGGCATTCCGGCCGGCAACCGGGCGGCGGTGGTGAGGGCGCTGGCCGGGAAACTGTCCCGGGACCCAGGCATCGCCGTGGTCAGCGCTCCGGTCGCCAATCCGGCCCGAACGATCGTGGTCCTCAGCGTGACTCCGACAACCGGGCCCAACGCTCAGGCCACCACCAACCTGGTCAACCGGATGCGCACCACCGACGTCCCCCTCGCCGACCGGGCCGGCGGCACCGCCTACGTGGCGGGAAACACAGCGGCCAACATCGACGTATCGTCCCGGCTGGGGTCGGCGTTCCCGCTTTTTCTCGCGATCATCGTGGTGGTGGCGTTCCTGCTGCTGATGGTGGCCTTCCGGTCGCTGCTCATCCCGCTCGCCGCGGTCGTCGGGTTCCTGCTGTCGGTCGCGGCCAGCCTCGGCGTCATGGTGTGGTTCTTCCAGGACGGCCACCTGAGCGGGCTGTCCGGGATCACCGCCGCCGCCCCCATCGTCAGCTTCGTGCCCATCCTGCTGGTCGGCGTGCTGTTCGGGCTGGCCATGGACTACCAGGTCTTCCTGACCAGCCGGATGCGAGAGGCCTTCGAGCGCGACGGGGATGCCGCCGCCGCGGTCACCGCCGGGGTGGAACGCAGCGGGCGGGTGGTCTGCGCCGCCGCCCTGATCATGACCTCGGTGTTCGCCGGATTCATTCCCACCGGCGACCCGATCATCAAGTCCATCGCCTTCGCGCTGACGGCGGGGGTGCTGATCGACGCGTTCGTGGTCCGGCTGATCCTCGTCCCCGCGACCATGAACCTGCTCGGCCGGGCCGCGTGGTGGCTGCCGACCAGGCTGGACCGGCTGCTGCCGCAGGCCGACATCGAGGGCACGTCACTGCCCCGCGTTCCCGGCGGCGCCGGGCCGTCCGGCCAGGCCATAACT
>Ga0209112_10000230_pt1 | contig 10559 bp, 13 predicted proteins | sample TexAe_OM3H0_O3_FD_187947 | JGI IMG/M metagenome (GOLD analysis project Ga0209112, IMG submission 187947) | Forest soil microbial communities from Davy Crockett National Forest, Groveton, Texas, USA - Texas A ecozone_OM3H0_O3 (SPAdes) (version 2) | ecosystem: Environmental > Terrestrial > Soil >...
CGCGGTGATGGGATTCGTCGTCACCGGATTCGACAGCGTGTCCGCCGCCTTCGCCAGGGCGGGCGAGCGCGACAACAGCCAGCTACGCAGCCGGTGTGCATGCGTCCTGGGCGCGGGGAATTCCTCCTGAATGGCGGCATTGAGTTCCGCGCCGATCATGATCGCGAAGCCGCCGAAGAACGAAAACAGCAGAAACGCGATCGGCGTGGACAGCGCGCCGTAGGTGTAGCCGGTGCTGGTGATCCACTGCAGGTAGATCCGCAGACCCAAGGTGGCGATCACGAACACCGCGGTGGCCAGCGCCGCGCCGAAGATCAGGCGATGCGTCGGGAGGGGTTCGGGCAGCGACACGCGATACAAGATCACCACGCCGAACATCAGGACGAGGATCAACGCCGGGTAGTAGCCGTACCGCAGCACGTTGGCCAGGCTGACCGGAATGTGTTCGCTGATCTTGCGCGGGCCCCGCACCACCAACGGCGCCGTCGCCACCACCACGACCAACCCCACCACGTAAAGGAACAACGCGAAGAGCCGCTGCCGCACCGGGTGGCGTAACGGGGTCTGGTCATGCGCCTCGACGACGGAATCGACCAACGCCGATATTGCCGAGGACCCGGCCCACAGCGAGATCAAAAAGCCCAGCGACACGACCTCGCCACGCGCGTTGCTCGCGATGTCACGAATCGTGGGTTCGATGATCTCGTTGACCACGCTCGGCGAGAACACGCTGTGGGCGGTCGAAATCACCTGGCGTTCGATGCTCGGCAGCATGTCCGGCCCGAACAGCGGCGCCACATAGGCCAAGGTGCCCAGCAACCCGAGCAACAGCGGCGGCAGCGACAGCGCCGACCAGAAGCCGGCCTGTGCCGACTCCGAGAAGATCGAGTCGTCCCAGCTCTTGGTGAGGGTCCTGCGACTGATTCGCCAAATGTGATGACGGGACGGCTTCGCGATTTGATCGCTCATACCATCCCAGCATCACGCATAACTGCTCACGCCGCCCACATTGGCGGCGGGTGAGTCCGACCGGTTCAGCTCTCGCTGACCTCGATCACGGCGGCCAGCTCGGCAAGCTGGGCCTCGTGCTGGTTGGCGTGATGCTGGCAGAAGAGAAGCTCAGCTCCCGAAGGCAGCTTGGCGCGGACACGAGCCGCAGCACCGCAGCGGTCGCAGCGGTCTGCTCTGGTGAGCTCGGGACTGGTCAGAGTTGCATTCATGGCTTCTCCGTTCTTGCGTTTATCTACTTTCTCAGACGTATACGGTTTTCGCGTTGTTCCCCGATCGTTATCAGGTGTGTCGTTTCTCACGACCTGTAAACGTTTGGTTTCGGAGAGTTTTCTAGAGTGATCGACCGTGACCACTACTCCTGACCTGCTGGTCCACCTGTGCGGAACCGAGGAATGGTCGGACGCCCGTCGCGGCGGTGAAATCCGCCCCGACGCCGGCGCCGACTTCCTTCACCTGTCCGCGCCGGAGCAGGTACACCTGCCGGCCAACCGCCTCTACCGCGGCCGTGCCGACCTCGTCCTGCTGCACATCGACCCGGCGCTGCTGGGCTCTCCCGTGCGTTGGGAGCCAGGGGTGCCAACGGATCCGGAGTCGATGCTGTTCCCGCATCTGTACGGTCCGCTGCCGGTGCGCGCCGTGATCCGGGTCACCGCTTACCCGCCGGCGCCCGACGGCAGTTTTGCGCCGCTCGCGAAACCGCCGGGTGCCTCCGCGGCGGGAGAGTCGATGTAAGCGTCGGCTTCGATCTCGACCAGCAGCTCGGGCGCGATCAGCGCGGACACTTCGACCATGGTGGCCGCAGGGCGGATCGCACCGAATACATCGGCGTGCACCGCCGCGACCTCACGCCAGCGCGAGATGTCCGTCACGTAGATGCGGGTGCGGACGACATCGGTGAGCGCCGCGCCCGCCTGCTGGAGCGCAATCTGGATGCGGTGCAACGCATCTCGGGCCTGAGCGGCAATGTCGCCGGCGGGCCCGGTGCCGGTTGTCCCGGCCACCGACACATGCGGCCCGACCCGGACAGCACGCGAATAACCGACCACCGACTCGAATTCGGAGTCGGACATCACCACTTTGCGGCTGGCTGGCATGCGCATACCGTACGACGGCGGCACCGCCTGCGCAGTGCATTTTTGCGGCGACCGGCGCCGTCTCGACTTTCCTTGCGCCGCAACGGCTCCGGCAGGCCAGTAAGCCGACTCGTTAGTCGAGGTAGTCGCGCAAAACCTGGGAGCGGCTGGGGTGGCGCAGCTTTGACATCGTCTTGGACTCGATCTGCCGGATGCGCTCGCGGGTGACGCCGTAGACCTGCCCGATCTCATCGAGGGTGCGGGGCTGGCCGTCGGTGAGGCCGAAGCGCAGCCGTACTACCCCGGCTTCGCGCTCGGAGAGGGTCTCCAGCACCGACTGCAGTTGGTCTTGCAGCAGCGTGAACGACACCGCGTCGACGGCCACCACGGCTTCACTGTCTTCGATGAAGTCACCCAGTTGGCTGTCACCCTCGTCGCCGATGGTCTGGTCCAGCGAGATCGGCTCGCGGGCGTATTGCTGGATCTCGAGCACCTTTTCGGGCGTGATGTCCATTTCCTTGGCGAGCTCTTCGGGTGTGGGCTCGCGGCCCAGGTCCTGCAGCAGCTCACGCTGGATGCGGCCCAGCTTGTTGATCACCTCGACCATGTGCACCGGAATGCGGATGGTCCGGGCCTGGTCGGCCATGGCGCGGGTGATGGCCTGACGGATCCACCACGTCGCGTACGTGGAGAACTTGTAGCCCTTTGTGTAGTCGAACTTCTCGACCGCGCGGATCAGGCCCAGGTTGCCTTCCTGGATCAGATCGAGAAACGCCATTCCGCGGCCCGTGTAGCGCTTGGCCAGCGAAACCACAAGTCGCAGGTTCGCTTCGAGCAGATGGTTTTTCGCGCGGTCGCCGTCGCGGCAGATCCACGTCATGTCGCGGCGCTGAGCGGCGGGCAGTTTGTCGCCCCGCTCGGTCATCTCGGTCATCAGTTGGGTGGCATACAGGCCGGCCTCGATCCGCTTGGCCAGCTCGACCTCTTCCTCCGCGTTGAGCAGCGCCACCTTGCCGATCTGCTTGAGGTAGGCGCGAACCGAGTCGGCGGATGCCGTGAGTTCGGCGTCCTTGCGGGCCTGCCGCAGCGCCTCGGATTCGTCTTCGTCCCACACGAAATCGCCAGAGGCCTTGTCTTTTTCGGAGGGTTCGGCGATCTCGTCTTCCTCTTCGGCGGGGGCCTTGGTGGCCTTCGCGACCGGGGCGGCGGCCTCGCTCTCCTCGGCGTCCTCGCTCTCGTCGCCGGCTTCGGCCTCCTCGCCGTCGGCTACGACCTCGTCCTCCAGGTCGTCGAGACCGAGGTCGGCGTCGATGTCGATGTCCTCGCCGGGCTCACCCTCGAGGTCCGGTTCGGCGTCGAGATCCTCAACGGTGCCGTCCGAATCGAGGGCGTCGGCGTCCGGATCCGCGGCCCCCTTGCCGGCGGCCTTGGTCCCCCGGGCCGGTGGCTTGCCATCGGCGCTCTTGGGCGCGCGGGTCTTCTTCGTGTCGTCGCCCGCCTCGCCGTCCACCGGCTTTGCCGGTGACGCCGTCTTGGCGGCCCGTTTCGCGGGCGCTGCACCGTGAGTGGCTTTCGCCGCCGGTCGCTTAGCGGGGGACGACGGAGACTTCGTGGCGGTGCGTTTCACCGGCCCATCCGTTGCCGGGCTTGCTTTCGTCGCTGCCACTTACACCCCTTCGTTCGGACTCAACTCTCGGTGGGTATGGGCATGGTTAACCGAAAGTGTCTGCTATGTCGATGTCGGCGTTGGTATCAGCGTGCGTATTCGCACGCTATAGGCTTGGGCGTTCGCCGAGGACCATTGTAACGACAGTGCGCGGTAGTACGGCCCTGCCGGGCGAAATTCAGTGGGTCACGTCGGACGTGGCGGCCATGGCGGCGCCGACGATTCCGGCGGTGTTGAGGAGTGCCGCGGGCACCACGGGGGTCCGGTTTTTGAGCAGCGGCACCCACTTGTCGGCCTTGCGGCTGATGCCACCGCCCGCGATGAACAAGTCCGGCCACATCGCGTTCTCGATGCTCACGAGCACCTTGGTCACCTCCTTGGCCCACTTCTCGAAGCTCCAGTCGTTCTTCTCCTTGACCGAGGACGCCGCGCGCTTCTCGGCCTCCTTGCCGCCGACTTGGAGGTGGCCGAACTCGGTGTTGGGGATCAGCGTCCCGTTATGGATGACGGCGGAGCCGATGCCGGTGCCGAAGGTGAGCAACACGACCAGGCCCGTCCGGCTCTTGCCCGCGCCGTAGCGCTCCTCGGCGAGGCCGGCCGCGTCGGCATCGTTGAGGACCGTGACGGCCTGGCCGTCGAGCTCGGCTCCGATGATGTCGCGCGCGTTGGTGCCGATCCACGACTTGTCCACGTTCGCCGCGGTCTGAACCACTCCGTGGGTGACGACGCCGGGGTAGGTCACCCCGAGCGGACCGGTCCAGCCGAATGCCTCGACGACTTCGGCGATGGTTTTGGCGACCGCCGACGGCGTCGCCGGCTGCGGGGTCAACAGCTTGATCCGGTCGCCGATCAACTGCCCGGTGTCCATGTCGACGATGCCGCCCTTGATGCCGCTGCCGCCGACGTCGATGCCGAACCCGCGACGCGGTGGGGAGCTGTCGGCAGCGTCGCTGCCGGGCTCGTCCGTGGTCGGGTCGGTGGTCGTCATCGAATCTCCTCGGCGTGACTGGGCTGTCCGATCACCTTAGCCCCGCGACTGGTCCGGCCCCGGCGACGATGCGCGCCGGCGGCGTAGGCGCCGCGGGCGCGGCTGTGATGCGATAGGGCGGTGACCCGACCTGATGACCAGCCCGCGCAGCTGCGCGCGGTGGCCGAAACCGTGGCCACGCAGGCCGCCGAATTCGTGCGGCGCCGCCGCGCCGAGGTTTTCGGCACGGTGGCGGGTTCCGACGACAGCGACGCGGTGCGATCGAAGAGCACCCCCACCGATCCCGTGACGGTTGTCGACACCGAGACGGAGCGGCTGTTGCGGGACCGGTTGGCCGAATTACGGCCTGGGGACCCGATTCTCGGCGAGGAGGGCGGCGGGCCGGCGAATCCGGCGGCCACGCTCGCCGACGCGGTCACCTGGGTGCTCGACCCCATCGACGGCACAGTGAATTTCGTTTACGGCATTCCGGCATACGCGGTCTCGGTCGCCGCCCAGATCGACGGCGTGTCGGTGGCCGGTGCCGTCGCCGACGTGGTCGGACACCGGGTGTACTCGGCGGCGACCGGCCTCGGCGCACACGTCATCGACGAGCAGGGGTCGACCCCGCTGCGCTGCGCCGCCGTGAACGATCTATCGATGGCGTTGCTGGGCACGGGTTTCGGTTACTCGCGGCAACGCCGCGCGACGCAGGCCGCGTTGCTGGCCCGAATGTTGCCGGTGGTCCGCGATGTCCGCCGCATCGGCTCCGCGGCGCTGGATCTGTGCATGGTCGCGGCCGGCCGGCTGGACGCCTTCTACGAACACGGGCTGCAGGTGTGGGACCGCGCCGCGGGTGGGCTGATCGCGGCCGAGGCGGGGGCCCGGGTGTTCCTGCCCGAACCGGACGCGAACGGGGCCGGCCTGGTGGTGGCCGCGGCGCCCGGAATCGCCGACGAGCTGTTGGCCGAGCTGCAGCGGTGGGGCGGCCTGGACCCGATCTTGGATTGACTGCCTCAGCAGCTGCTGGCGTGAATCTTGGCGAGCAGCGCGGGGTCTGACGGCTCGGTGGCACCGGGCTTCAGCGTGGCGAGCACGGCATCGATGTCGTCGTTGTGCGCCAGCGCGGTGAAATCGGTCCCCAGGGCGAGGTCGACGGAGTCGTCGGAGCGGTTGTCGTTGAACAGTTCCATGCACGGCGCCACCAGCCACACCGCGGCGGCGGTTGCCTGCCCGGCCGTGCCGAAACGGATCTGGCCCTGACAGGTGAGCCGGGTGCCGGCATAGAGGGGATCGTTGGCGGCGGTCGGCTGCGCGAAACCCAGGTCTTTCATCGCGCCGGCGACGTCGCCGGCTTGGCCGCCGCGGCCGCTCGCGTTGAGGACGCGCACCTTGGTGTCCGTGAGTTTGGCGGGCGTGACGTCCATCATGGCGCTGCGCGACACCTGCTCACCGAGCTGCGCCGGTGTCGACTCGGCCGGCTTGGGCGGCGGGTTGCACACCGCGGCTTCGTGCACCTTCGCCGGTCGAGTGAGCGCGACGGTCCAGACCACGATCGTCACCACCGCCAGGAAGATCGCCACGATGATGGCCGGCCGGGGGTTGCGTCGGCGAAAGGGCCGACCGTGCTTGTCAAAGGCGGTACCCTCGGTGATTTGTGCGACCACAGCTGCACTCTAGCGGCACGCTAAACGCACTGTTCAGGGACGAACTTCAGGGTCAGAATGGGGATGTGACGTAAATCACACATTAACGGGCGGTGATACGGGCACGAATCGTTTGGTGGATGCGTTCGACGCTGGTACAAAGCGATGCTTGAGCAACAAGGGCATGTGAGGGGATAGGGCGATGCCTACCGACTACGACGCTCCACGGCGTACCGAGACCGACGACGTCTCAGAGGACTCGCTGGAGGAACTCAAAGCGCGACGCAACGAGGCGGCCTCGGCCGTGGTGGACGTCGACGAATCTGAAACCGCTGAAAACTTCGAGCTCCCGGGCGCCGACCTGTCCGGTGAAGAGCTGTCGGTTCGCGTCATCCCGAAGCAGGCTGACGAGTTCACCTGCTCGAGCTGCTTTCTGGTGCAACACCGCAGTCGGCTGGCCAGCGAGAAGAACGGCGTGATGATCTGTACCGACTGCGCGGCCTGATAGCTGCGCTCAGCGTGTCAGTGCCGACAGCACCCGTTCCGGGTGACGGCAGCTCACCAACCAGTACGGCGTCGGATCGTCTGGGTCATCGAGGACTGCCAGGATCATCGGGCCTACCCATGCCCGGTGCAGCACGAAGGCCGCCGGATCGAGCTGACGCCCCAGCGCCGCCGACTTCGCGGCGGGCTCGATGGTGGCGGAGCGGGCGATCACCGTCGAGGGCAGGTGCGCATCTCCCGCCCACAGCTCCACTCCGCCCGGGACGGCCGGGTCTGACATGACCCGGATTTCGACGCGACCCAGCCATAACAGCGCCCCGACCGCCACCACGAACAACGTTGCGTACGGCAGCCACTCGGGCAGGGTGCGGACACCCATGTTGACTTCGAACGCGATCAGCGCCGCCAGCGCGAATGCCGGCGGCCACCACCACCACGGAACCCATAGTCGTTCGCGGTATCGCACACTGTGCGGCGCGACGCGCGTACCAGACACGCGGTCAAGGGTAGTCTGTGGCCCCGTGTCGAACAGTCTGGCCATCGTGCGTCTTGACCCCGGGCTTCCGCTGCCCACTCGTGCCCACGAGGGTGATGCCGGAGTCGATCTCTACAGCGCAGAAGACGTGAAGCTGGACCCGGGGCGACGCGCCCTGGTGCGAACGGGTGTGGCGGTTGCCATTCCGTTCGGAATGGTCGGCCTGGTTCATCCGCGGTCGGGATTGGCCGCGCGAGTTGGGCTTTCGATCGTCAACAGCCCCGGCACCATCGACGCGGGTTACCGCGGCGAAGTCAAGGTCGCACTCATCAACCTCGACCCGGCCGAGCCAATCGTGGTGCACCGGGGCGATCGCATCGCCCAGTTGCTGGTGCAGCGGGTCGAGTTGGTCGAGCTCGTCGAGGTGTCGTCGTTCGACGAGGCCGGGCTGGCCGAAACATCCCGTGGCGACGGCGGTCACGGTTCCTCCGGAGGACATGCGAGTTTGTGATGGCGGGATTCGGTAGACGTTCAGGCAAGAACGACAGCGACGACGCGAGCGTGGAGTCGGTAGACGACCTCAAGGAGCCCGTCGCCGATGCGCCGGTCTCCGACGAGATCGAAGAGCTGGAAGGCCCGTTCGACATCGACGATTTCGACGACCCCACGGTCGCGGAGCTGGCCAGGCTGGATCTGGGCTCGGTGTTGATTCCGATGCCCGAGGCCGGTCAGCTGCAGGTCGAGCTGACCGAGACCGGCATTCCCAGCGCGGTGTGGGTCGTCACACCCAACGGCCGGTTCACCATCGCCGCCTACGCGGCGCCGAAAACAGGCGGCCTGTGGCGTGAAGTCGCCGGCGAACTCGCCGAGTCGCTGCGCAACGATTCGGCCAAAGTCAGCATCAAGGACGGCCCCTGGGGCCGAGAGGTGGTCGGCATCGCGACGGGCGTGGTGCGCTTCATCGGGGTGGACGGCTACCGCTGGATGATCCGCTGCGTGGTCAACGGGTCGCACGAGACCATGGAGGCGCTGGAGCTGGAGGCGCGAGCGGCTTTGGCGGACACCGTCGTTCGGCGTGGCGACACGCCGCTTCCGGTGCGGACGCCGTTGACCGTGCAGCTGCCCGAGCCGATGGCGCAGCAGCTGCGGGAGGCCGCGGCCGCGCAGCAGGCCTCGCAAGAAGGCGCGCAACAGGGCGACGAGCAAGCGCCGCCCGAGCCGGCCGCACGCCGCAGCGCCGAGGGATCGGCCATGCAGCAGTTGAACACCACAACGGGCGGCTGACGGGGCCGCTAGAGGTCCGCGAGGGCGGCCAGGCAGGCCGCGCCCAGCGCGGCCGTGTCAGCGCCCATCTGATCGAGCGTCACGGTTCGCAATGCCGCGCGGGGCGCGGTCTTGACCCAGTCGACGGCGACCCGCAGCGGGTGGATCGGATCGTCGACCGCCGCCGCCAACGCCAGCGGCACGGCCAACCGGGCAAGCTCGGCATGGGTGGGTGCCACATAGCCGGCCGCTTCCTCCATGGCGTCGGGCAGTTGCGGCCACTGGGCGCGCCACGACCGCGTCAGCTCGTCGGCCAACCACGGCGGGCTGGATGCCCGCATCTGGGCCGTCGTCACCTCCAGCCCGTCGGCGCGCAGTTGGGACGCCGAATACCGTGCGGCGAGAGCCGCCGGCGCGTCGTCCGGCGCGCCGACCCACGCGGGTAGCGCGGCAAGGACGGCGACGGCCCGGTCGGGATGGGCCAGGGCCCACGCGGTGCCCACCGTGCCGCCGAGCGAGACGCCGCCGACGGCGATCGGGCCGTTGTGTGCGGCGTCGTCCAACGCGGACAGATAGCCGTCGATCAATCGGCCCGGCCGCGGCTGCGGTGTCACCAGCAACGCTCCGACCTCGCGCAACGGGCCGGAAAAAGCCCGGCGGACATAGTCATGATCGGAGCCGGTTCCGGGCAACAACACGGTCGTGACACCGCGCAGATCGACAACCACCCCTAGATAGTGCCCCGGCGTTCATCCGCTCCCCAACCTTGGGTTTGGCTTGGTTGGCGCCGGGGAACCAACAGGTCTACGGTGTCCGTTGGCATAGTGGAAGCATTGAGGCTCAGCAGCATTGTCAGGAGGGGCCATGAGGGCCCAAGGGTATCTGCGTCGGCTAACTCGCCGGTTGACCGAGGATCCGGAGCAACGCGACTCCGAGGAGTTGTCCGACGAGGTCGCCAGCACCGGCGCGCAGCGCGCGATCGACTGTGAACGCGGCCAGGAAGTCACGATGGTCGGCACGCTGCGCAGCGTGGAATGTAATGGCAAGGCCTGCGCGGGCGGGGTACGCGCCGAACTGTTCGACGGCAGCGACACCGTCACGCTCGTATGGCTTGGACAACGCCGCATACCGGGCATCGACTCGGGCCGGACGTTGCGGGTGCGGGGCCGGCTCGGCAAGCTGGAGAACGGAACCAAGGCAATTTACAACCCGCATTACGAAATTCAGCGGTGACGTTCCCCGACAATTCGGGGCCGCATTCGTCACCCCGGGAGTCGGACTCGTCTAAACCCATGACAACTCCTCGCACCAGGCCGGAGCGCCTGCTGGAACAAGCGGGCGGCGTCAGCGGCCTCATCTACTCGTCGCTGCCGGTGGTGGTCTTTGTGATCATGTCGAGCGTGTCGGGTTTGCTTGCCGCGATCGGATCAGCGCTGGGCGTTGCGGGCCTGGTGTTGCTGTGGCGAGTGATTCGCCGGGATTCGGTGCAGCCGGCGTTCTCCGGGTTCCTCGGCGTGGCAGTCTGCGCGCTGATCGCCTACGTCGTGGGGGAGTCGAAGGGCTACTTCCTGCTGGGCATCTGGATGTCGTTGGTGTGGGCGGTGGTCGTGGCGGTGTCGATTCTGATCCGCAAGCCGCTCGTCGGGTACGCCTGGAGTTGGGCCAGCGGGCGTGGTTACGGCTGGCGCGCCGTGCCGCGGGCCGTCTATGCCTTCGACGTCGCCTCGCTTTGCTGGGTGCTGGTGTTCGGCGCCCGTTTCGTGGTGCAGCGGCTGCTCTACGACGCCGATCAGACCGGATGGCTTGCGGTGGCGCGGATCGGGATGGGCTGGCCGCTGACCGCGATCGCCGCGCTGGTGACGTACGCGGCGATCAAGTCGGCCCAGCGGGCCATGTCTTCAGCCGACGTCGCCACGGCTGACGAAGCCGGCGCCACGGCTGACGAAGCCGGCCT
>Ga0209112_10000231_pt1 | contig 10527 bp, 6 predicted proteins | sample TexAe_OM3H0_O3_FD_187947 | JGI IMG/M metagenome (GOLD analysis project Ga0209112, IMG submission 187947) | Forest soil microbial communities from Davy Crockett National Forest, Groveton, Texas, USA - Texas A ecozone_OM3H0_O3 (SPAdes) (version 2) | ecosystem: Environmental > Terrestrial > Soil >...
CGCGGCGCTGACCGCGGTCGGCGGCAGCCTGGGAATCGTGCTGGCTGGCCCGATCGTGAACGCGCTCAACTGGCACTGGCTGTTCTGGCTGCCGGGCATCGCGACGGTGATCGCGGCGGTCGGTTCCGTGCTGTTCATCCCCCAGTCCCCGGTGCGCGGCCGCGGCACGATCAGCTGGCTGCCCGCGGTGCTGCTGTCCGGCTGGCTGGTGGCGCTGCTCGTGCCGTTGAGCGAGGCGTCGGACTGGGGCTGGGGCTCGCCGACGGTCCTCGGGCTGTTCGCGGCGGCGGTGCTGCTCGCCGCCGCCTGGGTCTGGTCCGAGCTGAGGGCGGCCACCCCGCTGATCGACATGAAGATGATGCGCCGCCCCGGGGTCTGGACGAACAACGTGGTCGCGCTGCTCATCGGCGTGGGGCTGTATGCGATGTTCGCGTTCCTGCCCGAGTTCGTGCAGACTCCGCCCTCGGCCGGGTACGGATTCGGCGCCAGCATCACCCGCTCGGGCCTGATGCTGTTGCCCTCCGGGGTCACCATGTTCGTGACCGGCCTGCTGGTCGGGCGCCTCACCCGGCGGCTCGGCGGCAAGGTCCTGGTCGTCGCGGGCTGCGTCGTCGGGTGCGTGGCGATGGCGATGTTCGCCTTCGCGCATTCCCAGCAGTGGGAGATCTACGTCGCCACCGCGGTGCTGGGCGTCGGCTTCGGGCTGGCCTTCTCGGCGATGTCGGCGAATGTCGTGGCCGCGGTGCCGGCCGGGGAGACCGGGGTGGCTACCGGCATGAACGCGAACATCCGTACGATCGGCGGCAGCATCGGCGCCGCCGTGATGGCCAGCATCGTCACCGCGAAGCTGGAGCCGTCCGGCCTCCCCACGGGATCCGGCTACACAACCGGGTTCGGGGTCATGACCGGCGTCCTGGTGGTGGCCGCGCTGGCCGCACTGCTGATCCCGTCGCAACGGCGGCCGGACACGGCGGCCACCGAGGCGGGGGCCATCGGTACCCTGGCGATGTCCGGGGACGCGGTGACCGCGGAGAGCGCCGCCGGAGAAACGGTGACGAGCGAACTGCGCGAGTAAGGGGACAGGTGCCCAGCGAGCCCTCGGCGAGCGACCTGGCGGGGCCCCCGCACCCGCCCGGGCGTCGCGACGCGGTCCGCAACTACCACCGGGTCCTCAATGCGGCCCGCGAGGTGCTCGGCGAGTCCGGCGCCGACGCCAGCATGGAGGAGATCGCCGCCCGGGCCGGGGTCGGCATCGGCACCGTGTACCGGCGGTTCGCCAACAAGGACGCGCTGATCGACGAGCTCGTGCAGCTGTCTCTGGGCGAGGCGCTGGCCGAGGCCCAGCAGGCTCTGGCCTGCCCGGGCGGCGATGGCCTCGAGCAGTTGCTGCGCGGGCTCGGGGCGCTGTTCGCCGCGCACGCCCGGTACGCGCACCTGCTGCTCGGGCGGAGCGCCGACAGCCCCACGGCTCGCGAGATCCGCGCTGCGCTCCAGGAGCTCACCGGCCGGGCCCTGGCCGCGGGCACGCTGAACCCCGGCGTGACCGTCGGCGACGTCATGGCGCTGGTCTGGGGCATGCGCGGGCTGACCGAGACCACCGGCGAGGTCGCGCCCGGCACCTGGCAGCGGTTCCTCGACATCCACCTGGCGGGCCTGCGCACACCGGGCCCGCTCAGCGCCACGCCGTCGATGTCAGCCGGACAGCTGGCCGAGCTACCCACCCGTCCCTAGCGGTCCTCATCCCCGGGAACGTTGGCCCCCTCGGCGTGCTGCTCGGGCGCACCTTTGATCGCGATCGCCGCGCCGGTCCCGAGCGCCGCGCCGAACAGTTCGGCCACCGACTTGCGGATCTCCTCGCGCAGGGTCGTCTTGTCCGGGCAGAGGTTCTCGATGTTCCGCTGATAAAGAACGAACCTCAGCCCGAACGCGGTTCGCGAGCGGGCCCCCGCGGTGAAGTCCCCGCCCAGCCCGCCGAACAAACTGTCCGAATCGCCGCCCCCCGGGCTGGGGCCGGCCAGATGCCAGCGGCGATCCGGATCCACCCCCAGCTCGACCCGCGACTTGTCCGGCAGCAGCATCACGTCCACCGGGCTGTCGGAGTAACCGCCCGTCTCGGAGTCATGCAACCTCACCTCGGCCTCGGCCTGCGCCTGGAAGTCGGCACCCGGTATACGGACAGGCACCACCCAGGGGCCAGACCCGGAGTTCAGCGCGGCCGCCGCGGCGAAGTCGGACCGCCCCGCCGCCGGGTTGCCCGCGTCGAGCCAGACCTTGACCTGGCCGCGTAGCGCCCAGCCCGGAGCGAACCGGCCGGCCACTTCGACCAGGTGGTCGAGGTGCTGGCCCGCCTCCTCGAATCGGCCCAGGCGGTACAGCGCGACCGCCAGGCGCCACCGGGCCTGGGCCGAGGCCGGATCAGCGTCGGCCGCCGCCTGCGCGGCACTCCGGGCATCCTCGAAATGACCGAGCCACCACAGCGCCTCCGAGGCGAGCACGAGCGCCGCGACCCGGACCGCGGGCACCGGATCCTTCAGGTGGCGATGAGCCACCCACAGGGCCCCCAGCGGATGATCGGGGCAGCTGCGCGTGTGTTCCCGCAGCGTCTCCAGCGCGTCCTGCGCCGATTCCCGGCCTTCGTGGCGGTGTTCGGCCGGTACGAAATCGAGCCACCGTGCGGCGGCTTCTTTCAGCGGCTCGTGTATTTCGAAGTCGCGCGCTGTGGCGTTCGCCACGTAACCTGGGCCGGAGTGACGGGACGCCTGGGACGCTGGAGTAACCGAGGGTGTCACGTCATCTCCGGGCATGGACCACATGATCGCACCGGAGCAGGCGCGCTGCCGGGGAATGAACCGGGCGCCGGGTCGGCTCTACCATGTGGTGGCAGTTGTCATGGGCGTTCCTGCTGTCTGCAGGCGCGGACCCGGATCCAGCTCGGTGATACATCGCGGCCGCCCACGTCGCCTTAGCCAGGGCGGGCTGACCCTGCTCAATGGACGGCAGTCAGCCGTGGCCGAGGCAGAAATCAATGGGGAGTCACAGGTGTTCGCGGAGCAAGGTGGTTGGGCATGATCGAGGACAACGGCGGGGGTACGGTCGGTTTCGCTGACCTGGCGCTGGCCCCGGAGCTGTGCGACGTGCTCTCGGGCCTGGGTTACGAGGAGCCGACACCGATCCAGCTGGCCGCCATCCCGCCGCTGCTTGAAGGCCGTGACCTGGTCGGGCAGGCCGCGACCGGGACCGGGAAGACGGCCGCCTTCGCGCTTCCCATCCTCCAGCGGATCCTCATCGAAGGCGAGCGGACCGAGCCGCTGGCCCTGGTGCTCGTCCCCACGCGCGAGCTGGCGGTGCAGGTCTGCGCGGCGATGCGCAGCTACGGGCACGACATGCGCGCGCGGGTCCTGGCGGTTTACGGCGGCGAGCCGATCGGCCGCCAGCTGGGGCCGCTCCGGCGCGGCGTCGACATCGTGGTGGCCACGCCCGGGCGGGCGCTCGACCACATCAACCGGGGAACGCTGAAGCTGAGCGGCCTGGAGATCCTCGTCCTCGACGAGGCGGACGAGATGCTCGACATGGGCTTCGCCGAGGAAATCGAGGCGATCCTGGCCAGCACCCCCGGGGAGCGGCAGACCGCGCTGTTCTCGGCGACGATGCCGCCGCGGATCGACGGCATGGTGCGCCGCCACCTGCACGACCCCGTGCGGGCCGAGCTCGGCCGTCAGGCGTCGGCGTCCGCCGACGGACTGCTGGTGCGGCAAACGGCCTACCTCGTGCCGCGCGGGCACAAGCCCGCCGCGCTCGGTCGCGTACTGGACCTGGAGAAGCCAGCGGCCACGATCGTCTTCTGCCGGACCAGGGACGAGGTCGACCAGCTCACCGAGTCGCTGAACGGCCGCGGCTACCGGGCTGAGGCGCTGCACGGCGGAATGGACCAGAAGCAGCGCGACCGCGTCATGGGCCGGCTGCGCAGCCGGGCCATCGACCTGCTCGTGGCCACCGACGTGGCCGCCCGCGGCCTCGACATCGACCAGCTCACGCACGTGGTGAACTACGACGTGCCCAGCGCGCCCGAGGCCTACGTGCACCGCATCGGGCGGGTTGGCCGGGCCGGCCGCGAAGGCACCGCGATCACGCTGACCGAGCCGCGCGAGCAGCGGATGCTCAAGACCATCGAGCGGGTGACCAAACGGCCGATCACGATCGAGAAGCTGCCGACCCTCGCCCAGCTGCGGGCCAAGCGACTGGAGCTGATGCGCACCGAGCTCCGCGAGAGCCTGCTGAAGGACGACGGCGACCTCGACGCCTTCCGGGCGGTGGTGGGGCCGCTCGGTGCGGAGTTCGACCTCTTCGAGGTAGCGCTGGCCGCGGTCAAGCTGGCCCACGAGGCGAGCGGGGCGCCCCGCGAGGAAGAAGAGATCCCCGCCGTCGAAATGCTGCCGCCCAGCGATCGTCGCGACGGCCGCAAGGCCAGGTCACGCGACCAGCGCCCGGCCACCGGCCGGGGCCCGCAGCGGGGCCGCTCCGCGGCAGCCGGCACGACCCGCCTGTTCGTGGGCACCGGCCGTTCCGCCGGAGTCCGGCCGCAGGACCTGGTCGGCGCCATCACCGGCGAGTCGAACCTGTCCGGCCGGGACATCGGGGCGATCGAGATCGCCGATCGGTTCTCCCTGGTGGAGGTGCCCGAGTCCGCCGCCGACGACGTCGTCCGGGCGCTCCGGGGCACGAGCATCAAGGGCCGGAAAACCACCGTGCGCCGCGAGCGCTTTCCGTCCCGGTAGTACCAGCCCGCCCCAGCCAGCGACGGCCCGGGCGACCCCTCCCGTTGGCGGTCACTGCGGATCATCCCCAGATGTCTTCGAGGTACCGCTGCCCGGCCCGCAGTCCGGCCAGCCAGGCCTCGGCCTCGGCTGGTGACCGCCCAGTCTGCTCCTGGCAGAGCTGCGTGAAGGCGTGGCGCACCGCGGGCGCCATGGTGCTGGCGTTCCCGCACACGAAGATCACCGCGCCTGCTTCGAGCAGCTGCCACAGCTGGGTCTGCTGGCTGCGGATACGGTCCTGGACGTAGGTCTTCGGCTGGCCTGGCGCCCGCGACGGGACGGCCTCGACCTGGACGACGCCCAGCTTCTCGAATTCTTCCAGCTCGTCCCGGTAGAGGTAGTCCTGCCCGGGGTCACGGAAACCGAAGAACAGCAACGACTCACCGACCGGGACACCGGCCGCCTTGAGGTCGGCCCGCTCCTGCAGGAATCCGCGGAAGGGTGCCAGCCCGGTGCCGCAGCCCACCATGATCATGGGCACGTGCGGGTTCTGCGGAGGCCGGAACGGGATGCTGGGCTGGCGCACGAAGGTGAAGACGGTGCTTTGCTCCGGGTTCCGGTCCAGATACCCGGAGCAGACTCCGGTGAACAGCCCGTCGCCGGATCGCGCCGGTTCGGCCAGAACCCCGACCGTGATGCTGCAGACGCCCGGCGAGACCTGGGGAGAGGACGAGATCGAGTAGTAGCGGGGATGCATCGGCGGCAGCCGGTCCAGGAAGATCTCGAAGGGCAGCGCGCAGGCGGGGAACTGCTCGAGCAGGTCGATCAGCGAACGGTGCGGCCGCAGCACCCGCTCCCGGTAGCCCGGATGGCCGTCCGTGCCGTGGGCGGCCGCCATGGCTTGCAGCTCCTGGCGCTGCGCGGGATCGTCGGTGTACCGGGCCATCAGCGCGATGTCCTCCCGGCTGGCCACGTCCTGCAACTCCACGCAGGACGCCAGCACCCCGAGCAGGGGAGTGGGCTCCCCGGTCGGCAGGTGGGTGGGTGCGGATCCATCGGCGGTGATCACCACGTGCATGCCGGCGTCCAGGGTGAAGCGGCGCATGACCCGCTGGATCAGGGCCGCATCGTTGCGTGGCAGCACACCGAGGTGATCGCCGGTGCCGTAGCTGACCCCGGCGGGCAGCGCGATCTCGATGTGCCGGGTGGATCGTTCCGGCGCACCGGCCCCGCTGGCCTGCTGCAGTTCCCGATTGACCCTGACCAGCGCGGCCTGGGCCTGGTAGGAGCGGACGACCGGGTTGGCCGCCTGCTGGTTGGTCACCGCGATGGTCAGCCGCTGCTCGGCGGCCACCGGGGCGACCTGATCTTCGTCCAGCGACAGCGCTGTGGCCAGCGCCGGCCACAGCCCCGCGTGCCAGTCCGCGTACTGGCCGTCGAAGTCGGCCGCGGCGTTACCCTCGCCGCGCCGGTGGACCCGGGTGGCACCGCGCCTTTCCAGCCCGGCATCGATCAGCTGCGGGACCGCCTGATAGGTCGCCGCCCAATCGGTGTTCCCGCAGCCGAACACCGTGTACCGGAGCCCGCTGCAGGCATCCGCCGCCGGGCCGGGGTCCTGCAGCCATTCACAGAATTGGGCCGCGTTGTCGGGGGGAGTGCCGTTGTAGGACGCGGTCACGATGATCGCGGCGCCGTCGTGCGGAAATTCGCCGGCGTGGTCGTCCAGCGCGCCGGCCGTGACCGCGAAGCCGCGGGCGGTGCCCTCGCGGGCCAGCCGGGTGGCGATTCCCTCCGCGGTGCCCAGGTTCGAGCCGAACAGGATCAGCAGCGGCGTGTTGTGGGCACCGGGGCGCGGCTGCGCCGTAGCTGGTTCCGGCGCCGGGACGGCCGCAGCCGCGGTGCTGACGGCTGGCGGCCGGCGCTCGCCGCTGGCCACTCGCCCGGGGCGGGGCCGGACCTTGATCCGCAACCCGTCCGGCTTGATGGTCAGGGTCTCTGTGATCTTCAGCTCGTAGCCCCGGTCGCCGATGAGCTCGAACCGCTGCAGAATCAGGCCCAGCACGAGCGCGGCTTCCTGCAGTGCGAACTGCCGCCCGATGCAGGCCCGCTGCCCGGAGCCGAACGGCTTGAACGCGTTGGGCGGCAGCGCCGCCCGGCACTCCGGTGCCATGTGCCCGGGGTTGAACTCCTCCGCGTCCGGGCCCCAGACCTGCGGGTCCCGGTGCAGCATCGGGGTCAGCACGACCACCGGGGACCCCTTGGGCAGGTGGTACCGGCCGCCGATGGTGGTGTCCTGGAGGGGGTACCTGGTGAATCCGGGTGCGGTCGGCCACAGCCGCAGCGTCTCCTCCAGTATCTGGGTGACGTAGGTGAGCTTGCGGACGTGCGCGTAGCCGGGGAAGACGCCGGTGTCGGTCCCCAGCACGGTGTCCACCTCGGCCTGGGCCCGGGCCATCACGTCCGGATGCTTGAGCAGGTAGTAGACGGCGAAGGACAGCAGGCCGCTGGTGGTCTCGTGCCCGGCGATCAGGAACGTGATGCACTGCGCCCGGATATTGGCATCCGGCAGGCGCTGCCCCGACTGCTTGTCAACGCCTTCGAGCATGCAGCTGAGCAGATCCCGCATGCCCTCGTGGCCCGACTCCCGCCGCTCGCGGATGACGTCGTCCACCATCTGATCCATATAGGCCTGGTCGGCTTCGAGCCGCCGGGCGGCCCGCACCCGTAGCCGGGTTTGCGCCGCCAGCTGCCGCGAACGCGCCTGGGACTCCGCCAGCACGCGGACCATGGCCGCCACGAAGGGGTGCGGCGTATCCCGGTAGAAGGAGTTGAACCGGTAGCCGAACCCGCACAGCGCGATGGTGTCCAGCGTCAGCCGGGTCATGTCGTCGGCGACGTCTATCTCGTCGCCGTGGTTCAGGCGTTCCCACTTCAGTAGCAGCTGGTCCGCCACGTCCAGCATCATCGGGTGGTAGTCCAGCATGGCCTGCTGGCTGAAGCTCGGCAGCAGGATGTTGTGCGCGCGCCGCCACAACGGGTTGCCGGTTTCCGCGGAGAACAGCCCAGCATTCACCGGGTCCCGGCGGACCTCGGCCAGGCCGCCGGAGATCAGCTTGTCGAACCGGCGCTCGTCACACACCTCCTCGACCAGGTCGGCCCCGGACACGATGTACCGGACGCCCCCGCCCGGCACCACCAGCTGGTAGATGGGCCCGTACTGGCGGGACAGCTTCATCGCGCCCAGGATGGCGTTGTCCCGGTCGACGTCCAGGGCGTTGCCGATCAGTGGGCGCGGGCGCGGCCCGGGGACGACATCAGCCGGGACGCTGGCCGGCGGCCGGGCGCTGGAGGACGTGGTCATGAAAGCTCCTTCTGGGACTGGGCGCGGGTGCTGCGAAGCAGGGCCACGCTCGTGAACAGGACCCACGCCGGGAGAACCAGCAATGTGGCCGGCTGCGTGGTGGTGGTGACGAGCAGGAACGCGGCCATCAGGTAACTGAGTACGGCCAGCCACCCCGGTATCAGGCCTGCCCGGCGGGCCAGGGTGGTGGTCGTGATCGCGAACATGCCCGCCATGCGGACGCCGTAGACGAACACCAGTCCGTAGCCGACGCTGGACAGCACCCGGTCGACGCTGGCCGCCGGGGCCGGGACGTTCGCGAAGTGCAGCATCAGGGCCACCGCCCCGGCCACTGCGGTGCCCGCGAACAACATGCAGATGAAGGCCACCCCGGACGCCAGCTGCAGGCCCTCGGTGAGGCGGGCCGGGCGGTCGAGCAGCGTACGGAACGCCATCGTGAACCACAGGAACGCGATGCCGGCGAAAGGCACCAGGTACAGCCCGACGGTCACCAGCACCCCGCCGGATCCGGCCGAGTAAAAGGCCGTGTAGGTGCTGTCCGGGGAGGCCAGCCGGGGGATCTGACTGACCAGGGCCAGGGCGGCCGTGAACAGGGCGGCGAAGGCAATCCCGGCGATGGCGGCCTTCCTCGCGCTACCGGCCTGGCTGGCCGCCCGGCCGCCTGCTGGCGCAATGACGGGCTCCCCGCCGGTACTCGTGAGTGTCATCCCGATCCCTTGAACCTCGGCCGCATCCATCGGCGTCGCGATGGCCGGATAATCTGTCATCCCTGACATATGTCAGTACTGACAGTTTACACAAACTGTCAGTACTGACAAGATGCTGGGCGCAAGATTTTCACCGGGACTGGCGGCGCCACTGCTGAGGTGGGTGGCGGCAGCCGGGATCTCGCCGGGGCGCAGAACGGGATTTCGCGGTGGCGCAGAAGCCGCGTCCGGCGTGGTCAGGTCAGGGCGTCGAACGCGTCCCTGAGCAGCTCGAGCAAACCGGGACGGTCAGGCTGATCGTCCCGGCGTAGTTCGGCGTCCCACAACATCGCGGTACGGAACGCGGCGGCCGCGGCCCGGGCCAGCACCTCGGCCTCCAGGCGCGGGTCGATGGCCCGATGCCGGCGGCGGGGCGACCTTTGCAGCCGTTGCTCCAGAACGTCAGCGACGTCAGTCTCCACCTTGCGCATGATCCTCAGCGCCGATGGGGTGACCCGCTCGCCGGGCGGCCCCCCCGCGAACAGGGTCAGCGGGCTGGCCGTGTCGGTCCGGGTGATCGAGCCGATGAGGCTCTCCAGCGCGCGGTGCACGGCGACCAGCGGCGGCTCCGCGGCTGGCCGGTCGAGAATGACCTGCTGCAGGACCGGTATCCAGTCGAAGGCGTCCCGGATGATCAGGTCTTCCTTCGAGCCGAAGTAGCGGAAGAACGTACGCTCGGTCACCCCGGCCGCGTCGGCGATGTCCCGCACCGTGGTCTGCGCGACGCCGTGCTCAGCGAACAGCCGGTCCGCGGCCTGCTGCAACGCCTGCCGCGTCGCGAGCTTGTTCGCCTCCCGGCGTCCGAGTGGGGCCGGGCCAGGCGTGGTGCGCGCCGCGGCCGAGCCGTCTACGTCTGGCATGGCTTCCTTCGCGCTCGACGCATGTATCCGACATCCTGTCAGGGATGACAGTTTAGAGCGAAGCGGCCCGCCGGAGGGCCGGGACCGGGGATCCGCAGCGATTCCGGTCCCGGCCGCCGTCGCTACGAGCGCAGCACGCCCAACGGTTACGCGGCCACGTCGTGCAGCTCGGCGGCCCGGCTGGATGGCACGGGGCGGCGGGATTCGGTGCGGCGCTGGGCGGCGGCCTGGCGCTCACCGCGGCGGCGGGCCCGCTGGCCGTACAGGTTGGTCCAGCCGATGAGGAGGGCGGCCACCGCGTACGGCATGATCTTGGACACCAGCAGGGCGGTCCCGGTCGAGGCCATCTCGATGATCACGACCCGGGCTGCCGCCTCGGCCAGGTAGGCGGCCCCCCAGACCAGGGTGAGCAGCCGGAAAACGCGGCGGAATCCTGCGTACTGCCACTTGGTGGCGAAGTCGCGTCCCTTCGGGGTGTCCGCCCCCATGAATTCGAGCGCGAACCGGAAGATCAGCGGCCGGCGGGACCAGAGCGAGCCCAGGCAGGCCAGGCCGAAGATCGCGGTCGGCACCGACCCCTCGGCGAGGATCAGCCGCTCATTGCCGGTGACCAGCCCGAGGATCGTGCCGACGGCCACCCCGGCCAGCACGAGGACCCCCACCGCGTCGGCCCGGCGGTGCCGGGCGAAACCGAGCAGCACGCCGAGCGCGGGAAAGACGCCGCTGAGCAGCAGGGCCGGTACAGCACCCAGCCCGGCCGAGCGCACCGCCGAGTACGTGACGAGCGGGCCGGCGATGTCGAACAC
>Ga0209112_10000232_pt1 | contig 10524 bp, 8 predicted proteins | sample TexAe_OM3H0_O3_FD_187947 | JGI IMG/M metagenome (GOLD analysis project Ga0209112, IMG submission 187947) | Forest soil microbial communities from Davy Crockett National Forest, Groveton, Texas, USA - Texas A ecozone_OM3H0_O3 (SPAdes) (version 2) | ecosystem: Environmental > Terrestrial > Soil >...
CAATCCGCTGATCGACTTTTCCGACGTCTGCCCGGGCACCGGACAAGACACAAAGAGTGTGCCGTTTTCCCAGATGGCCGCGGACTTTGCCGAAGACAAGACCGCGAACTACTCCTACATCACGCCCGACAGCGATGAGGATGCGCACAACGGTACGCTCCAGGAAGCCGACCAGTGGCTAGAGGAAAATGTGCCGGCCATCCTGGACCGTCCGGAGTTTCAACCCGGCGGCGACGGCATTCTCTTCGTCGCGTGGGACGAGGGGAATCTCGGCACAGACAATCGCTGCTCAGCGACGGTCTCACAGGGCTGCGGCGGCCGGCTGGCGACGCTCGTCATCGGTCCGCGGGTCAAGTCCGGCTACCAGTCCTCCATCACTTACCGCAGTGAAAGTCTATTGAAGACAGTGTGCGTTGCGATGGGCCTGACTACCTGCCCTGGCGCGGCGCAGAATGCAGCGCCCATGGCGGACTTCTTCACCACGGATTCGGCTGCTGCCCCTGCTCCATCGAACGGCGTCGTCATTGCCAGCCCTGGCAACGGCGCGACGATCACTGGCGCGGTGCATGTGATGGCGTCCGCCTCTGAGGACGAGACCGTGAAACAGACGCAGGTTTGGGATAATGGAAGAAAGCTTGGGTATTACGGCAGTGATATCAATACGACCTACAACCTGTCGCCCGGCGCGCACGCCACGACGGTGCTCGATCTGAATTCGTCCTACCGAGTGATACATCAATCGACGGTGAAGTACACAGTGCAGGCACCTGTCGACGGTGTCCAGGTGGTATCACCCACTCCCGGCCAAGTCTCCACACCGACAGTGCACGTCGTGGGCTACGCAACCGAGGCGGTGCCGATCCACCAGGTGCAGGTCTGGGATAACGGAGTCAAGCTTGGGTGGTATGCCGAGGCGAGTGTGAATCAGTACTTCTCGCTGTCGCCTGGTTCGCATACTGTGACGGTACTAGACCTGGACAAGAACAACAGCGTTATACACAAGTCGAGCGTGTCCTACACCGTGCAGTAGCGAAGCGATCCACGCATCAAAACAAGATGGGCCGCTTCGGCGGCCCATCTGTTGCTCGGCGCGGTCCTTCTTAGCGAGCAGCGCCAGCGTGCTCCTTCGCCGGCTTGTCTGCCTTCCGTCCAGTCACCTTGAACGTCAGCCGGTTGTTCAGCGGATCGGCGTCCACCTTCACATTGTCGCCGTGCAGCACCTCGCCATCCAGAATTTTGATCGCGAGGGGGTCCTGGATCAGGCGCTGGATCGCGCGCTTCAGCGGCCGCGCACCGTAGGCGCGGTCGTAACCGGTCATCAACAACTGGTGGCGTGCACCGTCGGTCAGCTCCAGCGTGATCTTGCGATCCGCCAACAGCTTTTTCAGGTCGACCAGCCGCAGGTCGACGATGTGGCTCAACTGCTCCTCGCCCAGCGGGCGGAAGATGACGATATCGTCCACGCGGTTGAGGAACTCCGGCCGGAAGCTCTGCTTCAACACCTCCATCACCTGCTCGCGCGCCACATCGAAAGCCGCTTCGTCGGTTAACGCTTCGGCATTCAGCATCTGCGCACCCAGGTTCGAGGTCATGATGATCACCGTGTTCTTGAAGTCGACAACGCGACCCTTGGAATCGGTGAGACGGCCATCGTCGAGCACCTGCAGGAGGATGTTGAAGACATCCGGATGCGCCTTCTCAATCTCGTCGAAGAGCACGACTGCGTACGGCCGGCGGCGGATCGCTTCGGTGAGCTGGCCACCTTCGTCGAAGCCGATGTAGCCGGGAGGCGCGCCGATGAGCCGCGCCACCGCGTGCTTTTCCATGTACTCGCTCATGTCGATGCGCACCATAGCTTGCTCGTCGTCAAAGAGGAACTCGGCGAGAGCGCGTGCGGTTTCTGTCTTGCCCACGCCCGTGGGACCGAGGAAGATGAAGCTGCCGATCGGCCGCTTGGGATCGCTCAGGCCGGCACGTGAACGGCGGATGGCGTTGGCCACCGTCTCGAGCGCGAGGTCCTGACCAATCACACGAGCGCGCAGACGCGACTCCATCTGCACCAGCTTCGACACCTCGCCTTCCAGCATCTTCGAGATCGGGATGCCGGTCCACTTGCTGACGATGGCGGCGATGTCTTCCTCGTCCACCTCTTCTTTCAGCATGCGCTTGCGCGTGCCCGACTTGGCCGCGGTGGTTTCCGCGTCCTGCTCGGCGTTGAGCCTGCGCAGCTCGGTTTCTGCCTTCGGCAGCTCGCCGTACTGAATGGCGGCTGAGCGCTCGAGGTTGCCCTTGCGCGTCTGCTCTTCCATCTCGAAGCGAAGCTTTTCGATCCGCTCTTTGAGCTCGCTGACGCGCGTGATGGCCTCACGCTCCGTCTGCCAGCGGGCACGCAGGCCGGTGGCGCGTTCCTTAATGGCGGCCAGCTCGCGCTCGACCACCTGCAGGCGTTCCTTCGAGTTTGGATCCGTTTCGCGCTTCAGCGCAGCCTTCTCGATTTCGAGCGAGGTGGCTTCGCGGTCCAGCGCGTCAATCTCCTCCGGCACCGAGCCGATCTGGATCGCGAGCGATGCTGCGGCCTCGTCCACCAAGTCGATCGCCTTGTCCGGCAGGAAGCGATCGGAAATGTAGCGGTGGCTGAGCGTTGCCGCAGCTACGATAGCCGAGTCCTTGATACGCACCTTGTGGTGCGCCTCGTAGCGCTCCTTCAATCCGCGCAGGATGGCGATCGTGTCCTCGACGTTCGGCTCGCCCACGTAGACGATCTGGAAACGCCGCTCCAGCGCTGCATCCTTCTCGATGTACTTGCGGTACTCATTCAGCGTGGTTGCGCCGATGGCCCGCAGTTCGCCGCGCGCCAGCGCCGGCTTCAGCATGTTGCTGGCGTCGATGGCGCCTTCCGCTGCGCCCGCCCCGACCAGCGTATGCAGCTCGTCGATGAACAGGATGATCTCGCCATTCGAGTCTTCGATCTCTTTGAGGACGGCCTTGAGGCGGTCTTCAAACTCGCCGCGATATTTTGCGCCGGCGAGCATGGAGCCGAGATCGAGCGAGATCACCCGCTTGTCCCGCAGCACCTCCGGGACGTCGCCGGAGACGATGCGGCGCGCGAGCCCTTCGACGATGGCCGTTTTGCCAACGCCAGGCTCGCCGATCAGCACCGGATTATTTTTGGTGCGGCGGCTCAGCACCTGGATTACGCGGCGAATCTCCTCGTCGCGGCCGATCACCGGATCGAGCTTGCCGCGGCGGGCGAGCGCGGTCAGATCCTTGGCGAATTTTTCCAGCGCCTGGAACTTCGACTCGGGATTCTGGTCGGTGACCCGCTGATTGCCGCGCACACTGCTCAGCGCCTGCAGGATGGACGCATGGGTCGCACCCAGCGAGGCCAGCAGCTCGCGCGCCGGATCGTTCTTCTGCTCAGTCAGGGCCAGCAGCAGATGCTCGGTGGAGACGTACTCGTCCTTGAAGTCGGCCGCTTCCTTGAAGGCGCGGTCCAGCACCTTCTGCATCGCGTTGGAGAGGCCGGGCTGCGCGCTGGCGCCGCCGACCTTGGGCAGCTTGCTTAGCGCGTCGTTCGCGCGCGCCAGCAATTGCTCGGTCGGCACGCCGACCTTCTGCAGCACCGGCACGATGATGCCGTCCTTGTCTTCGAGCAGCGCCGCCAGCATGTGCATCGGTGTCAGCTCGGGATTCCCGTGCTCAAGCGCGAGGTTGGTCGCCGCCTGTACCGCCTCCTGCGACTTAACCGTAAATTTGTCCCAACGAATTGCCATATTGCTTCCTCACCTGCCTCAGAGAGACCAGACCTCTCTCCCAATCGTGCTCCAAAGTGCATACAAAGGCCACTTTCGAGACCAAAATCACATCCATACACGACCGCGGAAGAGCGCAGATCCACGCCCTTCCGCGGTCAGAACCACAGCCATTCCGGCTTGAATTACGCCGTCTTTGCGCCCTCGACCTGCTTGCGCTCCGTGGTAGCGGAGCCGACGCCGATCTTGATCTGACGGGGCTTTGCTTCCGCCTTTTTGGCAAACTCAAGCTGCAGCACGCCTGCATCGTAGGTCGCCTTGACGTTCTCAGAATCGACGCTGCTGGGCAGCGTAAAACTGCGAGCGAAGGTGCCGTAGCGGTGCTCTACCCGATGGAAGTTCTCCTGCTTCTCTTCCCTATCGAACTTGCGCTCCCCGCGAACGGTCAGGCTGCGGCCTTCGACCTGGATGTCGAGGTCGTCCTGCTTCACGCCGGGGACTTCGAGCTTGAGGGCCAGTTTCTGGTCGTCCTCGTAAATGTCTACGGGGGGAGCGAAGCTGGCTGCGCTCAACGCCTCGCCATCGGTCGATCCGCGGCCATAGTCCTGAAACAGCGAGTTCAGGCGGCTCTGCAGCGAGACGACTTCGCGAAATGGATCCCAACGAACAACTGCCATGTCATTTTCTCCTTTGGTTTTCGGTTGGTATCTGGGCCGGGAGATCGAGCTGCCGGCCTGCACTTGAATAGACGCTTGTCATGACTTTTTGGTTGCATATTTTATGAGTGATATACGCTCATATTCTAAAGGGCGGCTAAATTACTGATTCTCCGAACGGTTTCCCGCCATCTCACTCCTTATTCGGAGGGACATTTATGAAAATTGTGCTGTACGGCGCCACAGGAAGAGCTGGCTCGCGCATTCTGACGGAGCTGCTGGCGCGGGGCCATGAAGTGGTCGCCGTCGTCCGAAATCTGGACAAGCACCCGGACAAGCTGGCACCCAACGACGGCCTGACCGTCCAGCAGGGCGACCTCGCCAGCGTGGAGGGGATCGTAGAAGCGATCGGCGGCGCCCAGGCAGTGGTGAGCGCCTATGGGCCGCCGGCGGACAAGCCTGAGCAGGTCATCGACGTGACCAAGCGTGAGATCGCCGCAGTCCACCAGGTGAGCGAGCAGGCTAACTCGCCGGAGCACGCGCCGCGGCTGATCGTAGTGGGCGGCGCCGGGAGCCTGGAAGTCGCGCCAGGAGTGATGCTAGTGGATGCGAAAGACTTTCCCGCCGCCTGGAAGGGAATCGCCGAGGCGCACGAGAAAGCGCTCCGACTCCTGCAGGAGTCGTCGATCGACTGGACGTATCTGAGTCCGTCGGCGTTCTTCGAGCCGGGGCAGCGGACGGGCAAGTTTCGGCTGGGGCAGGATCAACTGCTGATGGCAGCCGACGGCAAGAGCTCGATTTCGATGGAGGACTACGCCATCGCGCTGGTGGATGAGCTGGAACAGCCACAGCATCGCCGGCAGCGTTTCACCGTCGGGTACTAGCCGTACGGGCAGAGGCGCCTGCGGCGCATTTTGCGGGGTTCGCTTCCTTGGGTCGCTCACGTCTGGAATTGTGGGCGACCGGGCGAAGTGCAGATCCCTACACTGCGCTTTTGCTCCGTCGGGATGACGAGCAAGCGCATCTTGCCAATCTGTTGTCGTAGTATGCGGCTGGGATGGCTACAGAAAAGATGAAGGTTCTGGTGATTGGAGCGGGTGGGCGTGAGCACGCGATTGCGTGGGCTCTGGCGAAGTCGCCGCGTGTGGATGAGGTGGTGTGCGCGCCCGGCAATGCGGGCATTGCGAAGGTGGCGCGGTGCGTCCATGTGGATGTTGCCGACCTGCATGCGCTGATGGCGCTGATTTCCCGGGAGCAGCCGGGGCTGGTGGTCATCGGACCGGAGCTGCCTCTCTCCCTCGGATTGACGGACGAGCTGCTGCGGCGCGGGGTCCGGGTCTTTGGCCCGACCAAGGCTGCCGCCACGCTGGAGACGAGCAAAAGCTTTGCCAAGCGCTTTCTGCAGCGGCACAACCTGCCGACCGCGGCTTACGCCGTGATCAGCGAAGAGAGCGAGGCGGAGGATGTGCTCACCCACTTCCGCTTCCCGGTCGTGGTGAAGGCCGATGGACTCGCCGCGGGCAAGGGCGTGGTGATCGCGAAGACAAAAGAGGAGGCGCATGCCGCCATCGCAGGACTTTTTTCCGGGCAACTGCTGGGCACGCGGGAACGCTCGGTGTTGATCGAAGAATTTCTGGATGGCGAAGAGCTTTCGTTCCTGGTGATCTCGGACGGGACGCATGCGGCGCCGCTCGCGCCGGCGCAGGATCACAAGCGGATCGGCGAAGGCGACACCGGACCCAACACCGGCGGCATGGGCGTGTATTCGACCGATGCCATGGTGTCACCCGAACTGCGCGACTGGATCATGCACCATATCGTGCAGCCTACGCTGGACGGCATGCGAGCGGAGGATGCGCCGTTCGTGGGCGTGTTGTATTGCGGGCTGATGATGACGGCGCGCGGCCCGATGGTGCTGGAGTTCAATGCGCGCTTCGGCGATCCGGAGACGCAGGCAATTCTGGTTCGGCTGGAGTCCGATCTGCTGGACGCGATGGAGGCTGCCGTGGAAGGGCGGCTCTCCGAGACCGAGCTGCGCTGGAAGCCGGGCGCATCTGCGTGCGTGATTGCGAGCTCTGCCGGTTATCCGGGGCATTATGCGAAGGGGCTGCCGATCACCGGCCTGGAACGCGCTGCGCTGATCCATGACGTCGAGGTGTTTCACTCCGGAACGGCGGAGAAGGGCGGCCAATTGGTGACCGCCGGCGGACGCGTGCTGGGCGCGACGGCGGTTGCTCCGGACCTGGAGTGGGCGTTGGCGAAGGCTTATGAGGCGCTGGGGATGATTCACTTCGACGGCATCTACTACCGGCACGACATTGGTTATCGGGCGGTGAAAGAGACGAAGTAAAGCTGCGAGGCAACCCGGACCGGGAAACAAGTAATCCAGCCAGTGTCGTATCCCACGTTCCTGGAGGCCCCGTTGCGATTTCCTAAGGTCCATCTCTCCCTACTCGCTACCCTTGTCTTGTTGCCTTGCGCGTTGCCGGCAGCCACTGTCAGCTTCTCGCAGAAAACTGTGACGTTCCCGGATGGCGATTTTCCATACGTAACAGCCACTGCGGACTTCAACAATGATGGCCGTGAAGATCTGGTCTCCAATATCTTTGCGCTACAAACGGGCGGCGTTGGAGTGTTCGATGTGCGGCTCTCCACCGGAGACGGCACCTATGCGGCGCCGAAGCAGTACACGCTTCCCAACGGGGCAAGCTTCTCTAACATGACGGTGGGAGACTTCAATAATGACGGCTCGGCCGATCTCGCGGTCTCCGCGACCAATGACCCGCAGGGAAACGTGGTCTTTCTCTACGTCAACGATGGTAAGGGGGGCTTGACCCTGCATGGCACGATATCGACTCCTGACGCCAGCTCTACTGTCGCAGGGGACTTCAATCATGATCGCCTGATGGATCTCGCCTATATTGCCGATGGCGGCCTCCATATCCTCTTTGGGGACGGCAAGGGCGGATTCACCCAAGGTCCTGTCACGCCGGTCAACTGGGACGGCGAGCCGCTGCTGGTTGGCGATTACGACGGCGACGGTATCGCCGACATTGCCTGGGGAGACTATGTCAATTACACGACCGCGACCGTTCTCTACGGCGATAACACTGGTCATTTTGTGCCCAAGTACGTGACATTTCCTGAACAAGTCTTCTTTAGTACGGGCGATGTGAACAGCGACGGAACCACCGACCTGATCGGAAGCCCGAAGGCCCAAGAGAAGCACATCGATGTCTTCTACGGGAATGCGGCCCGAACGTTCGCGAACCACACTACGATGCCGCTGAAGGGCTGCGCCACGAACGCCGTCACTACGGTTGACCTGGATGGCAATGGGCTGAAGGACCTGATGGTCCTGGAGTCAAACTGCAGCACCAGCGGCGGCGGACCCTATTCCAATGCGGTCGGCGTCCTAACACGGAACAGCAACGCGAGCTACAACCCGGAGCAGACGATCTACACGGCCAGTACACAGTTTGGAGGGATCGTGTATGGGCCGATCGCTCTGCGCGGCGACCGCAATTCCAAACCGGACGTGGCCTTTGGGGTCTGCGCAGACGACGAATGCCTGGGGACCAACTTCCAAATCCTGCTGAACACGACCAGCGGCGGCTTCCCGACTTGCGCTCCGCCGGATTCGTTTGAGGGGATCAACGTGTGCTCGCCAACCGGGTCGCCCACGTCACCCGTGGCGTTCCACGTCGGCGCTGCCGGACAGGTGCCGATGCGGAAGGTGGAGGTCTGGGTGGATGGCACGAAGAAGGTGGAGCAACTTGACGGCTTCTCTCACTACTCGTTCCTGGACAAGAGCATCAGCCTGACGCCGGGTAGTCACAAGCTAACGATTTTCGCCGCGGGGTGGGATAACTGGCTCGAAGAGAAGACGTTCACGCTGAGCGTGCAGTAGGGCCTGCCATTCAGGCGGACTTGCCTGTGGCGCGCTTGGTGGGGTTCGCTTCCTTGGGTCGCTCACTTTCGGGATTGTGGGCGACCCGACTGAGTCCCACATCTCCAAGGCGAGATGTGGGACATCCCCTCCTTTTCACATACCGGACTAATGCGGCGCGATCACGCAGTATTGTTTGCCGACGTAGCCAGACCTGGGCGCCTGGTCAAGATATATAAGCTTGCCGTTGAAATCTCTGGCAGCAGTGTTTGTGAATTGAATGTCCACAATCCTGGCCGAGCCGAGGGTGCGGCGAACGATGTGCTCCGGCAGACAGTGCATCTTCATGTCGCCGGGGCCTCGTTTGAGGGCCACTCTGACCCTGGACCGAAGATGCAAAACGTGGCGCACGCGGATCATGCGGGATGAGAGGTCCGGCGCGGCGAAGGAATCCTGTACGCCGAAGACGAGCACTCCGCCAGGCGTGAGGACTCTTACGAATTCGCGAAGATAGTTCTTCGCCAAGTGGCGAGGCACATGCTGGAGGACGATGTTGCTGTAGACGAACGAGAAGGTTGCGTCGGCAAAGGGCAATCGCACTGCCGAACTGGCTACATAGCGGCAATGCGGATACTGGTTGAGCGACTCTGCCTGCCGGACCATCTCGTGCGAGATATCGACGCCGACGGAAGAAGCGAAGCGCCGCGCCAAGGCCTGGGTGAGACGGCCCACGCCGCAGCCGAAGTCCAGTGCCGCACCGGCGAAATTGGGAGCCTGCCCGATCGAGGCCAGATGGTTCATGACGGTCTCAATTTCAGCGTCGCCGGTGGCCATGAACTCTGCAATATCCCATTTGCCACCGGCCTTGCTGTCGTCGGTGAGGATTGCGCTGAGGGCATCTCGGCCAGCAAGATTTTCCCAGTCGTTCTTAAGATTGTTGAGACTGCTCACGGTACCTGCACCTTTTACGGACAGCAAAACGCCGGGCATGCACCCGGCGTTTAAGTCTGCCACCGATAGGCCGCCTGCGCTAGCTGGGCTGGATCGGCTCGTTCTTCGTCGCCGAGACGGCGGTGTCCTGCTTGGTGGTGGCCTCAGGGGTGCCCTTGATGCCGTCCTTGAAGCCCTTCAGGCCCTCGCCCAGGCCTTTGCCCAGCTCCGGCAGCTTGCGCGGTCCGAAGACCAGCAGCGCAACGACCAGAACCAGGATGAGATGTGTTGGTGTCAGTAGCTCGCCCATAGTGGCATGTCCTTCCGCAGAATCTTCTCCGCCGCCTCATTGTCGCATACGCGCACGGCAGCCTGCTTCACCTATGGTACGCCTCTGGGACCGGTGGTGGATGTCTGGCGGCGAGAATTGACAAGCTGCTGACAAGTCGGTCAGTTGGGCCGGGACGAGGCCGCGGCGAGACGCTTCTCCACCAGGTGGTAGAAGGTGCTGAGATTCTCTGCCGCGCCGAGGGTGAGGCGACGGTAGACCTTCATGGTGGGCCAGAGGCGGGAACCGGCCACATCGAGCGTGGGAATGACGGGTTCTGCCGGACCAGCCGAGACCTGACCGCTGGATTCATGACTGCCCGGGTACGCGGCGAGGAGCCAGATCCCATTCCAGCGCCGGCGCAGCACCTCTCCGAAGTAGCTACCCCACAAGCGGGACTGAAAGTCGAGATCGACAGCAGCCTGGCCATCGACAATCCGCTCCAGCGCGGCGACCGAAGCCGGGCTGTAGTCGAGCAGGGTGCGATGCTGCTGCCGCGCGACTAGCACTGCCTCATCGGCATAGGCGCGGATCATCGCGTCGATGGAGGGGAAGTTCAGCGCTTCGAGTCTGGCCTTGCTGTCAAACATCGCGATGCTCTCAGAGTATCGGCTTCTGGTGTATCGCGCCGGTCTTCACGGCCCGTCGTCGCCTCCGTCGCCGCGCTCTAACTCGCAAGGGGGCGACGAACGCATGTATTCTGCATGTGTCAGGAAGTGGAACCGTCAGGAGTCATTGTCGCGCGGATCGGCCATCGCTGGGTCCTGCAACGCACGCTGGCTGATGTTCGCTGACGTTATTTGGGGAGGCAGTCCGTTTTGTCCAAGTCTTTTCGTATGTGCAGGAGCATGGTTCTCCTGCTAGGCGGCGCAATGCTGGCCGCCACGGCATTTGCCCAGAGCACCAGTCAGAACAGCGGTTCTACTCCACAAAAACTCCCACCACCGCCGACCATCGACGTCAACGTCA
>Ga0209112_10000233_pt1 | contig 10517 bp, 11 predicted proteins | sample TexAe_OM3H0_O3_FD_187947 | JGI IMG/M metagenome (GOLD analysis project Ga0209112, IMG submission 187947) | Forest soil microbial communities from Davy Crockett National Forest, Groveton, Texas, USA - Texas A ecozone_OM3H0_O3 (SPAdes) (version 2) | ecosystem: Environmental > Terrestrial > Soil >...
CAAAGTCCCCGCCCCCGAAGTCGCCGCCGCCGAAGTTGTCCCCGCCGCCGAAGTCCCCGCCGCCGCCGAAGTTGTCGCCGCCCCCGAAGTCGCCGCCGCCGAACCCGTTGTTGCCCCCGTCCCCGCCGTTGAAGTCGTTGCCGTTGCCCCAGCCGGGCCCGCCCCAGCCCGGGCCACCCCAGCCCCAGCCGGGACCGGACAGCGCCTCGCCCAGCAGGAAACCGCTGAAGATGCCCGGCCCGAACCCGTATCCGCCCCAGTACGCGGGCGCGAACCCGGAGTTGACGTAGTACACCGGGGCGGGTGAGCCGGTCTGCTGTACGGTGCGCAGCTCCGGTTCGATGCCCCGCTCGATCTTGTGCTGGTCATTGGCGCACACCGGCACCTCGCGGGTCGGGCCGCCCTCCGGCGGGGTCCACGGCATGTCGGCGACGGACATGCCGTGCCGCGGGTCGAAGAAGCAGGGCGGCCGCCGCTCCGGCCGGGGCTGCCCATGGGCCAGCGCTTCGGCTGAGGCCAGCCGGTACTGCGCCTCGGCGATGTTCCGGCTCACGGCCAGCATGTCCTGCGGCCGCCGGGCCGCGTCCAGCGCGGCGGTGCCCCGCTCGTAGGCGGCCAGCGCCGCCGCCTGCTCGGCCGCGGCGTCGGGGTGCTGCTGGATGGCCACGTTGCTGTCCTGGTCGGTGATCTGCTGGTTGAGCGCGAGCAGGTCGTCCTGGGCCGCGATCTTGGCGTCCTTGAGCTGCTGCGCCCGGCGGGCCCGGCGCGGCCGGACGACCAGCAGCCCGATCAGCAGGCCGGCGATCAGCAGCACGCCGATCACCACCACGATCGCGATCCAGGCCCCGGAGGACGACGAGCCGGAGCTGCCCGCGGACCCCTGGCCGGCCTGGGCCTTGGCCTTGGCCACGAACTCGGCCAGCGCCGCCTCCGGGTCACTGCCGTGGTCCTGCACCGCGGTCGTCGCGATCTGCGCCGCCGCGCCGTCGGGCAGCACCCCGCGGTTGTAGGCCCCGAAGTGGTTCAGCCGGACGTCGTAGAACCCCACCACGAACTGGTCGTGGCTGCTCAGGTCGCTGATGATCTGGTCCATCGCGGCGTTGTAGCCGCTGGATCCGGACGCGGCCACCACGATGTGGATCGGCTCGCTGCCGATCTGCTTTTCCAGCTGGTCCTGCTGGCTCTGCGACACCTCGCTGCGCCCGTCGCTGGCCACGCACACCGAGTGCCCAGCCAGGCAGCTGGCCAGCGTGGCCGCTCTCGCCCCGCCGGCGGTGGGCGCGGCGCTGGCCGCCCCGGCCAGGGTGGCCACGGCCAGCCCCGCCATCGTGAGCACGGCCGCCCAGGCCGCCAGGATTTTCTTCACGGCTGTCTCTCCCCGTCGGACCGCCCGGCCGCCCCGCCCCCCGGGCCTGCCGGTCGCCTTGACTGCTTCAAGGGGCGGTCTACCCCAACTGCCACGGGTTGACCAGTTCGATTCCGGTCAAAGTTTGCCGCATGCCGTGAGATAGATCGACTTTCTTTGTGACATCAGCCCTGGCCAGGTCCGCGGGCCCGGTTCGCGGATGGCTCGCCGGCCCCGGGTTCCCCGCCCGGCGGGGTTGTCGCACGTACCCTGGAGCCGGAGGCGATGTCGATGACGACCAGCTGGCGCCCGCCCGGGCGAGACCCGGTCCCGGAGCCCGATCCTGCTCGCCACCTGGCCGCGGCGGCCCTGCGCCCGGCGCTCGAAGACGTATCACCGCCCGACGACGACTTCGGCCTTCGCCTCGCCGCGGCCGTCGCGCTGCTGCGCTCGGAGGTGCTCGCCCCGCCGGGCCAGGCCCGCCGTTCGGCTCCCGCCCGGCTCAGCTGAGGCTGGCGAAGAACGCGCGCAGATCCTCGGCGACCAGGCCCGGGTGGGTCGTGTACGCGAAGTGCCCGCCGTCGGCGAACTCCGTGTAGCGGACGATGTTGTTGGCCCGCTCGGCGCAGGCCCGGATGGTCCGGTAGTCCTGCGGGAACACCGCGACCGCGGTCGGCACCGGGTTGGGCGCGTCCCGGTAACCCGCGCCGCTGTGCGCGTCCTCGTAGTAGCTCCGGGCGCTGGACACCCCGGTCCGGGTGAACCAGTAGATACTGGTGTGGGTCAGGTAGTTGTCCACATCCAGGTAGGCGGCGTAGTCGCCCCAGCCGGTCCAGATCTCGGCGTTCCAGGCCAGCGTGGCCACGGGGGAGTCGGTCAGCCCGTAGCCCAGGGTCTGCGGCCGGGTCTGCTGAATCTTCTGGTAACCCGCCTTGCTCTGGAAGTCGGCGGTGCTGCCGGCCAGGCTCTCCCGGTCCGCCTCGGTCATGCGAGCCGCCTCGTCCGGGTCACCGGACGGGAACGCGAAGATCTGCAGCAGGTGCACACCGATCAAGCCGTCCGGGGCCAGGATGCCCAGCTCCCGGCCGGCCAGCGCGCCGATGTCGCCGCCGGCCACCCCCCACTGCTCATAGCCCAGCCGCGTCATCAGCGTGGCGAACGCCCGGGCCATTCGGGCGCTGTCCCAGCCCGGTTCGGTGGTGGGCCCGGAAAACCCGTAACCCGGCAGCGACGGCACCACCACGTCGAACGCGACGGCCGGGTCCGCGCCGTGGGCCCGCGGGTCAGTCAGCGGCCCGATCAGCCCGAGAAATTCCACCACCGAGCCGGGCCAGCCGTGCAGGAGCAGCAGCGGCCGGCCCCCCGGCTCCGGCGACCGGACGTGCAGGAAGTGAATCTTCTGCCCATCGATGACGGTGGTGAACTGCGGAATCTCGTTCAGCCGGGCCTCGTGCGCCCGCCAGTCGTAGCCGGTGCGCCAGCGCTGCGCCAGCCGCTGCACCACGTCGAGCGGCATGCCGTAGGCGGTGCCGGCCTTGGCCACCTCGCCCGGCCAGCGGGTCGCGGCCAGCCGGGCCGACAGGTCGTCCAGGTCGGCCTGCGGGACGTCGATGCGGAACGGCTCAATGGCTTCCAAGGTGCTCTGCGAAGTCGTCATACCCCAACGCTAGAAGCGATTCCGGCCAGTTCCTGTCCTCAATCCGCCCGCCCGGACGCCAGCCTCACCGCCGTACTGACCACGGTGGTGTAACCCATCGTGAACCGTCCCCCGACCGCGTCGATCGCCGCCCCGAGCCCCGCCTGGATCTGGGCCAGCACGTCGGCCGGCAGCCGGTTGTTGCCGCCAAAGGTCGGCACCGCGTCCAGCCATTCGTCCCGGGTGTAGTCGCGCTCCCAGTCGAACCGCCACTCTTCCGGTTCGGCGAACCCGCCGGCCGCGCGCATCCCGTCCGCCGCCCGGCCGGCCAGCCGGGCGTACCCGTCCGGTCCGGGCAGGGCGCCCTGCACCGGGGTGCCCGGCGTCGCCTGCCGGCTTACCGCCGCCATGGCTTCACCCAGGCTGGGAGGCGGCCGGAACGAGTTCCAGAACACCGCCAGCCGCCCGCCGGGCGTCAGGGCCCTCGCGACCTGGCGGGCACCGGCCTCCGGATCCACCCAGTGCCAGGCCTGGCCGGCCACGGCCGCGTCGAACGACCGGCCCGCCGGGTCCCAGTCCTCGATCCGGGCCACCTCGACCTCGAGCCCGCGCTGCCGGGCGCGGGCGGCCATCCGCTCGTCCGGGTCGACCCCGAGGACCTCAGCCCCGGCCGCCTGGAACAATCGCGCCGCGATCCCGGTGCCGCAGCCGACGTCGAGCACCCGCGGCCCGGGGCTGGCCGTCAGGATCTGGTCGACCAGAGCCTGCGGATAGCTCGGGCGGGACCGGTCGTACCGGCCCGCGTTCGCACCGAACCCCTCCGCCACCCGGCGGAACTGCTCCGACCCGCGCGGCGGCAGCGGCCAGCGCGATTCCGGCCCTGATCCCGGTAGAGTGGGCATGCGCCCACCTTAAGTGGGCAAGCGCCCATTCGTCAACGCCGGAGCCGGGGAGGTGCCGTGCCGACCGGAGTGGCCCTGCCGGACCCGCGCGAGCAGCTGTTCGCCGCGGCCGAGCGCATCCTGCTCCGCGACGGCCCGCAGGCCCTGACCAGCCGGGCGGTCACCACCGAGGCGGGCTGCGCCAAGGGCGTGCTGCACCGGCACTTCGCCGACTTCGACGACTTCCTGGCCGAGCTGGTGCGGGACCGCATCGCCCAGCTGGACGGCCGCCGGGCCGCCCTGCTCGCCGCGGCCGGGACCGGCACCGTGGTCGGCAACCTGACCGCCGAGCTGACCGGCCTGTTCGGCTCGGTCGCGGTGGCCATCGTCGCTCTCATCACCTTCCGCGACGACCTGCGGGCCCGGCTCCGGGCGACCACGCCCACCGGCGTGCCCCTGCTCACCGAGGCGGCCGCCGTGCTGGCCGGCTACCTGGCCGCCGAGCGGGATCTGGGCCGCCTGAGCTGGGACGCCGACGTCGCCACCCTGGCCCCCACCCTGCTCGGCGCCGGCCACCTGCTGTTCGCGGGCCGTGAAACCACCCCGCCCGCGCCCGCCACCGTCCAGCGGACGGTGGCCACCGTCCTGGCCAGCGTGGTCCGTGAGCCCTCCGCCCCGGCCCTGATCGAGCCACCCCCGCCCGGGCGGTAGCGTTCTGCTTCGTGCGCATCCTCGTGCTGGGCGGAACCTCGTTCGTGGGCCGGGCCATCGTGGACGACGCGCTGCGCTGCGGCCACGAGGTGACCCTGTTCAGCCGGGGCCGGACCGGCAGTGAGCTGTTTCCCGGGGTACCCCGGCTCACCGGCGACCGCGACACCGGCGACTACGCGGCACTGCGCGACGGCCGCTGGGACGCCGTGGCCGACGTGAGCGGCTACGTGCCCCGCCACACCGGGCAGGCCATGGACGCGCTCGGCGACCGGGTGGGCCGGTACCTGTTCATCTCCAGCCACGCGGTGTACCAGCACGCCGGGGTCGGGCCGGGCTCCACCGAGGACACCCCGCGCCGGCCCGCCGTCCGGGACACCGAGGAACTGTCCGGCGAGACCTACGGCCCGCTCAAGGTGGCCTGCGAAGACGACGTGCTGGCCCGCTACGGCGACCGGGCCACGATCGTCCGCCCCGGCAAGGTGGCCGGCCCGCACGACGTCCAGGACGGCCTGACCTACTGGGCCCGCCGGGCGGCCCGCGGCGGCCGGGTCGCGCTGCCCGCCGACCCGGATCAGCCCATCCAGGTCATCGACGTCCGCGACCTGGGCCGCCTGGTCGTCCAGCTGCTCACCGACGACCGTCCCGGCGCCTTCCACGCGGTCGGCCCGGCCGACCCCACCACCCTGGCCGGCCTGATCCACACCTGCGCCCGCGCCGCCGGCGCCGAGGTCGAGGTGGTCCCCATCCCGGCCCGGCTGGCCCCGCCGCTGTTCCCGCTGGTCCGCGCCGACTGGCCGTCCCAGCAGCGCAGCCCGGCCCGGGCCCGGGCGGCCGGCCTGCCCGCCACCCCCCTCCTCCGGACCGCCGCCGACGTCCTGGCCTGGGATCGCGCCCGCGGCGAACCCCCGCTGGCCCGCGGCTTCACCCCGGACCAGGAGCAGGCCCTGCTGGCCGAGTACGCCCCCGCCGGCCGGTGACGTCCCCGGCTAAGCCCATCCTGGTCGTGGTCAGCGGCCCGCCCGGGTCGGGCAAGACCACGCTGGCCCACCGGCTCGCCCGGGCCATCGGCTGCCCGGCGATCTGCCGGGACGAGATCAAGGAAGGGATGGCCCGCCAGCACCCGGACTTCACCCCGGCCCGCGACGACGACCTGTCCCGCGCCACCAACCCGGTGTTCTTCACCGTGCTCGCCACCCTGCTCCGGGCCGGCGTGACCACCGTGGCCGAAGCCGCCTTCCAGGACCGCCTGTGGCGCCCCGGCCTGGAACCGCTGCGCCCGCTGGCCCGGATCCGCATCGTGCACTGCACCGTGGACCCCGAGGTCGCGCTCCAGCGCAGCCTGCGCCGCCGGGCCGAGAACCCGAACCGCCGGGCCCACGCCGACCCCACCACCGCCGACGCGGCCCGCTACCTGGAACGCCTGCGTACCTTCGACCGGGTCGGCCTGGACACCCTTTCCGTCGAAGTCAGCACCACCGAGGGCTACCAGCCGCCCCTGGCCGGCCTGCTGGCCTTCATCAGCCAGCCCTGAACCGTCCTCGCGCGCCGCCCGCACTAGGATCACGGGGACAATCCCTTGACCGGAGGTGCCTGCATGCCCGCGCCGGACCTGAGTAACAATCACCGCGACACGCTGAACAAGATCTTCGCCCACCCGGTGAGCCACAACGTCGAATGGCAGGACGTCATCGGCCTGCTGGGCGCGGTGGGCGACATCGAGGAGCGGAAAAGCAACTACGCCGTGACCCTCGGCAGCGAGACCGAGGTGCTGCACCGCCACGGGAGCGCCAAGAGCCTGGACGCCGACGAGGTGCTGAGCCTGCGCAAGCTGCTCGCCAGCCACGGCATCGAGCCCGCCTGACCCATCCGGCCCACGCCGGCGCAGGTCACGAGCATGGTTCACCCCGACCCGGGTAGTCCCGGCTGGTGCCAGACATAGGGGAGTACGGGTTCCTGTCGGACTGCCAGTCGGCCGCCCTGGTCAGCCGGAACGGGTCGGTGGACTGGTGGTGCGTACCCCGGTTCGACTCGCCGTCGGTGTTCGGGCGGCTGCTGGGCCCGGACGCGGGCCACTGGTCCCTGCACCCCGCCGCCCCTTACCAGGCCAGCCGCGGTTACCTCGCGGACTCCCTCGTCCTGCGCACCGTGTTCACCACCGCCGGCGGTGAAGTGGCCGTGACCGACGCGCTGGCCATCGAACCCGGCGCCCGCGGCCATCAGCTCGGCCTGCGCAGCCCGCACGTGCTGATCCGGACGGTCGAAGGGCTGCGCGGCACGGTCGACCTGGTCACCACGTTCGCGCCGCGGATGGAGTACGGCCTCACCGTCCCGCACCTGGTGCTGCGCCCGGACGGCGTGCGGGCCCGCGGCGGCCCGGCGACGCTCACGCTGACCACCCCGGTGCAGCTGGACCGCGAGCCCGGCCAGGCCACCGCCCGTTTCCCGGTGAACGCCGGGGACCGGATCGACTTCCGCCTGGCCCACCACCCGGCCGCCGAGAGCCAGGCGCCCGCCCCCCGGGCCCTGCTGCCCACGGTCGAGGACACCACCCTGGCCTGGCGTTCGCTCGGCGCCATGCACGACGCCTACGACGGCCCCTACCGGGACGCGGTCCGGCGCAGCGCGCTGGTCCTGCAGGGCCTGACCTACCAGCCGTCCGGTACCGTGCTGGCCGCGGCCACCACCTCCATCCCCGAGGACCCCGGGGGAGCGGACCCGCTGACCTTCGACTACCGGTTCGCCTGGCTGCGGGACCTGAGCCTGACCGTCCGCGCCCTGTGGGTGGCCGCCTGCCCGGACGAGGCCGACCGGCTGTTCGGCTGGATCTCCGACGCGGCCGGGCACCTGGACGGCCGCCACATCCAGATCATGTACGGGGCTGAAGGCGAACGTGACCTGAACGAGCACGAACTGGAGCACCTGCCCGGCTTCGGCGGCCGCGGCCCGGTCCGGGTCGGCAACGCGGCCTGGCGCCAGGAGCAGCGGGATGTCCCCGGCGAGGTACTGGACGCCGCGCACCAGCTCCGCGACCAGCTCGGTGAACCCGACCCAGCCGTGTCCGAACTGCTGGTCGCGCTGGCCGACCGGGCCGCGGCGACCTGGGAGGACCCGGACGCGGGCATGTGGGAGGCCCGCGACCGGCCCCGGCATTACCTCTCGTCCAAGGTCATGTGCTGGGTGGCGCTGGACCGGGCCGTGGCCCTGGCCCCGCGCCTCGGGCCGGGCGCCAAGCCGGGTGGCTGGGCCCGGACCCGGGAGCGCATCCGGGCCGCGATCCTGGCCGAGGGCTGGAACGACCAGGCCAAGGCCTACACCGGCGCGTTCGGGTCCGCAGAGCTGGACGCGTCGGTCCTGCTCATGCCGATCGTGGGCTTCCTGCCCGCCACCGACGACCGGATGTGGGCCACGATCGAGGTCATCGAGCGTGAGCTCGGCCGCCACGGCCTGGTCCGGCGCTGGCGCGACGACCCGATTGGTTTCCTGATCTGCACCTACTGGCTGGTGGAATGCCTGGCCCTCGGCGGGGCCGGCGATCGCGCCCGGGAGTGGTTCGACCAGGCCGGCCAGTACGCCAGCGATCTGGGCCTGCTGCCCGAGGGCGGCGACCCGGCCACCGGCGCCCGGCGCGGCAACTACCCGCAGGCGTTCTCCCACGTCGGCCTGATCACCGCCGCCTGGCGCCTGGGCCAATGCCGCCAAAACATTTTTCCCGGCCCGCTGGGTAGAGCCCGCTCATCATGAAAATCCAGAATTTCCGCTGGCAGGACGGCTGGCCCGCCCGCGCGGTCGCCGTGCTGACCACCGCCTACAGCGTGGCCATCACCATCCGGCCCGAGATCCTCGCCAAGCCCTGCCGTCTGACCAACCCCGACGGCTCCGTGCCGGCCGAGGTCGCTGAGCTGACCCGCTCCATCGGCACCCGCGACGCCGCGATGGCGGCGGCGCTGGTCGTCGCGCCCGCCGGCTACCCGATGAACGTGCTCACCGCGGCGCGCGTGCTGTCCGACGGCGCGGACGCGGCCTGGTTCGCCCGCGTGGTCCCGGCGGGCCAGCGGGCCAAGGTCGCCTCGGTCGCGGCCGGCTGGGCCGCCCTCGAACTGCTGGCCGCCGTAGCCGGTTCCCGCCTTTCTCCATGATTTTTGAAAACGTCTGGCCGGTGCTGGCGTTCTCGGCGGTGGCCGTGGTCATCTGGGCCGCGGCCGGTTTCGTCCTGGCGCACGCGCTGCACCGCAACAACATCGTCGACACGCTCTGGCCGCTGGGGTTCCTGCTGGTCGCCGCAGTCGCCTGCGCTGTCGCGGCCGGGCGGTCCGGGGACCCGCTGCGGCAGGGTCTGCTGCTCGGCCTGACCGCGGTCTGGGCGCTGCGGCTGGGCTGGTTCGTCGGCCGCCGCAGCGCGGGAAAAGGCGACGACCAGCGGTACGTCGACCTGCTGGACAAGCACCCCGGGGACCGCACCCGGACGGCGATCCGGTACATCTTCGCCCCGCAGGCTCTCGTGCTGTACCTGGTCTCGGGGACCTTGCAGGTCGGCATGGCCGAGCCCGGCCCGGTCTCGGTCATCGGCTGGCTCGGGGTCGTGGTCTGGCTGCTCGGCCTGACCTTCGAAGCCGTCGGCGACCACCAGATGAACGTGTTCCGCCGCGACCCGTCCCACCACGGCCAGGTCATCGACCAGGGCCTGTGGCGCTGGACCCGGCACCCCAACTACTTCGGCGACGCCGCGGTCTGGACGGGCCTGTGGCTCATCACCGCCGAACGCTGGCCCGGCGTGCTCACCGTGGTCAGCCCGGCGATCATGACCTACCTGCTGGTCGCCGGCACCGGCAAGCGCCTGCTCGAACGCTCGATGGCCCAGCGCCCCGGCTACGCCGAGTACGCCCGCCGGACCAGCGGCTTCTTCCCGGTCCCGCCCCGGCTGTACCGGACCCTGGTCAGCCGCTGGCGGCCCGCCGGTCCCGCCACCGATGCTCCGGGCCGCACGTAACCGCCCCATCGGGCCCCCATACTTGCTGGCGGTGGAGAATGCTGCCTGGCTCAACTATCCATCGCGACTGGAGGATGTCCAATGGCGGACTCAGGCAACAACCCCTACGAGGGTCTTCCCGATGCTCCGAACTTCACCGTGACCAGCTCGGACATCGCGCACGGCGAGACGCTGGCCCAGCCCCACGTCAGCGGCGTGATGGGCGCCGGGGGCGAGGACCGTTCGCCCCAGCTGGCCTGGAGCGGTTTCCCCGAGGGCACCAGAGGCTTCGCCGTCACCTGCTACGACCCGGACGCCCCGACCCGCAGCGGGTTCTGGCACTGGGCCGTGTTCAACATCCCGGCCTCGGTCACCGAGCTCCCGGCCGGCGCCGGTGACGCCGGCGGCACCAGCCTCCCGGCCGGTGCCGTGACCCTGCCCAACGACGCCCGCCTGGCCCAGTACGTCGGGGCCGCGCCGCCGGCCGGTCACGGCGTCCACCACTACCAGTTCGTGGTGCACGCCCTGGACACCGACCACCTGGAGCTCGATCCCGGATCCACGCCCGCGTTCCTGATGTTCAACCTGCTCAGCCACACCCTGGGCCGCGGCGCCATCATCGCCACCTACGAGCAGAACTGACCGTGGCCGCCGAGCCGCCGCTGCGGCCCGGACCTCGCGCAGCAGGCCGCCTCCGGGCCCTGCTGCCGGCGGTCGTGGCCCTGGCGGTGGCTCTGGCGACGGCGTGCACCGGCTCGGGCGGGGCCCGGCCCAGCGCCACCACCAGCGCCGCGGCCAACTCCCAGGCCGCGGGCAGTGTGGCGGCCGGTCACAGCCACTGGGTGTCGACCTGGGCTGCCAGCCCGATGGCCCCGACCCCGGCCAGCCTGACCTCGTCCGGTGATTTCTCCCCGACCGGATTCAGTGACCAGACGATCCGGGACGTGGTCTGGGCCAGCACCGGCGGGCCGACGGCCC
>Ga0209112_10000234_pt1 | contig 10489 bp, 9 predicted proteins | sample TexAe_OM3H0_O3_FD_187947 | JGI IMG/M metagenome (GOLD analysis project Ga0209112, IMG submission 187947) | Forest soil microbial communities from Davy Crockett National Forest, Groveton, Texas, USA - Texas A ecozone_OM3H0_O3 (SPAdes) (version 2) | ecosystem: Environmental > Terrestrial > Soil >...
GGGCTCATGATCGCGACCGCGAACACGTAGAAGGCCAGCCCGAGCACGGCCACCGGGATGCCGAACACCACCGACTGGGCGCTGGTGGTCACCTTGCCGCAGTTGACCACGCCGGTGGTTTCGGTGCAGCCCGCCAGGGCCGACTCGGTGTAGTGGGCGTAGGTCAGGTAGATCGAGACGCCCAGGCCGGCCAGCGCGAGCACGAACGTCGTCCAGCGCAGCCACGCGGCCGGCCATTCGTAGCTGACGGCCGGCGGCTCCGGGTCGGCGCCGCGGCGGGCGGGCCCGGTCGCGGCGGGTGGCCGGTTGCGGGCCGGGCCGGGGCGGCGGTTCCCGTTCGGCCCGAGCGGGCGGGCGGCGTCGGCGCCGCTCTTGGCCCGGACCGGGGCGGCGGTACGGGCCGCCCGGGCCGGTGCGGGAGCCGCGGCGGCGTCGTTGGCGGTGTTGTCCTTGGCGCGCTTGCCCGTGCCGTTCTTGGCCGTGCCGTTTTTGGCTGTGGTGCCGTTTTTGGCGGCGCCCTTGGCCGTGGGCTTGGCGTTCGTCTTGCCGCGGGCCGTGGCGCTGGCGCGTGACCCGGTGCGGGGCTTGGCCGCCGCCATCAGAGCTTCTTCTCCAGCGCCTTGACCGCCGGGGTGCAGGCCGAGGCGGGCTGGTTGCCGGTCAGCTGGCAGATGCTGGCCGTGATGTAGTTGGCGGTGCCGTCGACGGCCTTGGCGATCGGGCTGCTGGGCGTCTTGAGCGCGGTGGCGATCTGGCTCCAGCTCTTGCCCTGCAGCACCTGCGGGCTGTAACTGGCCCCGCTGATCAGGTACTTGTTCCCGAAGTCGACGAACGGGATGGACCCCGCGTCCGCGGAGGACACGTAGGGCGGCGCGTCGTACTTGGCCAGCAGCGCGTTCTGGGCCTTGGTCGGCGTCTGCAGCGCGGTGTAGCTCTGACCGCCCGAGGCCAGCTTGTTCGTCTCCATCTCCACCGAGGAGAAGGTCAGATACTTGCTGGTGTAGGACGACTTGTAGAACGTCCAGGTCGCGGTGCTCGGGAACTCGTCACTACTGGACGAGCGCGTGGTGCCCAGGTTCTTGAACGTGCCGAACCGGCTGAGCGCCACCACCATCGGCCACCGCTCGGCCGCGCAGAACGGGCAGTACTCGGCGCCCATGTACAGCACTTCCGGCTTGCCGTTCGAGGTCAGCGCGGAGCCGCTGATCGCCTTGGGGAAGGCGCTCGCCGTGCCGCCGGCGACCGTGTCGAGCGTGCCGGGCGGGACGGTCGTGGTGTCCTTGACCACACCGGCCAGCGCGGTACCGGTGATGCTGCCGGCCGTTGCGGTCGAGGACGACTTCGAGCCGCCCGAGTTCACCTTGACCAGGACGAAAGCCAGCACGATGGCGATGACCACCACCACGCTGCCCGAAGCGATCAGGATCCGGTTCCGGATCTCGGTCCGGCGCGCCGCCGCCCGCTGGGCCGCGATCCTCTGCTGGCGGGAACTGCCGTCCCGCTTCGCTTTGCTTGCCTTACCCATCGCCTGCCGTAAGCCTCTCGCTGTGATCGTCCGGCTGCGGTGTCCACCGGGCGGCGCCCTGACCCGTCACGGCGACTGCTGACCAGCAGTCCGCCGGATGGCGCCTCAGGCCCGGCAGCCAAGCCACCATCATATGGCGTAGTTACGTCGTGACGGACGTCCTCGGATTGTTCAGCGCCCGCCCGGTCCGAGCCCTGGTGTTGCGTGATCCTGATCGTAATTGTTTACCTTCGATTACTCCAGTGTCCCGTAGGCGTTAGAACGCTAACCCCGCCGAGACCGCAGTGACGGGGTGGAGCCAAACGGACACCGGTCGCCGCCACCCGCCGCACTGACCGCCGCCACCTGCACCTATACCGGTTGATGAACGCCCCGACACTCGAAGTTGCGGTTTAAAGTTTCTGTTACTTACCCGGACAAAAGCGTGTTATCTTGCCCGTGGTTTTGCTCACCATGGGGGGTCCCACGTGCCGATCGTGCATGTTCAGAATTTTTCGTATGGCCTGCTCAACCCGGTGCTCGGGTACCTGCTGTCCTGCCTCGGCGCCTTCATCGGGCTGCGCTGCCTGACCCGGGCCCGGGCCTACACCGGCCGCGGCCGGGCGCTGTGGCTGTCGCTGGCCGCCGTGGCCATCGGGGCCACCGGAGTCTGGGCCATGCACTTCATCGCGATGCTCGGCTTCACCATCCCCGGCGAGACCATCCTCTACAACGTGCCGCTGACCATCATCAGCATGCTGGTGGCGGTCGCGGTGGTGGCGATCGGCCTGTTCATCGTGGGCTTCAGCCGCAGCCAGGGACTCACCCCCCTGCTGACCGGCGGGGTCATCGTCGGCCTGGGCGTGGCCAGCATGCACTACCTCGGCATGCAGGCCATGAAAATCCCGGACATGATGACCTACAACGTTCCGCTGGTCATCCTGTCCGTGGTCATCGCCATCGCCGCGGGCACGACCGCGCTGTACATCGGCCTCAGGGTGCGCGGGATCCGGGCCACCCTGGGCGCGTCGCTGCTGATCGGCGTGGCGGTGAGCGGCATGCACTACACCGGCATGGCCGCGATGACCGTGACCGCTTCCTCGGCCGGCGTCTACGCCGCCAGCAGCGCCAGCGACGGCGCCACCGCGAGCACCTTCCTGGTCCCGCTGGTGCTGGGCATCGCGGCGTTCACGTTCCTGGCCACGATCGTGATCATGCTGGCCCCCTCCGAAGAGGACATCGCCGCCGACGCACAGCTGGCCCAGCGCCTGGCCGAGCGCCCGATCAGCCACCACCGCCGCTAAGCCCAAGGTCGGCCGGGGTCGGGGCTGGTCGTCCACGAGGCCCGCGCGCGACGCCCAGTTGAGGTGATTGCGCCAATCACCTCATTCGCGTGTTGCCCGCTCACCCTGCCGGGCGGGAGCCTGGGCACGTCCGTGCACAGGAAGGAGTCAGACAGTGGCCCTCGTCCGCCCGTTCACCGTCTCGATCCCCGATGCGGAGATCGACGACCTGAAGCAGCGACTGGCCAGAACCCGATGGCCGGATCCGGAAACCGTGGGCGACTGGTCGCAAGGGGTTCGCGCAGACAACGCCCGATCTCTGGCCGGCTACTGGGAGCACGGCTACGACTGGCGGCGCTTCGAGTCCGAGCTCAATCGCTTCCCCCAATTCCTGACCGAGATTGACGGGCTGGACATCCACTTCATCCACGTCAGGTCCAAGAACCGGGGCGCGATGCCGCTGATCCTCACGCACGGATGGCCGGGCTCGATCGTCGAGTTCCTGAAGCTGATCGGCCCGCTGACCGACCCGGTGCCGTTCGGAGGAGACGCCGCCGATTCATTCGACGTCGTCGTCCCGTCCCTCCCCGGGTTCGGGTTCTCCGGCAAGCCCACGGAGACCGGGTGGACGGTACCGCGCATCGCCAGCGCGTGGGTGGAGCTGATGAAGCGGCTCGGCTACACGAGGTGGGCCGCGCAAGGCGGCGACTGGGGCGCCGTCGTCACCACCGCCCTCGGGGCCATGCAACCTGAGGGGCTGCTCGGAATTCACCTGAACACCCAGTACGCCTTCCCCGCCCAGATACCCGGCACGTTGTCACCCGAACAGCGCTACGCCGTGGAGACCCTGGCCCTCTACACCGGCGAACTCGGCGGGGCCAACCACCTTCAGGGCACGAAGCCGGAGACGGTCGGATTCGCCCTGGCGGACTCCCCCGCCGGCCAGGCCGCCTGGATCTACGACAAGTTCCAGTCCAAGACCGACAACCACGGGCTCGCCGAGGACGCTCTCAGCGTGGACGTCATGCTCGACGCGATATCCCTCTACTGGTTCACCAACAGCGCAGCGTCGTCCGGCCGCATCTACTGGGAGAACAAAACGAGCACTTTCGCCGGCCCGAAGCTGACGCTTCCGGTCGCGGTGACCGTCTTCCCGAAGGACATCCCGCGCCTGCCCCGAAGCTGGATCGAAGACACCTACAGCAATCTCATCCACTACGGCGAGGCCGACAAGGGCGGGCACTTCGCCGCCCTGGAACAGCCCGAGATCCTGGTCAGCGAAATCCGTACCGGCCTGCGCACCCTTCGTTCCTGACGCCGGGGCCGGGACGGGTGGTGGATCTTGAGCGGTGAAGCAACGGGTGGGTAACGCGGGGCTTACCGGGGAGAAATGAGCGTATGGCCGCCCGCGGGTTATTCGTGGCGACGGCTAATGGCCGCGGTGAAGTGGTATTTCACAGCTTTTGCCCGCATTTGCGGTAGCTCACATAGTCGCTCGCTCACGCCTGCGCAAGGGGTACATTTTATCAATATCTTTTAAATGTCTTGACTGTTCTTTGCGTTCTCTTGGTGTTGGAAACCGTTGAAAAGTATCACTATCGGACGCGAACCTCTTTTACCCCACAAAGAGGAAACGTACGAACACCGGAGGACACATGCGTCATAGTGCCCGGCGGCGCGCGCTGGTCATCGCGGGAAGCACCGTTATCGCGGGCTTCTCGCTGATGGCACCCGCCTACGCCGCCCAGTCGGGCCAGTCCGCCACGACCGCCGTCGCCAGCTCCCCCACGACCGCGAGCGGCACCACGCTTCAGCCCGGAGGGACCATCCAGCACCTGGTACGGCCGCAGACCGCGACCAGCGGGAGCAAGAACACCAGCACCACCAGCACGAACTGGTCCGGGTACGCCGCGACCGGCAGCACCTACACCAGCGTGGCCTCGAGCTGGACCGAACCCACCGGCACCTGCAAGTCGGGTGACCAGTATTCGAGCTTCTGGGTCGGCCTGGACGGCTACAACAGCGACTCCGTCGAGCAGACCGGCAGTGAAGTCGACTGCGCCGGCCGCACCGCGGAATATTACGCCTGGTACGAGATGTACCCGGCGGGATCGGTCGAGATCAACGACACCGTCAGGCCCGGCGACAGTATGAGCGCGTCGGTAACCTACGCCGGCAGCAACAAGTACACGCTGAAGATCTCTGACTCCACGCGCGGCTGGACCTACTCCACGACCAAGACCCAGTCCGGCCTCGCCCGCTCGTCGGCGGAGGTCATCACCGAAGCGCCGTGCTGCACCAACAGCGGCGGCATCCTCCCGCTGGCCGACTTCGGCAAGGTGAGCTACACCTCTTCGACGGTCAACGGCAGCACGCTCAGCAGCTTCAACCCGGTCGAGATCACGATGGTCTCGGCCAGCGGCGTCCAGGAGGACAGCACCTCGTCGCTGAGCGGCGGGAGCTTCAGCAACACCTGGCTGAGCAGTGGTAACGGGAGCCGGGGCGGACCCCGAGGGTAGCCACTGCCGGTATCGCGTTCAGGCGCGGGCACCCGCGCCGCGGCCCTCTCGCCCGGACTTCATCCGGCGGGAGGGCCGTCGCGCGCCCGCGGCCGGGGTGCAGGCGCCCCGGCCGTCGCCGCGGGCACGGTTGTCGGCCCGCCGGGTCATACGCAGGCGTTCCTCTTCGCTGGTGCCACCCCAGACGCCGTAGCTCTGGTGGCTCTCCAGCGCGTAGTGCAGGCACTGGCTCTGGACGCCGCAACCCTGGCAGACCGCCTTGGCCGCGGCGATCTGCCCGGCGGACGGGCCGCTGGAGGTGATGGGGAAGAACAGCTCCGGATCCTCACTGCGGCAGGCGCCCGCGTCAAGCCACTCTTCGCGGTGCACGGCCTGGCTCGTGGTCCCTGGCGTTGCTGGCACTGGGCAGAACCTCCGTTACGGCTGATCGACATGCCTGGAAGCCCCGGTCCTGCCCGCATGAGCTGGCAGTATGCAGCCTGACCGAAAATTCTGCCATTTCCGGCGGTCAGGGGGCCGGTTCGAGCGGTGGCTCGAGGGGCTCCTCCGGCGGCACCGCTCGCGGCGGCTCGGCCGGGGCCATGAGGCCGTTGGCCCCGTTGCCGTTGCCGATACCGCCGCTGCCGTTGCCGTTGCCGTTGCCGCCGCTCTCGATGATGGCGTTCCCGTTGATGGCGTTCCCGTTGATGGCGCTGACCGGCGGGCCGGCCGGGCGGAGCGGAGCGGCCGAGCTCAGCTGAGCGGCCGAGCTGCTGGCCTGCTGCTCGGGCCGCCCACCGCCGGCCACGGCGTCCGGGCTGCGGTGCCGGGCCGGGTCGCGGCGGTGCGGGTGCGGGAGGTGGACGGGCGGCTCGGTGACCACCTTGCGCAGATTGGACAGGGCCGGGGCGCGGGCGACCAGGACGACGCCGACGACCAGGGCGAACAACCCCGCCGCCTGCATGGCCAGGCTGCCCGGGGTGAGCGAGACCCGGTCGCCGAACACCACGATGCCGAGCAGGATGCCGACCACGGGCTCGCCCGCGGTGATCGTGGGCAGTGACTGGTGCAGCGGGCCCGCGTTGAAGGCGTTCTGCATCAGCAGCACGCCGACCGCGCCGGTGGCCACCAGGCAGTAGGCCGACCAGCTCTGCAGCAGCCCGCTGATCCCGTGGTACTTCAGGATCTCCAGGGTCTGCCGGGTGAGCGCGTCCTGGATGCCGAAGACCAGGCCCGCGGCCAGGCCGGTCAACGGCGCGCGATAGCGGCCGGACCGGTGCCGCCCGGCCGCGACCATGACGAACGCGATGCCGGCGATGACCGCGGCCAGCGGCCAGTGGCTGAACGAGCCGAACGACTGCCCGATGGGCTGGGCCGACCGGGCCAGCTCGAGCAGTCCCTCACCGGCGATGAGCACGAGCGCGCCGGCCACCTCGGTGGCCCGGACCGTCTGGTGCGACAGCGGGACGGCCAGGATCAGCGCGAACAGCAGGTTGGTGGTCAGCAGCGGCTCGACGATGGACAGCTCGAGGTTGCCGATCGACCAGGCGGCCAGGATCTGCCCGGCGATCATGACCCCGATGCCGGCCAGCCAGAGCCGCTTGCGGAACAGGTCGCCGATCAGCTTGAGAGTGAGGAAGTGCGAACTCGGCGCCTGCTCGGCCGCGTGCTGCTGGAGCACGAAGCCGACCCCGAGCAGCAGCGCGGCCACCAGGGTCAGCGCGTAGTTCACGGCTTCCACGGCGCCAACCTACCCAAGCATCGCTAACCGATGCGGCGGAGCTCGGCGCGGAATCGGCGGGCCGAGTGCAGATAGTGCTGCACGCTGTCGTCGATCCACCCCTCCGGCCGCCGGAGCTCGCGGAGCTTGCAGGGCACTCCGAGCGCCAGTGCGCCCGGTGGCACCTTGAAGTCTTCCGGGACCAGGGCCCCCGCGGCGACCAGAGCCCCCTCCCCCACCGTGGCCCGGTTCAGGACGACGGATTCCGAGCCGATCAGGCAGCGGTCGCCGACCGCGCACCCCTCCAGGTGGGCGTTGTGGCCGACCACGCACTCGGCCCCGATGATCGTCGGCCACTGCTCGGTGGTGTGCACCACCGTCCCGTCCTGGACCGACGTGCGCGCCCCGACCTCGATGTAGCCGTGGTCGCCGCGGAGCACGGCGCACGGCCAGACCGAGGCCTGCTCGCCCAGCCGGACGTCCCCGATGACGACGGCGTCCGGGTGGACGTAGGCGTCGGGGTGGATCCGGGGCTCGACATCACCCAGTGCGTAGATTGGCAACGGAACATCCTCCCTGGCCCTTACGTCCCTACCATCAGGGTAAACGCGTCCGGGCCTGCTGGCGCTCACGCTGGGGCACGACTGTGTACTTGGGGTCGCGGGCGGACGCCATACCCGCTTCGAAGATGCCGTAGCGGGTGAGGGCCGACGCGGCCAGCAGGGTCAGCCCGGACAGCGCGGAGCCGATCCGGGTGCGGCGGGTCAGCGCCGCGCCGGCCGCCCCGGCCGCGGTCAAGATCTCGGCCGTCTTGAGCAGCCGACCGGATTTGCCCTGGTGGTAGGGCTCGGCCAGGTCCCCCAGCCGGCGTTCGAGCAGCTGGCGAGCGGCCAGCTCGGCCACCGAGCCGAGCACGGCCAGCCGCCGGGCGGGCCCCTGCTCGGCCCGCGGGGCGGTCAGCAGCGCGAACCCGCCGGCCGCGCTGGCCGCCGAGCCGACGAACACGTACGGCATCTCCCGGTGGGCCGCGTGCCAGCCCGGCACGGCGGTATCGCAGATCAGCACGGCCGTGTAGGTGGCCACCGCGGGCCCCAGCAGGGCGGCCACGGCGGTCGCCGGCGGCCCCGCCACGGCGGCGGCCCGGGCCGTCAGGGTGGCCGCCGGGCCGGTCGGCGGCAGGAGCTTGGCCAGGTCAGCGACGGCGGCGGCGCCGGCCATCGGGCCGTAGGCGGACAGGATCCACGAGCCCACGCTCATCGGCGAGGACAGCTTGAACACCCGGAGCATGTGGTGGAACCGGGCCGGGCGGCCCAGGTCGTGGATCAGGAACACGGTGGACACGCTGATCCCGCCCAGCCCGGCCAGCTTGGCCACGCGGGTCAGGCCGGGGCGGCCGGTCAGCTGAGCCCCGGCGGCCAGCACCGAGGACGCGCCGGCCAGCCCGCCGAAGAACAGGTAGCCGGGCACGTCCGGCACCTCCCACACCGGCTCCTTGATGATCGGGCGGCCGTAGTAGGACTGGAACTCGGCCTTGGGCACCATGAACCGCTCGCCGCGGTTCCGGCGGGAGTAGCGGCCCCGCCCCGGGCGGTCGCCGGGGGCGGGAGCCTGGGCGGGGGCGGTCACCGGCGTCGCCCGGCGAACGCGGCCAGGGCCATCGCGCCCAGGCCGGCCGCGGCCAGGCCGGCGTGCTTCCACATGGTCGGGAGCGCGCGGGTGCTGACCACCGGGTCCGGGGGCAGGCCGTACACCTCCGGCCGGTCCAGGAGCAGGAAGAAGGCACCCGCACCACCGATGCCATTTTCAGGGTTTTCCAGATAGAGCTGAGCCTCAGGACGGCCCTGGTCGTGCAAGGTATCCACCCGGGCCTGGGCCCGTTCGCGCAGCTCATCCAGCGGGCCGAACTGGATCGACTGGGTCGGGCAGGCCTTGGCGCAGGCCGGCTCCATCCCCGCGTCCAGCCGGTCGTAGCACAGCGTGCACTTGTGCGCCCCGCTGTCCACCTCGCTGCGGCCGATCACGCCGAACGGGCAGGCGGGCACGCAGTAGCCGCAGCCGTTGCAGATGTCGTCCTGGACCACCACCGTGCCGAACTCGGTGCGCATCAGCGCGCCGGTCGGGCAGACGTCCAGGCAGCCGGCCTCGGAGCAGTGCTTGCACACGTCGCTGGACATCAGCCAGCGCAGGGCATCCGATGGGGGGCCACTGTTCTCGTCGGCAGGCTCAGGTTCGGGTGGCCTCGGGGCGATCTGCTCGATGAAGGCGACGTGCCGCCAGGTCGTGCCGCTCAGCCCGACCGTGTTGTCGAACGACATGCCGGTGAGGTTCAGGCCGTCCTCGGGGACGTCGTTCCACTCCTTGCAGGCCACCTCGCAGGCCTTGCAGCCGATGCAGACCGAGGTGTCGGTGAAGAAGCCCATCCGCGCCGGGTGCTCGCGCCAGCCGGCCCGGTCGGCCGGGTCGGCCCCGCCGGTCAGGCCGGGAAGGTAAGGCTCATCGGTGACAGCCACTTCAGACCTCCGTCCCGGTCTCGGCGGTGATGCCGGCCCGCTCCAGATAAGACTGCACCAGCGCGAGCAGGGCCGGCCCGCGGGGCCGGCGGCCGGGCTGGATGTCGACGGCCAGCGCCTTGACCTCCTGGATGTGAACGTTCGGATCAAGACCAAGGTGCATCAGGTCGTTGGCGCTGTCGCCGGTGGAGATCCCGTTGCGGCCCCAGTGGTAGGGCAGCCCGATCTGGTGCAGCCGCCGGCCCTGGATGGTCAGCGAGGACATCCGCCGGGTGACCATGACCCGGGCCTCGATCGCGCTGCGCGCGGAGACGATCGTGGCCCAGCCCATGTGCTCCAGGTTGCGCTCGGCGGCCAGCTCCGGTGACACCTCGCAGAAGAACTCGGGCTGCAGCTCGGACAGGTACGGCAGCCAGCGGCTCATCCCGCCCGCGGTGTGATGCTCGGTGAGCCGGTAGGTGGTGGCGACGTAGGGGAACACGTCCGATCCGTACTCGTCGCCGCTGGGCTGGTACCTGGTCCGGCGGTCCCGGATGACCTGGCGGACCGGGTTGTGCTCCTGCTTGGGGTAGAGCAGGTTCTGCACCGGCGAGTCCTGGGGTTCGTAGTGCGCGGGCAGCGGCCCGTCGACCAGCCCGGCCGGCGCGAACAGCCAGGCCTTTCCGTCGGCCTGCATGATGAAAGCGTCGTCACCAGCGATGGCCGCCACGCCGGTGGCCCCTTCCTCCGGCCGGTAGGACGGGGGCCGGCCCGCCACGAAGTCGGCGATGTCGTGGCCGGTCCACTTCTGGGTGTCCTCGTCCCACCAGACCAGCGCCTTGCGCTCGCTCCACGGCTTGCCGTCGGGGTCGGCCGAAGCCCGGTTGTACAGGACGCGCCGGTTGGCGGGCCAGGCCCAGCCCCACTCGGCCGCGACCCAGTTCTGCTCCTGGCCGGGCTTGCGCCGGGCGGCCTGGTTGACCCCGTCGGCGTAG
>Ga0209112_10000235_pt1 | contig 10464 bp, 10 predicted proteins | sample TexAe_OM3H0_O3_FD_187947 | JGI IMG/M metagenome (GOLD analysis project Ga0209112, IMG submission 187947) | Forest soil microbial communities from Davy Crockett National Forest, Groveton, Texas, USA - Texas A ecozone_OM3H0_O3 (SPAdes) (version 2) | ecosystem: Environmental > Terrestrial > Soil >...
CTTCTCGCGACTCAATCTTTCGATGAACGCGATTTTCACCGCGCTGCGAGCCGTCATGTTCGGTCGAGCAATGGTCGACGACATGGATGGCGTGGCGGCGCCGGTCACGGACCTTGGCCGCCGACACGTTGCGTGGGTCCGCAACCGCGGCCTGCCTTTTGGAATGGACGACCATGGAGACCACTGACACGACAACCGCACGGCTGCCCTGGGATGCGGCGAACCCCTACCCTTTCTACGAGGAGCGCCGTCGTGAAGGCGATGTGGTGTGGGACGAGACGGCGCAAGCCTGGCTGGTCCTGAGCTATGACGCCGCCCGGCAAGTGCTGGGTGGAAGCGGATGGACCAGCAATCCGCTGGCCAACCCGATCGCGCGAGCATTTGTGGATCCGGTCAGTCGTGACTTCATCGGTCGGGCAATGCTTTTCGCCGACGGTGCCGATCACCGGCGTCTGCGGGCGGCGGTGCGCGACGTGTTCACACGGTCGTTCATCACCAACCTGACTGCGGGAGTGGAGTCGATCGCTACCGCCCTGATCGATCACCAGCCCGCCGACGGCCCGTTCGACTTCATGGCCGATATCGCCATGCCGCTGCCGATCGCGGTGATCGCGGCATGGCTGGACCTCGAGCCGGCGAGCTCGCGGCTTTTGCGTGAGCTATCACCGACGATCATCAGAATGCTGGGGACCCTGGCCGATCCCGACGACATCTCCGCCGGCGCCGCGGCCTCGGCCGCTCTCATGGCCGAGTTCCTGCCCATGGCGGCCGACCGCCGGGCACACCCCAGAGACGACTTGCTCAGCTTCATCGCCGCCGATCCGCAACTGCTGCTCGAGGAAGTGGTCATGACGGCCATCGTCATCGCCGTCGCGGGCCATGAGACAACCGCTAATCTCCTTGGCGCTGGCCTGATCACGCTCCTCATGCCGGACGAGGGCGGAGCGCGCATCGCCGATCGCGTCGATGTCTGCGATCCCGCGCTGGCCACCGAGTTGATCAGAATCGACGGCCCGGTGCAGTCCACCGCGCGCACTGCCACGGCCGACCAGGTAGTGGGCGGCGTGGAAATCCGTTCCGGTCAAAGCGTTCTGGTGGTCGTCGCCGCTGCTAACCGCGATCCCGCTGCGTTCGACGAGCCCGATAGATTCCGGCTCGACCGTCGGGGGCCGGCTCCCCTGTCGTTCGGTTATGGGGCGCATTACTGCCTGGGAGCCGCGCTCGCGAAATTGGAGTTAAGCACCGGACTCCCGAAAATCCTTGCCCGGCAACCTGTTCTGGCGGGACGCGTACAGTGGCGCGATAGCCCGGCAGTCCGGGGGCCGCTGAGCGTGCCCATGGTGTTCGGCGGCCCGTAGCCTATGCGCGTATTCGTCACGGGCGGGACGGGGGCCATCGGTCGGTATGCGGTGCCGGCACTCACCGGCGCGGGACACAGCGTGTCGGCCCTCGCTCGGAACGAAGCGAAAGCCCGCCTCCTGCGGGATCAGGGGGCCTCGCCGGTATCGGTGTCGCTGTTCGACCGCGAAGGGCTCAAGGCCGCATTCGCCGGCCACGACGCCGTGCTGAACCTCGCGTCGGCGATGCCGTCAACGCAGCAGTTCGTTCTCAAATCGGCCTGGAAGGAAGGCCACCGAGTCCGAGCCGAAGGGTCGGCCGCCGTGGTCGCCGCAGCCCTTGATGCGGAAGTCGCCAGGATTGTGCAGGAGTCGGTGGTGATGATCTACCGGGACGGCGGCGACCGATGGATTGACGAAGACTGGCCCACCGATCACTTCCCCATCGCCGCCGGTAACCACGCCGCCGAGGCCAATGCCGGACGATTTGCCGATCGGGGTGGCAGCGCCGTGATTTTGCGGTTCGGAATCTTCTACGGGCACGGCGCTGCCCACAGCGAGCAGATCATGGCAATGGCGCTCCAACACATAGCATTTCAAGCTGGTGCACCGCGCAGCTACGTGTCGTCGATCCATCTTGCCGACGCTGCCGGCGCTGTCGCCGCGGCCCTCGAGTGCGCCGGCGGTACATACAACATCGTCGACGACGAACCGCTTACCGCGAGGGAAAACGCGCTGGCGATGGCCGACGCCGTCAGCGTGAAGCGATGGGTCAGCGTGCCGGGCCGCCTTGCGCTGCTACTCGGCGAACGCACCACGTCGGTAACCCGATCGCTGCGCGTCAGGAATGCCCTGTTTCGCTCAGTCACCTCCTGGAAACCCCAGTACCCCAGCGTGCGGGAGGGCTATCGGGCGATGGCAACGATGAGAAAGTGAGTCATGATGACTGCGGGAGGTCGATTTCAGCGTCGCGCAGAGAAGTACCTGTTCAATCCCACAGTAAGGCTGGCGCTGCGCCTGGGGATCGCGCCAAAAGCTCTGGCGCTGCTGGAAACAACCGGTCGACGCACGGGCAGGGCGCGCCGGACACCGGTCGGCAACGGCCTGGACGGAGACGTGTTCTGGCTCGTCGCCGAGCGCGGAACGGGATGCGACTACGTCCAGAACCTCACAGCTAATCCGAACGCACGCCTGAAGGTTGGCCATGACTGGTTCACCGGCACTGCCACAGTCATGCCCGACGATGACGCGTTCGCGCGACGACGCCGCATCGACGATGGCAACGGGTTCCTCGGCCGCGCCGACGGCGCCATCTTCCGCGCTATGGCCAGCCGCCCCGTCACGGTACGCATTGACCTTCAGCGCGGGTGAAGAATTCGGGTTGAGTCGCCAAAAATTCGGAACGCCAGAGCTTTTGCGGTATCTGAGCGCACAGCCTGATCGAAACCAGCCAACCCAGCAGGCGGAAGGACTGCGGCCGGTGCGGCTCGGAAAATTGTGGTATCGCAGAATAATTGAGTGCTTGGCGGCCGAGGCCGGCGCTTCCGCCGGTCTTGGGTGAATTGACGCGCCCGTGCGCATCAGTACCCTGATGACCGGCTCAGGAGGGGTTGGAAGCTCGGGGATGGATGCGTGAGGATGTGTGACCAGGGGCGGTGCGGTGGGGCTCCCCTATATAGATGAACAGGCGTTGATCGCCGAGGCCGGCGGTGACCCCTGGGCGATCAACCAGACCCTGCAGGCTGGTAGCCCGGCTCAGATCTCTCGGCTGGCCGAGGCGTTTCATGCCGCGGGTCGGTGCACGGCGGAGGCCAGCAGCGAATTCGAGGAGGCACGCAAGCGCTTCGATGCGGCGTGGAACCACCAGAACGGCGATCACCCGATCAACGACTCCGCTGAGGTCCAGCGGGTGACCGATCACCTTGGCACGCAGTCCTTGCAGCTGCCCAAGATCGGCGTCGATCTGGAAAACATCGCCGCAGCACTGGCCGACGCGCAGAAAGCCGGAGGCGCACGCATCGCCACGTTGGATGGCCAACTGGAACAGATCTCGGACTTCGTGGTCCAGGCCGTGGACATGTTGAACAACGACAAAACCCTCAGCGCGGCGGACAAGGAAGCGTTGCACGCCTTCATCAACACGTGTGAAGACGATGCCGTCCGCGACACCAAGGAAGCCTTGGTCGCGCTGCAAGGGATCCGCAACGGCTACTCCGACGGCCTGCAGAAATCGCTGGACAACCTGCACACCGAGGGGTACGACGGCGCTCCGCTGCACGGTGTCGACGCCGACGGAGTGCCGGAACCGACTGCGGCGCAACGGGATGCGCTGAACCGGATCCGGCAGATCACCGACCAAGCGGTCGTGGATCAGATGGGCAAGGTGCGCGCCGCGCAGCAGGCCCTGAACAAGGCCATGGCCGACCTGTATACCCACGGCCCCGGCTCACCGGAAGGCGAAGCCGCAAGTGCGAAGTTGCCTCAGCTCAAAGGCGATCTCGCTCGCGCCCTTGACGACCTGGGCAAGATTCCGGACTACCACAACATCGATCCCGCTTCGGTGAGTACCACTCCCGACGGCCATTTCATGTTCACCTACAAGGTCAACGGACAGCCCGTGCAGGTCGCCGGGCAGCTCAAGGACGGCGCGGGCGAATTTTTCGACCAGGCCACCGGCACGTATTACAACTTCAGTGGCGGCAAGTTGACCGGCATGCGTACCCCGGATCCGGGGAAGGTGGAAGCCACTGCCGAGCCGCTGTTCAGCGCCATCACGCTGGCCGTCGGGGGACCTGAACTCAAGGCAGGCGGCGAGGTGGCGTGGCAAGGCCTGAAGACACTTTTCAGCCGTGAAGCGTTGCAGGGCCTCACGTCTGACAACGTCCTAGCCCGCGCAATGAGCGGGGCGGAACTGCGTGCGGCGATCGCCGAAGCGGACCTGCCCCCGCACGGTGTACCCGGTATCGGCGGAGAACCCGTGCCGGGCACGCATCCCGGCCTGCCGCCGGCGGTTGAGCACACGCCGCCGTCCGCCCCGGGTGACGTGCCCGTCGAACACGGTCCTCATGCGCCAGTGCTGCCCGACAGCCACCATCCGCCGGGGTCCCTTGAACCACCGCCACCCCTGCCTCAGGATCATCCGCTGTTCCACGGATATCACCCGATTGATCCAGGCCCAGAGTTCACTAAGCCCGATGGCAGCCTGATATATCCCGACGACGCGCTGCCGACCAAACCGTACGCGATACCAGGCACGGTCATCCCCGACGCAAACTTGCAGCCGGGCACTGTCTTGGAGCGGTTCGGTCACCCTGGCGGCGCTTACCTTGCTCCCGATGGAACGCCCTTTGCGGAACTGGCACTTCCACCTGGAACTGCCTTCAAACCCTACTACCAGTACGTAGTAAAGGACCCGTCTCTTCTTCCACCCGGTTACCGCATCGAGCAATCACAGGTGGCACCCTGGTTTCATCAACCTGGCGGTGGGATCCAGTATCGAGTGATCGGACCTGATGGGAACGGCGCCCCAGTGGATGCTTTAACCGAATCAGGATACTTAGGAGATGTGCGTGAGCAATGACTGATTTTTCCCGATTGTCAGCGAGCTGGGTTGAATGGTCTAACCGTGCCCAACTAACTAATCCCGGCGTTACAACGAATTGCGACGATTGCGAAATCGCCTTCACCTCTGACGATTATTCCGTTCACCTTCGTCATGACGACATCTGGTGGATAGTGGACACGGTCGATGATCGCGGCCAACGTCACAGTGACACAGCAAAGTTGTCTACCTTCGATTTAGCGGAGAAGTATCTGGTCTGGAGCTGGGCTTCGATCGCGCGAGGTGTTCTCGGCGCTAGACGACTCGGTCCCGATCTCTATGCCCGCGGGTTCAGCCCAGATGTAGAGGTAATTCCTGTATCTGAAGGCATTTCTGAACTACAGTCACAAAGCGGAAATGCGATCCTGATGGAACCCTATGCAACAATATTTAGTCATTTGATGTCGAAATCAATAGACGAGATTGAGGACTTGTCGACCGCGGACCTCAAATAAATCGAAAATCGAAGAACCTATCCCGGAAATGTGTATACCTGGAAGACAGACGTATGGCCAAGAAGGCGGGCTAATGGCAGATTTTTCTCGCTTATCGGAACATTGGCACCGCTGGGCGCCAGGGATAGGCGGCGGTAAGGCACTCGTTTCGACGAAGTGCAACGATTGTGTAATTCTCTTCAGCACGGACGACTATTTGGTTCATCTCCGAAGCGAGCGGCATGGGTGGATAGTAGACACGGTCAACGACCGCGGACAGCGATCCAATGGCACTGCTAAGCTTTCAAATTTCGATCTGACCGAGAAGTATTTAATCTGGGACTGGGCGACCACCGCGCGCTCGGACCTTGCATCGGGCCCATTGGGTGCAGACTTGGCCAAACAGGGCTATGCACCGGGTGTAAACGTTTCCAAAGTCGACACCGGCTACGAAATATGCCTTAACGATGAATGCTCCGCCATATTGTCGATAGTTAATGCCACGATCTTCAGCCATCTTATGTCGAAGTCGGTCGATGAGATTGAGCGGTTAGTCACAAGCTGACTCGTGCAACGGTCGCGTGGTAGATACGATAAATTCTGCGACTGAAAATTCCTTCTGACACTGGGTAGGCGCAAGAGGATATGTACCGTGAAAACACTACTCGAGTTTTTAGCGACTTATCTCGACTTCCTATACCTGAACCCTCGATACCCTCACTGAAAAATACCTGATCTGGCGATGGTCCTCAATCGCGCGAGGAATTTCCGCGGCTCCGCGCGTAGGGCCAGATCTTTATTCTCGCGGCTTCAGCCCGGACGTCACAGTCATTCCTATGGCTGAGGGTATTGCCGAACTACAGTCGCCCTCCGGAAAAGCGATCTTGCTGCAGCCCGATGCGACAATTTTTAGTCACTTGATGTTGAAATCAGTCGACGAGATTGAGCAGCTGATTAGGACAGGCCGCCAGTAACGTTCTGATTCCACGAACGCCAACTCCCTCGCTACGACCGCACCCACTGCTGAACATCGGGAGTAACCGCATCGGTGATGTCGTCGAATTCCGGATGCTTCTTCAGCACCGTGCCGACCATGGAGCACACCGGAACGATGCGCTTCCCTTCATCCCGCGCCTCGTTGAGCGCCTGCTCGATCAGAATGCTGGCCAGGCCACGTCCGCCGTATGCCGGATCGATTTCGGTGTGGTAGAAGACGCGCTGATCGCCGCGGTCCGCGAAATCGGCGAGGCCCACGGTCTTACCCTCCACGGCGATCGTGTACTTCCCGTCCTCAAGGGTGACGGTGGTCTCCGCGCCGTTCTTATCGGTAGTCATTTGTGTTCTCCTTTTCTCTGCGGTACGGGTCGAGGTCGTAGCCGAGTGTTCGGCATCGGCGGTGCGGGCAGTCGGGTGACTGACCCCTGGTAACCCTGGACGGTGCCGAAGCGGTCATCGGCGTCCTCCCACAGCCGGCGGTAGTTGACGATGTCGTCGTGGCTCCGTCCGACGAAGTTCCACCACATCACCAACTCTTCGGTAAACGGTGCGCCACCGAGGAGCAATACCCGCGCGGGCCGCTCCCCCATATTCTGCAAATGCAGCGCGGCACCGCCGGGACTTCGGTAGGCCAGGTCGGCAACGGCCAGGGGCGTGCCGTCCACGTGGACCGAGCCCGAATCGCAGAGCACGCCATGTTCAAATGCCGGATCGACATCGATGTCCAGCTCCCTGCCGGCGTCGAGATCAATCTGGGCGCCCAACAACGGAGTAAACGTATTCACCGGCGAACGACTGCCGGCCACCTCGCCGAGAAACACGAGCGCTACGGCACCCGGTAACGACATGGGCACCGGCGCGTAGTGGGCGAAGTCTCGGCCCGTGTCGCGATCGGACCTGGGGAGCGCCACCCACAGCTGGACTCCGTGTAAATGGCCTTGCGAATCGACCGACACCTCGGAATGGCAGATACCGGCCCCGGCGGTCATCAAATTCAGCTCGCCGGGCCGCACAACCGCGTGCACACCCGCGCTGTCGCGGTGCTCCACTTCCCCACCGAACAACCAACTTGCTGTCTGTAGTCCCGTATGTGGATGCGGCGGGACATCCATGCGCGCGGAGACCGGGCCGTAGTGGTCGACGAAACACCACGCACCGATCAGCGACCGCTGTCGCTGCGGCAGCGTGCGTTGCACGCGAATTGCCCGAGGGCCACCCAGCGGAACTTCCCGAGGATTCAGCACTTCCACGATCGGAAGGTCGCCCCCATATTGCCGGGCGCTACAAGCGACTTCGGCCGGCGCGGCTTCTAGGTTGCTCATACGTCCACCCTCCAGTCGCGGGCTGTCACGCAACGCCACCACCCGCGACCGTACTCGGCGTACCTACCTGCCGGGGGGCCGCAGCGCCCTCATCGCGAGTCGCATGACGGGTTCGGGCACCCGATCCTGCATCGACAGTGCAGCCTCCGCAGCCCGGGACCGCAGTGGAGTGCCGCGACCGAAAACTCGGTTCAGCGGTCCTCCGGACGGCTCTAGCACCACATGCAGCGGAGGTGTGCCGACAGCCGCGCCCAACGCATTCGCGATGACCATTCGCTGTATCTCACTGGTCCCCTCAAAGATGGTGTACAGCTTGGCATCCCGATACCACTTCTCCACCGGGTGATCGGTGATGTAGCCCCAGCCTCCCATGGTCTGGATGGCGCGTTCGGTGGCCCTGACGGCGACCTCGCTGGACGCCATCTTCGACATCGAGCCCTCGCCCCGCTCGAAGGGGATGTTATTGGCCGCCATCCACGACGCGCGCCAGGTGAGCAGCCGGGCCGCGTCGATCTGGGTTGCGATCTCCGCCAGCGGGAACGCAATGCCCTGGTTGTCGATGATGGGCCCTCCGAACGCCTCACGTTCGGTGGCATACGCCGTCGCGTACTCCAACGCGGCGCGCGCGATCCCGATGGCTTGGGCCGCGACCATAGGTCGTGTCTGTTCGAAGGTGCCCAATGTCGCCGAACCGGAGCGTTCTCCCCCGGCCACCACTTCGCGCGCCTTAGCCAACTTGTGTTCCAGCTTCTCTTGGCCGCCAAGCAGATTCGCGCCGGGAACGCGGACGCCCTCGAATTTTAGCTCAGCGGTGTGGGATGCGCGGCAACCCAGCTTGTCGAGCTTGCGCACCAGCTTCAACCCGGGTGTGCCACCGGGCACCACGAACAGCGCCTGACCGCGATGGCCGAGTTCCTCGTCGACGACCGCGTTGACGACGTGCACGTTGGCGATACCGCCGTTGCCGATCCACATCTTGTGGCCGTCGATGATCCAATCGTCGCCGTCGCGGCGCGCGCGGGTGCGCAGGTTCCGTACGTCGCTGCCACCTTCGGGCTCCGAGATCGCCAGCGCCGCGAGCTTGAGATCACCTGGGGTGCCGAAACATTCGGGCGCCCATTCCAGCATCTGCTCGGGAGAGGCGGACTGACCGATCGCCGAGAGCGCCAACGCCGGCATGACGATCGCCAAACCGATTCCCGCGCAACCCCAAAAGAGTTCCTCCATGAACATCGGCAAGGAGAGCCCGCTAGGATCACCGATCAAATCGCGATAGAACAACGGGCTGTAGAAGCCGCGCTGAGCCGCCTCCTCCAGCACCGGCCAGGGGAACTCCTGACGCTGGTCATAATGCAGCGCCACCGGGCGGATCACTTCCTCGGCGAACTCATGCGTTCGCCGGGCCAGGTCGTGCTGGGCTCCCGTCGGGGTCAGGTCGAAGGTCATGGATCCGCCTTTTGGGGTCGACAGACTCGGTCGTGCCAAGCCCGACTACCCGGTGGATCTGGTCAGCAAACTGTGGTCAGGCGCCCAGACGTCAGGCGGCCGAGCGGGGGCCCACTTGCGCGAGGGGCAGATGCAGCACGACCGCGGCCGCCGCAACCGGCTGATGCTCGTGGCGAGTCAGCAGGGAGGCGTTTTCGGGGAGCTCTCGAGAGTTGATCTCACCCGATGCGATACGCCGGAGGATGTCGTGGGCCCGGGCGAGTTGTTCGCGCTTGCGGTACTGCCCGCCCGGCAGCTTCACACCAGCCCAGACGCCGTACTCCTCGCGGTGGGTGATGGCATGTTGGGCACACTGCCGCTGCTGCGCCAACGGGCAGCGGCGCAGGCACTGGATCCGCGCCTCGGTGGCCGAGCGCTCGTATGCGCGGGCCTTCGCCGCACCGTCACCACCGTCGTCGTCGGGGTAGCCGAACCATAGCTCGGGGTTGGCTGCGCAGGGATGTCCCATGTCGATCTCCTTGTTGAACCTGAAACGTAGACGAAAGCGTATACACACATATGGAGCACGCGCAAGAGAAACGTGATGAAAACGTATATATACCGATCTAAATCGGGGGCTGTGTAGTATCCGGCCTATGGCCGGAGCGTGCGGTGAGCCGTGAATCGGCCGGTGCGGCCATCCGCTCGTTGCGCGAATCGCGCGACTGGTCACTAGCAGACCTTGCCGCGGCCACCGGGGTCAGCATCATGGGCCTGAGCTTTTTAGAACGTGGCGCGCGTAGGCCGCATAAAAGTACAGTTCAGAAGGTTGAAAACGGTCTAGGCCTGCCGCCGGGTACGTACTCCCGGCTGTTGGTAGCCGCCGATCCAGACGCCGAATTGGCCCGGCTGATGGCCGCCCAACGGCCGGCCCCGATGCCCGCAAGGCGTACCGGGCCGGTCGTGGTCGATCGGCACAGCGATACCGAACTGCTCGAAGGCTATGCCGAAGCTCAGTTAGACGCGCTCAAATCCTTCATCGATCGTCTGCCTGCGCACACATCAAACGAATACGAGACGTATATTCTGTCTGTGATCGCTCAGTGCGTGAAAGCGGAGATGCTGGCCGCCAGCTCCTGGCGGGTGGCCGTGAACGCCGGCGCGGACTCGAAGGATCGCCTGTTGCAGCATCTGCGGGCCCTCGAGGAAACCCGCAGCGACCTCTTGAAGCGGATGCCCACCAGCCTCAGCGCGCGCTTCGACCGGGCGTGCGCGCAGGCGTCGCTGCCCGAGCCGGTCATCGCAGCATTGGTGGGAGTCGGGCCCGACGAGATCTGGGACATCCGGAA
>Ga0209112_10000236_pt1 | contig 10464 bp, 7 predicted proteins | sample TexAe_OM3H0_O3_FD_187947 | JGI IMG/M metagenome (GOLD analysis project Ga0209112, IMG submission 187947) | Forest soil microbial communities from Davy Crockett National Forest, Groveton, Texas, USA - Texas A ecozone_OM3H0_O3 (SPAdes) (version 2) | ecosystem: Environmental > Terrestrial > Soil >...
CATCATCTCTGTATTCTAGGAACATTTCTTCGAGCCTCTCTTGTTTGCGCATTTTCTCTTTGTAAGCAAGCCTCTCAACACATCCACATGTCGAATATACGGCTCCAATTACTCTGGAATTTTTCGCCAATTTACAGACAGATCCATCTTTGGTAATCCCAGCTTTGCGCAAACCAAATTTCTTTCCGATATAAACTCGTGAGAATATCACAGGATGGGCTTCGGTGAAGTACACATAGGAATCTTGTTGTAACACAGATGCCAATTCTGAGATCATCTCACATTTTTTATCCAATGGATGTTTCATGGATTTCATCACGAGACTCTTGAACATCCCAACGCTCATGTTTGTCCTGATGTCACCAATCTGCACTACGACGGACTTTTCGGCTTTATTCTTGTTAACACGCATTTTATCCAGAGAAAAATCCTCGAATATATATTTCTGTCGATGTTCTTCGAATATGTTTGTAAATGCTCCCTCCCAACGTATACCAAGTTTCTTGACATCCAACACCCCACTGGACTGTCCGTTGTATAGCTTGATAATTTTTATAAAGTCGTATGAGATTGTGTTGCTTCTCTCAAGAATTGCCAAATCTTTGCATATTATGTACTTATATAACTCATGCTCTTTGGTCCAATTTGGCATTTCCCATGCTATGTCCATATCTGCCAAATTCTCGACAAACATGTAGAATAGTCCACGAACACCCAACTTTGTGTTCAACGTCATACCCAACAAACCAGATATTCCATGGAAATAATCCCAAGAATATTTGCACCGTCTATCCAATCCTGTGATAACCTTGATAGTTTCCATTCTATCTGTGGTGTTCTTTAACCTGGTGATGTTCTTGATAGAATTATAGACATTCTTGAAGTCTTTGTCATGGAGATATATGTCATCATCTCGGTCGTTGGGAATTTCATCCAACTTGTCTGATATGTTACTCGCATTATCTTCGTATACGAAAAATTCATCTGAATCGTAAGGGTCGCGAGATCTACTTGCTCTACTAAACGTTGGATTATCATCCTTGAAATCATCGCTTGATGCATAACCATATCTGCATAAATAGTCTCTCAACTCTTGCATTACGTCCAATAGGTGTGACAAATCTATGTAGCCTCTGAAATCCATGGTTTCACAGGTGAGAAGAACAACGGATGGTAATACGGATTCTTGTAAAGTCCAAATTCGCGTGAACCAAGTGGACTTGAACAGAATCTTGAGATCATCTGCCAATGTTCTGGCATCCAAAACGGAAATTTCCAAAAGATCCATATCGTTGAAACATGGATCCTCGTAGAACATTTCGGTCATGCAGTAGTCTATGCTATCTGCTATATACGCGATTGTCAGGAATAACATCTTTTTCGTGACAGATGCCAATTCTCTGGATGCTAGTCTATCCAATACATCTATGGGACAATCTGTCATGGCGATACATTCTTTGCAATATTTGTATATGTCCTGCATCAAGTACAACGGTTTATCCTCTCGTGTTTGGTCTATGCATAGAAGATCTACCCACCAATATCCACCAAATTCTCTCATGATATCCAACAATCTTTCCCTTTTCTCCGGTCTAAACTGGATTGGGTAGTCTATTCCAACAATGCCATGGTTATCCCAGACATATTTCTCCACCTCGCCCCACATATGTGACATACATCTGTATTCCAACTCCTTTATGCCATTGTCATACGGATTAACTACCTTGATGGTTGTACCTACATGCAACAACAAAAAATTGCGATCGTGTAGTAGTTTTAACATATTACCAAATTTCTAAAAGACTACTCTTATGGCTTAGAACAACGCCATCAGTCCAATTATGGTCTCATCTACAGATTGTCCATAATTTCTCATCCGTTATACAAACGTTTTTAAAAAACATGTTGCCAATGTTATTCCAAATCTCTCAAAGGGAACAGCGATCTTGGAACATAATACACTTGAGCCAACGACATGTTAATACGATAACTCTCTCCATCTTCGGGAATGGTGTACGAGAAGGTAAGGCCAGGACGAATAATGCAACGACCAACAGATTTCACATCTACTTGCTCCTCGTTGTTGTACGCCGCAGTATACACAATTCCATCGCCACTTTCGATGAGTCTTGCGGTAACCGCGTGGCCAGTAACAGTCTTTGTATCGTCAACAAGATCGTAAAGGCCGCGAATCTTGACGTCGACCTTTTTTCCTTCTTCTTTCTCGATCTTCTTCTTTACGATGTTGCAAATAGAGATGAGGCATTCGTGGAATTTCTCGTGATGTGGATTATCTCCATCAAGGTAAAGTCTCATGACGTTTTTTCCAGTACCAGTGCGTTGTCCACCTTTTTTGGCATATGTTTCTTCCTCGACACCATTGCACTTGAAGAATGCATCGACGTCGTTAGGGCAGGTGAAACAAAGTCCTCTCTCCCCGTTTTTGTATTTGTAAAGAAGACCAACGCGAGATACCCCACCACTTTCTTCTTCGTCGTCCAACTTTAGCTTTTTGGGATCGAAGTTGTCGGAGTTGACCAGTTGGATATCTCGAATCGTTGGCAACTTGGAAACACCGTTCATCTTCCTACCATCAACGAAATCTTCATCGTCGCTTCCAGCCTTCTTAAGTTTATTTTTTGCCATTGTCGCAGCGTATATTTCCCGCGCGATTGCACTCACGATAAATGGCTCATTTTTGACTGTTTATACAAAGTAGATGGAAGGCAACACCATTAAGCCTGTGCAATGTCTATATCTCAACGTAAGCGTCTTCTTGAGCTGTTCTTCGCGGAACACTCGTATCTATCCAATGTCGATGAAATATTTGTCAACGCGATGAACACAACTTTCATCAACGCAACTCTATCGTTACCAACCGACACGGATGGATTAATCGCCAACAAATTGGGATATAATGCCGATGCTGTTGTCGCCAACCAATCGTTCACCGTGCCATGGATGACATCCAACGGGACGTTTATCGTCAACGGCGTTGAAAGAGTTCCATTAATCCAGGAGGTAAAGGCCCGTAATGTTATTTATGTATCCTCCATTGTGGATGAAAAAGGAGTTAGTGTCGTCTCTTCCACCCGTTTCTCCAATGCAAGATTTCCAGTACGATTGGTACTAAAGTCGACGGAAATATATCTCGACGTTTCTGCTATTTCGCGTCAACTTGAAGAGGATGACGACGATGATGACGACATACCTCTCAAGGCAACTACCAAAGTATCCCTTGCAATGCTCATCGACATGTTTGGTTCTGGAGTTGATGTCGTGGATACATTAGGTGGAATGGGAGCAAGTGGTGCAAGTTTGTCCATGCTATTATCTTCTTTGCGACCATCCCATACAGACATTCTTCCCAACAAAGGTGTATTGGTGGAAAACATCTTTAATCTCGGAATGGATGATGCAGAATTGGTTGACGATATCGTCATCAACACGCTTCTCTACATGTTCAACGAATGTGTGTTGGTATATTTTGGTAAAACTCCAGGCGACAGAGATAATTATGCCAACAAATGGTTGAAGACGTCGGGTGATATTATCGCACCAATTGTTGCAGATATTATTTCGCGAAAAAGTACCAACTTTGCGAAGGCATTGGATGCGAGACTAATGTCGATGATGCGCACTGGTAACATTACAATTGGAAAAAGAACATATCCGAAAATGGTGGTGCAAGTAAGCAAACGATCCACGTTTGATGTATTTTCCAGCGTGCGCAAGATTGCAATTCCATGCGATGAAAATTCTGCTGGTGCGGCAATGCGACAACTACATCCATCACAGAATGGTTTTGTTTGTGTCAGCGAAACACCGGAAGGAAAGACGACTGGATTGGTAAAAAGTTTGGCGTTAACATGTGTGATAAGCCCCAGACTTGATACCAAAAAAATATTACAACGCGTATTCCGTTGGATAAAACGCCAGCGCAAAAAAGTTCACGAATACATACCTGCCACTCCATCGACACCGAGCGAGGCACGAAGTCCAGTCTTTACTCGGCAAACGCTGAGTATGCACAGCAGTCCCATCGCGCAACGAAGAGATTCGTTGAGAAGAAGTTTGGATAGCAGTCCCGATGAAGAAGTAGAATCGGTGACTGTTAACTTGTCCGACGTCGACAAGAAATTGGAAGCCATCTACTATGACGGCACCAAATATCTTCGAACTTGGATTATATTCGACGGAGTTGTTATCGGATATTTCTTTTCCAATGTTGGAGATGATGACATTTACGACAAATTCCGCGACGAGATGAAAAAGAAATACAGCTATATCTCCATTTCCAATCCGTCAAAGCTTGTGGTCGAAGTACGAACTTGGAGTGGAAGACCGATGAGACCACTGCTGAAATTATCTGGCACATCGCCTGTCGACTGGAGAAAAGTTCGCAAATGCAAGTCGTGGAAACAGCTGGTAGAGAATGGTTTGGTAGAATATTTGGATCCATCCGAGACCAATATCGTCGAAGATGAGATTGCTGGACTCGGATACGATGGAGATTTTACCAAATTCAAGTACATGGAGATCCATCCATGTACCTTGTTTGGTATACCTGCATCTCTGATACCATTCGCAAACCACAACCAATCTGCAAGAAACATCTTTGCATCGTCGATGATAAAACAGGCAATGCAGTTGGTGAGTAATCCATCGTTGTATCATGAAGGAAAATACTTGGTGTACGGACAAAGGCCATTGGTGGATACAATTACGGCAGATATGTTGGGGTTGAACGAGAATCCAAACGGCATAAACCTGATTGTATGTGTGTTAGCGTATACTGGATACAACATGGAAGATGCCATTATTGTCAACAAATCGTCTGTAGATAACGGACTATTTCTCTCGATGGTGCGCAATGTGTATAACAGATCCACAGATGGAGAAGCTATTCATGACGAAGACGAAATACTGCTACTGGAAGGAAAAGTTACGTCGATGAAATTACCAACACAGCAAACTGCAGGTCTGACGCAAATAACACCACCTGATGCTCCATGTGTACAAGGTGGAAGATTATTCGTCAAGAGCGATGAGTATCGCAAGCTATCCATCGGTGATAAAATAGCAAGTCGACATGCACAAAAAGGTGTTGTTGGAAGGATAATGGACACGAAAGATATGCCGTTTACTGGAGATGGTATTCGTCCTGACATCATCTTCAACCCACATGGAATTCCTTCACGCATGACAATGGGACAGTTGTTGGAAGGCGTTGTCGGGACCCAGTGTGCAATAGACGGATCGTTCTTCGACGGCACATCTTTCAACGAAGACCTGGATATAGATGCCATATTGGAGATGGAAAGAAACAACTCTAGCGAACTGTATTCCGGTATAAGTGGTGAAGATATGGGCGCACATCATCTCGCTACCGTCTATTACATGCCGTTGAAGCACCAATCTAAAGACAAAGTGTACGTGCGATGGATTGGTCCAAACGAACTATTTTCACGTCAACCTGTTGCTGGAAAGAAAAAAGGTGGTGGGTTGAAGTTTGGTGAAATGGAAATGGATGCGATGATATCTCACGGTGCAGCGCATGCTATCAACGATACCATACGCCAAAGCGACATGTGTGAAATGCCAACGTGCAGTAATTGTGGCCTCTTCCCTGCAATGGAAAAGGAGTGTGGTGTATGCCACTCGGAAGACATTGCAGAGATCGAGGCACCATATTCGTTGAAAGTATTTGCGGACCTGTGTAAATGTGCCAACATGCTGATGAAGGTAAAGGTGGAATAAAAGTTTTTAAAAAATATAATCTACTTATCTGGTATCTCCACAATATTTTTGTTATGTCTCGCATTTATACCAAGCACAAAACCTTCCATTATACCCTCGATTCCAGCTATTTTCTTTTCTTGTTCATGGAGTTGTGTAGATAGTTGTACGATAACGTTCTCTAATACCTTTACTCGTTTCTTCAGCTCTTTATGTTCGTGTGAATTATATGTATCATCGGAACTGGTTACATTGTCGCGTTTGTTTACGATTCGAGGACGACACGAACTACATTTTGTACCGTGATTGGTATATTCTCCCATGGGCACCGTTATCCCACACGACGTACACGGTTTTCCATTGGATTTCCTACTTATCATCATGGTAATTAGCGTGCGTTGGACGACTGAATTCCTACTAATATTTCTCAGTTAAATCGTAATGTTGCAAAATGGTACTCTCCGTTAAACACAAGATATGTGACGCGTGTGGCAAAGAAAAACCTCTCACAGAATTTTACATATCCACCACGGAAGTATGCAAATTATGTCGCAGAATACAACTTAAGAAAGAAAGAGAACAAGCAAAAGACGATGAAAAATCTGCCAACAAGGAACGCGATCGAGATGCCAAAAGATTGGAAGAAACGGTTGTCACACATGAACAAACCATTGGCAGGCTGAATAAAACCATCAAGTCTACGCAGAAAAAGACACGCAAAGCAGAGACAGAGCTGGAAGACGTGAAGGAGAGATTGGAAATCGTCGAAGAGAAGCTGGAAGAATTGCGTAAACTCGAGAAAAGGATGGATGGCATTATTCTCGGAAAGAAATTTGGGTCGAAATAAGCTATCATACCAATACATACCAATAGCTTTTTAAAAAATTTGGGATGTGTTGTTTGGATGAGTATAGCACATAAAATACTTGTTTACATGCTATCTATTCTTTTATATTTCTTATTTTATCTCTCCACTTACCAACTTCCTACCAAGTTCAAACGCACGAAAAACCGTGAACAAGATCATGAAATTCAGACAGCACTCTTCCGTTATGTTTTTAAAAACATCTCACTCGAAGTCAACCACCAACCCACGAACGATGCCCTTGAGATCGACGTCATATCCGTGGTTAACAATCTCTTCACGGAACATATCTATATTGGGTACTTTCTTTCCGCCATGATGTTCGTTCATCCATCTCTTCAGCTCGCTATGGAGAGACTTGATGTTAACTTCCCCATCTTCTTCTTCCGTGCATTGTGTCTCGATGAATCGCACAGAAAAGTTGTTTTCCATGATGTAGCTATCCGTTGCACTACGTACTTTCTTTGGAACATACAACGGCTCATCTCCGATTTTGTGGAATTCTTTTACCAACATACGAAAAAATATTTCTGCATACTTATGGATGTCGTTTGCCACAGAAGAATCCATCAGATGATCGTATTTGGTCAACACGCCTCGTTTCATGCGTCGGCGGTAATCTCTCTTGGTGCGAAATGTGCTCTCGAATGGGATGACGATAAGACGGTTGGTAAAGGCGGCATCTATGTTGGGTATCTCGATGGCACTATTGCACACGATGATAAGTTTAAATTTTGGAATAAAAGTGCGATTGTTCTTAAAAAGTGCACGCGCTGTTATAGCATCGTTACCACTTAATTCCTTGATCATACCAATCTTGATAGTCTCGTTGGGATTGGGTTCTTGGAGAAATACTGCCAACCTACCCTCCAATGCAGATAATTGCGGACTCGCGTTATCAGCATTACCTCTCTTGGCAGTCACCAACGATGTGGCAGCAACCGTGGAATAATCTCCAAGTGCGCATGCTAGCAACCTTTCCATCATGGATTTGGCATTGTTACCCCTTCCCCACCAAACATATACATATTTTTCTCTATTCCTTCCTTCTAACAACGATGCACACGATTGGATGAAAAATTTACGAACTCGTTTGTCGGGAAATATAGTACGAAGGATCTCTTTCAGCTCCATTCGCAATGCTTTATCGTCTTCCTCGAGATAACGGATATGGGTTGACATCGACACATAATCCATCGGCAACGCATTACGCAACTCTCCTTTTTCCAAATCGTACACACCGTTCATCATGCCAACAAGACGTGAATTGGAGTTGAGCTTAGATTGGAATCCATTGTTTGTAAGGCGTTGCAATAGGTCACGTTGGATATGTTCGCGAGATACAACGGCTGATAGGTAGCGAACGACGTCGGTGCGCGCTGTTTCCCAGCCGTCATCGTCACAAACGGAGAAGGAACGAATATACTCGATGAAAGTTGTGCTCAGCTCTTGCCATACTTCTGCTGGAGAAATTTCTATCCATCTCGTATCGTCGAACATCCATACACATGTCGATCGTCCATCGTTGACACATACATATTTGCCAACATATCCTTCATACATCAACGAAGTAACATTGGCTTCAGAGAAGGAACGATTGGCTGTCAGATGGTTTAACGCCAACCAACGTACTCTCGATTGCATTACTCTGCCAAGGGTTTCTTCGTATGCTCTTGGAGAAATACGACGCATCTCAGATTCCAGTTCTAATCGTGTAGATATGGTGACCTTCGCATTGGGATATGGTAATGGATCCGTCTTGGATATTTTGCGATGTTGGTGGTTGATCATCGCCTTAACCCGTTTACATCCTTTCTCAACAGATGTAACAAATCCACAAAAAAGTTCCACAATGCTCGGTTCTGGTGGAATTGGTTTAACGCTGGTTTTGGTAACGGTACGTTTCTTTGGCTCGTTGAGGGTGAGTATTTCTACCTCTTCACCGTCGCTCAACACCGTTAATTGTACTGGTTCCAATCCGTGTCTCCTTACCTCGAACATTGGATCGTATCCATCGTTGGAGTAATCCGAGTCGTATTCTGATGATGACATATCGCCTACATTAAGGGATGTGCGAATAATTAGCCAATCACGGTTAATCATATTGGATACTTAAATTTTAAAAACCAACTATTTATCGCCGACAACGATGGTTTCCCTTCCCACGTATTTCCTATACACGTCTATGATTTGCTTCACGTCAACTTCAACACCGTTCAGCCAATATCCACCACCTGGAACGTTGACTGGCGATATTTTTTTGTGGATATCAACACGGTTTTTCCCTTTAAAACGTGCAAGGATCTCTTCATCGGTCAACTGGTTTTCCATTGTAACAGAGCAGTTTAATCGAGATTCGTTCATGATTTCTCGAAATAGACCTCTATCAGCGTTGTTTCCATCGTACAAGGCAGTTGGTACATGAATAGAACACGCTCGCACCTTCATCTGCACTTCGCGTTTGTACTTCGAGAAATGTTACCGTGTTTTTCCCGCAATTTTTGCACTTGATACCATTTTCTTCCTTCTTATTTCCTGCAGTTGCATTTAGTATCATCTTCTCAACTTCGTCTATGTTCGAAAAAGATACAGCGCTAGATCCGCAGACGGTATTGAGATGATGTGTCAGCAATTCTCTGTCGTTCTCGATAAGCCACTTGATACATTCTCTCGTATATTCGTCCATGAGTTATTTACAAATAAGCGAACGTTGCACGATCCCCGCCGGGTGGGAAAAATTCTTCCAGTCAAATTGGGCCTTAATAGACGATATTTTGTTGACGTTGTATAAATCTCCATACGAGTTTGCACCAAACAACCAAGACATATTTCGTATGATGTACGAGATAGAACCAAAAGACATTCGTGTTGTCATAGTTGGTCAGAGTCCATACGCAGACGGGAATGCATGTGGTATACCATTTGTCACCAAAAGTGGAAACATAACAAAGACGTTACAGAATATTTCGAGAGAGCTATCACGCCAATATCGTTACTCAACCACGGCAAAGAACGATATCAACAAGGTAATAACACGATGGATCAACGAAGGTGTCTTCATGATGAACATGTCGTTCTCTATCGGCATTCCACCGTTTGACATGCCTAAACACGACGAATATGTACTCAACCATGACATTCTTTGGGAAGAATTTGTTCGCAATTTGGTGAAATATATTACAAACGTTAAAAAGAAAAAGATACCCATAATCCTTCTCGGCGCTGTTGCTTGGGGATTGGAAGATGAGATAATGTCAGCATATACCATTATTAAGGCACCATTTCCAACACGAGATGAGTTTATTGGCAGTGGAATATTTGCCAAGTGTGATGAGCTTACAGAGATTAACTGGGTGTAGTTTTTAAAAATTTCCCAGACACTCCTATTTTATCAACGAGATTATGTGATGACCGATAGAATCTTAGGAATTGTCACGATACTTGTTCTCTCCACAGATTGTCACACAAATTCCGATTGTAATGCATTTCTCTTCGACATAGTTCCATGTGTCTTTTTAAAACTTCTACCAAATTTCATGCCTATCTTCCCTTGTTCATCTTGTCCATCGACTACAAATTCCCGACATGGATTTCCAAATTTCATCCGACTGGGTATTTTTCATCGCCCATCCTAGCGTTTCCCGATTTTATTTCCATTCCATCACGATCCACCGAAATTCTTCAGGATATTTTTCTAAAATCGTCAACTATCATGAGTTTCCAAAAGGTTGGTCGAATCTTTTCAACGATATTTCCCACAGTTTTTTGGTGATCTTGTAGACTAACTATACCTCGTTGTTATTAAGAAGAATGCACCAGTTCATGTGGAGCGCCAAGTCTTTATTTGGGTTAATCAGGGT
>Ga0209112_10000237_pt1 | contig 10447 bp, 12 predicted proteins | sample TexAe_OM3H0_O3_FD_187947 | JGI IMG/M metagenome (GOLD analysis project Ga0209112, IMG submission 187947) | Forest soil microbial communities from Davy Crockett National Forest, Groveton, Texas, USA - Texas A ecozone_OM3H0_O3 (SPAdes) (version 2) | ecosystem: Environmental > Terrestrial > Soil >...
AAAAATGATTTAGGAGATGTCCCATATACAACTCTCCCTTTTCAAAAGAAAACAAAGTCGAAATTAAATGAAACATTACCAAAGACAGGAGAAGAATAATGCAAACCCCCACAGATGCAGCAAATACAGCAGCTACGGTTGCCAATACAGTTAATCAGCTTGCCCCGGTGATCGCTGGTGTAGTATCAGCAGCAGACCCTGCCTTGGCTCCAATAGCAGGCGTTGCCGCTGCTACCGTACAAGCTGCTACTACAGCAGTAGATGATATCGCGGCAGCTAAATCAAAATTATTGGCTACGTTTACAACCGCGGTTAACACTGCTCGTACTCAAGCTTCAACCGCAACACAGGTTATGCCTGTTCCACAAAAACAAGCTGCATTGGCTAATGTATTTCAAAAGTTAGATGAAGCATTCTTGTGGTTTCATGCATTAATTACTGATCTCTAGGATTTAATATGGAAGATTTTTTAAATACAGATTTTAAAACTATTAGTGATGAGAATTTAAGAAGACGTGATTTTTTTACTAGTCATTTGCGTCTTGCTGCGACATCAATTGAAAATCTTCCATCTTCTCGTGAATTTTCATTAGTTAAAACAAAATTAGAAGAAGCGGTCATGTGGTTTACTAAAGGCTTAACTAAAGGCGAATAATCATGCCTAAGTCTAAAAATCCTAAATTAACTCCTAAGCAAGAAAAATTTGTTGATAAATACTTAGAATTAGGGAATGGGACAAAGGCTGCAAAGGAAGCTGGATATAGTGCTCGTACTGCTGGCAAAATAGCCTCTGAAAACATCAGAAAACCAGAAATAATGGCCTCTATTGCCGAAAAAAAGGAAGCGGCAGCGAAAAAAGCAGGGTTTACGCTTGATTTTAAATATAAAATGCTAAAAAAAGCAGCGGAATTAGCATTATTGCCAACGCATAATCAATATGGTGTTACGTCAAATGCAGATGTCAGAGGATTAGTTGCGGTTATTGATATTACCAATAAAATGAATGGTCATTACGAAGCTGTTAAATCTGAAGTAAATACCGAAGTTAATAACGATGGATTAAAAGAATTAATTTCGCAGATTAAGAAGGATTATTAATGGAACTATTAGAGATTGCATTACAAGAATTAAATATGGTGCGCGCCATGTGGGATAACAGAAAGACTTGTGTTCCAATTGATGATGAAATAAGCACAAAATTATTAGTTGTTCGTGGATATATTAAAGAATATATAAGCGATATAAAGTTTAATGAACGAGTTCAAGCAGAGGTTGAAAAGAGGTTGGCGTATGCTGCAAAAAATAGCTGATAAACTTTACATTAATTTCAATGAAATTATTCATATTTAGGGATACGAAAATTATGACGATGGCTTATGCGTAACACTTAGAAATGAGAAAGAAACTATTTATATAAGTCCATCGTTTGTTAAGGAATTTCTATCAAAGCTCGACGAATATTTAAAAGATTTGCGTCACACATTAGCTGCAAAAGGTATTTAAATGCTAATTCATATTAAAGACAATTTTTACATTGACTTTGGTTTAATTTATAAAGTCTACGAATTTGATCACTTCATATACGGAGATCGTACGGTGTTTGTTATGTTTGCAAATGGTACTGAAGACATTATCGAGCCAGTATATAAAGAAGCATTTATCGAAAAGTTAAAAAGTTATTTAGGTATTTAACAGTGTGGAAAATAAAAACGAAACATTATTATTAGCAGCCGAAGTATGCAGCTCACTTCTTCAATTCACTCAATTCTTTTATCAATTGCGCCATCATCGACCTTTCATTATTTCACAGCCTGACGGCCGTGAATCACATTACATTACAATTTGCCGCGCATTAACTGACGCGCATGAACATAGGATTGACCGATTATTAATTAACGTGCCTCCTAGATATGGAAAATCTGAAGTTCTCATTCATTACGTTGCGTGGTGTATGGCGATGGATCCTGATTGTAACTTTCTTTATCTTTCTTATTCGCATGACTTAGCAATGCTGCAAACTAAGCAGATACGCGAAATTATGATGATGCCTGAGTATCGCAGATTATTTGGAGTGGAGATTAAACGTGATTCAAGCGCTAAAGATAACTTTTCAACTACTAAGGGCGGAACTGTCTACGCCGCGGGGTTTACTGGAACTATTGTAGGACATGGTGCTGGTATTAAGCACTGCGATCGTTTCGGTGGCGCTATTATTATTGATGACCCTATCAAGCCTGATATGGCCTTTTCGGAAACAATAAGAGAAGGTGCAAATCAGCGCTATAAGAACACTATTGTTACTCGTGTTAATGATCCTCAGACAACTCCTATTATTCTTATTGGTCAGCGCACTCACGAAGATGATTTACCAGCTAATTTACGCAAAGGATTTGATAGCCGTAAATGGCATGAGGTGATATTGCCTGCGCGTGATGCTGCGGGAAATGCTTTGTGTCCGACGATGCATACGCGTGAAATGCTAGATACCATGGAAAAAGACTCTCCATACGAATTCTGGGCGCAATATCAGCAAGATCCGACACCTGCTGATGGTGGTATTTATAAGAAAGATTGGTTTGTATTGCTTGATCAAGAGCCAAAGATATTATCGACATTCATTGTGGTTGATACGGCTGAAACTGAGAAAACGTATAACGATGCAACTGCGATGTCATTCTTCGGAATCTATAAGATTGAAGTTAAAGGTTTTGAGATGGACATGTATGGGCTTCATTGGCTTGATTGTAGCGAGCAACATTTAGAGCCGCATCATCTAGAAGACGCATTTATAGAGTTCTGGCAAGAATGTATGCTTCATCCTGTTAAACCATCGCTTGCGGCAATTGAAAAAGCATCTACAGGCACAACGCTTATTCCAACGCTTAGAAAGCTTCAAGGCATACAGATACGTGAGATAGAAGTTAAAGGTATCGGACAATCAAAAATTGATAGATTCATGGCATGTCAAACTTATGCGGCTCGTCGCTTAATTTCATTCCCGGCTAAAGGTAAGCATACGGCGAAAGTTATTGAGCATATGGGCAAGATAACAGGCAATAATTCACATAAGCGTGATGACATTTGCGACACGTACGCTCATGCTTGTAAGCTTGTTTATAAAGATAAAATAATTCAAGCACTTAAAGGTGATAGCGAGCAAGACGCTATCTTAAAGAAATTATCTCAATTTGAATTGCAACAGCAGAATGCGAGGACGAATTTATGGCAGCGGCGTATTTAGATATCGATTTAAAAGCTAAAGAAAGACTAGAAAAATATAAGCGATGTGTGAAAGAGTCGTATCAAGACTTTGAAGAAAATGTTGATAGATATCACAAAATGAAATCATTCATTTTCAGAACTAATATAACCACTGAAGAAGAAAACGATTTAGGAAAAATTGGAAAACCTGCTTTAGAATTTAATGTGCTTGAATCGCTTATATCTCGTAATCGCGGTGAATTCTCTAAGCAAGAGCCTTCCTTTGTTACACAATCTAAGCCAGATGTTGCGCCAGTTAATCCTGCTGTTATTAATGTCGTAGAAGGACATCTCATGTCGATTCTGCATGAGACCAAATCATCATTAGTTGAATTCAATACATTTACTGATCAGGTTTCTGGCGGATTTTCAGTACTTGAGCTTTATACAGAATATGAAAATGATTACACGTTTAACCAGCGTATAGGATTACGTAAAGCATATGAACCAACTATGTGTGGATTTGATCCAACTGCTCGCTTACCACATAAGGGAGATGGTAAATATGCATGGCAAATATTTCCGATGTCTGAGGAAGATTTAAAAGATAAATACCCTGATATCGATTTTAATGGAATTACAACGGGTGCATTGGGAGATTTTTGCTGGTCATACAAATCAAAAGAACAAAAGATCATTATGGTCTGCGACTATTACGTTAAAGTGACCAAACGCAAAAAATTACTTGAGTTAAGCACAGGTAAAGCTGTATTTAAGAAAGAGTATTTACAGGCTATTGAAGACTATAAGAATGCAGTAGCTAGAGGAGAGGAGTTAAGGGCTGCTCCAACAGTTATCAATAAGCGCTGGGTTAATGTAGTAACCATTGAGCGATGCAGGTTTATACAGAATCAGATTCTTGAAGAAGATGAGACAGTATTCACTATCCTGCCGCTGATATTTGTTGACGGTAATAGCCAATACTTACGTAATTCATCAAAGGAAGATTTAAAGCAGTTTTCACGTCCGTGGTTTTATCAGGCAACAGGCGCGCAACGTCTTATGAATGTGGCTGGCCAGTCCTTGGCTAACGGCCTGGAAAACATGCTTCAACAAAAGATGAAGGTTGCACTTGAAGGCATACCATCTCAGTATCTTGAAAACTATACTAATATTCAAAAGCCATCTAACTATATTTATAAAGCGTACAAAGATGATGGTGTTACGCCTCTTCCGGCACCTCAAGAAGTACAGATGATTCCATTGCCACCAGAAGTATTGTCAACGTTCATGCAAATGCCACAGATGATTCAAGGCATTGTTGGCTCTTTTGAAGCGTCATTAGGATTAAATCAGGATGATTTATCTGGTATTGCAATGATGGAAGCTATTACGCAAACAAACTCAGCTACGATGCCTTATATTGTCAATTTCATGGCTGCTTGGAACCAAGTTGCGCAAGGAATTATCGATATCATGCCGATTGTTTATAGCAATAAGCGTGCTATTGCTGTGGTTGATAAGAAGGGCAAGAAAACTTATGCAAACATTAACGGTCATCAAGGCAGCCATATCCATATTAACTATCCGCCCGGCGCATTGGGCGTGGTAGTTGAGGCAGGTACTAACTTTGAAGTACAGAAGCAGAGAACTGTTAAACTTATGGGTATATTGGCTCAAGCATTCCCAGCATTTGCGCAGCTTATTAACGAGAAAGGATTACCGATACTGCTTGATAACATCGATTGCAGGGGCGTTGAGCAGCTTAAACAGGCGGCTGAGCAGCAAATGCAAGAAATGGCACAGCAGAAACAAAGTAGCCAAGGGACACCTAATCCTCTCGTTATACGTGCTCAAGCTGATATACAGCGTAATCAGATTGCAGCTCAGAAGAATCAAAATGAGTTCGCATTAGGTAAAGAAAAAGTGAAAAATGAGCAACTTGATATAATTTTAAAGAACAAATCTGATCAGCAGGACAAGCAGATTGATCTGGCTAAATTAGCAATTGAGCGTGAAGACAATCATCACAATGTGATTCTTAAAGCGCATGAAGTTAAGGTCAAGAAAGTTGATACTGCTTTAAAGGGGCATGATATGGCTAATGAACATGCGCATCAAATGCTGGATAGGATTCAGCAGATGACACAGCCACAAGAAGAGCAAGGTGATAGCGAAGAATAAAAATAATTGCTAATATATCTTCGAATAGCTAAGAAATGCTGAATTGGCTCTTCCTTCGGGTATGACTGAGGTTCCCGCTAGTTTGTAAAATTACTAGCGGGATTTTCTAGTTCTATGTGGAACTGGTTTCATCATCCGTTTCAAACACGCAATCTATTCTGACTCTCGCTTCATTATTCATCAAATCACGCGCTATCGTTGTTCTCATCGAAATTCCTGCATACACCTCATTAATCGTATAAAACTGTGTATGCTTAGATTGCTCTATAAATCTCATGGGATTCTGTGCCCGCACATCATTTGCTAGCTCATGTTTGTATTTATTGAATAACATATTGTCTGCCATTAAAGCCTTTTTTATCTCAAATAATGAATCACTAGGTAATTCTGCCTTTGGTACTATCTTCCATAACACTCTAACCATTTAATTCTCCTATCAATTATTGTTAAAAATTACACCTATATCATATTGCTGACGCAATAAAATCAGTATAAGGTTATCAACGGCTTATCAACAACATATTCACAGGTTATACACAGGCAACGATTGCCTTAAAGTCGGTCTTTTTACCGTGACACGGGTCAAATGTTCTTCACTAGCAAGCTTAGCTAGGTATCTACCGCGACGGGGTTAATAGTCAAAAGAGGGTTTAATTAATGAGCGAATTACAAGCGCAAGATGTTGCTGCACCAGTTGAACACGTGCAGACAGCGCAACCGGAACAGATTGACAAAACAGTACCGCAAGCAAAAGTTAATGAGCTGATGGGTGTTGCGATGGCTAAAGGCCATCAAAAGGGATATGACAAAGCAGTAGCAGATATGCAAGCACAACATGCTGCAAATCCTATAGCACCACCAGCAAATACGAACATGGGCGGTGTGCAACAATTAGATCAAGGTGAGATTGATCGACGTGTTGCAGATGCCTATGCAAGAGCAGAAGCGCAGCGCCATGCTGATAACCTTAAGTTACAGCAAGAAGAGCACGGAAAACGTGTCATCAATTCTTTAATAGGCAAAGTGAATGAAGCACAGCAACGTATTCCTGACTATGACGCAGTTACTAGTCGTGTTGATTTTACGAAGGTTCCAACAATCTTGCACTTTGCGGATAGTGTAGATAATTCAGGAGATGTTCTTTATCACTTGGCACAAGAGCCAGCGAAAATAGGAACATTGATGCAGTTAGCAAACATTGATCCCCGTTTGGCACAAGTCGAAATGAAGAAGTTATCTGATTCCTTAAAGGTGAATCAGGACGCAGAAGGACGACCAACTCCAAAGCCACCGCTCAATTCAATTAAGCCGTCGAATACTGGCATCGGCAAGAAGCCACAGACTCCGGCTGAATTTCGAGCAGCATATAGAGGCCGCTACTAAAACAAGTCTGTTAGCTCATTGCCGTAATTTAATTACACGGTGATCGGAGTTATCAAGATGACTAATATTTTACAAGCGGTACAAACGTACCAAGCTTCAGGCTTAGGTTTATTGCAAAACCAAAATTGTTTTATCGGTACGGCAAACACTAAGTTTAAAGATTTTGAAAACAAAACGGCTAACTTAGGTAACACAGTTACCTTTGATTTACCTCCTCGTTTTGTGTTCCAGAACTCACTTGTTGTTTCAAACTTTGAAGGTGTCCAACAGCGTGTGTTGCCTTTGACTGTAAACCAGCAAGGTGCAGTGCCATTTGCGTTTGATGCTGAACAATTAATCTTTAATATTGAGAACAATAATTATGAGGAGCCATTAGAAAAGTCGGCGATCGCTGAATTGGGTGCAAACGTCGAAGCTAATTTGGCATCTAACATCCTAACAAGCACATATCGTTTTTATGGTGATGGGACAACCGCAATTGATTCATTTACTCAGTTAGCGTCCGCATTGGCCTTCTATAGAAACTATGGCGCTCCAGTCTCTGATATTCGCGGATATTTATCAGATATTGACGTTCCTACCATTGTAGGGACTGGCTTAAATCAATTCGTTATGAATCGTAACGAAGAGCTTGCTAATGATTGGGAAATTGGTCGTTTTAGCAAAGCTGATTGGTATTCTTCTAACTTGTTACCATTGCAACAAGCTGGAACAGTTGGTAACGCTGGCCAGGTTTTAACTGTTATAAGTATAAGCACTGATGGCACACAGATTACCTTGAGTGGTGCAACTGCTTCAGATGCTAACGCGATCAAAGCGGGTGACTTACTACAGTTCCAAGATAACGTGAGCGGTCAACCTAATATGCGTTACTTGACCTTTATCGGTCACTTACCATCAGCTAACCCTGTACAAGTATTGGCAACCGCTAATGCTGGCGCAGATGGCTCAGGTCACGTTGTTATTACTGTTAATCCTCCATTGATTAGCACGCCCGGTAACTCAAACCAAAACATCAATAATCCTGTAGCTGCTGGTATGCAATTGAAAGCATTGCCTAATCATAGGGCTGGGATGATTAATGGTGGTAAAGCAATGTTTTTAGCTATGCCGCGCTTGCCTGATCAAAGTCCTTTCGTAACTGCAAACAAGTATGACTCCGAAACTGGTGTATCACTTCGATTCACTTACGGTTCACAATTTGGACAGAACGTTTATGGGTCTATTTATGATGTTATTTGGGGATATACCATTGTTCCTGAATACTCAATGCGTTTGATATTCCCTGCTTAAGGAAATATCCCTATGTTGGCGGGTACGCTTATAACGAATGCTTATTATCTTTCTGGCTTAGTTGCTAGGGACGAGGATAACGTTCAAGGTTCAGAAGGCAATGACGGGCTATTTTGGCTCAATAATTTGCTGGATGAACTAAGCATTACTACCCGCCATGTACCTTATATTCAGCATATTCAAGTTGCGTGCGTTCCGGGGCAAGAGCTTTATTTTGTCCCTAATTTAGCGCACCTTGATGTTGCATCATTTAATATCGGCACTGTTCGATATCAAATGTACAGGGATAATGAGAATCATTATTGGGGAGCGCCGCGTGTAGATGATATACAGGCGCTTCCTTTTAATTATTATTCAGAAAGATATCTGGGTGGTACGAACCTCTATTTATATTTCACTCCGCAATCAAGCACTTATGTAATAAATATTACGGGACGATTTTTATTATCGAACGTTATATTTTCGACCGATTTAGACACAATGTTCGACCAGTTCTATCAAGTTTATTTAATGTATGAATTGGCAGGAAAGCTATGCGGTTGGAATAAAATAAGTATGGCTCCATCCGTTCAAAAAGATTTAGATAATTATCGCAATAAAATGCGTGACTTAAATCCTTTGGATATGACTATCACTAAGATAGCTACATTGTCCAAACAGGATTCCATCTCATATGCACAAGCCAACTTTGGTAAAGGATGGACGCAAGCATGATAAATCCTCAAGGTGGTGGACAAAATACTTTACAAACTGGCGACAGGTCTTGGCAATTTCCCCAGAGTATTAGCGGACAGCTAGACATTGTTGGCGGTAATGGATTTGGGCGTTATCCTAAAATATCATCAGAGCAGACGTTTAACATGATAGTTTCGGATGGCGCTTTAGTAGATTTTGCAGGTTATAAGCTTAAACTTTCAATTGGCGTCAGTAATGAAGGGCGTACAATTTATAATGCAGCTAAAATAAATTCACTAATTGCTGTGATAGATAGCGGTGTCTTCTTGATTGATAATTCTTTCAATCAAACTCGCGTAGGAAGCCTTACGACCTCCACGGGTCCGGCATGGGTTGCTGATAACCTAGCAGGTCAAATAGCAATTACAGATGGCACTTTTAATGTGTACATCTACGATTACAACATGAACACTTTTCAAACTGTCCCTGTAACTTTTAGGGCAGGCATGATTGCTTATCAAGATACATACTTTATTGCCCCCGATTTAAGTAGCAATCAATGGTTCATATCCAAGCAAAGCGACGGCACAGTGTGGCCAGTTGGCGCAAACAATACTGGGGAATTACAGTCAAAAGCGACAACCTGCGTTGCTTGCGTAGCATTAGACAGGCAGCTTTTAATTGTTGGAGGCACCGTAACTGAACCTTGGTCAGATCAGGGTTTACAGCTATTTCCTTATGTTCGTAACAGTTTTTACTGTATCGATTATGGGACTATTAACGCAGACACAATAGCCACTGGATTTGGATTGATGGTGTGGTTAGCCAGCAATCAGCAGTCTGGCAATACCATTATGTATTCTCAGGAAGCATCTCCACCACAGACTATATCGAATGATGGTCTTGATTTCGTATTGAGCCAATTAAAAGCCCCTAAAAATTCATTTGGGATGCTCTATAAGCTGGAAGGTCACATCATTTATCACATTACTTTTTACACAGATAATGTGAGCTATATTTATGATTTTAATACACAAATGTTTTTCAGCGTGACTGATGAGCATTTGAATTATCATCCTGCTAAAAAAATAGCATTCTTTAATAACTCTTATTATTTCGTATCGATAAACGATGGAAATATTTATGAGATGAATTCTCAAATCACAAATATCAATTATGGAACGACTACCGATACATTATTGATGATTCCTCGTTATCGAATATGCAAAAACATCAGAACTCCTGACGCTGACAGGCTCGTTATCCAAAATATCAATATAACAATGGAGTCTGGACAGAATGGAATTATCAATGAAATTGATCCGCCAACTCCATTTCCCGGTGCATTAGCGCAAACGAAGCTTGAGTTTTCTTGCTCAACAGATGGCGGTGCATCTTTTGGTCATATTTACAGTAAAAAATTAAGATTATTAGGCAAAAGAAAAAATAAATTAGACCTATGGAATTTAGGGGGAATTGAAAATGATTTTGTGCCCAAGTTCGGATTTTGGACTTATGGGCGAGTTGTAATTATTAGCGCACAGATAAGCTTATACCCATGATCCCAAAAATGCCGATGTCACCATTAATTGATCCGAAGGATAAAGTATCCATACATCCTAATTGGCGCACTTTTTTTGATCAATTTATTACGCATTTACAGCAAAACATTGGTCAAGAAGGGATCGTGGCGCCTCCTGTGAGTGATGAA
>Ga0209112_10000238_pt1 | contig 10437 bp, 11 predicted proteins | sample TexAe_OM3H0_O3_FD_187947 | JGI IMG/M metagenome (GOLD analysis project Ga0209112, IMG submission 187947) | Forest soil microbial communities from Davy Crockett National Forest, Groveton, Texas, USA - Texas A ecozone_OM3H0_O3 (SPAdes) (version 2) | ecosystem: Environmental > Terrestrial > Soil >...
TCAGCTATGCAACTAGTTGCATAGCTGAGCGATAGCCTCCCATTTCAGTTGGGAGACCAGTTGCGGAGCTGAGCTGGACTTATCGTTCCGCTGAGAGACCAGTTGCAGAGCTGAACGAGATCATCATTCCGCTAGGAGACTAGTTGCAGAGCTGAACATCATCGTTAAGTTGTTGCCTGTTCTTCTACAGGGTTATCTATTTATTGATTTTGATTTGTCTGAGTTCGAATATCCCGACGCGTCGACCCAGAGACTCGTACAGCCACCATCCCATCTTGGTTTTCTCATCAACCAACGACATCCATCCATCCTCCTGCACTTATGGTTCACTCTCCACACCACTGACGACACATCCACCATATATTAGGTTAGAGGGGCCTCGTAGGGACGGCCGTAGGGACGGAAGTGTTCGTACGGCCTAGGGAAGGAGTCCAACCTAGGGAAGCGCTCCTGGGACAATACCTGTCGTCTCTGGGAAAGCTACTATGGAAGACAAGTGAAGGAGTAGAGGAAGGCAAATAGGTGCTGAGAAACATCATCACACCCATCTCCACGAGCGGGGTCAACACCCCCGCTCGTGAAGGCGGGCAACATATGTGTTGGGTTGGACTGGCCCGCCTTCCTACCTCACAGTATGCCTGCCTCATGCGCGGTGCTGACCCACACAGACATAGGGCCTGTCGGTCAACGACCCCGCTCAGGAAGCGGGCACATGCTTCGGATCTCACTGGTCCGATGTCCTAACCCCCCGTCTACGTCTGTCGGTCAATGACCCCGCTCAGGACATGGGCGCATGAGGCACCTTCACGCAGCAGTCCTCGCTCCACTTGTGTGGTCAGTGACCCCGCCAGTCATTTAGCTACGTTGTTCCGCTGGAAGTCCAGTTGCAGAGTTGAACATTCATTGTTATGTCGTTACCTAAGTATCTTTGCCAAAAATGACGGTCACGGACGGGTGACGGACAGGTGATGTCTTAATTCATGCTAAAGGCTTGTCCTGTGGTGACATTATTGTCTTGGGCAGTCTGAGGGCTTTGTAGCGGGGTCAGTGACCCCGCTGCTTGCACCAGGATGCCATTACTAATTACATATTCCCCTCAACTCAAATGCTTGTTGTTATTTAGTGAAATTGCATATATTATACTACTATACATGCGAATAATGATTCTACCTATATAGAGCGAAATAACTATGCGAGGGCTGAAGTAATCACAAGTGACTCAGGGATAATGACGAAGTGCGATTGAATGGATTGGGAATGGGGATATGACGTGGGGGGATGGGAATGATGAATATGATGTTGTTTGGCGGCGGTAGGATAGAAGACATTCAGTCTCTTGTTCGGATTTTGATTAGTGTCTGAAGTTATGGGAAGTTAGTATATGACAAGTGTGTTATAGTGCGTGCTCACCTCACAAAGTCAATTTATATTCATTATAACGGATGTATCGACTGGGATGGAACACACAAGCACATGTTTGAGTCTGCGTATCAATCGAAGTAGGTTTGGTGTGCGGCGGCAGAGTTGCGGCGATGACGAGGGAAAGGGGGGCGAATGGTGATGTGTGAGTTTCTAATATGATAGAAATTGGATATGATGAGAGGGGAGAGTCGTCCGTACGCTTATCGGAGCGTGTAGTGGATTTGGATGGACGAGGTTGATGAGCGGCAGTTCTTCGACAGCGATATCGGCCACATGAAGAGTCGTCAGGATGGCTGGGAATAATTGATAGTGTGTATACAAGGTGTATCAAATGAATGGGAGGCTTGTAGAAGCGTGATATAGATGTCGGTGTTTGCTATGTTGCGGAAGGCGGAAGGCGGGTGCAGATCGCTGTAGGATGTTTACAAAGTTAGTAGACGTCTGAATATGAGCAATAGCATTACTTACATCGTCTAAAATGACCCTCATCACTCTGCTTGAACCGCGACTGGTTGATAATGCCGGCAGGAAGGAACTCGTCAAGCTGTTGGAAAGATCATCAGTTTACCGCATATTTAAAACAGAACAACACGCACTTTAGTATATGTAATCTGTTGTTTTAATGTCATAGAGGGCTCTGGTGAAAAGAGAAGGCAGAATTCGTGTTATTGAGATTTATAGGGCTAGCGCAACAGAGATAGCAACCAGCAGTAAGAGTTGCTGTTTTGGGACCTCCTGGGCAGCTATAGACACAGTTCTTTTGCCACATCGACAGTATATGTATAAGCAATGGATTATTCATCATCAAAAGTGTGAAAAAAAGAGGAGGAGGGTGAGAGAATGGATGGATGTTGCGGGAGGAAGAAAGAGCGATACGCTGTGGCTGTGTCAAATCACGCGTCGAGATGAGATCTTGTCACGGACGGGTGACGGACGATTGACACTTGTGTCACAGACGGCGACGACTAAGTAAGTAAAGTTCATCCTACATCAGATATGAGTCTTGGGATTGCTTTATTTATCTATACATACTAGCATCTTTTTCCTACAAAATTTGAATACAATCGGACTCATACAAAGCGGTGTAGGCTCTTGGTAATCAGGGATGGGCTGAGAGGAGTAAATGATTTCTGTATCGTTCAATTATGGACCAAATTGCTTGGTTTCTTTTTGGGATATGTTTAGTAAATTAGTTTCTATATGGGAGTCAATAGATTGCTTCGTTCGTATCTGTATTGACTTTGAAATTCTTTGGATTCGGTGAAAATTTCGGTTTCTTATAAGTAAAGTGTTTCCTCGGATCAGATATGATACCGGGGATTGTTTTAACACGTTTATGTATGTGTATCTCTTGTGACTGCCAATTATGAGGTCAAACGGACATGTACAAGTCGATGTGGGTACTTGGCACTCTCGCAATTCAGCCTAAGGATGGAGTAATTAATTGTTATGTCGTTCAATTCTTCATAAGTTCCAGTCATCTCCAATACATTTAGAATGACAGATTGTGCGACTTGTGTGTTCGAAAATAATACCGGCAGCGCAAGCAGCGCAATTCGCCGGGAACAGCTACGGAAACTGCGCTATTCAGGTTAAGGTTAGGCCAACTGCCTAGCATGGGTTCGGTATATTGAATGGAAGACGCATGCAACGCCTTTAAATAATACGCAGTCAGTCCTAGGTAAATAACAACTAAGCTCTCTAAGACTATGTTGTTGCAAACTTACTAGTTGCGGTTATGGAAAATTTACCTTGCATTAGCCGTCAATCTCCAGCTCTGCCGTCACCTCTGAAGCTCGAAAGCGGAAGCAACACTCACTATATAGTTAACTCATCCCAAAGGGCGAACCTGCCGCCTTGCTTTCAAACGGCGCCCAATTTGAACACCCGACTTTTATACGTACATACAGCCGCTAAAAACCAAATGCTGCGCAGATCACCAAGTGTCCAAAGAGAGCTAATCGAACCTCACCGCACTTGAAACCCGCCCGCTGCGTGCTCGCAAAGAAGGACCGAAGCTATGCTACGCAACTAAAGAACTCGTCGTTCGAATAAGTAATAAAATCAACCGTAAGGTGAATAGATGGGCAAAAGGCGCAGCATATTAACCTTGGCGGGGGTCTTGTTTCAACGGTATGTACGCATCAACCCCTCAGATTCGCTTTTATGCGCAGATCTCATTGTTGCGCACGCAGCTCATCTTCACGGGAGAAGATGCGATGGCACATGCTGCAGAATAGATACCTCCGCAAACGCAGACCGGACCGCTTTGGACAACAGGTGACGCCCTTCACTCCGCACGACACGAACGCCTAGATGCGCTAACCTCATGACGACGGTCTCCGACTGCATGTGCTTTGTCTTGAATGTAGCGCTATCTTGACTTGGCAGCATGCAGTACGGGGGAGTGGAGGTGGAAAGGGGAAGGGAAAGTGAGGTCACCTCAATCAGCTTGCAATCTAATGCGCGCCGTAAAGTCCAGAAAAAGTAGACAGAGACTGGGTAGAAAAACAATTGCTACCCATTCAGAGCTTCGACAAGCGATTTAGATATGAGTTCTAGAGCAGGACAGGACAGTGATTGACAGTATATTATTTGCAACAGCAGCGTGCTGAAGTTCAATCAATCTAAGTTGTGCTAGAACTTGCATAGAGTTGCGAATAGCTCAGAAATTCGGCAGTTTGAATTTTTGAATCCAAAACTGGAAGTCTTTCAAGTGCTAGGAGCAGGGGGGCGTGAGCAGAGGTAAGTCTTATGGGTGAACGCTCGCGAGGGAAGAAGATGACGGACAAATGCAGCTCCGATTGCAGCTCCGACGACAGACTATACAGCTGTGACTGAACACGTTGTCACACAGCAAGTACGTGTATGAGAATACACCGGCGAGCATGTTCCTTAATACATTATCATTCTTGATAGCATAGAGATTAATGTATTTTGAAATGGCTAAAACTGTTTGGGAACCCGTTCTGAAACAAGAAACCGCATATACCGACTTGGCCAGTGCCCAGCATGTAAACACAGCCACCGAGATCGAAAGCTGCTGACTAAGCATTTACTTAGGATTAGGGACCGAAATCAGAGTGACGCAAGGGATTAGATTGTAGCTAGTGATCAATTGGGCTAATATATGTAGTATGATTATGATTAGAATGAACACGAAGTGACAGAGGGGTCAATTTCAGTGTCGAGGGTGGCGGATCTGTTGGTTATGTCAGGTGTAGGGGGGAAACAATGCGTAACATATTTATTCACCTTTTTTTATACATATTTTGCGTGCGAGAAAGAGCGACGACGGATGCGTGGAATCGGTATGTACGGTGCGGCGATGGATGTCACATCTACTGCGACTGAATTTCCCTGTGCGACGAGTTAGCGATTGGGTTCGTGAGGTGACTTAGTATTCGACTCACCTGATAGGGGCATTGTCGCGGCATTGCGGACAGTGCAGGAGGCCGGTGTTGTTGGTTTTAGGCGACGACGGTTGGAAGCGGCGAGTGTATCGGCGGTCGCTAAGACGGGGTGGATGTTATGGGTGTCACTGGGTAGCCAGTGTCGTCCTCTGCGTCTTTTGTGCACGGAATGAAGCGGGGGGAGCGTCGGTTAGCATTGTAATGGCAGCGCGAAGTGGATGCGAGACGGCAGTGAGGTAGAGATGCAGCTGCAGGGGGACCTTGTGAGCGTCGAATCTGGCAGTATTAATAATAAAACTTACTTTAAATAAATTTAGGCCTCGCCTTGAGGCATTTCGGGGGTGGGTGGGTAAGCGACGACGCCACCGTCGACGTTGAGAGTGGCTCACGCGAGAGCGAGCGGAAAAGCATGTTGGTGTGGCGGTGCTGCTTTATTGCTGTTTGGTCGAGACGCGGCTCATGCGCATGATCCCGCGGTGAGCGCTTCCGCTAACCCTGGTAAATACCTGAGGCTAAGTCAAGTAGAGTTAGGGTACTTGAAGGATACTTCGACTGATCCCTAGATACTATGAATTGTATTTTGTACTTAGCGGAATCTATGCATTGACACAGCCACACTAGGACTGGCTACGAGACTAAGTTATCGAAGGGATTCCTAAACTAAGTACATTTAGCTCTTTGTGGGAAAGAAACCCAGGGTTTTTATTCCTATGGTGGGTTCCCCATTAGATTTATCCTTTTGAAATTTCCTATTTATTTCCTATATCCTTCGACAAATTGAGCTGCACGCTAAATGGACTGCTCCTCGCACGCGTTTAGGAACGCCAACAGTGCACCTACCCACTCAACGTCCTTAGCGCGCGCGATCCTGAAGAGAAGATCTTTGGTTCCGGTGTTCTTAGTTGGTTAGTCTTCGCTCCCATTCTCTGCTCGTCTAACGCTCTCTATCCACATAGCCAGTATATACTTCCTCGTAGTCGTCGTAAATGGCAACTCCTTCGCGTCAGACATGAGCCATGAAGAATAAGCTCCCAACGGAAGATCTGGGAAGACAGTCAACAGTCATCGTTGTCTTCATGGAGGAAGATGAGCACTCTGCGTGATTGACTGCACAGGAAGTGGACCGGAGAAGGTAACTGGGAAGGGAGTCGATTAAGTCGATTAGCCCATTTTGGAATGGACAGGTGCGACAACGTGGTCACGCGAATAGAATTAGATGAAGGTGAGGGGACCCTGAGATGGTGGTGGGATTTGTGCACTGCGTTACCGAAGATCTACTGTACAGGATCAAGCATTGAGAGCGTAGGACTTTGTACCCATCATGTAGACGTGGAGGTCACAGAGATTGCATAGGTGTTAAAGGGCGGTGCTTCAGCGAGGTCTGTAAGGAGGGAGGTCACGAGTGAAGAAACAGAGGAAGGAGTTATCGCAATACCTAGGTTTGATGAAGTAAGTTACTTCGTCACCAGCAAGACTGATGCCTATCAGTCTCTTCTGTGGGACTGCCGCCTCAGACGCGACGCTCAGAGTTTCAGGAGTTGGTTTGAGAGACATGACGTCCTGTATATCCGCTGTTAGCCAGATCACGGGAGAAGTTGTGAGCCCTACCTTCAAAGTCTGCCGATGAAGGTACAGCGGACGCTTTGTAAGCGAGCCTGACACAGGGATATGAGGGTGAAGGTGAAGTAGCAAGCTAACTTGCCCAAGTTGTCATGTCTGAGATCCATTCACCTACTGTTAGACCAACGGTTGCGTGTGCGACCGTCCGGTTGAGCTCAACAATGAGCGAGAGCTTTCGCAAGGAGAGAAGCTATCTATCATCAGTTAAGGTCAGAATCATCACGCGTTAGACATGGATGTGGACTCACTTCTTCTCGTGCTCTGCACATCTCTTGGCCTCCCAAACAGCAACCATCGGACCCCTTGCAAAGTGCATAGCCTAAAATAAAGCATCCGACCTCAGTGCTGAAGTATATATCGCACTGTGTCCTATCCTCTCCGCATACCGCATGCATTCAATCTGTCTGGACGTGATGCGCGTATCTGTCAAGGATGCGTAGGATTCAGTTTTTGAGAGAAAGAAAAGATAGTGGGCCAGGTGATATTGTCCATGAATGGATAGGCCGTTCTACCTTCGAGTCCCATGACAGGAAGAGGAGAAGTTCTTTGTCTCTCTCGTTGCCATTGGTATCGGTGTCGGCAGCTTTTGATGTGAAGGAATATTCCAATAGCTTTTCTCGTCGTTTGATTGGCTTGTCTTTCGGAGCGACTATTCGAGTTATCTTCACAGGTTAGGGTAACTCAGGGGAAGATATAGTGGAACGGGAGTCGTCGAGGTCTTTAACAAAGTCAGAATAATCAGTCTCGTTAGCACGGATGATGGGCGCGGGTTGTGAGCACAGCCACCTCACATTCCGAGATCTTATCGCCAATCATCTACGCTGCAGCAGCAGGCCCAGAACAGAGAACATAAAATTGGCAGATTCAACAATCTAGATTACTTCTCAGAGGCTTTCCATATCTAATTCCATCACTTGACTTGACAATGCCTGCGCACCATCCTAAGCCCTCAATCGACGAACCTCCAACAAAGAAAGTCAATAACGGCAATGACACTGCTAATGACAATGCTGCTGCTGTTAAACACAACACCAACTCTGACTTTCCAAAAGCTCAAAAGAACTTGGGGATTCAAGAGTACCCTGTAGCACCCCCACTCGGCCTACGGCCAGCCGCTCCAACAGTCGAGGAGGTGAAGGAGTTCACTGATCGTGTAAAGAACGATTTTACAACCAGATGTCTAGGTAAGTCAGATTATTCAATCGCTTGAGCGGTTATGGTGAAAACCATTAATGTTCAATTGAGCTCAGGCAAGCAGAACCAGATAATTCTAGAGGTTGACATGGACCAACTAGACAAGCCCAAACGACGGAGTCAGAAGGAGATGAAAACGAAGTGCGAGCACATGATTAAGGAGGGCATGATCACAGTAATGCCACAGTCTGCACACTATGTTGACAAGAAGCGTCGTCCCTTGATCAGTTATTTCTCTGAGGGGAAGTTGAAAGAGGGCGAGTTCAACAAGGATCCCCTCCAAAGGACACATCGACTTCCGGTTGGTTTTAAGTATGTTTTTATTACATACAAAACTAACAAGCTACAATCCCTACAGGCTGAGTGGGTTGATCTTGCGCACTATGACCTTCAGGAATACTTCTCGCAAGTCCCACCTGTGCGGGACCCCGAAGACATCAGACATATGAACCCTCCATGGTATATTTATCCGTTAGCCGATGGAGTGGAAAAACCGTGAGAGTGTCTGTCAGCAGCTGCTTGCAGACTGACATGCTGTCAGTAGATCGGAAACCCTTGTGACAAAGATGACTGATGCGGAGTTGGAAGAGCATGTAGCGGAGATTCAACAACTAGAGTCAAGGAGGAAGGCGCAAGGAAAGAAAGCCAGAAATCTAAACGCAGATGGAAATAAGAAGAAGGAGGCCATGAATGAGAAGGACTTGAGCGGACCGGTTGCTGGTTTTGAGCGACCAAAAGGTAAGTTTACATGACCCAGATTGAGGGCCTCTTCTTATAACTTCAATTTAATGCTAGTCGGTGACCGCGAAGTTATTGAGAGAAACGGTGTGTCGCACCTTATGCATATGAGGTCTCAGCGTGGGCATCAGCATGACGTAAACAACATCTTGATTGTTGAGGTAGACTTGATTTGCTGAACTTGTCCCGGTATCTAGAGGCCCATGGGACCCTCGTCAGATTTATTGGGAAGGGGGGCGGGGTTTAGAAAGACACTGACAGACATACTGATGCAAAGGATGATCTTCCTCCACGTCATCCTTGGTGTCTTTTTCCAGCTCTGCTTTCCCCAAGAATATGAGAAATATCGACATGCTTTCATATGTGGACGGACTTCTTCCCCAGACGCAGCGGAGGGACCATGGCTAGCGCGTGCTATTCTCTGGGGTGTGCAGACAGAGATTCATCAGGACTCTCTCGACGGCAAGGGATCCATTTGCGGATTATTTAACGGCGGGAGCAAGTCATATCTTCCGCAGAACCCACGGACAGATGGTTTGGAGACGGTGATTGTGTTCCCAGATCTGAAGATTGCCTTCCCGTGGGTCCTCATATTTGCATGTCTAACTCCATTGCAAAATGCCTAACTACATGCAGGTACAAGCCTGGGGATATGCTGCTTTTCCGATCTGGTCTACTCTTTCACAGAGTTATGCATTGGAAGGCAGGGCAGAAGACACCAGAAATGAAGACAAGTCCTTGTCGGTTTGCTGTAGTCTTCTTCACTCCTTCTCGGGCTATTAAATGGTCGGAGGGACGTGCACCTAGAGATGGACAGAAGCATGGGTATGGTTCTAAGCCTGGAAGGCAAGGGAAGGCGCACAAGAGAGACAGAAAGTACAAGCAGAGCGAGATCAAGGCAAGGAAGAAGAAGCAAAAGATGGCACTTGAATCATCATCGCTAGTAGCGGAAGATCTCACCGCTGATTCTACAGCCAAGAAACTCGATCGGATCATGGACAATAGTCATGACTCCGAAGATTGGGACAGGTCGGAATACGATGACAGCGATGAAGTGGAGAGTGAATCTGAGGCTGAGAGTGAATTTGAAGATGAGGAATGAAACTTCATTATTGCATCTCCAATGTAACAAGAACTACGTACATTTGATCAATGTGATTCAACTCACTTGTTAGGTTTTGCGCCCACCGCGTTTGAAATTGACCTGAAACAATATCCGCACACATCTTCTTTAGAGCCGACATCTCATTATACGTTCGGTTGTCACGGACGGGTGATGAACGGGTGACTGTCACTAAGGATAGGCACGGGTTGGGACGACCCGCGGGTATAACAGGTACTTACCTCCGGGTAAGCCTTACCCGCGGGTAGCTTACCTGTGAGGTTCTGGTAAGCGATCTGCTCAGTCGAAGGTACCGGAGGTACCCGTGTAAATAATTATCAGATTTATTTTTTTAATAAATGGAGCAAGATTCTTGTTTCAGCAGGTCATCTTCGCGCGGCCGAGAGAGGACACAGCCACATCAACAACCTAATCGGGTTTGGCGCTTCCGCGTGCTACTCGTGCTGTTATCTACGCTACCTCCTGCACCATCCCTTCTTCTCGATCCCTTCTATCGAACTCTCTCTCAGTGATCTCAACAAAGACGAGGGTTCTGCGATTGGAAGATCAAATTGGCCAGACGATGCTCTAGCGGCCGCCCAATAAGTGCAAGATCGAATATATTAAACAAGGTAAGTATATCAATCGCTTGTTTGTCTACTAACCGTTTCACTGTTCTACAGCTCTCTCCGCGTGCACCTTCTTCCTCTCACCATCCATCACCTTCACTGTCAACGTGACACTCTCAGGACCATCCTTAAGAGGGAGTTACGTGCACACTTCTTTACCCCTTCCCGCACCGTCTCCTTCCTTCCTGCCATCGTTGTACCACTACATATACCCTCAACACTAAGGCATAACATGGGTATTGCGTTACCTGGGTACCCGCCAACAGGTACCCGTCACACGCAGGTACCCGCTTATGTAATACCCGCGGGTATTACTACC
>Ga0209112_10000239_pt1 | contig 10416 bp, 12 predicted proteins | sample TexAe_OM3H0_O3_FD_187947 | JGI IMG/M metagenome (GOLD analysis project Ga0209112, IMG submission 187947) | Forest soil microbial communities from Davy Crockett National Forest, Groveton, Texas, USA - Texas A ecozone_OM3H0_O3 (SPAdes) (version 2) | ecosystem: Environmental > Terrestrial > Soil >...
TGATAGCGCGACCTCAGGCCGCCGCCCACGAAGCCGAACGTCCAGCCGTCCAGCTCGGCCCGGCCGCCGTCCAGCACCTGGTGCCCGGGCTTCAGGTGCCCGGCCCACATCCGCGGGACGTCGACGTTGCCGTAGGTCAGGTAGGCGGGCTCGGGCATCGCCGCGAACAGCTCGGCGTACTGGCGCATGGCGGCGGCATCGATCGCGTCCCGGATCGAGCCTTCGGGCAGGCTCGCGGCCAGCCGCATGGACAGCTCCCGGGCCTCGTCGAACCGCTTGGCCAGCCGCAGCGCCATGTACCGCCGGTTCTCCTCCGGGCCGAACAGGTCGGCGAAGATGCCCCGCCGGTCATCGGCGTAGTCCAGGAACAGCAGCAGATCCCCCAGGCAGATCAGCGCGTCCGCGCCGCGGCCCGCGGCGGCCAGCGCGTCGGAGCGACCGTGAACGTCGCTCACCAGGTGAATCCGCATGCCCTCCACGCTAAGCCCCGGCGGCGGTGTAGTCGCGGGCCGGCGGCACGTAGCCTGGTACTTGATCACTTGGACGGGCGGAAACCGGGCCGAGACTACCGGCCAGTAGCTTTCCGCGATACGGTCGGGTGGCATCCGCCAGGGCAGGCACCGGTGAAGGAGACAGCGTCGTGCGCCAGCACAGCATCCCGGCTCTCGTGGAGATCCCCAGCTCGGCCAATCTGGCCGGCATCGTGTCTCAGCGAGCCTCCGACAACCCGCAGCAGGTCGCGTTGCGCCGCCCGGACGGCACCGGCGCGGGCTGGCGGGACGTCACCATCGGGGAATTCCGCGACGACGTGGTGGCGCTGGCCAAGGGCCTGATCGCCGCGGGCATCGGGACCGGCGACCGGGTGGCGCTGATGTCGCGCACCCGGTACGAGTGGACCGCCCTGGACTTCGCGATCTGGACGGCCGGCGCGGTGTGCGTGCCGGTGTACGAGACCTCCTCGGCCGAGCAGGTCGAGTGGATCATGAGCGACTCCGGCGCCAAGGCCATCTTCGTGGAGAGTGCGGCGCACGAGGAGATCGTGTCCGGGCTCCGGGACCGGCTGACCGCGGTCGAGCACGTGTGGCGGATCGAGGACGCGGACGGCCCGGCCGAGGGCAAGGCTCCCGGCCTGGCGGCGCTGCGGTCCGAGGGCACGTCGGTTTCGGACGGGACGGCGACCGAGCGGGCCACGGCGGCGGGCGCGGACGACCCGGCCACGATCATCTACACGTCCGGCACCACCGGCCGGCCCAAGGGCTGCGAGCTGACCCACCGCAACCTGCTGTCCGAGGTGCGCAACGCCAGCGCCGCGGCGCCGGAAATCTTCAGCGCCCGGGGCGGGTCCACGCTGCTGTTCCTGCCGCTGGCCCACGTGCTGGCCCGGGTCATCGAGGTCGGCTGCCTGGACGACGGCATCGTGCTGGGGCACAGCCCGGACGTGGCCAACCTGCTGCCCGACCTCGGCTCGTTCCGCCCGACGTTCCTGCTGGCCGTGCCCCGGGTGTTCGAGAAGGTCTACAACGGCGCCGAGCAGAAGGCCGACGCGGACGGCCGGGGCGCGATCTTCCAGCGCGCGGCGCAGACCGCGATCGCCTTCAGCCGGGCCCAGGACGAGCGGGCCCGGGGCGGTCGCGGGCCCGGTGTCGGGCTGCGCGCCACCCATGCCGTGTTCGACAAGCTGGTCTACACCAAGCTCCGGGCCGCGGTCGGCGGCCGGGTCGAGTACGCGGTCTCCGGTGGCTCCGCGCTCGGTGAGCGGCTGGGCCACTTCTTCCGCGGGGTCGGGATCACGATCCTGGAGGGGTACGGGCTGACCGAGACCACGGCGGCGGCCACGGTGAACCGGCCCAGCAGCAACAAGGTCGGCACGGTCGGCCAGGTGGTACCGGGCAACGCGATCAGGATCGGCGACGATGGCGAGATCCTGGTCAAGGGCCCGACCGTCTTCGCCCGCTACTGGCAGAACGACGAGGCCACCGCGGCCACGACGACCGAAGACGGCTGGCTCCAGTCCGGTGACCTCGGTGAACTGGACGACGAAGGCTTCCTGAAGATCACCGGCCGGAAGAAGGAGATCATCGTCACCGCGGGTGGCAAGAACGTGGCGCCGGCCCCGCTGGAGGACCGGATCCGGGCCCACCCGCTGGTCAGCCAGGCCATGGTCATCGGCGACGGCCGGCGGTACGTGACCGCGCTGATCACCATCGACCCCGAAGCACTACCGGCCTGGAAGGAAAAGCACGGCAAGCCGGCCACCGCGACAGTGGCTGACCTGCGGGACAGCAACGACATGATCGCGGACATCCAGGCCGCGGTGGACGACGCCAACGCCAGCGTGTCCCGGGCCGAGTCGATCCGGAAGTTCCGGATCGTGGACGGCGACTTCACCCAGGAGAACGGCCAGCTCACCCCCTCGCTCAAGGTGCGCCGCAACGTGGTGGCCAAGGACCGCGCGGCCGACATCGAGGCCCTCTACGCCAACTAGCGCGGTACGCCAGTCAGCCGCGAGCACTGGCCTTACTGCAGTTCGTGGCGGCGGCACCATTCGTCGATGGTGTGGCCGTCACCGGCCACGGCGGCTCGCCAGGGCAGGCTGGCTTGCATGGCCTGGTGAACGGACGGCTGGAACACGAACGCGCGATCCAGGCCGGTGACCCGGAAGATCCGGAAGACCCGACCCTCACCGATCACCAGCGTGAGCGATCCGCCGTGGACACGGAGCCGCTTCAGGCTGCCGATCAGGGCGGCCAGGCCGGTCGAGTCGAGGAAGGTCACCGCGCGCAGGTCGGCCACGAGGTGCCGGACGCCGTTGTCGATGAGGTCGATCACGTGCTCGCGCAGGCGCGGAGCGGTATACGCCTCGACCTCACCGGCGATGCGGAGCACGGCGCAGTCGCCGCCTGCGACGACGGATTGCTGGGTGAGAGTGTGCATACCGGCCCCGCCGATCGTCATGGTGGATGCTGACGACGAATCCTGTGTGATGACAGTAGCGGTGACACACCCGCTTGTCAATCGGAGTGTTCCGGTGTCATCATGGGGGATGACAAACGAGAGCGGCGAGCCGGTTGAGGCGGCCATCGGCCAGCAGATCGCCCGCCTCCGGACCAGCCGCGGGCTGTCGCTCACCCAGCTGGGCGAGGCGGTGGGGCGCTACCTGGGCCGGGCGTGGAGCCGCCAGGCCGTCCATCAGGCCGAGCGCGGGCGCCGGGCCTTCACCGCGGCCGAGCTGGCCGCGCTGGCGATGGCCCTCGACACGTCGATCCCAGCCCTGTTCATCACCGACGCGGACCAGATCGAGCTGCCTGGTACGCCGGTCTCAGCCGAGGAATACCGGGCGCTCCTCATCTACGCCGGCCAGGACACACCCGTGGACGGGATCGAGGAACTGCTGGTGGCGGTGCACGACATCGCTCAGGTCCTGTCGCGCCCGGCGCTGGCCCGGCTGGTGAAGATCGGCGGGGTGGCCGACGAGGTGGCCGGGGAATCAGTGCTCGAGTAGCGCGTGCAGGCGGCTGGCCACCCGGGACCAGTCCCACTCCTGCTCGACCCAGGCCAGGCCGCGCTGGCCCATGGCCCGGGCCCGGTCCGGGTCAGCCAGCAGGCCGATGATCCGGTCGGCCAGCGTGGCCACGCTCCGGCCGGGCACCACGTAGCCGGTCTCGCCGTCCAGGATCGCGTCCGGGGCGCCGCCGGAGTCGCCGCCGATGACCGGCAGGCCGGCCGCGGACGCCTCCAGGTACACGATGCCCAGACCCTCCACGTCGAGGCCGGCCCGGCGGGTCCGGCAGGGCATGGCGAACACGTCGCTGGCCGCGTAGTAACCGGGCAGGGCGTCGTCCGGCACACTGCCGGCGAACGTGACCGAGCCGGACACACCCAGCTCGCCGGCCATGCGGTGCAGCTCGTCGCGGTACGGGCCGTCCCCGACCAGCAGCAGCCGGGCGTCCGGGATCGCCGCCCGGACCGCGGGCCAGGCCCGGATCAGCGTGTCCTGGCCCTTGCGCGGGACCAGCCGGGACACGCACAGGACGACCGGGCCTCCGGGCCCGTCCGGCCGGGGAGCTGGCTTGGCGTCGCGGAAGGTGGCCACGTCCACGCCGGGGGCCAGCCGGACCATCCGCGCGGCGGCGGCCGGCGACATCGCCCGGGCCAGCCGGACGCGGAAGTACTCGCCCAGATAGGTGACCACGTCGGTGGTGTCGCCGATGCGGCGCAGCAGCTGGCGGGCGCCCGGGAGCGCAGCCCAGCCGGACTCGTGCCCGTGGGTCAGCGCCACCTGCCGGGTGGCCCCGGCCCGGCGCAGCGCCGGGGCCAGCAGCCCCAGCGGCGCCGCCGCGCCGTAGATCACCGTGTCGAAGTCGTGTTCGCGCAGCGTGGCCACTGCCCGGCGGGCCACGGCCGGGACCGGGAGCATCAGCGAGGTGGGGTGGCGGACGACCGGGAACGGCTGCCGGCTGTCGAACGCCTTGGCCCCGTCCCAGGCCGGGGCGTACACCGCGACCTGATCGGGCGGCAGCAGGCCGGCCAGCCCGTGCACGAACGACTGGATGCCACCCTGCCGGGGCGGGAAATCGTTGGTGACGATCAGCGTGCCGCGCATAGCGCCTGAGTCTAGGGGGCGCTATGCGCCGGCAGCTGGCCTACGGACGGAGCGCGCCGTCCGCGTTGTCGGCGTACCAGGACTCGTTCATCGAGATCTCCTCGACGTCGGCCCCGGTATGTGGTGCGTCGACGATCATTCCGTTGCCGACGTAGATGGCCACGTGACCTTCGCCGTCGTACTCGATCAGGTCACCCGGCTCCAGCGAGGACATCGAGATGTGGGGCAGCGAGGACCAGTCGTCGTAGGTGGTCCGCGGGATGGAGACCCCGGCGGCCGACCACGCGGCCTGGGCCAGTCCCGAGCAGTCGTAGCCGTCGGAGCACGGGCCGGTGGCCCCGTAGACGTAGGGGCACTGATTCGCCGCCATCTGGACGGCGAACGCCGCGGCCTTGCCGCCCTCGGTCGCGGTGGACCCGGTGTAGGACGGCGCGGGGTCCGCGCTGCCGCTGCTGCCGCCGACGGTGGTGGCCTGCACGGTCTGCTGCTGCTCCGCGGTCAGGTTGGCGTAGACCGACTTCTCGTCCGACAGCGCCTTGCTGGCCTTGTTTTTCTGGGACAGCTTCTGCTGCTCCACCTGGCCCAGCGCGTCTCGGGTTCGCTGCGCCTGCTCCTGGGTGGACTTGAGTTGCTGAGCCGCGACCAGGAACGCGCTGAGCTGCTGGTTCCGGCCCTGCGAGATCTCTTCCAGCAGGGACGCGCTGTTCAGCACGGCGTTCGGGTTGTTCGAGGTCAGCAGCCCGGCGATCGAGGTCATGTTGCTGTTCTCGTAGCTTGCCGCCGCGATCTCGGCCACGGCGCCCTGCAGCTTCTTGAACTGCACCTGAGCGGTGGCGACCTGCTTGTTGGCGGCGGCCAGCTTGACCCGGGCCTGCGAGACCTGCTGGGCGGCCTGGTCGTACTGCTGGTTGGCCTGGTCAAACTGCGAAGTCAGCGAGTTGACCTTGGCTTCAACCTGGGTAATGGACGGTTGTGGTGCTGCACCGGCCGTACCCGCGTAGGTGGCCAGCCCCAGGGCGGCCACCAGGCCGACCCCGACTGCCACACTGCTCTTCAGCCGGGACTTCAGGCCCGGAAGCGGCGTACGCACGTGCCAGACACGCTCCTTCTTCACGTCCCCGCTGCGGGAATAGAACGGGTGATTACCCGTGGTGAAAATTGGGCGATGTAACCGGGATGAGACCATAGTGAAAGCAATTAGCCGTTTCAAGCACTTCGCCAAGACTCGTCCCAGTTTCGCCGATAACTCCCCAGCCACGAGTTCATAACGCTACAATCGCGCGCTCCGGCTCGTTGACCTGGGCCTGCTTGTAGCGTAGCGGCGACACCAACCCCGCCGCAGCCAGCGCACTCAGGGCGGCCAGCTCCGCCGCGCCCAGGGCGTGACGGTCCGCACCGATCGGGTCACCAAGACCCCGATTGCCCTTTTTCCTTACCTTCTTAATGGTTCGAGTTTCGTCACTTTTCACCACGGCAGTGACCAGGCAGTCACCACAAGCCACCATCCGGAACTGGCATTGGGCGCAGTCGATAACCATAACGTCTCCGTTCCGTAAGCAATGGACGCGGCCACGCTAGGAGCGCCCTCTGACATTTCGTGCCGGCGGCGTGCCGGACCGTGAACTGTCAGCCGTCCCGCCTACCGTGGGGTACGTGACCGACCTGGACGCCGCCCCGGCCTGGGGCCCAGCCTGGACGCCCGGCGTGCCCGCGCCGCCGGTGTGGCAGGAGATCGCGCCGGGACCGGCCATCAGCCTGACCCGGCTGGAGTACGTCGTCGTCGACGTCGAGACCACCGGCTGGTCGCCGCAGGACGCCCGGATCACCGAGATCGGCGCGGTCCGGGTGCGGGGCGGCCGGGTCCTGGGCGAGTTCTCCACGCTGGTCGACCCGGCCATGCCGGTCCCGCCGGACATCGAGGCCCTGACCGGGATCAGCAGCCAGATGGTGGCGACCGCGCCGTCACCGGCAGAGGTGCTGCCGGCCTGGCTGCGGTTCGCCCAGGGCGGCGTGCTCACCGCCCACAACGCCCGCTTCGACCTGGGCTTCCTGACCACGGCCTGCGGATCGGCCGGGTTGCCCTGGCCGGACTTCGCCGTGCTCGACACGGTGGCGATGGCCCGCCAGGTGCTGGTACCGGGCGAGGTGCCGGACTGCAAGCTCGGCACGCTGGCCGCCTACTTCGAGACGCCGGCCGCCCCGTCCCACCGGGCGCTGGCCGACGCCCGGGCCACCGCGGCCGTGCTGGACGTGCTCATCACCCGGCTGGCCCTGCTGGGCGTCCGCACCCTGGACGACCTCGACGACTGGCTGGCGATACCCTGAGCGCCGACGGGCGCCCGGCCGGGCGTGGAGCGAGGAGGCAGCTTTGGTCACCGCGATCGTGCTGGTGAAGGCCGACATTCAGCAGATCCCCGAGGTCGCGGAGAGTATCGCCGAGATCGCCGAGGTCAGCGAGGTGTACTCGGTCACCGGGGAGTTCGACCTGGTGGCCATGGTCCGGGTCCGCAGCCACGACGAGCTGGCCGACGTCATCCCCGGCCAGCTGAACAAGGTGCCGGGCGTGACCCACACCGAGACCCACATCGCGTTCCGGGCCTACTCCCGGCATGACCTGGAGGCGGCCTTCTCCCTGGGCGGGTGACGCTCAGGTCTTGTACTGGCTGGCCAGTGCTAGCCGGATAGGCGCTGGCTGGCCACGATCCAGCGGTCGAGCAGGTCAGCCGCGGCGCCCGAGTCCACCGCCTCGGCCGCCCGGGCCAGGCCGTCGGCCAGGGCCGGATAGAGATCTTCCGCCCGGGCCACGCCCGCGTCGGCGGCCAGCGCCGCGGCCGCGTTGAGCAGCACGATGTCGCGCACCGGGCCGTTCTCACCGGCCAGCACGGCCCGCATCACGGCCGCGTTGTGGAAGGCGTCACCGCCCCGCAGCTGATCCGGCTGAGCCCGCGGGATACCGAGCTGGGCCGGGTCGAACTCGGCCGCGGTAACCGACGAGCCGTGGGCCAGCCAGATGGCCGAGGTGGTCGTGGTGGTCAGCTCGTCCAGGCCGTCGTCACCGTGGAACACCAGCGCGCTGGAGCCCCGGCCGGCCAGCACGCCCGCCAGCACCTCGCCTATCCGCCCGTCGGCCACGCCCAGCGCGTGGGCCTGGGGCCGGGCCGGGTTGGCCACCGGGCCCAGGAGGTTGAACACGGTCGGCACGCCCAGCTCCCGGCGGGTGGGGGCCGCGTGCCGCAGGGCCGGGTGGTACAGCGGGGCGAACAGGAAGGCCACCCCGATCTCGTCGGCCAGGGCCACGCTGGCCGCCGGGGGCAGGTCGATGACCACGCCCAGCGCCTCCAGCACGTCGGCCGCGCCGCACTTGGAGCTGGCCGCGCGGTTGCCGTGCTTGACCATGCGGGTGCCCGCGGCCGCCGCCACCACCGTGGCCATGGTGGAGATGTTCACGGTGTGGGCGCCGTCGGCCCCGGTCCCGACCAGGTCGGTGAGCCGGCCCGGGACCGAGATGGGCGTGGCGTGGTCGAGCATGGCCTGCGCCAGCCCGGTCACCTCGGCGGCGGTCTCGCCCTTGGCCCGCAGCGCGACCGCGAACCCGGCGATCTGGCTGCCGGTGGCCGCGCCCTCCATGATCTCGTTCATCGCCCACGCGGCCTCGTCCGCGGTGAGCGACTCCCCCTTGACCAGCGCGCCGATCAGCGCCGGCCAGGTTGTCCTGGCCTCCATGACCGGTCTCAGGCCGGGGAGATCTGCGAGCGCTCGGCCCGGGCCCGCATCAGGCGGGCCAGCTCCCGGGCCAGCTGACGCGGGTCGATCGGGTGACTGGTCACCGCGTCGGCCCGGGACCAGGTGGCGAGCCAGCCGTCGTCGGGCCGCCCGATGATCAGCAGGACCGGCGGGCAGTCGAAGATCTCGTCCTTGGCCTGGCGGCAGACGCCCATCCCGCCCGCGGGCTGCGCCTCACCGTCCAGCACCATCACGTCGGTGCCGTGGTCGTCGAGCAGCCGGAACAGGGCTGGCTCGGTGGCGATCTCGATTATCTCGGCGTCCGGCGCGTCAGGCTCGGGGCGGCGGCCAATGGCCAGCCGAATCTGCGCGCGCGTGTCCGCGTCACTGCTGTAGACGACGACCTTCACAAAAATAGATGCCTTCTGCTGGAGTCCGTGGGCCCTATGACCGCTGACCTGGACGTTACTGGAGTCGCGGCAAGTCTATCGGTGGCCGTCGAAACTCCGGCGGCGCTTCACCCGCTGAGGCTGGTGAGGGCAAATTGTTACGTTGCTCAGGGGCTGACCTGCTGCAATGGGGTTTTGTCGGCGTTCGCGCAGGTAATTGAGGTGGAGGCCACCCCGGGCGGACGCAAAAAATATGCCGCCGATCTGGGGGGGCGGCTGCCCAACGCCTACGGGTTGTCGTAATAATGACGTCGTGGCGACAGCATCCGTAGGCGAGGTAGTACCTCGTACCCCGGCCAACCGGCCCAACCTGGTCAGCGTGGGCACGATCATCTGGCTCTCCTCTGAGCTGATGTTCTTCGCGGCGCTGTTCGCGATGTACTTCACGGTCCGCTCGGTGGAAAAGGGCGAGGGCATCCACTGGCCGGGCGCGCATCTCGACGTCCGGCTGGGCTCGATCAACACCACCGTGCTGCTGCTTTCCAGCGTGACCTGCCAGATGGGCGTGTTCGCGGTCGAGCGCGGCCAGGTCCGCCGGCTGGGCAGCGTCTTCAACGTGGCCAAGTGGGGGCTGCGCGAGTGGTACGTGCTCACGTTCCTGATGGGCCTGTACTTCGACCTGGGCCAGGGGTACGAGTACCACGACCTGGTCACCAACCAGCACCTCACGGTCTCGTCCAGCGCGTACGGGTCCGTGTTCTACATACCCACCGGCTTCCACGGCCTGCACGTGGCGGGCGGCCTGGTGGCGTTCTTGTTCTTGCTCGGCCGCACCTACGCGGCGAAGAGGTTCACCCGGGAACAGCAAATCAGCGCGATCGTCGTGTCCTACTACTGGCACTTCGTCGACGTGGTGTGGATCGGGCTGTTCACCACCATCTACCTGATCCACTGACCCGGGCCGGCCGCGGTGACCCAGTTCACACCGGGGCCGGCAACCGGCCGCAACCAAAGCTACGAAGTCTTCAATGGACCACTATCTGAAAATCCGAGGGCAGCAGTGAGGTGGATCACCGCACGGCGACGCCGGCCGATATTCGGCTACGCGGCCGTTCTGCTGGCGCTCGTCGCGCTGGGCAGCTTGTACGCAGCGGTGACGGGGCTGGGCAGCAGCGGCAGTGCGTCGGCTAGCTCGGGCTCGTCGTCATCGCAGATCACCGAGGGCAAAGACCTGTTCGCGGTCTCCTGCGCCAGCTGCCACGGTGAGGACGCGCAGGGCAAGAGCGGCGTCGCGCCGAGCCTGATCGGGGCGGGCGCCGCCGCCGTCGACTTCCAGGTCGGCACCGGCCGTATGCCGCTGAAGGAGAACGACGCCGAGGCGCCGCGCAAGCCCCCGGTGTTCAACCAGTCGCAGATCTACGCCATCGCCGCGTACGTCGCCTCTCTCGGCGGCGGCCCCGCGATCCCGAGCAGCCAGGACGTGAGCACCGCTGGGGCCAGCACCGCGCTGGGCCAGAGCCTGTTCAACGCGAACTGTGCCCAGTGCCACAACTACAGCGGGGCGGGCGGCGCGCTGACCCAGGGCAAGTACGCTCCGCCGCTGACCCAGGCCACCTCGACGCAGATCTACGAGGCCATGCTGACCGGCCCGGAGGCCATGCCGGTGTTCAACAACACCACGGTCACCCCGCAGGACAAGCG
>Ga0209112_10000240_pt1 | contig 10415 bp, 9 predicted proteins | sample TexAe_OM3H0_O3_FD_187947 | JGI IMG/M metagenome (GOLD analysis project Ga0209112, IMG submission 187947) | Forest soil microbial communities from Davy Crockett National Forest, Groveton, Texas, USA - Texas A ecozone_OM3H0_O3 (SPAdes) (version 2) | ecosystem: Environmental > Terrestrial > Soil >...
TGCCCCCGCCGTTCTCGGCTGGATCGATCTCAGCCACACCTGGGCATCCTGGCTGGGCAACACGATCACGGTGGTGATACTGACGATCCTGGCGATTGGTGAGCTCGTCACCGACAAGCTCCCGAAGACGCCGCCGCGCACGTCGCCACCCGCGTTCGGCGCGCGGCTCGTGATGGGCGGGCTGGCCGGCGCGGCGCTCGGCGCGTGGCCGCACTGGACCTTCACCGCGCTGGGTGCCGGGGTGATCGGGGCGGTGCTTGGCACTTTGGGCGGCTATCAGGCACGCAAGCGGCTGGTGGCCGCCCGCAACGGACAGGACCTGCCGATCGCACTGCTAGAGGATGCGGTCGCCATCTTGGGTGCGTTCGCCATCGTCGCGGTGACGGGTCACGTGCTGACCGAGTACCTGCTGACGGCCGTTAAGTGACAGAGCATTTCGATGCGATCATCGTCGGTGCGGGGCAGGCCGGCCCGCCGTTGGCGGGTCGCCTGACGGCAGCCGGGCAGCGCGTGGCGATGGTGGAGCGCAAGCTGATCGGTGGCACCTGCGTCAACAATGGCTGCATTCCCACCAAGACGCTGGTGGCCAGCGCGCACGCCGCCCACTTGGCACGTCGCGGTCCCGATTTCGGTGTCCACACCGGACCGGTCAGCGTCGACATGGCGAAAGTCAAGGCGCGCAAAGACCAGATCATGCTCAGCGACCGCAAGGGCGTCGAGGACTGGTTGCAGGGAATGGACGGTTGCACGGTCGTTCGCGGCCACGCCCAATTCGTCGATCCGCACACCGTGCGGGTCGGCGACGACGTGCTGCACGCTGACCGGATCTTCCTCAACGTCGGTGGCCGTGCGGTGGTGCCCGACATTCCGGGGCTCTCGGATGTCGAGTTCCTCACCAACGTTTCGATTCTCGAAATCGATACGTTACCAACGCATCTCGTCATTCTCGGGGGCAGCTACATTGCGCTGGAGTTCGCCCAGATGTACCGGCGTTTCGGTGCCGCGGTGACGGTCGTCGAGCGCGGCCCGCGGCTGGCGTCGCGCGAGGACGAAGACGTCTCGGCCGCCATCAGAGAGATCTTTGAGGCCGAAGGGATCGACGTGGTCCTGGGCGCCGATGACGTTCGAATCGACAAGAACGACAACGGATTCGAGTTGACTCCCGGTGCCGGTGCGCCCCCGATCGCGGGGAGTCATCTGCTGCTGGCGGTGGGCCGACGGCCCAACACCGACGACCTGGGTCTGGACGCGGCCGGGGTGCAGACCGATTCCCGCGGCTACATCGTGGTCGACGACCAGCTCAAGACAAACGTCGATCACATCTGGGCGATGGGCGACTGCAATGGCAAGGGCGCCTTCACCCATACCTCCTACAACGATTTCGAGATCGTCGCCGCCAATCTGCTCGATGACGACCCGCGCCGCGTCAGCGACCGCGTCAGCACCTACGCGCTGTACATCGACCCGCCGCTGGGCCGCGCGGGCATGACCATCGGCCAGGTCCGGGCGTCGGGACGCAAGGCGCTGGTTGGCAAGCGGCCGATGACGAAAGTCGGCAGGGCAGTGGAAAAGGGTGAGACACAAGGCTTTATGAATGTCGTGGTGGACGCCGGCACCCACCAGATCCTGGGAGCCGCCATCCTGGGGGTCGGCGGCGACGAGGCCATCCACGGAATCCTGGACATCATGTCGGCCAAAGCGCCCTACACCACGCTGTCGCGCACCATGCACATCCACCCCACCGTCAGCGAGCTCATCCCGACAATGCTGCAGGAGATGTCACCGTTGGAGTAGGTGGCGATCGCAAGCGCGGCGTAGCCGGGCGCAGCGGGTCGCCGCCGGTTGGACTAGTGGCGATCGCAAGCGCGGCGTAGCCGGGCGCAGCGGGTCGCCACCGTTGGTGACAGCGCCCACGTCAGGAGAGGTCTGCCCCGATCCCACGCGCCGTCCGCAGCACGAGGTCGCGCAGCGGCGGCGGAATCCGGTCGGATTCGATGATGGCGGTGACGGCACCGGCGCAGCGGCCGTCGGGATACCACGCCGGTACGGACACGCAACAGACGCCCGGCAGCACGTCTTGCTGGTCGACGACGGCTGCGTGCAGGTCGCGGATCGACGACCGCAACCCACGCCACGCCGCCGCGGTCCGGCAGTCCGGGTCCCCGGTCGCACCGGGATGCCGGGCGGCGTAGAGGACCTGGCCGGCGGCGGTGCGGCCGATGACGTCATGTCCGGGTGCGGGAATTTCGGGGTAGCCGCGGGGCGCGGAGGCGCAAACCAGGTGCAACCGACCGTCGACGAGGGTGGTCATCGACGCGATCGCCTTGGATTGCACGGCGAGCGTGCGCAACCAGGGCCGCGCCGCGACCCGCAGCGACGGATCGGGTTGCCAGCGCTGACCGATGCGGCCCAGGCGGGCGCCGATGTAGTAGCGGCGCTCGTGGCGCCGGATGGCACCCAGCCCGGCCAGTTGCTCCGCGAGTCGATAGGCGGAGGCCTTGGCCAACCCGCTTTGCCGGCTCAGGTCGCTCAGGCCCAGACCCGCTTCCGCACGGGCCAAGGCGTCCAGCACCGCGAAGGCGCCGTCGAGCACGGCCCGGCCCGAATGGGGTGCCGCCCGGGTCGCGCCATCGGAGACCTCGTCGCGGGTGTCCATCAGGCACCCGCCCATCCGGTGAAGCTGCGTCATCGCGACCCCTATTCGCCAGCGCACATTCCGGTTTGGTGCTGACCCGTCCTGAACCGTAATCAGCGGGTCTCGAAAAGACGTGAGTAGCCCACTACTCGTCTTTGGTGGGGTGGTACTCGGGCCGGCGAGCTAAATGGCTTGCGTCCGTGCGTGTTCCGGCCACCCGGGATATGGCGGCGGGGTGCCGCCGAAGAGCGGGCAGTGCTGCTGGTGCGGACACCACTCGCAAAGCCGCGACTGGCTGGGACGGAAATCGCCTGTCTGGCCGGCGGATTGGATGGCCCGCCAGATCGCGATCAACGTCTTTTCAAAGCGCAGCAGCTCGTCGAGTTCGGGCGAGTAGTCCAACACCTGACCGTCGGCCAGGTAAATGAGGCGCAGCCGGTTGGGTGGCACGCCGCGCGACCGCAGCAGGGCCACCGCATAGAACTTCATCTGGAACATGGCCTTGAACTCGGCCAGGGCCCGCGCCGCCGGCGGGGCCTTGCCGGTCTTGTAGTCGACCACCCGCAGCTCGCCCGTCGGTGCGACGTCGATCCGGTCGATGAAACCGCGCAGCAGCGTGCCGTCGGCGAGTTCGACCTCCACGCGCTCTTCGCAGGCCTGTGGTTCGAAGCGGGTCGGATCTTCGAGCCGGTAATAGCCGGCGAGCAACGCCCGCGCCTCCTCCAGCAGCTGGGTTCGCTGTGCCGGATCCAACCCGCCGGCGGGGTCGGCCTCCGCGGCGATCACCTGATCCCAGGCGGGCCCCACAAGCCCGATGGCCGTGTCGGGGCCGCGCTGGCCGGGGGGCAGGGCATAGAGCTGCTGCAGGGCGGCGTGCACCACCGACCCGCGCAGCTGTGCGGGCGAGGGGGCTTCGGGCAGCCGGTCGATCGCGCGGAACCGATACAGCAGCGGGCACTGCTTGAAGTCCGCCGCCCGCGAAGGCGACAGCGCAGGTTTTGAAGGCGGCCGCAACCTCGCTTCGGGCGGCAGGCAGATCGTCGACTCGGGTGCCGCATGCTCGACGATCATGTCGGCAGCCTAGGACCGGGTGCCGACAACCCCCAAGCACCGACCACGGCGAGTCGGCTGGCACGCTAGACCGCGTGTCCGTAACCGGCCCGTTCACCGTCGGGGAACGCGTCCAGCTCACCGACGCCAAGGGTCGGCACTACACCATGGCGCTCACTCCGGGCGCCGAGTTCCACACCCATCGTGGGTCGATCGCACACGATGCGTTGATCGGGCTGGAACAGGGCAGCGTGATCAAGTCCAGCAACGGCGCGCCATTTCTGGTGCTGCGACCGCTGCTGGTCGACTACATCATGTCGATGCCTCGCGGGCCCCAGGTGATCTACCCGAAGGACGCCGCCCAGATCGTGCACGAGGGTGACATCTTCCCGGGGGCCCGCGTGCTCGAGGCCGGTGCCGGGTCGGGCGCCCTGACCTGCTCGCTGCTGCGCGCGGTCGGCCCGGAAGGCGAGGTGGTCTCCTACGAGGAGCGCGCCGATCATGCCGAGCACGCTCGCCGCAACGTCTCGGTGTTCTTCGGCGGGGCACCCGACAACTGGCAGCTGATCGTCAGTGATCTCGTCGACTCCGAGCTGCCCGACGGCGCGTTCGATCGCGCCGTGCTGGACATGCTCGCGCCGTGGGAGGTGCTCGACACCGTTTCGCGGCTGGTGACCGCCGGGGGAGTCCTGATGATCTACGTGGCGACCGTCACCCAACTGTCCCGGGCCGTCGAGGCGCTGCGGGCCCAGCAGTGCTGGACCGAACCGCGGTCGTGGGAGACGATCCAGCGGGGCTGGAACGTGGTCGGCCTGGCCGTGCGGCCGCAGCACTCGATGCGGGGACACACCGCATTCCTGATCTTCACCCGACGGCTCGCTCCCGGCGTCATCGCCCCGGTGCCGTTGGGCCGCAAACGCCCGGGCCGCGACGGCTAAGCGGCCGGGCGGCTACGCCAAGTCTTCGCTGCGAACCAGCGACCGTCGTACCGACAGCAACTCGAACTCGGGGTGCGCGGCAACCAGCCGTTCGGCCGCATCCAGCACGTCGACGGCGTGACCGCGGTCGCCGGACACCACTGCCAGCCCGATGCCCGCGCGCCGGTGCAGGTCATGCGAACCGGTCTCGGCCGCCGACACGCTGAACTTGCGCTGCAACTCGGCGACGACGGGACGAATCACCGACCGCTTCTGTTTGAGTGAGTGGACGTCACCCAGCAACACGTCGAACTCGAGCCAGCCGATCCACATCCCGCGGGTCAACCGGGCGGGCTCGGGGACGGCCCGGGCTCGGGGGGCGGCGGCGGTGCAGGCGCCGGCGGGGGTTCGGGCGCCGGCGGGGGAGCCGAGCCGGGTGGCGGGGGCGTCGAGGGCGTCGGGGATGGTGAGGTGTCCGCCGAGTTGCCCAGGGCGAGCAGCATTTCCGCAGTTCGCCGAGACAGCTGCCAACCCCCCTGGAAGGGAGTGAACTCCATCGGGAAGGTGAAGGTGCCGTTGTTCGCCCGCGCGGTGTGGACGATGACGGTGGCCATCACGTTGGCCGGATTCTTGTCCGACCAGGCGATGTCGTTAGCGGTGAAAGTCATCGGCAGGTAGCCGTTGTCCCGCAGCGCGTTGGTGAACTTGTCCAATGTGGCGGCGCTCTCCGGGGTGGCGCCTTCGACGAGGCTGACCTTGTTGCTGCCGGGAACGTTCGGGTCGGTAAGCCGGACGAGTACGTCGGTGAGAGTTTCGGGCGCGGGCGGCGGCGCCGTCGGGGGAGCGGCGATCACGGTCGACGTGGCCGGCGGGCCGGGCGGGGCGGCCGACGAGGCGATCCTGGGTTGGTTGTGGGTGCATCCCGAGAACCCGAGCGACGCCAGGACTGTGGCGGCGCCCAGCGCGAGGGAGACGTGGCGGTTCACCCGGCCGGGGTACGCGGTTACGGCCGCTTCCCAACGCGGGCAGTGACTGAGATCGGGCCAACGGATGCAACTGAAGTCACAACGCCGGCCCCCACACCGACGACAGCGACGCCGCGGGGGGCCGTGGCGAGGCTTTTTGTGGTCACTGCGATCCTTTCACTCAGCGCGATTAGTGGCCGAGATTACCTGCGTGACGAAAATCTTAACTTTTCGTGGGTATTTGACTACACGCATCAAACGACAATCGCCGGTAGCTTTGAAGTATCCGCCGCGCCATTACGGTGTGGGAAAGGAGCGCAACATGGGTGGCTCAGAGCGTTCTGAAGCATTCGGAAACCCTGAAGAATCAGACATGTCCAGCGGCGATGCTGCCGAGTTGGAACAATTACGCCGCGAGGCAGCGTTGCTGCGCGAGCAACTCGAAAACGCGGCCGGCGCGCCCGGCAGCGTCCGCTCCGCCCGCGATGTTCACCAGCTCGAGGCACGCATCGATTCCCTTGCGGCGCGTAACTCGAAGTTAATGGAGACGCTTAAAGAGGCTCGCCAGCAACTGCTGGCGCTGCGAGAGGAAGTCGACCGGCTCGGGCAGCCGCCCAGCGGTTACGGCGTCCTGTTGTCCGCGCATGAAGACGACACCGTCGACGTGTTCACCTCTGGCCGCAAGATGCGGCTGACGTGCTCGCCGAACATCGACGTGCTGACCCTCAGGAAGGGCCAGACGGTCCGACTGAACGAAGCGCTGACCGTCGTCGAGGCCGGCACGTTCGAATCCGTCGGCGAGATCTCGACCCTGCGTGAGGTGCTCGGTGATGGTCACCGGGCGCTGGTCGTCGGACACGCCGATGAGGAGCGGATCGTCTGGCTCGCCGAGCCACTGGTCGCCGAGGATTTGCCCGACGGCGTTCCTGACGCACTCAACGACGACACCAGGCCGCGCAAGTTGCGGCCTGGCGATTCTCTGCTGGTCGACACGAAGGCCGGGTACGCGTTCGAACGTATCCCCAAGGCCGAGGTTGAGGACCTGGTGCTGGAGGAGGTGCCCGATGTCAGCTATCTGGACATCGGCGGCCTGACCCGTCAGATCGAGCAGATCCGCGACGCCGTGGAACTGCCGTTCCTGCACAAGGAGCTGTACCGGGAGTACGCGCTGCGTCCGCCCAAAGGTGTCCTGCTCTACGGCCCGCCCGGTTGCGGAAAGACGTTGATCGCCAAGGCCGTGGCGAACTCGTTGGCGAAGAAGATGGCCGAGGTGCGCGGCGACGACGCCCGCGAGGCCAAGTCGTACTTCTTGAACATCAAGGGCCCCGAGTTGCTGAACAAGTTCGTCGGTGAGACCGAGCGTCACATCCGGTTGATCTTCCAGCGCGCACGGGAGAAGGCGTCGGAGGGAACTCCGGTGATCGTGTTCTTCGACGAGATGGACTCGATCTTCCGCACCCGCGGCACCGGTGTCTCGTCGGACGTCGAGACCACGGTCGTTCCGCAGCTGCTCAGCGAGATCGACGGCGTGGAGGGGCTGGAGAACGTCATCGTGATCGGCGCCTCCAACCGCGAGGACATGATCGACCCGGCGATCCTGCGGCCCGGCCGCCTCGACGTGAAGATCAAGATCGAGCGGCCCGATGCCGAAGCGGCGCAAGACATCTTCTCGAAGTACTTGGTCGAGACGCTGCCGGTGCACGCCGACGACCTGGCCGAGTTCGGCGGCGACCGTGCGCTGTGCATCAAGACGATGATCGAAAAGGTCGTCGACCGGATGTACTCCGAGATCGACGACAACCGGTTCCTGGAGGTCACCTACGCCAACGGTGATAAGGAAGTCATGTACTTCAAGGACTTCAACTCCGGGGCGATGATCCAGAACGTCGTCGACCGCGCCAAGAAGAACGCGATCAAGTCGGTGCTGGAGACCGGTCAACCCGGTTTGCGTATCCAGCATCTGCTCGACTCGATCGTCGACGAATTCGCCGAGAACGAGGACCTGCCGAACACCACGAACCCGGACGACTGGGCGCGGATTTCGGGCAAGAAGGGAGAGCGGATCGTCTACATCCGCACCCTGGTCACCGGCAAGTCGTCGAGCGCATCGCGCGCCATCGACACCGAATCCAACCTGGGTCAGTACCTGTAGGGGTCAATACCTCGAGCGCGACATTTAAGCCACGCACACTGCACGCCGAGGCGGGTGTGCGTGGCTTATATGTCGGCTCAGTCGGTCACCAACGAGTAGCTGTTGGTCAGGTTGTCCTGCAGGACTTCGGCGGCACGGCTGGTGGTGTCGATGCGCAGGTCGGTGGTGAGCCAACGGGGTTGGTAGGTCCACCCCGCCGGTAGTTGCAGCCGGTTGGCGAGGCCCGCCAGGTCCCGCCTCGACAGGTTGGGGTCGCTGACCTGGCTCCACGTCTGCATCACCCAGTGCCGCCCCTGGGGGTCGAGCAGTTCATAGATCTCCTGGCCGGCGTCGAAGACGAAGACGGTGTGGCGGCTGACTTTGTTGGGGACGTAAGGCGCCGGGTTCATTGACGACAGCAGGACGGTGGCCTGCAGGATCATCTCGATGCCGCCGAAGGTCTTCGTTATCTGTGGGCCCTGCGAATGCTTTTCGATCGAGTTCATCAGCCAGTACCGCGGGCCGTTGAGCAGCGCGGCGGCCGCGCCGTGTTCGGTGGCAAGGGCGTGCGCGTCCAACGCGGACCACAGCTCGACGGGACAGTCGTTGAGCGGGAAGCTGTTGTATACCGTTGCCTGTGGACCGGCTTCCCCCGGAGTCACGAGTAGCACTTCGCCGTAACGCTTCCCCGAGATGTCGAGGGTGTGTTTGCCTACGCCGTGGCGGGGTTGGGGGCTGGACACACGGTGAAGTTAATCACGTTTCCCTGTCGCCAACAGCAAATCTGGGCTCGACCGCGGAGCCGCGGTAGCGATTGCGCGCGATCAACGTGGTGCGCAGATCGTTGATCAGCGGGTCCAGGAAGGTGGAGCGGTATTCGGCGTCGCCGGCCGCTCGCGCGCTGATGTACATAAAGGTCAGCGCTCCGAGGAACAGCGCCATGTGGATCAGCGAGTCGGGCACCGGAAGCGTGAAGCCCAGTACCGTCGCCGAGCTCTTGTAGGTGTGGGTCCATTCGTTGAGCAGTTCCGGGCTGAGCACGATCAGCCCGAGAATCAGGTAGATCGTGGCGGTGACCACCGCCAGCACCAGGATCTGCGCCAGCTGTGAGGTGGCCAGAACGAAGACGACGTTAAGGCGTTCAGCCTTCTTCAGCGGGCCGCAGTCAGGGGCGTCCGGCAGGGTCGCGAACGGCGTATCGGCAAGATCTTCACCGTCTTTCGGCGAAACGGTCGCGGAGTGAAGCATCGGTCTGACTCGTTCACGGGTGGCGGAGGTGACAAAGGTCGCCGCGATGGAGATCAGGAACGCCATGGCGAGCCCGAGCCGGTTGCCGCTGATCGTCGCGGCCATCAGCCAGACGTAGGTGTTGAAGAAGACCAACGCCGTCAGCAGCACCACCGGCAGCGCCCGGACGGCCAGTGCACCGACGGTCGCAAAGTGCGACAACATCATCCGCACCGCCCACCCGATCACCGAGCCGACGCCGCAGCCGGTCAGGATCAGCACGACGGCGATGACGGCGGCGTCCTGGGGCAGTTGTGAGGCGCCGTCCGTGGCGGTCCCGACGCATCCCACGATCAGAACCGACAGGGTCGCCACCGCGGAACGAGTTCGGGCGCTACGTGACCGAGACACCAGCCACCCGACGACGAACATCAACGGGAGGCTGAGACCCAAGATCACCAGTACGACCAATTCGGAAGTCGTCGGCTCGCCGGTGATCTCGACGTCGTGGCCGCCGGTGATCAAGTACACCGCCAAGATGCACGCCTGCAGCGCCGCGTACGACGCCAACACCGGCGCCGACCGCGTCCACAGCCGTCGCCACCGTGCCCGCCTCGTCAGCACGGACGGCAAACCCCGCTCCAGAAACCAGGTTTCGGCCGCCGCGCTCGCCGAAACCCGGCGGCCCGGCATGCGGCGGCGCGGAAGGTCCATGTCGGCTCACCCTACGGCGGACGGCTCGTCCACGTGGGCCTTCGCGGACTGCTTGCCGGCCTCCTTCTCGCCCCGCTTCGCGGGCCGCATCGTCGCCCCGCCTACGCTGGGGTCATGCAACGGATTATCGGGACGGAGGTCGAGTACGGCATCTCCTCGCCGTCGGACCCGACCGCAAACCCGATCCTCACCTCGACGCAGGCGGTTCTGGCGTACGCAGCCGCCGCCGGGATCCAGCGCGCCAAACGGACTCGCTGGGACTACGAGGTGGAATCGCCACTGCGGGACGCCCGCGGGTTCGACCTGAGCCGCTCGGCCGGGCCCCCGCCGGTCGTCGACGCCGACGAGGTCGGCGCGGCCAACATGATCTTGACCAACGGCGCGCGCCTCTACGTCGACCACGCGCATCCCGAGTACTCCGCGCCCGAGTGCACCGACCCGCTGGACGCGGTGATCTGGGACAAGGCGGGTGAGCGCGTCATGGAGGCAGCCGCCAGGCACGTCGCCAGCGTGCCCGGTGCCGCGAAATTGCAGCTCTACAAGAACAACGTCGACGGCAAGGGCGCTTCGTACGGGTCGCACGAGAACTACTTGATGTCCCGGCAGACGCCGTTTTCGTCCATCATCGCCGGGCTGACCCCGTTCCTGGTGTCGCGGCAGGTGGTCACCGGCTCGGGTCGGGTCGGCATCGGTCCCTCCGGAGACGAGCCCGGCTTTCAGCTGTCGCAGCGCTCCGACTACATCGAGGTCGAGGTCGGCCTGGAGACCACGCTCAA
>Ga0209112_10000241_pt1 | contig 10401 bp, 7 predicted proteins | sample TexAe_OM3H0_O3_FD_187947 | JGI IMG/M metagenome (GOLD analysis project Ga0209112, IMG submission 187947) | Forest soil microbial communities from Davy Crockett National Forest, Groveton, Texas, USA - Texas A ecozone_OM3H0_O3 (SPAdes) (version 2) | ecosystem: Environmental > Terrestrial > Soil >...
AATGACCGGGTCCAGCTTGCCCTCCCGCGCGGCGGCGGTCAGGTTACGGCCGAACTGGTCCAGCACCAGCGACGTGGACGGGGTGAATTCGGCGGCCGGGACGGCGGGCGGGGGCGGCGGCTCGGTGACCGGGTACCCGTGCACCAGCTCTTTGACCCGCTGGCGGACCCGGCCCGGTTCGGCGCCCAGGTTGCCCAGGGCCCGCACGGCGACGCCGTGATCTTCACGGATGAGGCCGAGCACGATGTGCTCGGTGCCGACGTGAACGTGCCCGAACTGAGCCAGTTCCAGGACCCTCTCGGCCCGCCGAGTTAACGGCAGGCGGCCGGCCGGCGACCGTATGCCCCGGCCGGCGATGTCCTCGACCTGCTGGCGGACCGGCTCGAGCCCGATGCCCAGGGATTCCAGCGCCGTCGCCGCCACCCCTTCGCCCTCGTGGACCAGGCCCAGCAGCAGGTGCTCGGTGCCGATAGCGCTGTAGTTCAGCATCCGGGCTTCTTCTTCGGCCAGGGCCACCGCTCGCTGGGCCCCGTCGGTGAACCGCTCAAACATCGGTGTCCTCATGCGTAGGAGCGCGCAATTCAGCCAGATCGGCCCGGGCGCGGGTGGTGTGAGCGTGGTCGTCGCCCAGCACTCGCTGCCGCACGTCGATGACCTCTCTCAGCAGCGCCATCGCCTCGGCGATCTCACCGATGGCGCCCAGGTTCCGGGCCAGCATGTGCGCGGTCCGCAGGGCGTCAGGATCGTCCGCGCCGAGCAGGCGCCGGCGGTCGGGCAGCAGGACGCGCAGGATCGTCACCGCCTCGTCGCGGTATCCCGCTTCACCCAGGTTGACGGCCAGGAACTGCCTGGTCCGGGTGGTGTCCGCGTGGTCGGCCCCGAGTTGCCGGGTGTGCTCGGCCAGCAGGCTCCGCAGCATGGCGGCCGCCTCCACCGGATTCCCTGACCCACCGACCGCGTGGGCCTGGAACTGGCGGCTCCGCAGGGTGTCCTCGTGGTCGGGGCCGAGGACGCGGGCCTGCTCGCCGGCGATGTCGCGGAGCAGCGTCGCCGCCTCGGCCCAGTTGCCCTCCCGGCCGACGTCGACGGCGGTGGCGAATCGCTCCCGCAGGATGGGACGGGCCGCGGCGGCGAAGGCCCGGTTCAGGCTGATCGGCAGCAGGTCGGCGTTGCGAATTCCGCGCTTGACCGGCTCGGACAGACCTTCCGCCTTCATCTGCCGGCGCAGCTCACGGTAGAGATCGTCGATGGTCAGAAGCTCCGGGCCGCCCGGAATCCCTTCGGCCAGCAGCCGGAGCAGGCGGCCGGCGAAAGCGGTGTATTCCTCGCCGGGGATGATCAGCGCCGCCTGGTCGCGCTGGGCCGAGGCCAGCACGTAAGTACCGTCGACCTCGATCTGGCCGACGACCTCGGTGACCGGATCGGCCATGGTGTCGGTCACCACCCGGCCGGAAAAGCAGCAATCCAGAATAATGATCTTGGTTTTGGCGCGGCTCTCCAGCACGGCACTACGCAATTTGTCGTATTCCAGCGAGTTGAACTCCGGGCCGGTCCATTCGCTGTCGGGAAGCCCCAGATAAAGGTCGTGGCGCCGGGCTCCCACCAATCCGTGCCCAGCGAAGAAGACGAGCAGCAGGTCCTCGGCCTGCCGGGCGGCCGCGGTCAGACGGCGGCCCAGTTCGCGGATGTCTCCCTCGTCGACCAATTCGGTGCAGTGGTCCGGCGAGACCAGGCGGTAGTCGGGGTGAGTGAGAACCGCCCCCAGATCAGCGATCGTCTTTCCCACCGCGGGCAGGTCGGGCAGCCTCTCGTCGGCGTACTTACTCGTGCCGACGAGAATGACCCGCGACCTTTCCGGATCCGGACGGCTCACGGCTTATTCTCCGGGGGCGGGTTCGCCCAGAGCTTTTCTGATCAAGAGATCGGCCGTGTCGCGATCCAGGCGATGAGCGTCGATCTCCACCTTCGTTTGGCCGCTTTCCATACGCACGATCCGGACATCGGCCCCGCGCGGGCGGATCAGCCACGATTTCAGCGCGGACGCCAGCACGGTGACAGTTCCGCCGGAGCCAACCGCCACAACGAGCGCATCGACGGGGCCACCCAATTCGCCTTGGCGCGGCGCCGAATAGGCCAGCGTGACCCGCCCCCGCAGGTCAGACTCGGTGCGCAGCCAGTCGCTGAGCGACTCCAGATAACCGGCGCGCCCCTCCCCATCAGCAGAAATACGGATCTCCACCGATCCCCCTCTTCGTCACTATGCCGACCGATTGTAGATGTGTTCTTACGCATAGAGGCGGTTTTTATCCGGTGATGGTGATTTGTGACAATGGCGCGACGCGTAAGGTGCGTAGTACCTAATGATCATGAGGTGGCATTGGTAAGGGAAAGGCTTTTCATCCCGGCTGTTCCGACGCGGCCGAGGCGGCCGGCCGGGGACGCGCGGCCGGGCTGACCGCCAGCAGCACCGCGCACAGCGCGCCGAGGGCGCCGACGGCGTAGATCACGGCGTCCGGGGTGAACCGCTCGGCCGCCGCGCCGGCCAGCACGATGACCAGGCCCTGACCCAGGTTGATGCCGCCCTGGGCGATGCCGAAGGCCTGGCTGCGCTGCTCGGGCGGCGTGGCCCGGACGAACGAGGCGTTGGCGGCCAGCTGGTAACAGGTGCACAGGCCGGACGCGGCCAGGATGATCAGCGCGCCGGCCGGGCCGGGGTGGACGGCGAACAAGATCAGCAGGCCGCACGCCGCCACGGCCAGCGGGCCCATGAACCGGATCCGCTGGGCGGGCGGGACCAGCCGGCTGAAGGCGAGCGCGCCGACCGTCGACCCGAGCGCGGCCGAGGCCAGGATCAGGCCGACCGTGACCGCGCCGCCGTGCAGGCCGGCGGCCAGCGGGGTGGCGACCCCTTCGGGCACGTTGTAAAAGGCACACAGCCAGCCGAACAGCATCGCCGTGCGCAGGGCCGGGCGGGTGAACACCAGCCGCAGGCCGGAGAGGGGGCGGTCCGGACGGGGCCGTTCGGCCCCGGGCGTGAGGGCGGGGGCGGGGCGGGTGTGGACCCAGATCCGGGCGATCAGCGCGGAAGCGGCGAACGTGGCCGCGTCGGCCAGCAGCGAGGGGCGCAGGCCCAGGAACGCGACCGTGACCCCGCCCACCGCAAAGCCGAGAACCTGAGCGAACTGCATGGTGGTGATGGTGACCGCGCTGCCCAGCACGTAGCGGTCGCCAGCCAGGACGTCGGGCATGGTGGCGGCCCGGGAGGCCTGGAACAGGGCGCCGACCATGGTCACCGCGGCCAGCAGGATGATCAGCACCGCCAGCGGCACGCCGGGCACGGCCATCACGGCGACCAGCAGGCAGCTGACCAGATCAGTGCCGATCATCACCTGGCGGCGGGGCAGCCGGTCGGCGATCGGCGACAGCAGGATGCCGCCGAAGAAGTTCGGGACCAGGCTGGCGGTGAAGGTCACCGCGGCCAGCAGCGGCGACCGGGTCTGGTGGTAGACCAGCACGGTGAGCGCCACGCGGGCCAGCTGGTCGCCGATGATCGACAGCAGCTGGGCGCTCCACAGCGCACGGAACTCGGTGACCGCGAAGACATCACCGAAGGTGGTTCCGCGCTCCTCCTTTGGCGCTATGACCACCACGTGATGCGATACACGTCGCTTCCCTTCCCGCTTCCTGCTCCGGCCGGCTGCGGCTCAGTACCAGTTAGTCGTGCGGTTCACAGCCGCTCCCCTCTCGTTTCAGCACAGGGTGATTCCCCTCCTGGCCGGGCCCAGGCGCCGCAGCCAGGAGGGGGTGGTGTCAGGCCCAGCCCGTGGTGCGGGTCATCGACCGCTCCCTTCCCTGTGCTGTTATCCCTAGCGAGGCGTTCATTCGCCAGAGTCACTGCTGTGAGCGGAAACATCAAGACCTGAGCGAAGACGGAAATAACTAACGATTGCAACCCACTGATCTGGTCAATTTTCAACGGGCTGGTGGCAGCTGGGTCGTGGCCTGGCTCGTCGGCGACCGCGATGGCGCGTCCCCGGCGGCGGAACCGGCCGGGGCGGCCGGGGCCGGGGCCGGGGCGGCCGGGGCCGGGGCGGCCGGGGCCGGGGCGGCCGGGGCCGGGGTGGCCGGGCGCCAGTAGGGGCGCGCGGACCGGCTGCAGGCCAGGGCCAGTGCGCACAGGGCGCCCAGAGCGCCGCCCACCCAGATCACGGTGTCCGGGGTGAGCTGGCCGGCCGCCGCTCCGGCCAGCACGATGAACAGGCCCTGGCCCAGGTTGATGCCGCCCTGGGCGATGCCGAAGGCCTGGCTGCGCTGCTCGGGCGGCGTGGCCCGGACGAACGCGGCGTTGGCCGCGAGCTGGTAGCAGGTGCAGAGCCCGGAGACGGCCAGGATGACCAGCACACCGGCCAGGCCGGGACGGGTGGCGAACAGGATCAGCAGCCCGCTGGCCGCAATGGCCAGCGGGCCGATCCAGCGGATCCGCTGCCCGGGCGGGACCAGCCGGCTGAACGCGAGCGCGCCGAACGTTGCCCCCAGCGCCTCCGAGGCCAGGATGAGGCCGACGGTCACCGCGCTGCCGCTCACCACGCCGCCGCGCACCGCGGCCGCGAGCGGTGCAGCCACCCCTTCGGGCACCATGTAGAAGGCACACAGCCAGCCGAACAGCATCGACGTGCGCATCCCGGAGTGGGCGAACACCAGCCGCAGCCCGGCGATCGGTGCGCCGAGAGACCTCTGGATCCGGCGGCCCGGCGGGGCGGCCGTCGTCATCGTGGGCGCGGCGGTCGCGGCCGGACGGGCGTGGACCCAGATCCGGATGATCGCCGCGGACGCCGCGAACGTGACCGCGTCGGTCACCAGAGAGGTCCGCAGACCCAGGAACGCGACCGTGACCCCGCCCACCGCAAAACCGAGCACCTGAGCAAATTGGAAGGTGGTGAGGGTGATCGCGGTCCCGAGCACGTAGCGATCGCCGGGCAGGACATCGGGATTGGTCGCCGCCCGGGCCGCCTGGAACACGGCGCCGACCATGGTCACCATGGCCAGCAAGATGATCAGCAGGGCGAGCGGCACACCTGGTACGGCCATGACCACGACCAGCAGCCCGCTGACCACATCGGCACCGATCATCACCTGGCGGCGAGGCAGCCGGTCAGCCAGGCCGGACAGCCACATGCCGCCGAGGAAGTTCGGGACCACGCTGGCCGTGAACGTCACCGCCGCCAGCAATGGCGACCGGGTGCGGTCGTAGACCAGGATGGTGAGCGCCACGCGGGCCAGCTGATCGCCAGCTACCGACAGCAGCTGAGCGGCCCACAGAGCGCGGAACTCGGCGATCGCGAAGACGTCGCGAAACGTAGCCCCGCGCTCCGCAGGTGTCACGGCCTCAGGACCAGCCAGTGGAGCGCATGGTCATCCTTTCGCCGGTCAGCCGGCCAGACCTCACCGGACCCGGTGCGGGCTGGCCCGGCCCGAATTCAGTTCCAGCTTCCGGTCCGGGTCATATCGCTGCTCCTCTCGCTTGCGGTGGGTTCAGGTCCATTGGTCGCCGCGCATAATCGCTCACCCCCACGTGGTGTCACGCATGACGCCTCCTCAGTTCCAGCTGGTGGTCCGGCTCGATCCCCAGGTCACACCGCGCACGGTCTCTCCTTCGTTCGCCAGGACGGGACTCAGATCCAGGTGGTGGAACGGCTCATGAATCCGCCCTTTCTCATTCACCTCAGCTCACGAGGCGCTTAGGCGTCCACAATGTTCTTTTGGGTTGGAAATATCAAGACTCTGTGCATGCATGCGAATAAGGGTTTATTTCGGTCGGTCCGATCCGCCAAGGCAGCCCGCGCCGGCGGCGCGAGTCGCCCCTTTGGCCTCGTTCCCGGCCCTCAGGCCCAGCTACCAGTACGGCTCATGCCACTGACCTCCTAGATCGCCCGGTCGTGCATCTTTGGTCAGATTGGGCCTTTCCCGGGCCAACATCAATTTTCGGGCATAAAAATGTCGATACGGGCTTAATTCGGTTGGGAAGTGTCGGCAGTAATCAGGCAGACTGCCGGTCAGCCCGGCGCTGTCGGGCCGATGGCCGCTCCCCGGCCGGGGCGGCCGGGGCGGCCGGGCGCCAGCCGAGTCGCGCGGACCGGCTGAACACCAGGGCCAGCGCGGCCAAGGCACCCAGAGCACCGCCCGCGCAAATCACGGCGTCGGGGGTGAACCGGCCGGCGGCGGCGCCGGCCACCACGATGACCAGGCCCTGGCCCAGGCTGATGCCGCCCTGGGCGATGCCGAAGGCCTGGCTGCGCTGCTCGGGCGGCGCGGCCCGGACGAACGCGGCGTTGGCGGCCAGCTGGTAGCAGGTGAACAGGCCGGAAAAAGCCAGGATGACCAGCACGCCGGCCAGCCCGGGACCGGTGGCGAACAAGACGAGCACGCCGCAGGACGCCACGGCCAGCGGCCCGGTGTACCGGGCGCGCCGCGCGGTCGGTACGGACCGGCTGAAGGCCAGGGCGCCGACGGTGCACCCCAGCGCCTGCGAAGCCAGGATGAGGCCGACCGTCACCGCGCCGCCGCGCACCGCGGCGGCCAGCGGGGTGGCCACTCCCTCAGGCACCTCGTAGAAGGCACAGAGCGCGCCGAACAGCAGCGGCGTGCGCAGGGCGGGCTGGCCGAACACCAGTCGCAGGCCGCTCGCCGAACCCGCCAGCGAGTCCCTGATCCGGCGCCCTGGACGGCCCCTCCGTGGAGTGCCCGCGCGGCCAGGCGGGGCGCGGCCGGCGCGGGACGCAGCGGCCGACGCGGCGGGACGGGCCCGGACCCAGATCCGGGTGATCAGCGCGGACGCGGCGAACGTGGCCGCGTCGGCCAGCAGCGAAGCCCGCAGACCCAGAAACGCGACCGTGACCCCGCCCACCGCGAAGCCCAGCACCTGCGCAAACTGAATCGTGGTGATGGTGACCGCCGTACCGAGCACGTAGTGGTCACCGGGCAGCACGTCGGGCATGTTCGCCGCCCGGGCCGCCTGGAACAGCGCGCCGACCATGGTCACCACGGCCAGCAGCACGATCAGCAGGGCCAGCGGCACGCCCGGCGCGGCCATCACCGCGACCAGCAGACCACTGACCAGATCGGCGCCGATCATCACTTCGCGGCGGGGCAGCCGGTCGGCCAGGCCAGACAGCAAGATCCCGCCGAAGAAGTTCGGGACCAGGCTGGCCGTGAACGTCACCGCGGCCAGCAGCGGGGACCGGGTCCGGTCGTACACCAGCACGGTGAGCGCAACCCGGGCCAGCTGGTCACCGATCACCGACAGCAACTGGGCGGCCCATAGGGCACGGAACTCGGCGAACCCGAAAACCTCACGGAACCTGGCCCCGCGTTCGGCGGCGGGCATCGGCTCGGCAGCAGCCCGGGTACGCACGAGTACCTCCTTGCCGTGGCTGGTCCTGGCGGGGCCGTCCCCTCCTGGCCGGGGCCTGGGCGCCGGCCAGGAGGGGGAAGGTCCGCGGTGGGCTACTCAGCCCCAGGTGATACCGCGCATGGGCCGTTCACCCCCAAGGTGGGCCGACACGAGTCATGACCGTTCCTCCTCTCTTACGCAGGAGCAGATCGGCGAGGCCAGTTACTCAGCTGGGCCGGTTACTCAGCCCCGGGTGCTGGTGCGGTCCACGCCGCCTCCCTCTGGCCGACGGCGACAAATGCCACTTTCACCGCAGGATGGCGGTTTTATGGATAAACAGCAAGGTCGAGCCAAGCCTGAAAAAGGACCGATTCTGGCCAGTCGGTACTGTCACTAACCCGGCGTACGGCCTCCAGTCGTCGGTGGATCGCCAATTCTCTGACCGGGCCGGAAACCGAAACACCCTCAATTGCCGATCGCCTGCCCGTGGTTTGCCGCGAAGTTTCCGGGCCCGGGAGGCGGCCGAAGTCTGGCCAGCTCCGGGCAGGAGGAAACGGTGACGGGGCGGGCCGCCAGCAGGGCCGGGCCGTCCGCCGGCCCGCGGGCGCCGATGGCCGGAAATTGAGTTAAGCAAAGCAGCCTGACGGGGTGGGCCGGCCGACCTGAGAAAAGGCGTGGACCGCCCGCCTCATCGTTATCCGTTCGCACATGAACGGATAGAAAAGGTTGATTTCCGGTCAGCTGACCCGGTCGATAATCAGCGGCCCGGCGGCCGGTCGCTCGGATCCGATCTCCACCGCATCAGACAGGGCGGCGTGGGCGCCCGGCAGTACTGAGGCGCGGTCGGCCCGTAGCTCCAGCAGGGGCTGGCCGGCTTCGACCCGCTCTCCCGGCTTGGCCCGGCAGAGGATCCCGGCGGCCGCGCTGACCGGGTCTTCCTTGCGGGCGCGGCCCGCTCCCAGGCGCCATGCGGCCACGCCGACCGCCCGGGCGTCCAGGCGGCGCAGCCAGCCCGTGGCCGGCGCCCGGACCACGTCGGTGACGGCGGCGGCCGGCAGCTCCGCGTCCGGGTCGCCGCCCTGGCCCGCGATCATGGCCCGGTAGACCTCCAGGGCCCGGCCGTCGGCCAGCGCGGCCGCCGGGTCGGCGTCGATCCCGGCCAGGGCCAGCATCTCCCGGGCCAGGGCCAGGGTGACCTCGACCAGGTCGGCCGGTCCCCCGCCACGCAGCACGGCCAGCGACTCTTCGACCTCCAGCGCGTTGCCGACCGCGCGGCCCAGCGGCGCGTCCATCGCGGTCAGCAGGGCGCTGGTCCGCACGCCTGCCTCCGAGCCGATCATGACCATGGTCTCGGCCAGCTCACGCGCCGAGCCCAGCTCGGTCATGAACGCACCGCTGCCCACCTTGACGTCCAGGACCAGGGCCGACGTGCCTTCGGCGATCTTCTTGGACATGATCGAGCTGGCGATCAGCGGAATCGACTCGACCGTGCCGGTGACGTCGCGCAGCGCGTACAGCTTCCGGTCAGCCGGGGCCAGGCCGGCGCCGGCCGCGCAGATCACCGCACCCACCGTGCGCAGCAGCTCGATCATCTCGGCCGGGGACAGCGTGGCCCGCCAGCCCGGGATGGCTTCCAGCTTGTCCAGCGTGCCGCCGGTGTGGCCAAGGCCCCGACCGGACAGCTGCGGCACGGCGGCGCCGCAGGCGGCGACCAGCGGGGCCAGAATCAGCGACACCTTGTCCCCCACCCCGCCGGTGGAGTGCTTGTCCACGGTGGGGCGGCCCACCGTGGACAGGTCCAGGCGCTCCCCCGACGCGATCATGGCCGCGGTCCACTCGCGCAGCTCGGCCGGGGCCAGGCCGCGGAAGAAGATGGCCATCAGCAGGGCCGACATCTGCTCGTCGGCCACCTCGCCGCGGGTGTAGGCGTCGATCAGCCAGCGCACCTCGTCGCCCGTCAGCGTCCGGCCATCGCGCTTGGCCCGGATGAGGTCGACCGTGGCCGGCGGCGGGTCAGCCACGAGAAGGCAGGTCGGTCTGGGTGAACGCCGACGGCAGCAGCCGGTCCAGCGGCACCGGGCCGTCCTCGGTGTCCACCAGCAGGTCGGGGCCGCCCGCCTCCATCAGTACCTGGCGGCACCGGCCGCACGGGAGCAAAATGGCGCCGTCTGGGGTGCGGACGCTGACCGCGGTGATCGTCCCACCACCCGACGCGTGCAGGGCCGAAACCAGCCCGCACTCGGCGCACAGGGTCAGCCCGTAGGACGCGTTCTCCACGTTGCAGCCGACGATGACCCGCCCGTCGCCCACCTGGCCCGCCGCTCCGACCAGCAATTTCGAATAGGGCGCGTGCGCGCTCGCCGCTGTCTGCGCGGCCAGCGTGCGCAAGGCCGGCCAGTCGATTTCCACTCGCCATTCACCTCCGCACGCGGCCACTGCGGCCGGACTTTAGTTACGACAAAGGAACGATAACAGCGCAGGTGAGGTAGGAATCTCCGGCGCCGGCCCAGCGTCGCTCCGGGCCCTGGCGACGGCCCGATTGCGATTTGGCAACGTGTGTAAAGCCGGGACCTCCACTTCTTCCCGGCCGGGCGCATCGGGGCTAGCCTGCGATGATCCAGACGCTTGAATCATCACGGCGCGCAACGTTGGAAAAGGCCAGCGAGGGGATGCGCGGGGAAATATCGGGTCTCGACCGGCCCATGTCAGCGTGAGGTTCCCGGGGGGCGACTGCCCACGAACAGGCGGCAACGGTGCCCCGCGAAACAGGAGGTAACCAGTGAAGAAGACCCTTGCGGCCAGCGCAGTGCTGACCGTAGCGGGCCTGCTCGCCGCGGCGTGCGGCAGCAGCACGTCGAATACGAGCGGTTCCAGCTCGGCGTCGGCCAAGCCCAGCGGAGGTAGCTCGTCGGCGTCGACCGCGGGCAAATTCCTCGGCTGCATGGTGACCGACACCGGCGGCATCGACGACCGGTCGTTCAACGCCTCGTCGTGGCAGGGCATGCAGGAAG
>Ga0209112_10000242_pt1 | contig 10387 bp, 11 predicted proteins | sample TexAe_OM3H0_O3_FD_187947 | JGI IMG/M metagenome (GOLD analysis project Ga0209112, IMG submission 187947) | Forest soil microbial communities from Davy Crockett National Forest, Groveton, Texas, USA - Texas A ecozone_OM3H0_O3 (SPAdes) (version 2) | ecosystem: Environmental > Terrestrial > Soil >...
CTACGCGACCGACGACGAGATCCTGCGGGCCATGCAGCGGGCGGCCGGCAACGGCGCCACGATCATGATGCACGCCGAGAACGGCATCGCCATCGACGAGCTGGTCCGGCAGGCCCTGGCCGCGGGCCACACCGACCCGGGCTGGCACGGCCGCACCCGCCCGCCCGAGCTGGAAGGCGAGGCCACATCCCGGGCCATCCGGCTGGCCCAGGTGGCCGGCGCGCCGCTCTACATCGTCCACCTGTCGGCCAAGCAGGCCCTGGACGCGGTGACCGAGGCCCGGGACGGCGGCCGCCCGGTGTTCGCCGAGACCTGCCCGCAGTACCTGTACCTGTCCCAGGACGACCTGGACCAGCCGGGCTTCGAGGGGGCCAAGTACGTGGCCTCCCCGCCGGTCCGGCCCAAGGAACACTGGCGGCACATCTGGCGGGGGCTGCGGACCAACGACCTGTCCGTGGTGTCCACCGACCACTGCCCGTTCTGCTTCAAGGAGCAGAAGGAGCTGGGCCGGGGCGACTTCTCCAAGATCCCGAACGGGATCCCCGGCGTCGAGCACCGGATCGACCTGCTGCACCAGGGCGTGGCCGACGGAGAGCTGTCCCCGGCCCGCTGGGTCGAGGTCAACTCCACCACCCCGGCCCGGATGTTCGGGCTGTACCCGCGCAAGGGCACGATCGCGCCCGGCTCGGACGCCGACATCGTGCTCTACGACCCGGCGGCCAAGCACGTGCTGTCGGCCGCCACCCACCACATGAATGTGGACTACTCGGCCTACGAGGGCCGCGAGGTCCAGGGCCAGGTCAAGACCGTGCTGTCCCGTGGTGACATTCTGATCGAGAACGGGGAATGGCACGGTTCCGCCGGGCGCGGCAAGTACCTGGCCCGCGGGACCTGTCAGTACCTGGGGTAGGGGGACCCATGGACATCGGCCTGGTGCTGCAGAACGACCCGCCCGCCCAGCGGGTGATCGACCTGGCCCAGCGGGCCGACGCGGGCGGTTACAGCCACGTGTGGACGTTCGACTCGCACGTGCTGTGGCAGGAGCCGTTCGTGGTCTATGCGCAGATCCTGGCCCAGACCACGAACGTCAAGGTCGGCCCGTTCGTGACCAACCCGCTGACCCGCGAGCTGTCGGTCACCGCATCGCTGTTCGCGACGCTGAACGACCAGTTCGGCAACCGGACCGTGTGCGGCATCGGCCGGGGTGACTCGGCGCTGCGGGTGCTGGGCCGCAAGCCGGCCTCGCTGGCCACCTTGTCGCACGCCATGCGGGTCATCCGGGACCTGGCCGAGGGTCGCGAGGCCGACTACGACGGCACCCCGGTGCGCATCCCGTGGGTCCGTGACGGCAAGCTCGAGATCTGGATGGCGGGCTATGGCCCCAAGGCGCTCAAGCTGTGCGGCGAGGAAGCCGACGGCTTCATCCTGCAGTGCGCCGACCCGGCCATCGCCAGCTGGACGATCGGCACCGTAAAGGCCGCGGCCGCCGCGGCGGGCCGGGACCCCGCCGAGGTGACGATCTGCGTGGCCGCGCCCGCCTACGTGGGTACCGACCTGGCCCACCAGCGGGACCAGACCCGCTGGTTCGGCGGCATGGTCGGCAACCACGTCGCCGACCTGGTGGGCCGGTACGGCGGCTCGGGGGAGACGATCCCGCGGGCCCTCACCGACTACATCGAGGCCCGCCAGGGCTACGACTACTCCCACCACGGCAAGGCCGGCAACCCCACCACCGACTTTGTCCCCGACGACGTGGTCGACCGGTTCTGCCTGCTCGGCCCGGTCGAGTCCCACCTGGACCGGCTGCGCGAGCTGCGCCAGCTCGGCGCCGACAACTTCAGCGTCTACCTCATGCACGACGACGCCGACGCCACCCTGGACGCCTACGCCAAACACGTCATCGGCCAGGTCTGACGGGCATCGTTTCGGCCGGGCTCGTTGTTGTACAACGTACAGGAGCCAAGAGAAAAGGCAGAAACGATGTTCCGCGCGAAGGACCGCACCAAGGCCCGGGCCCAAGACTCAACGGCTGAGATTCAGAAGGCCGACGAGCAGTGGAAGGCCGACCTGACCCGCGAGCAGTACGCCGTGCTGCGCCACGGCCACACCGAGCGCCCGTTTACCGGGGCGCTGCTCCGCAACAAGGAGACCGGCGCCTACGTCTGCGCCGGCTGCGGGAGCGAGCTGTTCCGCTCCGACGCCAAGTTCGACTCCGGCACCGGCTGGCCGAGCTTCTACGAGCCGGCCGTGGCGCAGGCGGTCGAGCTGCGCTCGGACTGGAGCATGCTCATGCGCCGCACCGAGGTCCTCTGCCGCCGCTGCGGCGGCCACCTCGGCCACGTCTTCAACGACGGCCCGGCCCCGACCGGCGAGCGTTACTGCATCAACTCAGCTGCGCTCGCTTTCGAGGCAGCCCCCGCCGGAGAGGAGAAGTGACGTGCTGAAGCTCAGGAACTCAAGCGAGACCCACCCCGCGCCGGCGCCGCCCTTCGAGGGCGACGGGCCGGCCGGAGCCGAGCGCGCGACGTTCGCGGCCGGTTGTTTCTGGGGCGTCGAGGCGGCGTTCCGCGAGATACCGGGCGTCCTGCGGACCGCGGTCGGCTACACCGGCGGGCACACCACGGACCCGACCTACCGGCAGGTCTGCGGGCACCGCACCGGCCACGCCGAGGCGGTCGAGGTGTGGTTCGATCCGGCGCAGGTCAGCTACGCCGAACTGCTCCAGACGTTCTGGAACATCCACAACCCGACCACCCGCAACCGCCAGGGCTTCGACTTCGGCAGCCAGTACCGCTCGGCGATCTTCTTCCACGACGAGGCCCAGCAGGCGGCCGCGATCGAGTCCCGCGACGCGGCCCAGGCCACGCATCGGCGGGAGATCGTCACCCAGCTCACCCCGGCCTCGGCGTTCTACCGGGCCGAGGAGTACCACCAGCGCTACCTGGAGAAGGGCGGCCGCGCCGCCTGCGCGGTCACGGTCCAGTAAGGGCGCCGTCCGGCTCAGGTCCGTTCCCAGGCGGGCATGCTCGCCTCGGGGTACCGGCTCCCGAACGACCCGCCGGGGAGGATCTCGTCCACCCGCTTGAGGTCCTCCGCGGTGAGCGTCACGTCGGCCGCGGCCACGTTCTCGGCCAGCCGATCCGGGCTGCGGGTCCCGGGGATCGGCACGATGTCGTCCCCCTGGGCCAGCAGCCAGGCCAGCGCCAGCTGGGTCACGCTCGCCCCCTTGCCCCGGGCGAGCTCGGTGAGCTTCTCGATCGCCGCTGCGTTCTGCTCGTAGTTGCCGGGCTGCCAGCGTTCGTCCCCGCGCCGGAAATCGTTGGCGTCGTACTCGGCAGCCGGCTTGACCTGCGAGGTCAGGAAACCCCGGCCCAGGGGCGAGTAGGCCACGAAGCCGATGCCGAGCTCCCGGGTCGTGGGCAGGACTTCCTGCTCCACCACCCGCTCGAAGATCGAGTATTCGGTCTGCAGCACCGAGACCGGCTGCACGGCGTGCGCGCGCCGGATGTCGTCCGGCCCGGCCTCGCTGAGCCCGAAGTACCGGACCTTGCCCGCGTCGATCAGCTCCTTGACCGCGCCGGCCACGTCCTCGATGGGCACATCCGGGTCAACCCGGTGCTGGTAGAGAACGTCGATGTGGTCGGTGCCGAGATACCGGAGGCTGTTGTCGGCGACCTCGCGGATGTGGTCGGGCCGGCTGTCCAGCTGCCGGTTCGGGTCCGAGCCGCGGGGCAGCACGAAGCCGAACTTGGTCGCCAGCACCATGTCGTCCCGGAAGCCCGCCACCGCCTCGCCCACGAGCTTCTCGTTGCTTCCGGTGCCGTTCCCGTACAGCTCGGCCGTGTCGAGCAGCGTGACCCCGAGGTCGTGCGCCCGCCGGATGGTCGCGATCCCCTCGGCCTCGTCCGCGGCGCCGTAGGCCATCGTCATGCCCATCGTGCCCAGGCCGATGGCGGCTACCTCAAGACCCTGGTTTCCCAGTCTGCGATGTTCCACCCGTCCAACCTAGCCGTCACCAGGTCAGACCGGATGCAGCACCCCGACCAGGTTCCCGCCCTGGAGCTGTCCGCCCGGCTGCCGGACCACGACCCAGTCCCCGGGGCGGATCCCCGAGCCGGTCATCGAGTGGCCGGCGACCCGCATCAGGAACAGCTGTTCGCCCCCGGTGGCCATCGCGGCGGGCCGCAGGCCGACGAACGGCACCCACACCACCTGGTCCGGGTCCCGGGCGTCCAGCACCTGCTCGATCCCGTCCGGGGCCGGGCGGGGGAGGACCCGGACGGTGCGCGGCACCCCCGGCTGGTAGGTCACGTAGCCGTCGGCCTTGAGCTGCTTCAGATAGCGGAGGGCGGTGGACGGGCTCTTCAGCCCGGCGGCGGCCGCGATCTCCCGGCTGCTGGGGGAGCAGCCGTGGTCGGCGATGTAGCGTTCGATGACCTGAAGGATCTGGCTCTGCCGCGTCATCGACCCTCCGCCTTATTGATCCCTTTTTCTCGACATTAAATGATCTTCAGCGACCTGCCCAGAGGCAACTTCACGGGGGAGCCGGCGGACCCGGGCGGCGGGCTACGGCCGCTGCCAGCCCACGATCTCCCCGGCCGGGTGGCGGGTGAAGTCCGGCAGCCCGGTCAGCGCCTGCTCCTCGCCCCCCGGGGTGTAGGTGACGATCAGCCGCAGCGTCCGCCAGCTGGTGTTCATGGTCGAGTGCAGGGTGTTCATCGGGATGTAGACCGCGTCGCCCTCGGCGATCGGGAACTCCTCGTCCCCGACGGTCTGGGTGCCGGTACCGGAGATCACGTAGATCAGCTCGTCGGCGTGCTCGTGGAGGTGCCTCACGTGGCCCTGGCCGGGGTTGATAATCACCTCGCCCTGGGAGTTGGCCGCTCCCGGGATCGTCACCGGGGACACGAACCATTTCATCGTCCCCCAGTCGAAGCTGAACGTCTCCACCTGTCCGGGCTGAATGCGCGTCACGGTCATGCTGCGCAGGCTAACGCACCGCATTGGCCAGCAGCTGGGCCGCGGCGGCCAGCTCGGATTCGCCGGGCAGGGCGAAGCCCAGCAGCAGAGCCGGCGGGAACGGCGCCTGGCTGGTGCAGTGCCGGTGCAGTTCGTGCAGGCCGACTCCGGCGCCGCGGGCCCGCAGCGCGATGGCCCGCTCGTCCGCGCCGTCCGGGAGCTCTGCCAGCAGGTGCAGGCCCGCCGCGGTGCCGTGGATGCGGACCTCGGGCAGGTAGGTGCGCAGCGCCCCGACCAGGACGTCCCGCTTGGCCCCGTACCGGCGGCGCATCGACCGCAGGTGCCGCTCCAGCGCCGCGTCCCCGATGAACGAGGCCAGGGCCAGCTGATCCAGGGTCGGCGGGGTGACCCCGGTGATCATCAGGACGCTCTCCACCTCATCGATCAGGCCGGCCGGCGGCACCATCCAGGCCAGCCGCAGCGCCGGGGCCAGCGTCTTGCTGGTCGTTCCCAGGAACACCACCCGGTCCGGGGCCAGCCCCTGCAGCGAGGCCACCGGCTCCCGGCCGAACCGGTACTCCACGTCGTAGTCGTCCTCGATGATCAGCGCCTGCCGCTGGTGAGCCCAGGCCAGCAGGGCGGACCGCCGCTCCGCGGTCATCAACGCCCCGGTCGGGTACTGGTGCGCCGGCGTGATCACCACCGCGCCGACGTCGGCCGCGGCCAGCTCCGAGACCACCAGGCCATCCGCGTCCACCCGCACCGGGACCGCTTCCAGGCCGGCGTGCTCGGCGGCGTAGCGCTGCCAGCGCCAGCCCGGATCCTCGATCGCCACCCGGCGTACACCGCGCCGGCGCAGCACCTCGCAGATCACGGTCAGGGCCTGCGAGGTGGCGCAGCAGATGACCACCTGATCCGGCTCGACGACCACGCCGCGCATCCGGGCCAGGTAGCCGGCGATGGCGTTCCGCAGTTCGTAGATGCCCCGGTGCCCGGCGTACCCCAGCCGCCGGTCGGGCAGGTCACGCAGCGCCTGCATCAGCGCCGCCTTCCACCGGGCGCGCGGGAACGCGTGGTAGTCGGCCTGGCCGGGCCGCAGGTCATAGCGGAACCGCTGCGGCGCTGGCCGCGGGGCCCGCGTCGGCGGGACCACGGTCTCCGGCAGCTGGGCCACCCGGGTGCCCGATCCGCGCCGGGTGGCCAGGTACCCCTCGGCCGCCAGCTGCGCGTAGCTGCCCACCACCACCCCGCGGGACAGGCCGAGCTGATGGGCGAGGTCACGGCTGGGCGGCAGCACCGAACCCGGCCCCAGCCGGCCTGACCGGATCGCGATCCGCAGCGCGTCCTCCAGCTGCCGGCGCAGCGGGATCCCGGTCTGGAACGGGATATCGAGGTCCATGCCTGGCAAACTACCTGGCCGGGCCGAATTGGACCTCATTATGAACCAGTGATTGGACCATGCCGTAGGACCACCGTCCCACTAGTCTGACCAAGATCGGGTATTTCTGCGATGTAGTCGCGACGAAGGAACGCGACCGAGGAACGGCTGGGAGTAACGCATGGGACGAATCCGGGTGCACGAGTTCGTCACCCTGGACGGAGTGATCGACGCTCCGTCCTGGACGGCTGACTTTGGCTTCGATCCCCGGATGGGCGAGGTGATCGGCGCGGTCACGGGGGCCAGCGACGGCATCCTGCTCGGCCGGACCACGTACCAGATGTTCGAGCCGGCCTGGTCCCAGCGCACCGTGGACGACGACCCGGGCGCGCCGTTCTTCAACGACACCGCCAAGTACGTGGTGTCGTCCACGCTGACCGGGACCACTTGGCGCAACTCGCAGATCATCGGCGGTTACGACGCCAAGGAGATCCAGCGGCTGAAGGAAGACGACAGTGCCACCGGCCTGTACGTGAGCGGTAGCGCCACCCTGGTCCGGGCGCTGCTGGCCGACGGCCTGGTCGACGAACTGCACCTGTTCGTCTACCCGGTGATCCGCGGTACCGGCCCGCGGCTGTTCGGCGACGGCGTGCCCCCCGCCACCTGGCGGCGGGCGGACGCGGCCCTGTACGACAACGGTGTCACCTACCTGAAACTCACCCCGGCGACGTGACGGCGCCCGTCGCGGTGGGGCCGCTCCGGCGGCGATCGTGAGCCCGGGGCCGTCCGGGGCCGGCCCCGGGCCGACCGGCCCGGCCGGTCTGGCTGGTCTGGCTGGGTCCACCGGCTCGGTCGTTGTGCTGCGCCGGGCGGTGCGCGCCGACCTGCCCGCACTGGTCGCCCTGCTCGCCGCCGACGACCTCGGCGCCACCCGGGACGGGATCAGGAGCAAGGCCGACCGGACCGCCTACGAGCAGGCGTTCCAGGCCATCGACGCCGACCCGGCCCAGTTCCTGCTCGCCGCCGAGGCGGACGGCCAGGTGGTCGGCACGCTGCAGCTGTCGTTCATCCCCGGACTGTCCCGCCGCGGCGCCCTGCGCGCCCAGATCGAATCGGTCCGCGTCTCGCCCGCCTACCGTGGCCAGGGCCTGGGCCTGGCCATTTTCACCTGGGCCGTCGGCGAGGCCCGCCGCCGCGGCTGCGCCCTGGTCCAGCTGACCACCGACAAAACCCGCACCGACGCGCACCGCTTCTACGAACGGCTCGGCTTCACCGCCTCCCACGAAGGCCTGAAACTCGACCTCTCCGACGGGAACGGTAGCGTTTCCCCGTAGCCAGACGGTCGTCGTGGGTGAGGGAGAGCCGCATGCCGGTACCGGGGGTCGCGTTGGAGCGGCTCGGTTTCCTGACCATCGGGTTGTTCGACGGCGGCGATCCCGGGCCCGGTCACCAGACGACGCTGGAGATCATCGAGCTGGGTGAGCAGCTCGGCTTCGACAGCGCCTGGGTGCGGCACCGGCATCTGCAGTACGGGATCTCCTCACCGGTGGCGGTACTGGCCGCGGCGTCCCAGCGGACCAGCCGGATCGACCTGGGTACCGCGGTCATCCCGCTCGGCTGGGAGAACCCGTTGCGGCTGGCCGAAGACCTGGCCACCGTGGACATTTTGTCCGGCGGGCGGTTGAATCCGGGGATCAGCGTCGGGCCGCCGCGAAACTACGACGATGTTCGCGAGGCGCTGTACCCGGACACCGGGGATCGCGAGGACTTCAGCTACGAGCGGGTGGAACGACTCCTGCGGCTGGTGGGCGGGGAGCCGGCCGCCCAGTTCAGTGGCCTGGTCGGGTTCGAGGAGTTCTCCGACCAGGTGCAGCCGTACTCACCGGGGCTGCGCAGCCGCCTGTGGTACGGCGGCGCCGGGCTCAGCTCGGCCCGCTGGGCCGGCGAGCACCGCATGAACTTCCTGACCAGCAGCGTGGTCCGGGCCGAGGAGCTGGAGGACTTCGCCGAGATCCAGCACTCGCACATCCAGGCGTTCCGGGCCGCCCACCCCGACGGCGCCGCCGCCCGGGTGTCCCAGGGGCTGGTGGTCATCCCGACCGACAGCGCCACTGCCGCCCAGCGGGAGAAGTACGCCGCCTACGTGGCCGCCCGCACCCCGCGCACCACCCAGCCGCAGGGGCCGGCCCGGATGCTGTTCGCCCGCGACCTGATCGGCACCTCCGATGAGCTGGCCGAGCAGCTCTACGCCGACGCCGGCTTCCGCGACGTCACCGAGGTGGCGTTCGCCCTGCCGTTCTCCTTCGACCACGACGACTACGTGCAGATCCTCACCGACATGGCCCAGAAGCTAGGCCCCGCCCTCGGCTGGCACCCCGGCCGCTGACCCGGCCCGGCCCGCTGAGCCCTGCCGGTAGGCCCCCGGCGTCTGGCCCATCGTGCGGGTGAAGGTGTCGATGAACGCGCTGGTGGTGGCCCAGCCGCAGCCATGAGCGGCCTCGGTCACGGTCGCGCCCTCGGCCAGCTGGATCATGGCGTGGAACACCCGCACGTTGGTCCGCCACTGCGGGTAGGTCATGCCGAACTCGCTGCGGAACAGGCGGGTCAGGGTCCGCTCGCTGGCGCCGGCCGCGTGGGCCAGCCCGGCCACCGGCTGCGGCTGGCGCAGGTCCTCGATCACCAGCTCGCAGGCGTGGGCCAGGCGCGGATCGCGGGCGGCCGGCAGCGCCAGCGGCTGCACGTGGGCGCGGCGCAGGCGATCGAGCACCACCGCCCTGATCCGCAGGGCCTCCTCGGTGGCCAGTCCCGGCTCAGTGCCGGCCACCAGCAGTTCGCGGAGCAGGCTGTCCACCGCCACGATCGTGGGCGACGTGTCCGGCAGTGGCGCCGTGGCCGCGTCGAACCCGACCGTGTGCACCGAGGTCGGGCCGTAGGCCCGGTGCTCGTGCCAGGTGCCCGCGGGCACCCAGGCCGCCCGGTGCCGGGAAGCGATCCAGGCGCCCCGTTCGGTGTGGATGGCCAGGACCCCCGTGCTCACGTAAATGAGCTGGTGATAGTCATGGCTGTGGCGGTGGATGACCGCTCCGGGGCCGTGCTTGTGGAGGAACTCGCTGGTGTGCGGATGGGGTAGCAAGCTGGCCGGCCCGCGGGGCCGCTGGCTGTTCTCCGACATTGATCGGCAGAATATCGGAAGCCAGACGGGCCAGCTAGCGACAGCATGGAGTCAATGAAAGACGACGATCAGAAGGCCGGCCGCCGGAGCCGGCTCCGCGAGATGGCCCTGGACACCCGTCCGCTGAGCGTGCCGGCGTTCCGCCGTACGTTCGCGGGCCAGGGCGCCTCCTACATTGGCACGATGGTGACCGAGGTCGCGGTCCCGGTACAGATCTACGCGGACAGCCATTCGTCGCTGTACGTGGGCCTGGCCGGGCTGGCCGGCCTGGTCCCGATCACCGTGTTCGGCCTGTACGGCGGGGCGGTCGCCGACGCCGTGGACCGGCGCCGGCTCTACCTGTGGTCGTCGCTGGTGACCTGGACGGTCACGCTGGTCCTGCTGGCCCAGGCGCTGATCGGGATGCGATCGGTGGGACTGCTCCTGGCTCTGGTCGTGGTGCAGTCCGGCGGCTTCGCGGTGTCCTCCTCGACGCGGGGCGCGATCATTCCCTCGATCGTCCCGGTGGCGATGATCCCGGCCGCCAACACGCTCAGCTACACCGCCGGCAATGTCGGCCAGATCCTCGGCCCGCTGGTGGCTGGGGTCCTGGTCGCGCTGCCGCACGGCTTCGCCTTCGCCTACGGGGCCGACTCGCTGCTGTTCACCACCGCGCTGTACTCGACGTTCCGGCTGCCCTCGCTCCGCCCGGTCGGGGCCACCGGTCGGGCCGGGCTGCGGGCGGTGGCCGAGGGCATCGCGTTCATCGCCCGCCACCCGATCCTGGTCATGTCGTTCGCCCTGGACATCGCGGCCATGACCCTGGCCATGCCACGGGCCCTGTTCCCCGAGGCGGCCGCGGTCCGGTTCCACGGCGGCGTCGGCCTGCTGTACGCCTC
>Ga0209112_10000243_pt1 | contig 10382 bp, 8 predicted proteins | sample TexAe_OM3H0_O3_FD_187947 | JGI IMG/M metagenome (GOLD analysis project Ga0209112, IMG submission 187947) | Forest soil microbial communities from Davy Crockett National Forest, Groveton, Texas, USA - Texas A ecozone_OM3H0_O3 (SPAdes) (version 2) | ecosystem: Environmental > Terrestrial > Soil >...
CCGGCCGCCCCGACCAGGGCGAACAGGCCGATCCCGAGCTGGGAGAAGCCGTACTGGGGACCGGCCAGCAGGAACGTGACCGTGGTCCAGAAGCAGCCGAACGCGGCGAAACCGCAGGCGCCGATCAGCGACCGCCAGCGCAGCACCGGCTCGGACCGGGCCACGGCCAGCACACCGCGCATCTGCTCGCGGTAGCTGACCGTCAGCTCCCGGCCGTGGCCGGGCAGGGCCAGCCGGAGCGCGATCGTGGTCAGCGCCATCGCGACGGCCGCCGCGCCGTACACCACCCGCCAGCCGGCCAGCTGGGCCACCACGCCGGAGAACGTCCGGGACAGCAGGATGCCGATCAGCAGGCCGCTCATCAGCGTGCCGATCACCCGGCTGCGCTGCGCGTCCGGCGCGAGCGTCGCCGCGTACGGGACCAGCATCTGCACCACGACCGAGGTGACGCCGATGACCACGGCCAGCGAGCCCAGCAGCTGCAGGTTCGGGACCACCGCGCTGGCCGCCAGGGCCAGCGTGTCCACGGCCAGCAGCCCGGTCAGCAGCGGCCGCCGCCGCACGATGTCGCCCAGCGGCACGACCAGCAGCAGCCCGGCCGCGTAGCCCAGCTGCGCGGCGGTGACCAGCAGGGACGCCGCTGACGGGGAGGCGTGCAGGGAGTGGCCGATGGCGTGCAGCAGCGGCTGCGCGTAGTACAGGTTGGCCACCGTCACCGCGCACGTCACGGCCATCAGCCGGATCAGCGCGGGGGACAGCGAACCGGTCTGCGGGCGGGAAGCCTGCCGCTCGGTCAAAGGTCAAACCCTTCATCGATGAGGAAAAGGCCTGACCGCGCCACGGCCCGACCGCTGCTGGCGTCAACCGGCGCCGGGCGGCAAAAATGCCCCAGTCAACTAAGTAGTCAAACTAGATAGTTGGACTCCCGGCAATTAGGCTGCTCAGGTGGCACTGGATCCAGCGGGCACCCGGCAGCGGATTTTCGACGCCGCGGTCGAGGAGTTCGCCGCCCACGGCAACGCGGGCGCCCGGGTGGATCGCATCGCCGAGAAGGCCCGGGCCAACAAGGAGTCCATCTACCGGTACTTCGGCACCAAGGACGAGCTGCTGCGCCGGGTGCTCGACCGGTTCCTGGACGATCGCGGCGAGCAGCTGCTGCCCCAGTCGCAGGAGATGGACGTCTACGCGGCCGGGTTGTTCCGCTGGTTCGCCACCCACCCCGAGTTCCTCCGGCTGTCGCTGTGGGAGGGCCTGGAGTTCGGGGCGCAGCCGGACCAGCCCGCGATGGAGCACCGGCAGCGCCACTACGCCGAAAAGCTCGCCTCGATCGCCGAGCAGCAGCAGGCCGGGACGATCGACCCGGACCTGGACCCCCGGCACCTGCTGGTGGTCATCCTCGGCATCGCCAACTACTGGCACGTGCTGCCCCAGCTCGTGCGGGTCATTTTCGGCACCGAGCCGGACGCCGCGACGCTGGAGCGGCACGAGCAGTTCGTGGCCGAAGCCGTCCGCCGTATCGTCGCCCCTCCTGATGGGAGAACCTCGTGAAGTACGTCAACCTCGGTTCCACCGGGCTGCGCGTGTCGCGCATCTGCCTGGGCATGATGAGCTACGGGAACGACAGCGAACGGCCCTGGGTGCTGGACGAGGCGGCGGCCGAGCCGATCGTCCGGGCCGCCGCCGACGCCGGCGTGACCTTCTACGACACCGCCGACACGTACTCGGGCGGGGCCAGTGAGGTGGCGACCGGCCGCCTGCTGGGCCAGCTGTTCAGCCGGGACGAAGTGGTCGTGGCGACCAAGGTGTTCAACCCCATCGGCGCCGGCAGCGACAAGCCGGGCCGGAACGAGAACGCCCACGGCCTGTCGCGCAAGCACATCCTGGCCGGGATCGACGCCTCGCTGCAGCGGCTGGACATGGACTACGTGGACCTCTACCAGATCCACCGGTGGGACTACAGCACCCCGATCGAGGAGACGATGGCGGCCCTGCACGAGGTCGTGCAGGCGGGCAAGGCCCGGTACATCGGGGCCAGCAGCATGTTCGCGTGGCAGTTCGCCAAGGCGCAGCACGTGGCCGAGCAGAACGGCTGGACCCGCTTCGTGGCCATGCAGAACCACTACAACCTGCTCTACCGGGAAGAGGAGCGGGAGATGATCCCGCAGTGCCTCGACATGGGGGTCGGGGTCATCCCGTGGAGCCCGCTGGCCCGCGGCGTGCTGGCCGGGTCGCGGAGCCGGGACGGCCAGCAGCACACCACCCGGGCCGGTTCGGACTCGTTCATCGACACGCTGTACACCGACGCCGACTTCGACGTGGTGGACCGGGTCGGCGAGGTGGCTGAGCGCCGCGGCGTGCCGTCGGCCCAGGTGGCGCTGGCCTGGCTGCTGCACCGGCCCGGGGTCACCGCCCCGATCGTCGGCGCGACCAAGCTCGGCCACCTGGAGGACGCCATCGCCGCCGAGCAGCTCGAGCTGAGCGAGGACGAGATCAAGCTGGTCGAGGAGCCGTACGTGCCGCACGCGGTGTCCGGCCACGTCTGAGCCGCTGAGCTGAGCTGCGCTGGGCGGCTGGGGCTGGGGCTGGGGCTGGGGCTGGGGCTGCGGGTCAGCCGGTGGTCACCGCCAGGGCCAGCGGCAGCACCGCGGGCGCACCGGCCTCGCGCAGCAGCTTGGCCGCGACCGTCATCGTCCAGCCGGATTCGATCCGGTCGTCGATGAGCAGCACCGGGCCGCCCGCACCGGCCACCGCCGCCGCGAGCGGCCCGGGCACGGTGAACGCGTCCCACACCGTCCGCAGCCGTTGCGCGCTGTTGTGCCGGCGGGGCCCCGGGCCCCCGCCGGTGTAGGCCAGCGACCCCAGGTAGGGCATCCGCCCGACGTCGGCCAGCGACTTGCCCACGCTCTCGATCAGCAGCGGCCGGGTGTTCGACGGCACCGTGACCATGGCCACCGGGCGGTCGGCCCAGTCCCAGGCGGCCAGTACCTTGATCAGCGCCCCGATCAGGTCGGCGCCGGCCGGCTCGTCCGGCGCCCCGTCGGCCAGCAGCCCGCGCAGCCGGGTGCCCCAGCCGACGTCGGTGAGGCGTCCCAGCGCCCGCCCGCTCTCGGCGCCCCGGCCGGGCGGGATCTTGCCCGACGCGGTCACCCCGAGGTCCTTCATGCCGGTCGGCCACATGCGGCGCGGGGCCACGTCGACGCCGGGACGCAGCAGCCGCTCCCGGGCCGTGGCCGCCCCGTCGTCGCTCACGTCGGCCGCCCGGTGCTGGCCGGTGCAGTTGTCGCAGCGCCCGCACGGCCCGGCGGCCGGGTCGTCCAGCTCCCGCCGGAGGAACTCCAGCCGGCAACCGGAGCCGGCCACGTAGTCGAGCATGGTCTGCTGCTCGCGGGACCGGGCCGCGGCCACTCGCTCGTAGCGGTCGGCGTCGTACTGCCAGGGCTGGCCGGTGGGCTCCCAGCCGCCGCTGACCCGGTGGACCGCACCGTCCACGTCCAGCACCTTGAGCATCATCTCCAGCCGGCTGCGGCTCAGGTCGACCCGGGTCTCCAGCGCCCCGGACGACAGCGGGCGGCCGGCGTCCTCCAGGGCGGCCAGCGTGTCCCGCACCACCCGTTCGGACGGGAAGGCCAGCGACGCGAAGTAGGCCCAGATGTCCCGGTCCTCCCGGCCCGGCAGCAGCACCACCTCGGCCCGGGGCACGCCCCGGCCGGCCCGGCCGATCTGCTGGTAGTAGGCCACCGGCGAGGCCGGTGCGCCCAGGTGCACGACGAACCCCAGGTCGGGCTTGTCGAAGCCCATGCCCAGCGCGCTGGTCGCCACGATGGCCTTGAGCCGGTTGGCCAGCAGGTCCTCCTCGGCGGCGATCCGCCGGTCCGGGTCGTCCTGACCGCTGTAGGCGGTCACGGCCAGCCCGCGGTCGGTGAGGAACGCGGCGGTCTCGTGCGCGGCGGCCACGGTGAGCGTGTAGATGATGCCCGACCCGGGCAGCTCGTCCAGGTGCTCGGCCAGCCAGGCCAGCCGCAGGTGCGCGGTGGGCAGCTGGACCACCGACAGGTGCAGGCTCTCCCGGTCCAGCGGCCCGCGCAGCACCAGCGTCCCGGCGTCGCTGCCCGCCCCGAGCTGCTCGGCCACGTCCCGGGTCACCCGCTCGTTGGCCGTGGCCGTGGTGGCCAGCACCGGCACTCCGGCCGGGAGGCGCCCCAGCACCGTGCGCAGCCGCCGGTAGTCCGGCCGGAAGTCGTGGCCCCAGTCGGAGATGCAGTGCGCCTCGTCGATGACCAGCATCCCGGCGGTGGCGGCCAGCTGCGGCAGCACCTGGTCCCGGAACGCCGGGTTGTTCAGCCGCTCCGGGCTGACCAGCAGCACGTCGATCGTGCCCGCCGCGATCTCGGTGTAGGTCTCGCCCCAGTCGTCGGGGTTCGAGGAGTTGATCGTCCGGGCCCGGATCCCGGCCCGGCCGGCCGCCTCGATCTGGTTCCGCATCAGCGCCAGCAGCGGCGACACGATCACCGTCGGCCCGGCCCCGCGGGCCCGCAGCAGCGCCGTGGCCAGGAAGTACACCGCCGACTTGCCCCACCCGGTGCGCTGCACCACCAGGGCCCGGCGGCCCGCCACCAGCGCGCTGATCGCGGTCCACTGATCCTCGCGCAGCCGCGCTCCCGGCCCGGCCAGGGCCTGCAGCGCCTGCTCGGCGTCCGCCCGCAGCGCGGTATCCGTGAGGGCGTCAGCTGCGGCCCGATCTGAGGCGCTGTCCGGTGTGGCCATGCCTTCATTGGTACCAGCCGCCACCGTCATTCCGGGGCATTCCCGGTGGCCGCGGCGGCCTGACCGGCGCCAGGCTACCGGCGAGTCATACCGAAACGCCGGTTCCCGGGCGCGCGGTCGGGGAAGATCGCAGGTATGACTGCTCCAGGTCTATCGGGTGCGGCGGTCCTCGCGCTGCACTGGCAGGTCAACGTGATCAAGCCGGAAGGTTTCTTCGGCGGCATGCTCGCGGAGCCGGTGGCCCGCAGCGGCGTGATCGGCCGGGCGGCGGAGTTCCACGCGTCCGCCCGCGGTGCCGGGGCCGAGCTGGTCTTCACCCGCTTCACCGTCCCGGTCAAGGGCAGCTCCCTGATCGGGAACACCGCCTTCATGCGGGCCGTGGGGGACGCCCGGGAGTCGTTCCGGCCGGACGCGCCCGGGGCCCAGCTCATCCCGGAGATGGCCGAGGTGGCCCGGGGCGCCCACGTGGCCGACAACCAGAAGCTGTCCGGCCTGGCCGGCAACGACGTGGTGCGCTGGCTGCTGGACCGGTCGATCAGCACGCTGTTCGTCACCGGCGTCGCCACCAACCTGACCGTCGAGCAGACCGCCCGGCACGGCACCGACCTCGGCCTGACGGTCTACGTGGTCAGCGACTGCGTGACCGCCGCGGATGAGAGCATCCACCGGGCGTCGCTGGCCAACCTGCAGCTCACCACGGCGGGCGTGCTGACCACCGACGAGGCGCTGCAGAAGATCAAGAGCTAGCGGGCGCGGGCGGCGTCCGGCCCGGCTGGGCCTCCCTTTCCCTGACCTCCCGCTGCAGCCGGTCGCAGACCCCCGGCCACTCCGGCCGCAGGATCGAGTAGTAGGCCGTGTCCCGGATGCTGCCGTCCGAGGCCGCGCTGTGGGCCCGGCGGACCCCCTCGAACGTCGCCCCCAGCCGCTCGATGGCGGCCCGCGAAGCCTGGTTGCGGGCGTCGGTCTTCAGCGTCACCCGGAGCACGCTCCACACGTCGAACGCGTGCCGGAGCATGAGCAGCTTGCACTCGGCGTTGACCCCGGTGCGCTGGGCCGGGGGGGCCAGCCAGGTGCTGCCGATCTCCGCCACCACCGGCGGCTGGCCGTCGCTGGGGACCGGCCCGCGGCCGACCCCGGGCGGCCAGGGTGGCGGCCACCGGAACACCTCCAGGTCCAGGAACCGGGTCGACCCGACGATGCGGTGGCCCATCCGGGTGCGGATGGCGAACGGCACGGTGCGGCCCGCGTCCCGGTCGGCCAGGGCGGCCTGGACGTACTGGCGCGCGTCCGCCAGCCCGTCGGGGACCCAGGTGTAGCCGAAGCTGTCCCGGGCGCCCGCGGCCGCCTCGGCCAGCGCCTCGGCGTGGTCCAGGCTCAGCGGCTCCAGCCGCACCCCGGCCCCTTCCAGGACGAACGGCCTAAGCACGGCCACCCGCCAGCGCACTCACGGCCGCGTCGACGTCCTGCTCGGTGGTGTAGATGTGGCAGGCCAGCCGGGTCCGGCCCGCCCGGGCGCTGGCCCGGATGCCCGCCGCGGCCAGTTTGGCCTCGGCCGCGGGGATGTCGGCCGACACGATCGCGCTGTCACCGGGCGGCAGGCCCAGGCCTTCCCGGAGCCGGCTGGCCAGCCGGACGTCGTGGTCGTGGATCACCGGGACCCCGATCTGCTCGATCACTTCCAGGGCCGGCGCGGTACCGATCCAGGACATCCAGGCGGGCGAGGTGTCGAACTGCCGGGCCTCAGCGGCCAGCCGTAGCGGTGGCCCATAGTAGCTGGCGGCCCGGTCCGCTCCGGCGTACCAGCTCGCCGCCTCGGGTCGCATCCGGTCCCGCAGGCTGTCCCGTACGTAGAGGAAGGAGGCGCCGCGCGGCGACATCAGCCACTTGTACGCGTGCACCGCCAGCGCGTCGAAGGCCGTCGCGTCGATCGGCAGCCAGCCGCAGGCCTGGGTGCCGTCCACGACGACGAGCGCGCCGTGGTGGCGCGCCGCCGCGGTGATCTCGGCCGCCGGGGCCACCTCCCCCGACGCCGACTGGACCAGGCTGAACGCGACCAGCGTGGTCCGGTCGTCGATCGCGTCGGCCAGCCGGTCCAGCGGCACCGTGGCGATCTCGACGCCCCGGCCGGCCTGGACCAGCCAGGGGAACAGGTTCGAGGTGAACTCGACGTCCGGCACCACGACCCGCGCGCCGGCCGGGAGCGCCGCCGCGACCAGGCCCAGCAGGCCGGAGACGGTGGCCCCGATGGCCACGTCGGCCACGGGCACGCCGACCAGCCGGGCGAAGCTGTCCCGGGCCCGGTCCACGCTGCGGTCCCACGGTTCCCAGCTGGTCCGGCCGGCCTGCCATTCGTCCAGCATGCCCTGCATCGCGTCGACGGCCGGGCGGGGCGGCAGCCCGTAGCTGGCCGTGTTGAGAAAGCCCGGCTCCGGCGCCCACAGGTCAGGCCGCATCGGGCCACCCGGCCTGCTCGCGCGAACACCACCAGGTCGAGCGGCCGCCGACCGTGCCGTGCACCATCTCGGCCCCGCACCGGGGGCAGCTGCCGCCGGGGTGCCGGGCCACGATCACGTCCCCGGTGTGCACACCGCCCTTGGCCCCGGCCGACTTCAGCGCGGCCTGCAGGGCGCGGTACAGCCGGTCGATGTCCTTGCGCTCCAGCCGGTTCACCGGCAGGCCGGGCGCGATCCTGGCCTGCCACAGCGCCTCGTCGGCCAGCAGGTTGCCCACCCCGGCGATCTTGGACTGGTCGAGCAGCCGGGCCTTGACCGCGATCGACCCCCGGCTGATCAGCGCCCGGAACTGGGCCGCGGTGACCTCCTCGGCGTCCGGCCCGAGCGCGGCCACCTCCGGGTCGAGGCGGATCCGGCCGAGCCGCCGTTTGTCGAACAGCACGAGCTGCCCGCCGTCGGCGAACTGCAGCGTGAACCGGTTCCACTCCGGCTTGCGCGGCTGGGCGTCCCGGCGCCGCGGACCGCCGCCCTCCTGGGCCGCCCCGTCCGGGCCGGTGACCACGATGCGTCCGCCCATACCCAGATGGATACCCAGGTCGGGTCCGGACTCGCCGGAACCGTCCACACCCGAGGTCTCCACCCACATCGTCTTGCCGCGGCGCTGGGCCACGGTCAGCGTCCGGCCCAGCAGCGCGTCGCGCAGCTCACCGGGGGCATGCGGACGGCACACGAACGTATCGGCGTCGTCGACCGCGACGATGCGCCGATGCAGCGCCCGGTCGGCGATCAGCCGTCGGGCCGTCTCCACCTCGGGAAGTTCCGGCACGCACCCGTTCTACCCGTCCCGTCCGCCGGGCCGCACGTTGCCCCGGCGGTTACGGCCGGCCGGGCCCGAGTGAATCGCAACCATTGATCCCTATTCGTCCGGCTTTGCCCGGGCCGGCCGATGCCGCTCCCGAACTGGCCGCTAATGTGCCGCCCGTGCCACGATGTCGTGTTCCCCGGAGGTCCCGGTGCGGATCTCGGTAATCCATCCGGCGGAGCTGGGGCCGGCGGAGGTCGCCACCTGGCGGTCGTTTCAGTACGGGACCGACCTGCTGGCCAACCCGTTCCTCAGCCCGGACTTCACGATCGCGGTCGGCCGGCATCGCCCCGGGGCCCGGGTCGCGGTGCTGGAGGACGACCGGGACATCATCGGGTTCCTGCCGTTCGAACGGCGCCGCCTGGGCCTGGGCGTGCCGATCGCCGCGGGCCTTACCGATCTGCAGGGTCTGGTGCACGCGCCCAAGGCGGACTGGGATCCCCGGGCCCTGCTCCGGGCCTGTGACGTAGCCGCCTGGCAGTTCGATCACCTGGTCGCCGGCCAGAAGCCGTTCGCGCCGTACCAGCACGGGCGGGCGGCCTCGCCGGTCATTGACCTCTCACGGGGCTACGACGCCTACTACCAGGACCTGAAATCGCGCTGGCCCCGGTTCAGCCGCAACCTGAGCCGCCGGGACCGCAAGCTGGAGCGGGAGGTGGGCCCGGCGCGCTTCGTGCTCGACGCCCCGGACGTCACCGGCCTGCACACGCTGATGGCCTGGAAATCGGATCAGTACCAGCGCACCGGCCGCGTGGACCGGTTCGCGCAGCCGTGGATCGTGGCCCTGCTCGAAGACCTGCTCGGGACCCGCAACGAGCACTTCAGCGGCCTGCTGTCGCTGCTGTACGCCGGCGACGTGCCGGTGGCGGCCCACTTCGGCGTCCGGTTCGGCCGGACGCTGAGCTACTGGTTCCAGGCCTACCGCACCAGCTTCAGCGTTTACTCGCCCGGCTTAATGCAAACCATGCGGACGATCGAGGGCGCCGCGGCCCAGGGCGTCGAACTGGTCGACCTGGGCAAGGGACACAAGCGCTACAAGGAAGAGCTGAAGAGCTACGACCTGACGGTGGCCGAAGGCATCGTCACCCGCCCGTCCCCGCTGGGCGCCGCGCAGTGGGCCCGCAGCGTTCCCACGGCCTGGGCGATCAGGGAGATCAGGAACCACGAGTCATGGTTCAACGCGTTTGACCTGGTGCTGAAGAAGGGAGCGGCGGCCCGCCGGACGCTGACGTCCCGGCGGTTACGGCCGGCCCGGCGGTCCGGCGGCAACTTTGAGCCGGTACACCGCGGCGGCGGTGGCCCCGAACACCGCGGCCTGCTCGTCCGGGCTCAGCCGGGCGGCCAGCAGCTCGCGGGCCAGCGCGGCCACCTCGGCGTAGCTGGCCGCGAGGGTGCAAACCGGCCAGTCGGAGCCGAACATCAGCCGTCCCGGGCCGAAGCTGTCCAGCAGGTGATCCACGTAGGGGCCGAACGTCGCGGCCGTCGCCGCCGGGCTGGCTTCAGTGACCAGACCGGACAGCTTGCAGGTCAGGTTGGGCAGCGGGGCCATCTCGGCGGTCAGCCCGGCCCACGGCTCGAACCGGTCCTCGCCGATCTCCGGCTTGCCGCCGTGATCGAGCACGAACCGCACCTCGTCCAGCTCGGTGGTCACCCGCAGGGCGGCGGGCAGCTGAGCCGGGCGGACCAGCAGGTCGTAGACCAGCCCGGCCGCGCCGACCGCGCGCAGGCCCCGGCGCACGTCCGGCCGGCTGAGCCAGTTCGGGTCGGGCTCGTCCTGCACCAGGTGCCGGACGCCGACCAGCCGGTCGCCGCCGGGCTGGGCGCGCAGCCGGTCCAGCTCGCCGCCGACGTCGTCGCCGGTCAGGTCGACCCAGCCCACCACCCCGGCCACCTCGGGCACCTGCCCCGCGGTGGCGGCCGCCGTGGCCAGGAACTCTTCCGTTTCCGCCGGGCTGGCCAGCACCTGGATGAGCACGCTGGCCGTCACCCCGGCGGTCGCGCTCTCCCGGGTGTAGTCGGCCAGCCCGAACGTCCGGCGGAGCCGGGGCAGCCCGTCCAGCCAGTCGTGGCGCCGCGTCGCCGGATCCCACAGGTGGTGGTGGGCGTCGATGATCATCTGGTCCTCCTGGCCGAACTCCACGGGGCTGCCCGCGCAGTCCAGCGCCCCCTGTTACGAATCTGTTATCACAAAACGGCCATCCGGCGGACTCGGTGACACGTCACGTCTGTAACTGATCGGCATATGTCTGTTTACAAGCCATATGCCGCTGATAAGTTCAGGGCGTTCGCTGGGGAGTTCAGGG